>Ga0316204_10001024_pt1 | contig 84177 bp, 79 predicted proteins | sample 6monrhotite_MG_2_FD_205661 | JGI IMG/M metagenome (GOLD analysis project Ga0316204, IMG submission 205661) | Microbial mat bacterial communities from mineral coupon in-situ incubated in ocean water Damariscotta River, Maine, United States -... | ecosystem: Environmental > Aquatic > Marine >... | reverse complement strand
AGCTCTTATGCACAAGCAAAAAAAGATCAAGATCAGAAGCTATAGAAACAAAAATAGCACCGAGACAAAACCCGATGCTATCTAATATTTTATCCTAAAATCTGTATCGCTTATTCAGGACTAGTCAGTGGGTTAAATCAAACCACCACATTCACAATCTTCTTGGGCACTACAATCATCTTGCGAACAGGCTTTCCATCCATCCATTTCTGAACGGTTTCATTGGCCAACACAGCCTTTTCAATTTCGGCCTTGTCCATATCAGCAGGAAAATTCAGCTTGGTGCGCATCTTACCATTGATCATCACAGGGTACTCAAAACTGTCTTCTTTCAGGTATTCTTCTTTGAAGACGGGGTATGGAGCATAATTCACGCTGGTGGTATGACCCAACAGGCTCCAAAGTTCTTCGGCAATGTGTGGGGCATAAGGCGAAACCACAACCACCAGGTCTTCCAGAATGGCCCTCTTGTTGCACTTGGCAGCAGAAAGTTCATTCACGCAAATCATGAAAGTACTCACTGAAGTATTGAAGCTATAACGATCAATGTCTTCTTCAGCCTTTTTGATGGTCTTGTGCAAAATCTTCAGTTCAGCATTAGTAGGCTGTTCATCCGAAATTTCCAGCTCACCTTCCTGGTTATGGAAGAGCCTCCAGAGCTTCAGTAAGAATTTGCGTGTGCCATCAATGCCATTGGTGTTCCAGGGCTTGAACTGCTCCAAAGGTCCCAGGAACATTTCATAAAGCCTCAAGGTGTCTGCTCCATAGCGCTCTACCATGTCATCCGGGTTCACCACATTGTAGTAGCGCTTAGACATCTTCTCAACCAACGCCCCACAATTATAATGGCCATTTTCAGTTATAAATTCAGCATTTGAATATTCTGGCATCCATTTTCTGAAGGCTTCTTGATCTAGTTGATCATTTTCGCATAAGTCAATGAAAATGCGAATCCCGTTTGCTAGACTTCTTTCTGTCCAAGAGTCTGCATGATACCCAGGGAATTGCTTGTCGATTATTTTATTCAATTCATCTATAATGAATTTAAGGATTTGCTCCTTAGTTTCAGAGGAAGGTTTTTTTTCGTCAATAGTGGCAAGTTTTTCTACTATTTCTAAACTAACAAATACTTGCGGGAGCTTATTTTGAGGAATTTCATTAACTCCATAGTCAAGTCTAAAAACTAAATTTGACCTACCCTGGATCATGCCCTGATTGATCAGTTTTTTGAAAGGTTCATCCTTATTTACATGGCCCAGGTCAAAGAGTATCTTGTTCCAGAAGCGTGAATAGAGCAAGTGACCGGTGGCATGTTCAGAACCGCCAATGTAGAGGTCTACATTCTCCCAGTATTGCTGCACTTCAGTGTCTACAAAAGCCTTGTCATTGTGTGCATCCATATAGCGGTACCAGTACCAGCTGGAACCAGCCCAGCCAGGCATGGTGCTCAATTCTAAGGGATAGGCTTCAGTTTCGCCCGGAGGCGTGTAGGTAAAGTTTTCTGCACGGCCCAGTGGCGGATCGCCATCTTCTGTGGGTAAGTATTTATCAACCTCTGGCAGTATTACGGGCAGGTCTTGCTCGGCCACCAGGTGTGGAATATCATTTTTGAAATACACCGGCACTGGCTCTCCCCAGTAGCGCTGACGGGCAAAAATGGCATCTCTGATGCGGAAGTTGACCTTGCCACGGCCAATGCCTTTTTCTTCGGCAAACTCAATGGCCTTTTCTATGGCATCGCGGCAGCTCAATCCATTCAGAAAGCCAGAGTTGATCATTGTGCCATCTTTGGTAGAGTCGGCCTGCTCACTGATGTCTGCATCTTTGATTACCGGCACAATGGGCAGGTCAAAATGCTTGGCGAAATCATAGTCACGCTGGTCGCCACAGGGTACGGCCATCACCGCACCGGTGCCATAGCCAGCCAGCACATAGTCGGCCACCCAGATGGGCACTTTCTCACCATTGTAAGGGTTGGTAGCATAGCTGCCGGTAAACACGCCTGAGATGGTTTTTACATCCGTCATGCGGTCGCGCTCTGAGCGGTTGCTGGCAGTTTCGGCATAAGCCTCCACTTCAGCACGTTGCTCATCAGTGGTCAGTTGCGCTACCAGGTCGCTTTCCGGAGCCAATGTGAGGAAGGTCACTCCAAAAATGGTGTCGATGCGGGTAGTAAATACCTTGATTTCTGCATCATGACCATCTACAGGGAAAGAAAGCTCAGCACCCAGGGATTTGCCAATCCAGTTGCGCTGCATTTCTTTTAAAGGCTCGGGCCAGTCTATCTGCTCCAGGCCTTGCAGCAGTCTTTCAGCATAGGCGGTGATGCGCATGCTCCACTGCTTCATTTGCTTGCGCACTACAGGAAAGCCACCTCTTTCAGAAAAACCGTCTTTTACTTCATCATTTGACAGTACCGTACCCATTTCAGGGCACCAGTTCACGGTTGTTTCAGAAAGGTAGGTCAGTCTGTACTTCAACAACAATTGCTGCTGGTCATATTCACTTAGCGCGGTCCAGTCTTCGGCAGAAAGCACAGGAGTATCTTCATCGCAGGCTGCGTTGACTGTGCCATTGCCCTCAGCAGCGAATATGGTTGTCAATTCATTGATATGGCGCGCTTTTGCGGCATCATAGTCGTACCAGCTATCGAAGACCTGCATGAAGATCCACTGAGTCCACTTGTAATAGTCAGGGTCGCAGGTTTGCACTTCTTTGTCCCAGTCAAAAGAGAAACCAATGTTCTTTAGCTGCTCTTTGTAACGGGCTATGTTTTCACGGGTAGTAATTGCCGGATGCTGCCCGGTTTGTATGGCATATTGCTCTGCGGGTAGTCCGAAAGCATCGAAACCCATGGGGTGGAGCACATTAAAGCCCTTGTTTCGCTTGAACCTTGAGACAATGTCTGAAGCGATATAGCCAAGCGGGTGTCCCACATGTAGCCCGGCACCTGAAGGGTAGGGGAACATGTCGAGCGCATAAAACTTAGGTTTATCGCTCTGAGTAGCCGCTTTGAAGGTTTCCTGGTTTTTCCAGAATTGCTGCCACTTAGGCTCTATTTCGCGGTGGTTATAGTCTGCCATTGCCGTTGAACAGGTTTGAATTATTGAAAGTCTGCAAAATTAGTGTTTTTCGATCCACTGAAAATCATTTTCGGTATTATTCACCCCTTTTCGGGTCGCGCTCGTATATTTAGCATTTAAGCGTCTGCTATGTTCGGATTATTCAAGAAGAAACCTAAGGAAAAACAACCGCCCCAAATACAAGACCTGAATGGCAAACCCATCAAAGCAGGAGATCGTGTGACGAGCCTTCGTTATGAGCTGGGCGCCTGCAAAGTGGTATTAGAAGGACTAGAATATTTCTACGAGTCTGAAGAGAAGGAGGGTGAAAGGATAAGCTATGTGAAAATGGTGGATGCCATTACCGAAAATCAAAAAGTACTGCTGCTTACAGAGGCGGACGCATAAAAAAAGGGAACAATCTCGCTCCCTTTTACAAATCTTGTTGCTTATAGTATTGGGTAGGAAGCTTCGCTTGTAGCGACTTGTTTTCCTTGCTCATCTAAAAGGTTACAGACCACATGAGTTTCTATTTCTTGTCTTTCCCACATTCCCGCATCGATGGTATTATTTGCCGTAGCTCCTTTCAGTGAAAACAACTGAGCAGTAATCACTCTTTTGTTGGAGTCTGGAGGAAGGGTATTGCTGGTTACGGCCAGGAAAACATCAGCTTGATTTTCAGAGGTGATTGTTCCTGACCAATTGCCTTTGGTCAATTGATGGCCTTCTCTACTTACTAAAAGTCCGTCTCGATAATTAACGAGCGCTAATTGTACAGTGGTATTTCCCATATTAATAATTTTAGTGTTTTGTGATATAAGTGAAAAGTAACAAAAAAAGCCTCAATTCTCATTGAAGCTCTTTATAGATTTTAGTGATTTTCTAGCTGGGGTAGTCAGCTACATTACTGGCTACTTCTTTTCCGTCTGTGTCAAGCAGTATTGCTTTTACACTCTTTTCGCCTTCTTGTCTCAGGTACAGTCCACTGTTGGTGGTGTTGTTTATTGGAGCGCCTTCGAGTGGAAATATTTGAACGGTCATTGTTCGTTGGGCAGCACCCTTTTCAATTTTGTTTGCAGTCACTGCAATGAAATAGTTAGCACCTGAGTTTGCGGTGATGTCATCGTCCCAGCCACGTGGGTCGGTCGGGTACTGATTCAGTTGTTGTGTAATGGTATAAGACATAGTTCTAAAAATTAGTGTTTGATGTTATTGGGTTTAAGTTACCAAAAAATCTTGAATCAGTTAAATAGGGAATTGTGGACTTTTATGTAAAAGTGGTTTTGGTCTAATGTTGATTTTGAGTCAGAGAGTACTTAAGAAATACCTTTACTCTTCTAAGAAACCAAAGCTTTCGAGGAACTCCACAAAGCGGCCATCTTCCTTTACTTCGGCAATAAACTGAGGGGCTTTCATCAAGTTTGGGTAGGTCCAGGGGTCGGCACAAATGGCTTCAAAACTTGTATAAGAAATGGCGTTTTTAGTCACCTGCTCATAGTAGTAGTACACTTTTTCGGGGGCAATGAGGTCGGCAGCTTCTACCAATACTGCTCTTTCAACAGCACCAGTTGGGAAACTCTTGTTTTGTAAAACAGTCAAGGCTACCCTATCCAGCTTTTCGCGGGCCAGGTCTTGTTTACCAAAAAGAAAATCAAGCTTAGGGAGGTAGACTTCCGGATTGAATGTACAAACGGAGTAAAGATTGGTGGGCCTTAAAACGATCTCTTCTACCTCCTTTAGCATTTCTTGTCCTTCTGAAGCATCTCCTTTTTCCAGCATTACCCTGGCATGCTTTAAGTTGTCATTGGCTACCATAGGACAAATCCAACCGTTGTGTGAATTGGTGTGTTGGGCCATGTGGCCTTCCCATTTCTCATGATAATGCTCAAATTCATTATTGAACATGGCCACCACCATTTCTTTGTTTTTGATAGCACGTTCGTCCCAGGGAAAATCGGTGTCATTGCCGTCAAAACTTGCTTCAAAGGCCCGAAACGACTCCAGTTTTCCATCTAGCAGGAATTGATAGTATTTGGCCTCTACCATGTAATGCTTCTCTTTGGGGTAGAACTCGTAAAGCTCTTCCAGCAGCGGTACTAGTTTATCATAATGACCTAATACCTCATAAAACATGCTCAGTTGAAAGCTGGCAGGGCCACTCTGCTTTGTCAAATGAAAAACCTTTTCGAAGGCATCCAGGGTCTTTTCTGGCTCGTCAAAATAGATATACAGCTTGGCCAGCTCACCCAAAGTATAGGTGTCGCTGGGGTTTTGCTCGGCTGCTTTTTCGAAGGCTTTAAGTGCTCCAAGTGCATCGTTTTCAATATAGCGCAAGAAATAACCTTGCTCGATCAAAAGCTCAGCATTGTCAGGAGCCAATGATTTGGCCTTGTCCAAATAGTCAATCACAGCATCTTTTGCCTGTTTGGCGTTGACTTGTTGGCTAGTGTCCCTGCTCAAAATACTATAGCGGGCGCTGTGTATCTCTATCAGAAGCGTATAGGCTTTGGCGAATTTAGGATCGGCTTCTATGGCCCTTTCCAACATCTGCACCCCTTCCTGAAACTCTTCATATCCAGCTCTTGGCTGGTTTACCAGATAGCGAGCCCTCAAATAATCTTCATAGGCTGAGACGTTTTCAGTGGGGATGGTCCGCACCTTACTCTTTTCCTCTGGGCTCAAATTGGCCTGTAGCTTCTCGGTAATTTTGGTGGCCAGGTCTGCTTGCAGCTCAAATACATCTTCCAACTCAGCATTGTACTCATCGGACCAAACAGTCTCGTTGGTGCTGGCGTCTGTCAATTGAGCGGTGAGTTTCACCTTGTTTTCCCAGCGTCTTACCGTTCCCTGCAATATGTAATTGGCTTTAAAGCGCTTGCCAATGACCTTGAGGTCGCCTTGGTAGTCTTTGTATTCAGCTACGGCCGACTTGGCAATCACCTTGAACTGTTTTACACCTGATAGCCGGGTGATGGCATCTGAATAAACCCCAGATGTGAAAAACTCGCCCTCAGCCGCTGCGCTCTCATGTGAGAAAGGCAACACGGCAATCACATACTCCTTTTTTATGTCTATAGAAATGTCACCGGTGAGTTTGAACACTTTATCGACCAACAGAAGCACAATAACCAGTGACAGGCCGGTAATGATGATTTTGTTGAGCCGCTTTGAAGTGGTTTTGTGAATAGACTCTTCCTCTACAATTTTGTCAGTTTTCTTGAAGCCCTGAGGGGTCCATTCGTAGATGTATGAGAAGATTAGCCAAAAAGGGAAGACGATGGCCAAGGAAATAAAAACATATCGGATATAGGCCTTATCAATCCCCCAGATTGGGAATAGGATAGAGGCTACCTCCAGCGTAGCGTAAGACAAAACAACAAAAGAAATGGCCGCTTTGACTACATTCCTTCTCTTGAGCTCTTCAAATAGTTTGATCATTTCTAAATCCAGTCGTGCTCATGCTAGAACACAAAACAAACTTAACATAATTGTAGAAAAACCCACTACGGACCATCTTTATGGTAACAGTGGTTGAATGACCTTTTTGTTAAGAATTGTGAAAGGGTATGAGCTAAATTTTGAATCTTACGTTAATAGTGAAAATGTAATTCATGCTGGCATGACCTTTGAAAGCATTAGACAAAAAACAATTAGACCTATGAAACAATTCGCTTCTATACTTGTGCTGTTTTTCCTTTTTGGCTGTACGGCCGAAGCCCAGCTTTTGAAAAAAGCCAAGGACCTGATAGGCGGTGATAAAGGCTTCACAGCAGAAGAAGCAGCCAATGGACTGAAAGAGGCTTTGATTCAGGGCACTTCCAAAGGGGTGAATGTGCTTTCACAGGTAGATGGCTACCTGGGCAACCCTCAAATCAAAATTCCTTTTCCACCTGAAGCGCAGAATGTAGAGAAAAAACTAAGGGGTATAGGCTTGAACAAGCAAGTAGATGAGGTAGTTGAATCGCTCAATAGAGCAGCAGAACTGGCTGCTGTAGAGGCCAAAGACATTTTTGTGGATGCCATTAAGGGGCTCACCATCACTGATGCCATCAACATTGTGAAAGGGGAACAAGATGCTGCCACGCAATTTTTGCAAAGAGAAACTACCGCCTCTCTTACCTCTAAATTTAGCCCAATTATAGACAACTCTCTCAAAAAGGTAGACGCCACTAAATATTGGGGTGATGCCATGGGTGCCTACAATAAAATTCCTTTTGTAAAGAAGGTAAATCCGGATTTGAAGGCCTATGTAACGGAAAAGGCCATTGAAGGACTCTTTGTGATGATTGCGAAAGAAGAGTTGAACATTCGGGCCAACCCTGCTGCCCGTGCTACCGATCTGCTGAAGAAGGTTTTCGGGAGTAAATAATCAAAACCTGATCACATACCGATTTGGAAAGGTAATGGTGTCGGTCTGGCTAAATTGGTTATGAACCACAATGGAAATTTCATAGTCAACCTCTAGCCCTTTCAGGTCATCTTGCCCCCCAACCAGTATTTCCATAAAGGAGTTGGTACGAGGTGCAATTTTGGTTGTAGCGCCTTCTTTTGCATAGACATTGATGCTGTGGTCGGTAACGCCACCTCCGAGCAAAAAATGAACGGAGTCACGTTTATGACTCGCCTCGCGGTCTCTTTTTGGTGTATTGGCAGGTAGGCCCGAATTGAGCAATACAGCATCCAGAAAATAAGTAGTATCCGCGCTGAAATTGGCCAGCCTAAGACTCACATGATCAAAACCATGCACTGGTTCGGTACCCGATTCATCTATCAATACCATGCCCTGTTGTGTTTCTTCTACTGATATTGGAAAGGGCTCGGAAAGCACTGCTTGTTGAAAAAAGGCAGGGCTTTCAATGCGCGTTGAAGTATCATTGAAAATGAATTCATTTAACAGAAAGGCAATTACCAGTAGGGCTATTGCTGAAACTACGACTGTGGTAATCCAGCGAGACTTGCTTGCATCGGTAGACTGATTTTCTTTTTCAAATTCCTTGATTGATTCGGTCAACTCACTTTTGGCTCCTTTCAGCAGGTTGATTGCCTGCTCGCTTTGACTAAGGCGCTGAATAAGACTTTGAGGATTTTTAATGTATTCCTGATTCAGTTTGAGCTCTTCAAAGGTCTCATCCAACTGAGCTTCTTGCAATTTTTGAGCTGCCAGGGCCTCTTCTGAGATATCGATGTCGAGTAGGGGTACTGCCAGCCTGAGTGCACTCATCGGGTTGTCTGACTGTAGGTTTTCCAGCAACAGGACCACTTTTTTGAAAGCAGCATTGGTAAGAGCAGGACGCTTTTCAGAGTCATCTCCTGCAGCAGGGTCAAACATGCCATCATTTGCCAGGTACTCATAGATTTTTAAGGCATTGTTGGAGTCCTTGATACTGGCAATGTAAATCTCTCTGAGAATGGCCCTGCATTGTTTTTTCAATGGCTCACCCTCCTTGGCATTCCTGAGCATTTCATAGCTGCGGTCTCTCAGGTCGTCACCCGTAAGTCTTTTGCCCTTGGCCTGGAACAGCCGATAAAGTGCAATGCGAGCGAGCTTTAAGACCAGTGACTTATGCTCAGACAAGACGGCCTTGACGCGCTTTTCGTAAGCATTTTCTTCCAGAAGCTTAGATTTATGATCGCTACTCATTTTTCAAAAGCTAAAAAGTACGATTTATCAGAGGTCACCCTCCGTTTTCTCCTGGTGCTTTTGGTGTCTACCAGTGTGACCACAATCTTAAACTCATAAATCAAGCCTTCTACAGGCATGCTGCGGTCGTTAAATACCTTCAATGAAAATCGATTGTCACTTTCGGTACCATCAGGGTAGACCAGAACGGTTTTAGTAGGTTTGACGATGATGTCATCCGTCTCGCCCTTTTTCAAGTAGAATTTTGGGCTGTAGGCATTCAGCCGGGACTTATAATTCCGCCAGGTGCCCGATTCCACTTTTTGCGTATTGAGGTCATACTGCCTTACGATATCCAGTGTCACTTCCTGTAACTTCCAGGTTTTGTCGGAGGTGTTGGAGAGGTCAAACCAGATCTCCATTTGCTGGTTGGCTATGGACAGGCGTTTCTCAATGGTTGTGGTGCTGTTATGAGCCAACATGGGGTAGAACCGTCCGCCATACTTCTTGCTGTTCATGTCTTCTCTGTTGACCTCATCTAATGGTAAGTCAGACCAGGAATCGGCCACCAGGTAATACCGGTTGCCGATAAAGGCGGTCTTTACAGAGAGGTCTTCCTGAGCCGAAAGTTCAATACCCGGGCCAAAGGCGATCGTGATGAGCAGTACAGTTATCAATCTATTTTTCATGACCCTATTGTTTTCCGAACAAAACCCAGCCGCCCCAAAAATAAGGATGACTGAAACCCGGCAATTTTCGTACATCATTTTTTGCTTTTTGCAGGGCAGTGGCTTTCGAATCACCTGCCAGCAGATAAGCATACATTTTCACCATTAGCAAAGAAGCAGCCTTGTCATCGATGGCCCAAAAACTACCTAAAATACTTTCCGCACCGGCTAGCTGGAAAGCTTCCAGCAAACCAAAAGAATCAGGTTCGTAAAGAGAATAATCCAGCCCCGTAACACAAGCCGATAGCACCACCAAGCCGGTGCCTTCCAAATCAAGCTCCTGTATTTCTCCCAGGGTAATGGCTCCATCCTTCTCAAAATCTGCATTGGACTTCAGCATTTGGATGTAGTTCATGGTTTCACTCAACTCATCTACCCGGTCTTCCATGCGGTCACAGATTGCTTTTCTTTTGGCATCTTGTTCTTTTTGCCATTCTGAAAAGTCCTCCTTACTGAGTTCAAGTTCTTTTTTAGCAATTTTTTTAAGGGCTTGCGGAGACCCGCCCAGTTGATAGTGGCACTGCTCATAGGCCTTGTAGGCCTCGAAATAATCTGCAGTAGCCTTTTTGGCATAGGCATCTTTATCGGCCATGAATTCGCCACCGGCCAGGTAAAGGGCTCTGCCGGTGCGAAATACTTCTCTGCGGGACTGGGATTTTTGTCCTTCGTATGGCCCTGAATGGGTGGCTAAATGGAGGATGCCAGGGGATTTGCTCGCCTTTACATTTTGTTCTGAGGCATCTGGACCCAGAAATTGTTCACCCTGCCAACCAGCTTCTTTAAAAAGGTTTGTCAGTACCTTGATTTCAATTTCGCTACCCGTAAGTTGTTCGAGGTTGCCTGTTCCTTCTTCCTCGTAAAAATTGACTGTTGGAGCTGTGTATTTACCCGATTTGGCCCAGTTATAAAGTGTTTTTTGTTCGGCCTTTTGATAGTCTGTCTCCTGAGTCTTGTTGGTTTGATTAAGTCCTTCGATATAATCAAAATCAGGATTGCCTATCAATCGGAACGATTTTTCTGACAAGGACGGCTTGCTGGAATGAGCAGGTAGTTGACTCAGCCCTTTCTCGTCATTCAACCTGATGAGCTGTTGGTCTTCGAAGAAAAAGCGGCCATTGGGTTTGATCAGGCTTTCAAGTGCTACTTTTTTGTAAACGCCTCCCGCCTTGAGGTAAATGCGTTTAGCGGCTTGAGTGAATTGATGAATAGGCCCCCAATAGCGTATAAAACTTTGGTCCTGGCTAAGATCTGCTGTAGACATGAAGTCTCCATATTGAGAGAAATAATCAGAAAAGTAAGCCCGGTTCAAGTGGTTTCCACCTTCTATATGGATGAAAGTTGCGGTAGGGTCTTTGGGTAAAAACAGGAGTGCCCCATATTGGGTTGGCCCTTCAAAACTGAGCTCTTTTTCCAGGTCTATCTGGGCATAGTCCAGTGTTTGTACAATGGCGCTGGCTGGCGGCACCACTACCTTCTCCTCCCTGGCCTTGTAAATATAGTTGAGCCTTTCAGGGAAAAAGTGCTCAGCAGCTATCCAATAGTAGAGTTGAGACCAGGCCATGCCTCCACTAAATTCCAGAGCGACTCCTTGCTCTGGGGTATAAAACCCAGTGATGGTTGTTTTGGCATCTCTGATTTTTTTGATGCGACTATTATGGACATAGATCGAGGCATCAATTCGCTTCAATTCTGCCTTTGAAAATTCTTTCAAATGCTTTTCACGAAGTTGGGTCAGGATGGAAATCATGGCATAAGAAGCCGGTTGGCGCTGCCGGTAGACCATCATGATTTTCAGATCAAGCTGTGTTTCCAGCAAGCCGGGTGTTGACATTCTTTGTAAGGCTTCTGCCTGACTGGCATTCTCAGAGAGCGGTGGCAGGTTACTCAATGCCTCCATTGAATCGCTTAGTGCAACCAGCTCTTTGGTGGCTTTATATACTTCGTAAAGCGCCTTCTTTTCCGGAACCCCTGCCAATTTCCCGAACCCCTTGATGCTGGCCTTCAACTCACCGGGTTTTGTGATCAAATCCATGAAAAACTGCTCGCGAAGTTGACCAGCAGTCTGCCCCTGCATTACAGTACCAATGGATAAAAAGAAGAGGCTAAGCCAGGTAAAACGATTCATTAAGAATACTCATTATTCCTTAGCCTTATCTACTGAATTTCCATATGGAAACCAAGCGTTTCCATTTGAAAAAGTGCCCTTCCTGTGTCCACACTCCCGTATTTCGAAATGTCAACAGACAAACAAATTCAGATCTGATTTCGCTTAGCAGCGATAGTACGAGGCAAGACGTGCCTCGATTAATTAATGACACTCATCAGGCAATGTGCGGACATCCTATGTGCTTTTAAGCATTCCGCCATTGCCGATTGATAGGATGGTCATGATGAGCAATCAATTCCAAAAAAAATCAAAACTATGAAAAGGAATATCAAATTGCTCACAGCATTATTATTGGTAGTGGCATGTGCTTGTACCACTACAGAAGATGTAGAACCTGTATTTGACACAATACAGGATGTGGAAATTCAGGACTTGCTTTGGGAGACCATCGATCGGGATACCACCAGTGGTAGTTGTACCCAGTGCCCTCCTAATCTGTAACCGTCAAAAATGGTATTATATTTAAACTCACCCCGCACTGATTTGGTGCGGGGTATAAATATTTATGAGGCCTTGAAAAAGTTACCACTCCTTGTCCTTGTCTTTTTTATCATGTTGACGGCATGGCATTGTGTAGAACAGTCTGATCCAATAGATTTCGACCAGCTGATCAACGATTCGTGGAAGTTGAGAGGTGAAGAGAAAGAGCAACATCTGATTGAAGCCAGTACTCTTGCCGATAGCCTGAACCATGCTTATGGTAAAATCAGGACCCTGTTCTTCCTGGGCTATCATTACGAGTCGACAAGAGATTACACCAAAGCCGATTCGGTTTATCGGAGGTTAGTTGAAGTCACACAGCAACATCAAGACTTGAAATGGGAGGTGTCAACCCTCATTCAGTTGGGGCAGGTGCTTACCTACCAACGTAAGTTTATTGAAGCAGAAGCAATTTTGGAGGATGCCTTACCCAAGTCTATGCGGCAACCTGATGCCCTGTTGCCAGGGTATACGCATCAGGCCTTTGCCTTGGTATACCAACGCCAGGGAAACGATAAAGAGGCGATCGCATCCTATGAAGAAGCACTTAAAGTTTTTGAGGAGCAGGAGCACACCGCCATGAAGATCAGAACCTTAAATTTTTTGGGCAGTGAATATGCGGTTTTAAACCTGTTTGATCTCTCGTCAGAGGCTTATTTAGAGGCGGCTACACTGGCCCTGGCCGATGAGGACACGGCTCAGTACATATCTGCCATTTATCAGTCAGGCATCAACCTGATTGAAAATGAGGATTATGAAGAGGCTTTGAACCTTGGAAAAAAAGCCCTTGCGCTTCAGGATCAGTCAAAAGACCAGGCCAAATATGCCCGCATTATGAATAACATTGGTGATGCCTACCTGGGCATATACTTAGACGGTAAGGATGAGTCTGACTATGATTCGGCCAGGTATTTCATGCAAAACTCACTGACCATTAAAACAGATTTGGGCGATAAAAAGGGTAGAGCTTTTACGCTCTTTAACCTGGGTAGACTTGCTGCTGCTTCGGACAATGATGAGGCAGAGAACTACTTTCTGGAGGCCTTCGAAATTTGGCAACAAGCCAAGGATGGCGTTAACCTATTTAATGTGGCGATGGAACTGGGCGGGTACTACCTTGACCGGTCAACAGACGATGCCGCAGCTTATTTGCAACTGGCTGACTCGTTGAGCATCAACCATGATAACCTGTCGCAAGACATTGCCATGGCCAACCTGAAAGCACAAATGGCCTTGAAGAAAAGCAATTTGGCAGGCTTCGAAATATGGATCGGTCGAAGAGATAGCCTCTCTGATGTTTTTGGTGAAATGGAACGGACTATATCTGTAGCCGGTACTGAGGTTAGACTACAGACCATGGAGTTGAAGCAGACCAATGCGCAGCTGCTAAAGGACAGAGCAAACCAGGAAAAGCTGGCCCGCCTCAGAATGTGGCTCATGATCATTCTGCTGGGCTTCCTGCTGGTCGCTATTGGTTTTTTGTGGTACATACGTAAGCGCAATCATCAGCTAGACAGGCTGAACCAACGGATTAAAAAACTGAAAGACACGGTGCTCCATTCACAGTCTAATGCCATCAACCTGGTGAGTGCACTGCTGCGCCTGCAAGAAAAACAGGTGAGCTCTGATGATGAAAAACGATTGCTCAGAGAAGTGAATGGCCGGGTGGCGGCACTTGGAGGCATGACGCAACTGCTGTATGAAGAACAATGGAATCATGAAGCGGGCAGTGCTGCGGTAAACCTGAAAGACTATTTGGAAGAAATTGTGACAGAAACACTCACGGTTTTACCCTCAGAAGAAGTAGAAGTAAATGGAAATTACGTATCGGTAGAGTTGATTTCCAACAAAGCCCTCAGCATTGGTTTGATCATCAATGAGTTGATCATTAATTTTTTCAAGCACGCACACAAAGCAGGAGGGAACCGGCTGGAGTTGAGCTCTGAATTGCAAGGCAATCAGCTGCTAATCCAGTATAAAGACAACGGACCGGGGATAAATGAAAAGGCTACAGGAAAGAGCAGTTTTGGCAGCTTTATGATTTCCAGCCTGGTAGAAGACCTCAAAGGTAAAATGAGCTCATTTTCTGATAATGGCCTATATTACCAAATAAAAATCCCCGTTTAAGCAGTATCGTGGAAAAGACTAAGCTCCTTGTATTGGAAGACCAAACCTTGATCAGGTTAGACCTGGTAGACCGCATTCGCGCCTACTTTGACTTTGAGATCATTGAAGCTTCCAACTCAGCCGATGCCATGGCTACTGAGCCCGACCTGGCCATTTGCGACATAGACCTGGAAGGCGATGAAGCCAACGGTATAGATGTGGCTTATTCGCTGAATGAGTTGCGGCAAGTACCCATCATATTCGTGACCAAAATTCAGGACGATACACAGGTCTTTGATCGGGTCAACTCGGCCGGCTTTCCAAAGTTCTACATGTCCAAGCCCATTTCTAACAACGGTTTGAAAATTGCCATTGGCAATGCCATGCAGCACCTGGGGCAGGCAGCCACTACCAGGCAGGACGGTGATACCGATCAGATAGAGCTGCTTTCCGACCGCATGTTCATCAGAAATGGGCGGGGCAAGGTGGCCATTGAAGTTGAAAAAATGCTCTGGTGGCAGTCGGGTGGAGGAGAGTCTTCCATGGTCATTACGCAAGACCGGGTGGGCATTGATGGTCCGCACCCCACGGTGGGCTACAACCTGAGCAAGCTGGAAGAACGCCTGGCTTTTTATCCTCATTTTGTGAGGTGCTCTCGCTATCACATCGTCAACCTGCAGCATGTTAACCGCATACTGGATTTACCAGGTGGTAAATCGGGCACGAAAAAAGCTTTGCTAGTAGCGGATACCGAAATTCCCGTAGGTGAAAAGTATCGCAAAGAAGTCATGCGCAGGCTCCATATCCTCTGATTTGTCTAGTTTGATTTTACTATTCAATAGTCATTGATATTAAAATATAATAACACCCTTTTTATTCGCTAATTTCATAGCCTTATCTGATAAAACACGGTCTGCTTCCATCGACCACCAGGGCTTAGGTAATTAGTGTTCCAATCAAGATTTGTAAAACTATGCGGACACTCAAATACCTGTTTACCCTGGCAGTAGGACTGCTCTTATTCACGACACTTCCACAACAATCGGAAGCCCAGCTTTTGAAGAAGATCAAGAAGAAGCTTGAAAAGAAGGATAAAAAGAAAAAAAATGGTGCTGAAGAGCCAGCACCAACACCTGTAGTTGAAGAAGAGGAGGGCCTGCCTGAACTATCCGGAGGCTTTACCTGGCAGCGCATTGACTTCGGTCACCCCGACCTCATCGGTTTTAATATAGCCACCTACAAGGGCAAAAGGGTGGCATTTGTTGGTGATCGTGACAAGAGTCATTTGCGTCCGCCACACATCGGCACCAATATGAAGAAGCTCAAACAGCTTGATCGCATTAACGTGGCTACTGACGGTAAAAGACCCATTGCTGCCAAATACTTTATGACCGAGACAGCGGTAATGAAATACTTCTGTAATGCTGAAAAGCAAGGTGATTATACTTCACAAAACAGCCGGTGGTGCTCCAATAGCCTGGGCGGGCCAGGTGCCAATCAGTTTGCTCAGCGCAGAGTGCAGCAAGAATTTGAAGAGGCCGGCATCATGGACGCCCTCTGGAATACCATCAAGACCAGGCCCAAGGCAACCTTTAAAGTGAGTGCCGTTGGTCTGCCTTCGTATTCATTTGACGACAAGGCCTTCGTATTCAACTTCACCAATGGCCAACCGGGTTACAACGTCAAACGTTATCGCTACAGGCTGAAAAAGCCAGAAGCCGAGGCCGAGCAGTTTTACCTCGATCATCAGAAGGGGTTTAATAGGGTGCAGATCAAAAACCAGGAAGATGACCGCGAAACTGAATGGATCTATTATGCCGATGCATCTCTGAGCCAGGAGGTCTTCCGCTATAAGAAAAAAGAGGTGATGGAGGTGTTTGCCAATACCAGATTGTACTCCAGAGAAGGGGGCGTGCCGATTAAGGAATTGCCCTTTGTGATGAATGTATATGAAGAGGCAAAACTGGAGCAAGTCAAAGGCTGGTTTATGGAATACTGTGACTACCGGAAAGGGCCTTCCATAGGCTTTCTGGATTGCGAAAAGGTACTGCCTGATCTGATTGACAACTTGAAATCGAGTGCCAGATTTCAGAATCCTAATTCCCTCAGAGTAAAGCATGACTCCGGCATATTTGCCCAGGCGATAGAGCAGGGCAAAAAGGTGGACATTGGTGCCGATGGTGAGCCCTACCTGGAAGGCGAGCTCATCAAGAAAAGAAATTACCGTGAGGGCACCCTTAAAATCAGAGTCACCATGACAGCTGAGCAGCTACAGGCCGAACTGGGTGAGGGTAAGTCTACTGAATACTTTGTGGACGATTCAGCCTTTAAAAGTTACATAGACAAGAAAAAGAAACTGCCGGGCTTGCGCACGATTACTCCCTTAACGGAAATGGCTCAAAAGGATGCCAAAGGCTATTTCTATGCTTATCAGCAGTCTAATGGAACCAAAGATCAGGCGGGTTTTGAGGCTTGCTATATTGAGAACTTTCCAAAGCAGGCACAAGCTCATGAGGATGTTCTGGACAGAGATAACCTTATTAGGGTAAGCAGGAAGGTATTTGAAACATGCAAATGATATTGAGTCGGGTTAGAGGAAATATAGTTTTGATTGGAGTGGGAATTGTCCGAAGGGCATTGTTGAGTAGTGTCGGTTTGTTCTTTTTAGTGGCAATTCCCCACTTGGCTTTGGCTCAGAAATACAAAGAGGTGAAGCCTACCGAAGTGGTAGCTTCCTCTTTTTATGAAGACCCAGGAGTCCATATAACCTATCAGTATAAGAAATACGCTAAATACATTAAAGAAAACTCACCAGGCATGGTGGCCGATGGCATTAAGGAAAGTTCCTGGTCTCCTGACGGTAAAAAAGAGAGCGAAATTGGTGCGTGGGTTCGTCTCAATTATGCTTACCCTATCCGTTTTAGCAAAATTCGCCTGCTCACGGGCTATCAAATGGGAAGGGGCTCCTTCAGCAGCAACAAGCGGGTAAAAAAGTTCAGGGTGTTCAATGAACATGGCGAATCGAAAAAATACACCTTCAAAGCCACCAGCGAAGCCATCACTTTCAACCTGAAATTCAAAAAGCCATCTACTTCCATAGGCATAGAAATACTTGAAGTAGAAAATGAGAATTCGAAGAACAAAGACTTTACGGTGGGCTTTGCAGAAGTGTCCTTGTATCAACAAAGTTACTCTTCGGCACAGCTGGATCAGGCCCTGGTGGCAGGGGAATGGAAAACCATCAAGAAGCTAATCAAAAAAGGCGCTGGTGAAGTGCTTGACAAAAATGGCATTCGCTCGGGAGAGAAAAGCCTACTGGAAGTGGCAATGAGTGCTTCGAGGCCCGAGGTAGCCCGCAACCTTTGGAAAGAGGGTTTTCGCTTTGATGGAGCAACCAACCAGGCCTGGAATGAGGTAGAAAGTGCTGCTGAGTTGGAACAATTATTGGCTGCCAATACCAAAGCCAATGCTGCTTATGAACAATGGATGAAAAGACTGAACGGCAGTGCTTCAGCGGTGAGCATTGAGTCGCTAAGTCAGCTCTTGGCCAGCATCGATACAGAGTTCAAGACATTAAACACAGATACGTTTACTAAACTGAAAGAAGGGGCCACTCAAAAACGAGCTGAGATGGCTTATGCGCAACTAGAAGGCATTGCCGATGAATTTTCCCAAAACACTGCTCAAGCCTTGCCTTCATTGGATAAGCTCAAATATCCCTCCTTTTCTGAGGCACATGCCAATCAGATTTCCTTCTTAAGCAGGAACCAGGTTCCCAACCTAAGAAGAAAACTCGCCCAGGCACAAAGAAGCTTACTGAACCGGCTGAAAGAAGAAACCATTCAAGAACTGAATCAGCGCTTTTCAGACCTCAGACATATTGAGGAGACGCAGCTTTGGTATGAAAGCTTCAAGGCTAAACACCAACCCATTATGGCAGAATATGCCATGACCTTGGTAGACGACCATTTTAAGAGTAAGCGATCTCAATTGTTGAAAAACAGCACCGCTCAGATTGCCGTTGCTTTTACGGACCTCACCTCAATGGCGGCCTGTCAAAAACGGTTGCGCCTATTGAGTGCCACATCAGATGACAGTGAGTTAATTGCTCAATTGCGTACCGCCTATAATGGCCGAACAGCTCAATTGAGATCAGAATACCTGAAAAGAGAAAACAAAGCTTACCGATGGCTCGACATGGTTCGAAATGCTGAGTTTATAACCCCACGTGCACTTCTGAACAAAGTGGGCGCATTTTCTATCAGTAAAAACCAGGAATCTTCACAAGGATTGATCAAAGTGTTCCTGGAATCGCGAGGCCTGAGTGTAGATCCTGACTCTCGGTACATTGTGTCATATTCCAGTGACATTGACCTGCTTACTTATACCAAAAAGCTGGATGGAGTAGAAATTAAGAAAGTAGATGTGATCTATGAAAAGGAAATGCTCAGAGTACTCACCAGAGGGATGGTCTTCAGAGAAGGTAAATTTTTGGATATGCCGATTACCATCAATCATGCTTCTAATGGCATCATCAGTGAGTATGATGAGATGTTAGAGAATACGGTTAGTATTACGGAAGGCTTGTTCAAGAGTGTATTCATGGGACGCAGTCGTAATACAGATGATAAAATTGCATGGTCTGATGCCATAGACTTGCTCATGGACGATGCCCCCACATTGTATTCAGCTTATAAAAATGCAGAGTTTACCACAGCCCCATTAAATGGAGCCAGTGTGGTTGTAACGGATAGTTATGACTGGAAAAAGCGATTTAATAAGATGGGGGTCAAATACCTGGAACCGGAAGAAGTACCTGCGAATGCGAGTTATCCACGCATTTATTCTGACCACAACGTAAAGGCCAACACTGTGGCCGGAGACATAATAGCCAATGCTTGCAGCATGCTCTACCATACCGAACTCATGGATATCAGTCTGGTGAACATTGATAATAAGTGGTATCGGTTTTACGGCATTACATGGGGGCATTTCACCTTCGATAAAAAGACTCAATGTGTCAAGTATGCATCACCTAACCCTCAGGAAGAAACACTGAATGCCTTTCAACAAAAAGTAGAAAGTAATTGATAATCGACCTGCCTTTGATAAAGAGCTTTTAACCATGAGAAAAATTAAATATCTACTGCTTTTCTTTCTGATAAGTGCCGCGCTGCAAGCCCAGACATACAAGTCACCCTATACTGGGGTGTATACCACGGTTGATATGTCGCCAGGCATATCTGGTCTCAAATCGAAAAAGACTTTCATGAGGCTATATGTGACCGAAAACTTCAATTATGAACTCGTAGGCAGGCTCGATATTTATAAGAACAAAAAGGGGCAAGAGTTGGTCAAAACAGTGTATTGGGTCGGTAGGCCGTTTATATCCTACAGAGGAGGACATAGTGTTAGTGGGCATGATTTGAAGGGCTATGATGGAGCGAACGTTCAGGGAAAGAGAGGCTTTAGTCTGGGGCGGGCCTCTATTAAAGAAGCAGATGGGGGCATTGAACTGGACTTACTGGGTTTCGAGGGAGTCTTCCAGAAAGAATCAGAAGACGTTACAGAAATTCACCCTTTTTATGAAGAGTACCTACAGTCCCGAATCAAAAGATTCCTCAATGGCAGTGTCATATCCGTCAAGTACTATAATTATTCTGACGGGGCTTTTGCCTTTAGAATGAGTCAGTCGGAACTGGAAAACGCCTTGACCAAAGAAGAGCTAAATGTTTTCTACATAATGAATATCCGTGGCATGCGCTCAATGCACTCTGAATACAATAGCAAAGAAGAGTACGAGCGAAGTAAAGGGGCCGTGCTGGAATATGCTGATAATGCATTTGCTACAGACTGGATGAACCTGAAGGAAAGAATCAATGTAAAGGATTTGAACCACATCTTCTATTATTACCCTTCTCTAAAAAGGATCAACATTTCTCACCCCCAATCACCAGAGCCACAGCTTATACTTAATGTGGAAAAAACACAGGGGGCCTACCGTGAATTGAAAATCAGTGTAGAAAGTGAGCCCATTGAAGAAGTGATGCAACAACGATTTAGAGAAGCCGATGAAGATTGGCAGAATGAACGCAAGGAATTTCTGGCCAAGGCCAAAGACCCTGAATCCTGGAAGCGAGGCCGTACCCTAAGCAAGGCCTATTTTGAAAAGGAGATGAAAAACCGACAAAGGGCCGTTGATGGTGGCTATGCTTACAAAAGCATTGATTATTGGCTCTTTAAAACTCCAACTTTCTTTTTGGGAGAAGGCAATGGCTATTCTTACAGCAAGCAGCTGAAAGACATCTTTGACGGTAACTTTGGTAAGCAATTGATAGACTGGCCTGTGAGAAGAATGTACACTGCCTTTGTGGTGTACATGTATGAGTTGTATCCTGATTATCTGCCCTCGAATGCACAGGAGTTTGACTTTAGTAAAACCACCACCAGAACATCAGAAAACTTGTATGGGGTAGAACAGTGGCGCAATTCTTATACATCTACTACCAAGATTATGGCCCACCCATTATTGGCAGCCAAGTATAGGGAGTACCTTTTTTACGAGTCCAGCTCAGGTGAGAACATCGATAAATTCGGCCCAATTTCTACCAACAGATATGCCTCTCTACAGCATGGTCTGGTTTATAGTATTCTTAAAGAGTTCAAGCCGGGTAGTGCAGAGTTTGAACAACTGTTCAGGAATTTTAAGCGCTATACCAATGGCCAACCCTCTATACAGCAGGAAGGACTCAAGCTCCAGAGCAGCAAAGTAGCCCAAGACCCGCTGCGGTTACACCCCGATGAGTTTCTTACCCAATGCATGGTAGATGTAGGGATAGAAAATGGCGACTTTGACCTCTGTGACTGTACACACCGCAAAGCAGTGAAGCTATCGACAGATCAGCCAGGGCTTTACAAGCAAAAGTATGAGGGAAATTATTACGCCTTTTTCTTCGACTACATCAGGGGTGGAGGCTGTAAATGACTCAATCGAAACTGATGCTATCGACAGATCATGGTTAGTCTGTAGTCCGGGGTGGAGGTGGTATGCTTTTGAACTGGTGTGCCTGTGTCGGGTTGTGTCTATCTCAGCGCGATGGCGATTGAAGCACCAATGATAGAGATGCCGCCCTGCCCCACTTCTTCACCACTGGTAACGATGTTGATCTCATAGCCAACGGCCGCAAACAGTCCCAGCTTCACTTTGTCGCCCTTCAGTAAAAAATCATAACCAGCGGCCAGGGTAGGTTGCAAAACGGTAATGTCTGTGTTGCCGGCTGCAGCAGGGCTGTTGTTTCGCCAGTCTATGTCCAGAAACCAGGCGCTCAGTCGAGCTTCGGTATACAGGCCTTTAAATCCTTCTTTGAAGTAGTATTTGTAGCCCATTGCCAGGCCCAGGCCACCACCATCTTCCTGATCGTGCTCACCAAAATCTTGACGCTCTGCTATGTTATAGCCTATTTTGGCAACCAGCAGTCCTTTTTTATTCAAGGGCCAGTCGGCACGGGCATTAATCATAAGGCCTGCCGGATACATTTGGGTTTCCAGCCCAAAGCTATGCATCCCTTTATCAACTTCCTGCCCCCGTAGGTTAAGGCTTAAGAGTAAAATAGGGAGTGCAAGAAGGACCTTCTTCATCTAGCTGGTAAAAGTAAAGTTGTAGTTGGCTATAAAATTCCAAAGTACCACCACGCCAACGGCAAAGAGCTTGGCCCAATAGAACTTGACCTGTCGCTTGTTGATGAGCAGGTAAATGATGAGGTTATTGATGCCCAAACCGATGAGGGCGATAAGGATGAATTTGCCGTATTGAACAAATTGCTCTGGGTTATGATCATTGAAAGTCCAGACCTTATTCAGTACAAAGTTGGAGCTGGCAGCACAAATAAAGCCCAGGCTGTTGGCCACATACTTGTTCCACTTGGCTCGCTCCTTAGTGAGGAAGGTTATGCCGAAATCGATGCCCAGGCCGACAGAGCCTACCACGCAGAATTTTAAAAATTTAAGACCGATTTCAATCATGTTTAATAGGCATCTTCAGGGAGATGCATTCATACAAATATGACTAAGAAATTTGATTAAGAAAACTCGTAGCTTTGCGCAGTATTTCAGGAAGGAATCATCAATGACTACTAGCGCTTTGCAGTCGGGCAGGAACGACAAGCTGTTCAACTATTTTTTAATCATCTGGGTTGTGTTAGGCCTGGTGCAGAACTATTTCACCGAAGTAAATGGCGAAGAGGCTTATTACTGGCTTTTTTCGCAATATCCTGCTTGGGGTTATCTGGACCACCCACCCATGGTGAGTTTGTTGACGGCCCCTTTTTATTGGCTGTTTTCAAACAACCTCGGGCTAAGGCTGGGAATGCTCCTTTGTAGTGTGCTTACTATGGTGGTAGTGCGTGAAACTCTAGGAAAGAAAGATGATCGGCTACTGGTTTGGATTTTCGCTTCCCTACTGGCGGTGCATGTGGGCTCCTATCATTTAAAGACAGATGTGCCCTTGCTATTGGGCATAGCTCTGTTTTTTTACTTCTATAAAAAGTACCTCCAAGACGACAAACTGAAAACGGCTGTCTTGTTGGCGGTGTCCATTGCGCTCATCATGCTCAGTAAGCACCATGGTTTCCTGATGGTGATTTTTACGGTGGTGTCCAACCCAAAGCTGTTATTGAAAAAGTCGTTTTGGGTGGTGGTACTGTTCACCACGCTGTTCATGATTCCCCATACCCTGTGGCAATACAACAATGATTTTGCAACCATCAAATTCCATCTCTATAACAGAATAGACATGGGTTTCAGCTGGACCACCATAGCTTATTATGTTGGTATTCAGCCCTTGGTTTTCGGCCCGTTTATTGGGTTTTCACTCATAGGAGCGGCATTCGCCAATAAGGCAGGGGGCGCTTTTAATAGAGCTCTTAAATACTGTCTGGTAGGTGTCTTTGTGTTCTTTCTCATCTCATCGTTCAAAGTGGAGTTTCACAAGCACTGGACAAGTGTGCTGATGATACCCTTGATACTTTTAGGACATGAGTATATCTCGACTGCTCCTAAATGGAGGCTATGGCTGAAGCGATTGATGATAGTATCGGTGGTCATAGTCATTCCAGCCAGGATTTATTTGGTACATGATTTTTTTCCTAAGTCATGGACCGAGGGCTGGGACGTGATTCACAATTGGGATACCTGGGCCGATGAAGTGCAAACACTCTCTGGTGGCTTGCCCATCATGTTCAACAATCACTATGAGCGCTCTTCACGCTACAGCTACCTCACGGGCGATATTGTGCACTGCTATAATACATTCGACTACCGCGAAACGCAGCATGACCTGATGGACCTGGAAGAAAACCTGCAAGGCAAAGATGTGTTCCAGATCAACCGTTTTCGCGACACAGCCCGTTATGATGACTATTTCACCCAGATAGGGAAGGGGATTCACTACCGGGTGATCAAAGATTTTCGATCGTTTAGAAAGGTCGAGGTCAGTACAGAAGATGCGGAAGACCTGCAGATTAATGGAAGTGGAGTTAGCTTGACGCTTACCCTGACTAACCATTATGATTATGCAGTAGATTTTGATGGGGTAGGAGACAGGGAGGTGTACCTCAATGCCCACCTGTTAAAAGGACTGACTCCTCAATTGTCTGTTCCCTTGAAGGATATGAAAGGCAAGCTTGCTCCTGGGGAAAGCATGGAGATTGAAGTGCAGTTTGAGGCACCTATTGCCGAAGGAGAATACGACCTGAGATTCTCTGTTCAGGTGGAAGGAATAGAACCACCCATCAACAGCAAGAAGTACCCAGTGGTGGTACTTCGTTAATCCTGCTCAGTATTTAGGGACGGTAGATTTGGGTTTTCCGTCATTATCAAAACGGGCACTCAATTGCACCTCTGTGGCAATTATGACTACAATGAAGGCAACCGAAAGGGTCAACGCAGTAATTAAAATGGACGTTTCTCCACCAATGAAATAGTAGGTGATAGCCTGAATGCAGACTGTGCCCAAGCCTGCCCATAACAAACCTTTGGTGGCATATTTAACCGAAAATTTGCGTGTTTCCTGACTTTTGAGCCCTTGTGGCGTATTGTAGCCCACAAAGTCTTTGGTCTTGTTGTGATTCATGAGTTCTAACAGGCCTGCCGGTAGGAGGGCAGAAAAAGCCATTACAATATGTCCTATTAGCAATTCATTCATGAGTTCATTCTTCTTTCTTTTTCTTCAGCCTTCCACTTTCTTTCAAGGCCTTATTCACGATCCATTCCATTTGACCATTGGTGCTTCGAAATTCATCGGCAGCCCATTTTTCCACGGCTGCCAACAAATCCGGATCTAATCGAAGCACAAATGGTTTTTTCTTGGCCATGACTAATGTTTGTCTTTGCCCAATATAAGGTAAAAGTCTCCTAATGCGGTTACTACTCTCCAACCGCTCATGGCCATTTCGTTCAGTCGATTTTCAAACTTCTCAAGCTTTTCAAAAGGGCCTTTATGTACGATCTTATACTGCATCGTTTTATTGGTTTAGGGTTCCTGCATTTACTACCGGAGATGCCGCTTTGTCTGAACAAAGTACCACCATCAGGTTACTTACCATGGCTGCCTTTTTTTCCTCATCCAGGTCAACAATGTCCTTCTTGTTCAACTCTTCAAGCGCTAATTCTACCATGCCCACTGCACCTTCTACAATCTTGAATCGGGCGGCAACAATCGCTGTGGCCTGCTGTCGTTGAAGCATGGCGCTGGCTATCTCCTCAGCATAGGCCAGGTAGCCAATACGTGCCTCAATGACTTTGATGCCTGCGATAGAGAGGCGTTCGGCCAATTCTTCTTCCAGGGCATGATTTACCTCATTCATACCCGAACGAAGGGTGATTTCCTGGTCATCTTCAAAGTGATCATAGGCGTAAGTGCCCGCCAGTTTTCTTACTGCTGCATCGCTTTGTACCCTAACAAAGTGGCTATAGTCATTCACTTCAAAAGCAGCTTTATAGGTGTTTTCTACCTGCCAAACCAGGATGACACTAATCAAAATGGGGTTACCCAATTTATCATTCACCTTTACGCGCTCACTGTCAAAGTTGTGTGCCCTGAGCGATACTTTCTTCTTTACAAAAAACGGGTTTACCCAAAAGAATCCATTCTTCTTTACGGTACCCCTGTAGTCTCCAAAAAAGGTCATGACCCGAGATGAATTGGGGTTGATAACAAAGAAACCAGGCAACATTATAAGAAACACCGGGAACAGCAATATTAGGAATGCGCTTTTTGTGGCGGTAAATCCCATAATGGCAGTGGCCAATATGACCAGCACAACCACGAGCATCCCAAATCCCGAACCAGCTTTAAAATCCTTTTCTTCCATAGTAATAAATTTAATGTGATATTAAAATGATATCAATAAGTAATCAATATAACGTCACTTTCAGAGAAAAGGTTACAAAGCCATTGCATGTACACTGGGTTGTACAAAAAAGGGCTTTGGTTTATATTCGGCCATACTGTCCACTATCATGCTACCCATCACCCGCCCTACCCTGCTTCTTGACGAGACCAAATGCAAAACCAACATTCAGCGCATGTGCCAAAAGGCCAGCCGTTTGGGTGTGAAACTGGTGCCCCATATGAAGACCCCCCAGTCTGCGGAGATTGCTGGCTGGTGTGAGCAGGAGGGGGTAGAGGCGATAACCGTATCCTCAATTAAAATGGCGGCCTACTTTGCCAAAGCAGGCTGGAAAGACATCACAGTGGCATTTCCGGTAAACGTATTAGAGATTGCTGAAATCAACCAGATGCTACAGGATGGGGTGGACCTGAAACTTTTTGTGGTAGATGCAGAAGTGGTTCAACGACTGGATGCGATGGTGTCTTCTCCCGTGAATTTGCTGATAGAGCTGGATGCCGGTTATAACCGCACGGGGATTGATGCCGATGATTTGCAAGCGGTGAAGACGGTGGCCAAAAGTATTGCTGAAGCCAGACATGTAAAGCTATATGGTCTTTATTGTCATCCTGGCAATACTTACCAAACCCACAGTATTGAAGAGGTACGACAGATTTGGTCTACAGCCATTAAAAAGGCCAATTTCGTACGAAATGCCCTTAGTCAGGATTTTGAAGACATTAAAGTAAGGATAGGAGACACCCCAGGCTGTACCCTGGTAGAAGACATGACGGGTGTAGATGAAATAAGTGCAGGCAATTTCATTTTCTACGACCTGGTGATGAATTACCTCAATGTTTGCGATGAATCTGACATAGCAGTGGCCATGGCCTGCCCGGTAGTGGCCAAAAATACAGTAAGAGGCGAGATTACCATCCATGGAGGGGGGGTGCATTTCTCTAAAGACCACCTCTTTGATGATAGTGAGCAGAAGTTTTTTGGGGAAGTAGTCATTCTGGAAGAGGAGGGTTGGTCGCCCATTATTCCAGGAATCAGGCTCACCTCTCTTTCACAAGAACATGGCACGCTCAAGGTCAGTGAAGGGCTATTTGATCAGATACAGATTGGTGATGTGTTGGGGATTCTGCCCATCCACTCCTGCCTTACCGCCAATCTGATGAAATCTTACACCATCTTGGACGGTAAGCAAGTTTCGCACATGGAAGCTGGCTAAGGTGCTGCAACTATTGGGTTGATTTGATCGTCTTCTGGCCGAACCAGAGGTTCAACTCAAATCAACACAACCATGTACAAAAACTTTCTAAAGATCGCCTTTCGTAGCCTATGGCGAGACAAATTCTTTTCTCTGCTCAACATTTCTGGTCTTAGCATAGGTATAGCCTGTGTGTTGCTCATCATGACTTACGTCAACTATGAGCTCAGTTTCGACAAGCACTTCGATAATTCGGAGAACATTTACCGGGTAGTCATTGAAGGCCGCTTTAATGGCCGTGATTTTACCGGAGTAGATACGCCTTCACCTGCTGGAGGTACTTTTCGCGAACAGATTCCCGGGGTGCTCGAACGCCTCCGCTTTATGAATATGGGAAGCTCTGTGGTGAAGTATGAAGACAAGGTTTTCAATGAAAATCGGATCATTCTTGCCGATGAGACCTTCTTTAATGTGTTCTCTACCCGCCTGATTGATGGCAATGCAGACGAGGTGCTGCTGAACAAAAACACCATGGCCATTAGCCAGTCAGCTGCCATCAAATATTTTGGCGATGAAGACCCCATTGGCAAGGTGCTCAGGATAGACAACCGCGAGGAGTATGAAGTGCGCGGCATTTATGAAGACTTCCCTGATAACAGCCACTTCCACTTTGATATGCTGCTGTCTTTCATCACCCAGGAAGACGATTACAATGCTCCGGTTTGGCTGAACCAAAACTGGCAAACCTATCTGGTGCTGGCCGATAATGTGACCAAGGAGCAGATAGACCTAGCCATGAATGAAATTGCCATTAGCAAAATGGCTCCGGAGCTAAAACAGTTTCTGGACATGACTTTTGAAGACTTTACCAATGCCGGTAATACCTTCAATTACTTTCTGCAGCCCCTGGCAGACATTCACTTGAAGTCAGAAGATTACGGAGGCTTTGAGCCCGGTGGAGACATTACTTACGTCTATATTTTCACCGCGGTGGCGCTTTTCATTCTCATCATCGCCTGCATCAACTTTATGAACCTGTCAACAGCCCGTTCGGCCAATAGGGCCAAAGAAGTGGGGATCAGAAAGGTGATGGGCTCTTACCGTGGTCAGATCATTGCCCAGTTCATTGCAGAATCGGTACTTATTACTTTCATAGCCGGCCTCATTGGTTTAGGGGCAGCCACTTCGATCATCCCACTTTTCAACGACTTTGCCGAGCGCCAAATGGTGCTCGATTTCATGGCCAACCTGCCATTGGTTTTTGCAGGTTCGGTGCTGATAGGCTTCCTGGCCGGATTGTACCCTGCATTTTTCCTCAGTGCCTTTAGCCCTGCCAAAGTGCTCAAAGGCAATTTGAGCCTGGGTATGAAAAGCGGTGGCCTGCGCAAAGTGCTGGTAACCTTCCAGTTTTTCATTTCCATACTGCTCATCATCGCAACATTCAGCGTGTTGAGTCAGCTTAACTATATACAAAACAAGAAACTTGGTTTTCAGAAAGATCAGGTACTGGTGGTACACAATGCCTATATGCTCAGAGAAAACAGGGAGGCTTTTAAAAATTCCATGCTTCAGAGCACAGAGGTTCAAAACGCCTCATATTCCAGTTTTCTGCCTACAGCAAGCAGTCGCTCCAGTACGGTTTTCTTCCCCAATGCCATCATGGATCAGGAAAAAGGGGTGATTTGCCAAAACTGGCGAATGGACTTTGACTATGTAGATGTATTTGGACTGGAAATGGCCTCAGGTCGCTTCTTTTCAAGAGAATTTGCTACCGACTCGGCAGCCATGGTCATTAACGAAACGGCTGCCCGCAGCATGGGCATTACCGACTTGAGCGATGCCTCAATAGGTATGTATAATGACGATGCCACGGCCCTGGTCAAGTACAAAGTGGTGGGCATTGTGGAAGATTTCCACTTTGAAACACTGCGTGATCAGATTGCTCCGGTCATCATGAGGCTGGGGCGTTCATCTGGCTATATCTCAATGAAGCTTAGCTCAGATAACTTCCAAAACTCTCTGGCTCGCATCGAAAACCAATGGGATGAACTCGCCCCCGGTCAGCCTTTTGAGTATACCTTCCTGGACGATCGCTTTACCAACATGTATGAGGCAGAGTCCAAACTGGGCGATATCTTCAGCATTTTCGCAGTGCTGGCCATTCTCATCGCCTGTCTTGGCCTATTTGGTTTAGCAGCTTTTACAGCAGAGCAAAAAACCAAAGAAGTGGGCATTAGAAAGGTGTTGGGTGCTTCCATGTCGCAGCTTATTTACCTCATGTCTAAAGAGGTGAGCATCCTCATCATGATCTCATTTGTAGTAGCCTCTGCTTTAGGCTACATGGGCGTGAACTGGTGGTTACAAAGCTTTACTTATCGCCCTCCAGTCAACCTGGTGGTGTTCTTCTTTGCAGGAGCAGGGGCCTTTGCCATTGCCTTCTTAACCATGAGCTACCAGTCGGTGAAGGTAGCCCGGGCCAACCCGGTAAATGCCTTAAGAAACGAATAGATACAGAACAATTCGAACACATTCAAAGATCACCCTGGTCATAGTACTGGGGTGATTTTTTTTGACTTTTTTTAGCCTAACTGCAACATTCCTGAAACCTCGTCCCTCTACTCTTTGGAAAGGGGATTCATCGAAATCGGCATTTGTTGATTTACCGATACCCAGCGTTGGTTTACCGATTTTTTGAAGCCAAAGCTTGAGGAGAAGCCCATTTTTACAACGCGTCAAAACTCAAACACAATGATCAAGAACTATTTTAAGGTGGCTATTAGAAGTTTGTTTAAAAACAAGTTCTATTCCCTCCTCAACATCAGCGGCCTGGCGATAGGTATTGCCTCCTGCCTGCTGATAGTGCTGTATGTAGCCGATGAACTAAGCTATGACAAGTACTATGAAAACTCAGAAAACACCTACCGCCTCACCATGGCTGGGGCTTTCAATGGCTCTGCTTTTGACCTGGCAGTAGTAGGACCGGCAGTAGGCCAAGCCATGCTCGAAGACTATCCTGAAGTGCTCAATTATGGTCGTTTCCGTCAAAGGGGTGCACCCTTTATTAAGTACGGTGAAAATATATTTAAGGAAGAAGACTTTGTATGGGCCGATCACTCTATTCTGGAGATTTTTGGCATTGACCTGGTTCAGGGCGATCCTACAACGGCACTCACAGCCCCTCGTTCATTGGTCATGAGCGAAACAGCAGCTAAAAAGTATTTCGGAAATGAAGACCCAGTAGGTAAAACGGTAGAGTTTGGTACTGCCAGAGATTACCAGGTCACAGGAGTATTTCAAGACATACCCGATAACACACACTTCAATTTCGAGGTATTGGGTTCTTTGGAAACCCTGGACGAAGCCAAGCGGCCTATGTGGCTGAGTATGAATTTCCAGACTTATGTGGTGTTGGCACCAGATGCCGACCTTCAGAAAATGGCAAGCCTGTTTCCTAACATGCTCAAGAAATACATTGGCCCGGAGGTCAAACGCTTTATGAACATGGAGTGGGATGAAATGGAAAGCAAAGGTACTTCTATGGCTTTTGCTATGCAGCCGGTGAGAGATATTCATCTGAAATCTGACTTGCAGGCCGAACTGGATGTGAATGGCAGTATGGATTATGTGTACATCTTTTCTGCAGTAGCATTTTTCATCTTGCTTATTGCTTGTATCAATTTTATGAACCTTGCCACGGCACGTTCAGCCCACAGAGCCAAAGAAGTAGGGGTGAGAAAAGTGCTGGGTTCTGTAAAACTTCAGTTGATCTACCAATTCCTTACCGAGTCTATCTTGGTGAGTATGGTTTCCTTTATACTGGCCCTGGGTATTGCTTACCTGGCGATTCCGGCTTTTAATGATCTGGCCGCTAAATCATTGAGCATTCCCTTTAGCAGTCCACTGTTTTTAGGTGCTTTCTTCTCAGGTATTGTGGGAGTAGGGCTTTTGGCGGGTAGCTATCCTGCTTTCTTCCTATCTGCATTTCAGCCTGTTAAAGTATTGAAAGGCAGTCTTAGCTCAGGTATGAAGAGTGGCCGACTGCGCAGTGTCTTGGTGGTGATTCAGTTCTGTACCTCAATCATGTTAGTAGTGGGCACACTGGTCATCCAAAGCCAACTCAACTATATCCAGAACAAAAATCTGGGTTTTGAAAAAGATCAGGTAGTCATCATTAACGATGCGTTTTTGGCTGGTAGCAATGTAGATGCCCTGAAGACTTCTATTGAGGCCTTCCCTGAAGTGAAATCTTCTTCGCTTAGCGGATTTCTGCCTACACCTTCTAACAACAACATGAATGTGTGGATGAAGGGACTTTCGGCCGTTCAGGAAAATCAGCGCATTATGAGCCAGTGGACAGTGGATCATGATTACATAGAAACCATGGGTATGGAAGTGGCCATTGGTAGAGATTTCTCTCGCGATTTCCCCTCTGACTCATTGGGTGTCATCATTAATGAGGCCGCCATGATTGATTATGGCTTTGCTGAGGAAGACGTGATTGGTCAAACCCTGAGCACCTTTGCCGACATGGAAGGTACCGTTCAGGGCTATAAAGTGGTAGGGGTTGTAAAAGATTTTCACTTCCAAACTCTTAAAGATAAAATAGCCCCACTGGTGATGCAATTGGGCAACAGCAGAGGGTTACTGAATATAAAAGTAAATACCAATGACTATCCATCCTTAATGGGTAGACTGGAAGGCGCGTGGAATGAGTTGGCACCTAGCCAGCCTTTTGAGACTTCTTTTCTGGATGTACGCTTTGGTCGTATGTACGATGACGAGCAACGCTTGGGTAAGATCTTTGGAGTTTTTGCCACACTCACCATTATCATTGCATGCCTGGGCTTGTTTGGTCTGGCTGCATACACCGCAGAAAACCGAATCAAAGAAGTGGGCATAAGGAAGGTGCTCGGGGCCAATGTGGGCCAACTGGTTTTCATGCTGTCGCGTGATATTGGCAAGCTGGTCATCATTGCCCTGGCCATAGGGGCCCCCTTGGCCTGGTATTTTATGAACGGCTGGCTGGAAGGTTTTGAATACCGAACCAGCATCGGGTGGACGGTTTTTGCCTTCACCGCAGGCGGTGCACTGCTGATTGCCTTGCTCACTATGAGCTATCAATCACTCAAGGCAGCCACCAGTAATCCGGTGAAATCTTTGCGAAGCGATTAGTCTATTTTAATAATTTGACAAAAAGCAGTTCTAAATAAGGACTGCTTTTTTTATTATCGCTCAAGGAAACTGACATATTGCCGTTATCCTTACCGAGTAGATAGTAATTTGAAAAAACTCAGGAAGATCTTAATGATAAGCCTGACCATTGGCACCTTGGTTTCATACCTCAGTGTTTTGGTCTCTCCAGATGTGTTTAAGCTGTCGGCTGGCATTTCTGTATTCATCCCTGTATTTATTGGGCTCAACCTCATTGTCTTCTTTATTTATTTGTTCAGTCGTTCAGTCCGAATGATCGTGCCCCTGGTACTCTTGGCGCTGGGCTTTCCTTTTTTGAAAGTTACCCTGGCATTCCATGGCCAGAACGATGATCAAAGCAGCTTTTCATTGTTAAGCTACAATGTGCGTTGGTTTACTAGGGGCAAGGTACAGGACGGTAACCTCATTCATGACTTTGTAGAGCAGGAAAGCCCGGATGTGCTTTGCTTTCAAGAGTTCTATCCAGTCAAAAAGCACATAGAGACCCTGAAGAGGTTGGGAGATTATCAATCTGTGGCCAATCAACACAGTAGCAATCTTGCTATTTTTTCTAAATACCCCTTGCTAAACCAGGGGTTGCTGTTAGAAAATAGTCGGTTTAACAATATTCAATTTGCAGACCTCCTCATCGAAAAAGATACCGTCAGGGTTTATAATTTGCACCTGCAGTCTATGGGTATCAATACCTCTAAACTGCAAGACACTGAAGGGATAAGGGAAGGCTATGAGGAGGTGAAGACTAAATTTCTTGACGGAGCAGCCGTAAGGGCCAGGCAAATAGATACTTTGATGACGCACATCGAAGACTGCAGGTATAAAATTCTCATTGCTGGTGATTTCAATGATGTACCCTTTAGCTTCAACCATTTCCGACTTAAAAGGAGCTTTACCAATGCCTTTGAAGCTGCCGGAAGCGGCTTTGGTATGACCTATAACGGGCGTTTACCCTTTCTGCGAATCGACCATCAATTTTATGGTGAGGGCATCAGAGCCACCTCTTTCAAAACTTTCAATGATATAGAGCACTCTGATCATTTTCCCATCCTAGGTATTTATGCTTTAAGTGACTAATTTGTCTATTGAATAATGTGTGTGTATCAGTGTATACCTGCTGGCCAACTTAGGAAGAGAAGACACAAAATATAACTTTTAGTGAATGCCTTGAGAAGGGTTTTTAGGCTTATGCCTGTATTTTTTGAGACCAACCTTCCTAAAGACTAATGTGTTTTTTCATAGAATGAAATGTTGTAATAGGTATTACTGGTCAAAAAGAATTGTTAATTTTCCAAAAATATTTTAGTCCATGAAAAGAGGCTTGCTCAAGAATTTTTTGGCCCTCATGATCGTCTTCGGCATGCTTTCCGCATGTAATCTTGATTACTTCAGAGATGCTGAATTTGGCGATTTTGTTTGGGATCCTTCACTCGCTGTTCCCATCGGTGAAATCAGCTATTCCATAGAAGAACTGTTTGACGAATTGAATGATGCTGGCGCATCAGTGGGTACCAACAATGACAACATTGTTACCCTGAGTTATACAGAAGCCCTGCAATCTCAAACGGCATCTGCCTTCCTGGCGGTGCTCGATCAGAGTTTTGCAAGTGGCATACAGTCTGGGGTCGATATTAATAGCCCGGGTGTTTCTTCTACCATCGATGTTCAGGAAACCTTTGAGTATGACCTCAGCCAAAGAAGTGGAGAACTCTATGACAGTATCTTCTTCAGTGGGGGTGATTTCGATGTGAGCTTTGCCTCACAACTGGGGGCTGATGTGGATTTCACCATGACGGTGAATTCGCTGAGAGAAAGGTCTACAGGAAACCCACTGGTCATAACAGGAAGTCTTACGCAAGGCAGTCCCAATTTTAACGCCAACAATTCCCTGGCCGATTTTGACGGTATTTTCGTTGAAGATGCTCTTGGCAATGCCACCAGTAACAAGGTGTTGGTAGAAATGGCATATACCATTAATGTGACACCAACAACGGTCATTAGCAGTACCGATAGGGTCAACTTCACCATTGGTTTAACCAATGCAGAATTTCAGACTGTATACGGAGATGTGGGTACTGGAGGTCTGGATGTGAATTTCCAGGTGGTCAACCTTGATTTCTTTAGAAACTTTGACGCAACTGGCATTCGCTTTTCAGAACCTGTTTTCAGTTTTGTTTTCGACAATGGCTTTGGCTTCCCCTTGGGTATCGACTTCAGAAATATTTCTTCAATAGGCTCTGAAGGGCAAATTGTGGACTTAACTGGTACAGCCATTGACAACCCAACCATTGTAGCAGCACCCACAACTGAAAATGTAGGAGGGGTAGTGCAATCCACCCTGGAACTTAACTCGACCAACTCAAACATTGCTGACCTATTGGCGGTTCAGCCAAGAAAAGTCATTATGGAGGTCAATGCAGAGTCTAATCCAACTGGCACCAACCAATATAATTTTGTGGATGTTAATAGCCTTTTGGACGTGAGTGTAAATGTGGACATTCCATTGATCATGAACGTGGATAATCTCATTGCAGAAGAGTTCATGGATTTTGACAATGGGGGAGACCTGGAAGAAGCCAGGCGCTTGGTATTCAGAGTGATTGCAGATAACGAACTACCCATTGGCGGAGATATTGAACTGGAATTTCAGGATGCTCAAGGGGCTGTAGTGCACACCGTATCAGAGCGGCCAGTATTTTCAGGCGCACCGGTAGGCAGTGACGGACGAACCACAGAAGCCACTGTAACTACTGCAGATATAGAATTTTCAAACGAAGAAATTCGTGCCATTGAAGGAGCCACACGGGTTCGGATAATCGCTCGCCTCGCCACCACCAATGCAACCAGTGGCGATGTAGTGAGATTTTTCAGTGATTATGAACTGAAGCTCAGGCTCGCAGCCCAGGCCGATGTGGAAATTGGAGTAAGCGGAAACTAATAAGGATCATGAAAAGAACATTACTCATCATTTCGTTCGCCATGGTTCTGACAGCTTCAGCCCATGCACAAGCCTATTTCTCATTCTATCAGTTGAGAGAGCTGGTTCCTCAAACACAGAGTTTGCAGCCTGCGTTTATCCCTAACAATACATTTACGCTGGCGCTACCGGGTGCCAATGTGGGAGCTGCCTTGCAGGCAGACTTTCAATTGCAAGACCTGCTTTCAAAACCCGATGGCAGTATCGATTTCACAGTAGATTTTGACGTACTGCTGGAAGCTGCACAAGATGTAAATCAGATGAATCTGGATGTGTCCTCACATTTGTTTCATTTGGGCTATAAAACAAAGAAAGGGGCCTATTCTCTTTTTGCCAATGTAAGGGCAACAGTAGACCTGCAGTATGGCAGAGAGCTGATGGAATTTTTAGCCAATGGTAACTCCAACAATATTGGTGTAACCATGGACTTTTCTGGTACCCGCCTTCAGGCCAATGCCTATCACGAAATTGGCATCGGGTATACGCGCAAGTTTCTTGGAGAAAGACTGATAATAGGCGGCCGCATCAAACAAGTGACGGGCCTGTTTCATGGTTCGTTAAACGAAAATGCCATGGGTAGTATCTCTACCGATGCACTGGACTATAGCTGGACCATTGGTGTACAGAATGGTAGTGCCAATACTGCTGGTCTCGATCTGTTGATTAACAATGACGACTACGCTGATAACACGCTTCAGAATTACCTGACCTCTAATGAAAACTCTACCATAGCTTTTGATATAGGAGCCAAGTTCAAAGTGATGGACTGGCTGGAAGTGGAAGCTTCTATCAATGATATTGGAACCATAGAGTGGACTGAGCAGCCCAGGAATTACAATACGGAAGATCGCTCAGTTACATTCTCAGGCGTGCAACTACGCGGATTGGAAAATTCAGGAGACGTTTTCAAAGACAGTATTGAAAGTAAATTCAGCTCGAATGAGACCCAACTATCCTTCGAAACCAAACTGCCTACACGAGCCTATGTTTCAGCCTCGGCCTACATGGGTAAAAAGAACAGGTTCACTGCCATGGCCTTTAGTCGGTCAGTGTTTGGTGAGACCAAGTTTTCTTATGCCGGAGGTTACAACCGTACTTTGAAGTATTTCACAGTTGGACTCCTTGGTAGCTTAAGAGATGGCAGTGAGTTCAATGTGGGCGCCAATTTGGCTTCAGACATTGGCCCTTTACAGGTATACCTGGCCATGGACAATGCCCTGGTAATGAACAAGCCGGAAAGGTATTCCAAGCTTGACTTTAGGTTTGGCCTAAACCTGATGTTTGGCTACAAAAGATGGAAAGCAAAGAGCGAGGTGGTAGACCTGGACGAGCTCTAGGCTAGCCTTTTCTACATAACAAGGCGGGAAGCAATATCAAGTCGGCCAGTATAGCCAGAACTAGCGTAGTGCTCACAAAAAAGCCAATGTGGTAGGCCGCTGAGAATCCTGATTGCAGAAAAATAGCAAACCCGGCAAATAACACCAGGCTGGTGATAATAATGCTTTTACCGGTGGAGAGCATGGACCTCTTAAGCGCGTAAAGGTTGCTTCGGCCTTTCTTTATCTCCAGTACATAACGGCTCAGAAAATGAATACTGTCGTCTACAGCAATGCCAAAGGCCACACTGAAAATAATAGCGGTTGAAAGATTGAGATCAATCTTTAACAGACCCATTATTCCCCCAATCAGCAGCAGTGGCAAGGCATTGGGGATGATGGAGATCAGAGTAAGTTTAACGTTGCGGGTAAAGGCCAGAATCAATGCTGCAATAACTCCAATGGCTATGAGCAGCCCACTGAGAATGGCATTTACATTTAACTCATTGGTTTTGTCAATCAGGAATGCCGTACCCGTCTGTCTAAATTGTAACCCGTCCTTTATCCACTGCTGAAAATATTGATTGAGCGCTAGATTCTTTTCCAGGTACACGGCACTGCCCAGGTCTTTGCTGCGGCCATTCATGCGCCAGGTGAGCCCGTCTTTGGATTGAATTTCTTCTCTGGCACTTTTCATTTTAGAGGAATAGAAAAGCCGCTTAATCTGTGGCAGGTCTGCTGGCTTAGGAAGGTTTCTTGCACTGCTAGCCCCTCCCTTTAGACCCTGATTAAGCTGTTTGATGAGTGCCAAAGGAGAGCTAATGTGCTTTACCCCATGTTGTTTGGTAAGGTAATTCTCTACAGAATCGAGTGCCCGTAGAACCTTGGGTTCGAACAAGTCAAGACCTGGTGTGAGAGAAGCCGTGAGCTCAAACGGTTTGTACCCATCATACTGGCTGTCGAAAAAATGAACAGGCTGAGCCATAGCATCATTTTCTTCTATGCCTATGAGTAATGAAGTATTGAGCTTTACAGAAGAGATGCCCCAAATGCCCAGGACGGTGAGTGATACGGCCAGCATCCAAACAGTTTTGTGTTTCCTGATTGACCATATGAACAACCTGCTGAGCAATGGCTGCCAAAAGCTGGCGCCTTTTTGCTTACCCAATGGTTTATTGTATAGAATAAGCAAGCAGGGGATAAGGCTGAATGCGATGAGGTAGGCAAGTATAATGCCCAGGCTAGTATAAATGCCAAAATCTCTGATAGGTATAATGGGTAACAATGCCAGGCTCAAAAAGCCAATGGCGGTGGTAATGGACGTAAGCAAGGTTGCCAACCCTACTTCCCGCATAGTCACCTTTAGGGCATCGGGTACACTACTGCCATTTCTTACCAGGTCGTTGAACTTGTTGGCCAGGTGAACAATGTCCGACATAGACACGATAAGCAAAATAGGCGGAACAATGACCATCAGCACGTCTAACTCTTTGCCCAGAAGACCATAAATCCCCGTATTCCACAAACAGGTTATGCCCAGCGTCAAAAGCGGAATCCAGATGCCTCTGGCAGTTTTAAAGAGCACAAACAGCGCTATAACCACGAGCACCATGGCCATGGCCAGGTTGAAGCCGAGATCTTGCTCCAGCCTTTTCACAAATTCATCCTGCGCCTGTACCTTGCCTGAGACCAGAAAGTCTGCAAAATCACTGTCAGTAAGGTAATTCTGTAGTTTCTGATGGAAAACGTCTCCTTCTCTTTTTATGTGAAAAAACTCGTGTTGCAGTATCAGGCAGACGGAACCCTCATCCCGAGCCAGTAACAAGCCTTTCATGTCAGAGTCGTTGAGTAAGCTGCCATTGCCTTTATATACCGGTACACGGTTTATCCCAAAAGGTGTGATTTGAAATTTTTCATAGTTCGTTGGCGAAAGCACCCGCTCTATTTCTGGCCAGGCTTCAAGCGTATGGGTAGCGTCTTCTACCTGTTGCAGAAAGGCAGGGTCGTGTATGTCAGCACCAAAAAGCGCCACAAACAGAAAGTCATCATACATACCAAACTCGGCTGTGATTTGCTCATAATAAGCCAGATCAGGATCGCCTTTTGGAAAAAAAGCATTGAAGTCATAGTTGAATTTGACCTTAGGTATTTGCAAAGCAAAAAAGGCCGTAATAAGCCCTATGATCAATAAACCAAAACGTGCATTTTTTTTGTTCAAGGTTGAGCGGGTTTCGCCCTAAATATAACCAAACAAAAACTTCTCTGATGACCTTCAGATTGCAGTAAAAAAAGCATTAATTTGAACTATAATTTAGCGCAAAAAGACGATTTGACTTATGAAGCAGTACCACGACCTGATGAAGCATATTTTAGACCATGGCGTTGACAAACATGACAGAACAGGTACCGGTACAACCAGTGTTTTTGGTTATCAGATGCGTTTCAACCTTGAAGAAGGTTTCCCATTGGTAACCACCAAAAAAGTACATCTCAAATCGATCATTCACGAGCTTTTATGGTTTCTCAATGGCGATACTAACATTCGTTATCTGGTGCAGAACAGAGTCAACATTTGGAATGACTGGCCTTACCAAAGCTACCTGCGCAAAAATGATTTAGAAGACCAATACCCTAAGCACAGCGAGGCCTGGAAAGCCCATATGAAAGAGTTTGTGCAGAGGGTAAGAGAAGATGAGGTTTTTGCTGCCGAATATGGCGAGTTAGGCCCTGTGTACGGTCGGCAATGGCGCGATTTTGAGGGGATTGATCAGATACAGCAAGTCATCGAGGACATCAAGAAGAACCCCGATTCAAGAAGACTGATTGTTTCGGCCTGGAACCCTAAAGAGATACCGGTAATGGCCAAATCTGGTCTACCTCCCTGCCACACCCTATTTCAATTTTACGTAGCAGACGGGAAGCTAAGCTGCCAGTTATACCAGCGCAGTGCCGATGTGTTTTTAGGTGTGCCATTTAACATTGCCTCTTATGCATTGCTCACCATGATGGTGGCGCAGGTATGTGGCCTTGGCTATGGAGATTTTGTGCATACTTTCGGAGATGCGCACTTGTATAGCAACCACATGGAGCAAACTCGTGAACAACTCAGTCGGGATTTCAGAACCTTGCCGAAAATGAAAATCAATCCAGAGGTGAAAGACCTCTTTTCATTTAAGTTTGAAGATTTTGAGCTGGTAGGCTACGACCCACATCCCGCCATTAGAGGGGCAGTGGCGGTGTAATATGCGACCGTAGATATTCTGCCGGATTCTCGTATTTTTTTCCTTCAAACTGTTTTACCCACCGTATACCAGCAGCATTGCTGAGGAAAATTGCATCTGCGTCAGTTAATACTTCTTTGCTTGCCATCACTTCTTCCACTGACCTTCCTTGCTCTGATAACGACTCAATCAGGAAGCATCTCATAGTGCCTTCTACACAGCCTGATGCCAGGGCCGGGGTGTAGACAATATCATCCTTAAGCCAAAAAATATTGCTGGAAATACTCTCAGCCACCTGATCCTGCCCATTGGTAATGATCAGGTCGTCATAATCGGTTTGCTTCCTTTCCAAACCTGCCACTACATAGATCATAGCACTCATGGTCTTGGCAAATGAAAGCTTGTGATGTGTCACCTTAGCATTTTTTGAGATACCCAATGAATCGATACTGCCATAAAAAGGGTAGGAGGTGGCATCGCAGGTAAGCAGAAATTCGCTGCTGTTTTGAATGGGTTCATAAAGCCCTCCGCTGCTGCGCCAAACCTGCAATCGAAAGCGGCATTCTCCCTCGGTTTTGTTCACCTTTTTTAACTGCTCCATCATTTTTTCTAACAATTCTGCTTCGAATGGGATTTGTATATGGAGGAGTGCGCTGGCCTTGGTCAGCCTGGCCATGTGATAATGCGTCAAACTTATTCTTTCGGGCCCTGTAACAATTGTTTCAAAGAGGCCGTCTCCATAGCAGAATGCCCTATTGTGGATTTCCAGGCTGATTTTTTCGAGAGGGAGAATTCGGGAGTTATATATCGCTTTCATGGAATCAATGAACCACTTAAACCAATTCAAAATCAAGAAGGGTATTATTCTCTAATATTGAAAGTGAAATAGTCGATTAGGATGGCCGAACAAAGTAGTGTTTTTGATATGATAGGTCCTGTGATGATCGGGCCATCAAGCTCTCATACCGCAGGGGTGGTACGCATTGGTCGCGTAGCCCGCAAACTGTTGGCATCTGCACCCAAATCAGCTGATATAACTTTCTACAATTCATTTGCCCGCACATATGAGGGACACGGCAGCGACCGGGCCATCATTGCAGGCTTATTGGACTATCACACAGATGATACCCGCATTAAAACTGCCTTTGAAGAGGCAGAGAGTGCAGGCTTCGAATATGCCTTCAGATCGGTGGGGAATGCCTCTACCATGCACCCAAATACAGTGAAGATCAAAGCTGTTTGTGAAGATCATGATGTAACCATGGTTGGGGAAAGCAGAGGAGGAGGAGTAATCAAAATTACTGAGGTAAACGGCTTTGGCTGTGCCTTTAGTGCTACTCAGCACACGCTCATCATCAGGGCAGAAGACAAAAAAGGAGCCATTGCCTTTATTGCTTCATTACTTGCCAATGATGAATGCAACATTGCGAGTATGTCAGTTAATAGAAAAGGAAAACACGATGAGGCATGTCACTTCATCGAATCCGACCATGCGGTGAAAGCCCCTACATTGGAATATATCAAAAGCTTACCCTGGGTAAAAGAGGTCATTTTTATTACAGGTATCGATTTTTAAAAGATTGAGATGATTAAGAAAAGAAAAATTTATGCAGGTCTGATCGCACTATGTATGTGCTTTTCGGCCTACGGTCAAAACGCTCAAAATGAGATTTGGACGCTTGAAGAGTGTATCAATTACGCTTGGGAAAACAACCTTACCATTCGCAATAATCAGCTGACTCAGCTACAGAATGAAATTGCTTTGAAGGAGTCTAGATTTTCCAGACTTCCCAATTTGAATGGTAATGGTAATGTGGGACAGCAATTTGGACGTACCATTAACCCCAATACCAACGAATTTACCAGTACAGATGTAATTGGTGGAAGCTTGCAGCTGAGTTCATCAGTGACGCTTTATCGTGGTGGGCAGATCAACAATTCGATTAAGCAAAACGAATTGAATCTGAAAGCTTCAGCTTTTGATCTGGAAAAGGCCAAGAACGACATTGGGCTCACAGTAGCTACCAATTTCCTCAATGTGCTGTTGAATAAAGAACAACTCGCCAATGCGCGTTTCCAACTTGAAACGACCAAAGAGCAGTTGACAAGAACAGAAAGACTAGTGGAAGCGGGTTCACTGCCATTGGCCAGTAAGCTAGACCTTGAAGCCCAGGTGGCTACAAATGAGGTGACGGTAGTAAATGCCGAAAACAACCTCAACTTATCAATCCTGAGCCTGAAGCAGGCTATGCAAATGCCAGCCCGGGAAACTCTGGAAATTGTGGCTCCAGAAGTGGACGAGCAGCAGCTACAGTCAGTATCACAAAATCCAAGAGAGATTTATCAGATCGCCATAGCCAATCAACCAGACATTAAAAGTGCCGACCTTGGTATTGAAAGTGGCGATTTAGGTATTAAGATTGCAAAATCGGCATTCCTGCCAACGGTAACCCTTAGCGGAAGCATCTCTTCAAACTTTTCAGATTTAGCCCAAACCGGAACTAACCTGCAGACACTTCAAGTGCCTATTGGTACAGTTCAGGGTACAAATCAGATAGTATTGTCCGAACCCCGCGAGGTGCCTACGCTATTTGAAAATACTTCCTTCTTCAATCAGATTGACAATAATTTGGGTCAAAGCATTGGTGTTGGCTTTAGCGTACCCATCTTCAGCCGTTACGCCAACAGCGCAGGTTTGCAACGAGCGCAGATCAACAAGCAGCGAGCTGAAATCACAGCATTGAACACCAGGAATACATTAAGACAAAATATTGAGACGGCTTATAACAATGCCCTCGCCAGCCTTAAGTCTTTTGAGGCCACGCAAAAGCGAGTAGCTTCATTGGAAGAGTCTTTCAGAGTAACAGAAAAACAATACAACGTAGGAGGAGCCAATTTTACCGATTATCAGGTGGCCAGCAACAACTTATTTGCTGCCCGTGCTGATCTGGTGAGAACCAAATACGAGTACATCTTCAGAACCAAAATATTAGATTTTTATTTAGGCAACCCCATTACATTGAAATAACATGGCAAAGAAAAAGAAAGGATCGAACCGGTTAATCTGGATTTTGCTGATAAGCCTGGTAGTACTGATTGTAGCGCTGGTAGGCGCTAAGTCAGCAGGGCTCATTGGCCAGGAAAAAAAGCTTAAGGTACAGATTGCCGAGGCTTCCAGAACAACCATAGTAGAAAAGGTGACAGCATCGGGAGTGGTGCAACCGGAGAGAGAGATCATCATTAGCCCCGATGTGGCTGGCGAGATCATCGAGCTCAATGTAGAAGAGGGTGATTTTGTAAATGAGGGTATGATCCTGGTTAAGATCCGTCCTGATAACCTGCAGTCGGCTCTGGATAGGGCCATGGCCAACCTAAACCAGCAGAAGGCCAACCTGTCGTCAAGCAAGGCTTCAGTAGCCCGTAGCAAAGCACAGGTGAAGCAAACCGAATTGGCCTACAAAAGGGCTGAGCAGCTCAAAAAAGAGAATGTGATTGCTGACGCTGACTTTGAAACTGCCAAGGTGAACTATGAAGTGGCCCAGCAAAACCTTATTTCTGCTGAAGAAACGGTGAAGGCTGCTGAGTTTATCATCAAGTCGAGCCAGGCCAGTGTAGATGAAGCGCAGGAAAACGTAAGACTAACCGTAGTTCGTGCCCCTAGCAGTGGAACCATCTCTAAACTGGATGTGGAACAAGGCGAACGTGTGGTAGGTACTCAGCAAATGGCCGGTACTGAAATGATGCGCATTGCCGACCTAACTCAAATGCAGGTAAATGTTGATGTAAACGAAAACGACATCATTCGCGTAAGCGAGGGCGATACCACTATCATCGATGTAGACTCTTATACCTATATGGATAAGAAGTTCCGCGGTGTGGTGACTCAGATTGCCAATACTGCCAATCCACAAGCCTCAGCCGATGCTGTGGTAGAGTTTAAGGTAGAGATCAGAATACTGAACGAGTCATTTCAGGACCTGATGTCAGAGATCAAAGGCCCTTCACCATTCAGACCTGGTATGACAGCCAGTGTAGAGATTGTGACCACTACCAAAAACGATGTGCTTTCTGTGCCGCTTTCGGCTGTAACCACTCGTAACCCAAACAAGAACAAAGGTAACAGTAGCGGTTTTGATGATGATGATGACGGTGCAGTATTAAGCACCAGTAATGGCAGGCCAGAGAAAAAAGAAGACATCAAAGAAGTAGTCTTTGTGTCGCTGAATGGCGAGGCGGTAATGAGAGAAGTGAAAACTGGTATTAGTGATTATGACAACATCGAAATACTCTCAGGTATTGAAGAAGGTGATGTAGTAATCTCAGGCCCGTTCTTCGTAGTGTCTAAGCAGATCAAAGAAGGCGACAAGATTGAAGAAGACCTCAGCAAGAAAAAGAAAAGCGATACGGCAGACTAATAGCTAATCGCCTGAGAAATAGAGACCAGCCTCAAAAGGGCTGGTTTTTTTATGCCCTTTGATAAAAGTAATGACTCACCTGCCTTTTTTATCTTGTATAATCATAAACCAAATACACTTAAAGATTAAACATTATGAAAAAGAGATTATTACCATTTTTATTCCTGCTATTGAGTATTGGGGTTTTTAGCTGCGCTGAAGAGGTGTTGCCGGTGGAAGTTGAATTAGAAAATACTGAATTACAACCCATCGAAGATGAAAAATCTACGGATGCTGAGAGAGAAGAAGAAGGGGTTGATCCTGATTTAGGCTGATTTATTCTACTGTGAATCAATTAAAGGCATATTGTTGTTACATTATGCCTTTATTGGTATCATTACAAGAAATGCTATACAAATTAAGTGAATAAAATTGTATCGTTTTTATTGGGTGTTTGTTTCTCACTGATGGCCCTTAGCCTTCAGGCTGGTTTAATCGGGTCAGAAAGTGATAGTATAAGGTATTATCACAGGAGTGCTCTTTTGACTGGAAGGCATAGCTTAGACTCGGCATTGATTTATTTGAACAAAGCTTATTCTTTGGCTGAGTCAATAGGTAATAGTAGGGACTTGGCCTTGAATGAGAGCGTCAGAGCTCGGGTTTTAATGCTAAATCATAGAGACAGTGAAGCGTTTCTTAAGTATTTAGAAGCTTTACACAGCTTTCAAAGTTTAGACTCTGTAGATAAGTATAATGAATATAGCATCACTAGGAATATTGCGACTATAACCCGAAGAAACAGGCAGTTCTCTTATTCTATCAGGTTTTATGACGATGCTCTGATGCTTGTGTCTGAAATATTTCAGGAATATCCTACGGTTGCTAAAAAGCGTGGTTTGGCGACTGCAATCAATGATATTGAATATTTTAAAGCACTTAGCCTTAAAGGGAGTGGGGAATTGGCACAAGCAGCAAATTTGTTAACGGAGTTATGGAGTGTGGCCGAGGAGAACGAAGACAGCAACTTGCTTGCGGATGTTTTTATTCAAATCGGTCTGATTAACAAAGATCTTCAGAATTTTACTAGAGCACATGAATTCTTCGATAGAGCTCTGGCTGTTCCTGATATATCAGAATATCGATTAGCTCAGGCTTATCATAATAAAGGTTACTTGTTTATGACTGAAGGTAACGGCTCGAAAGCAAGAGAGTATTTTTTGAATTCGCTGAATAAGTCTAGGGCTCTAATGGCGTCAAATAAGAAGGCAAGCTATAAAAAACAAGCGTTCATTACCTATCTTGATTTAGGCGAATTGTATTACAAAAATGGTGAATACAAAGATGCAATTCGATCATGGAATGAAGGTATCCAATATTATGATGAACATGTGAATGACCCAAGTTTGTACTCTGTCTATGATTGGCTATTAAGAGCCTATCTTACAATAGATAGTGAATTAGCAGAGGGTGCTCGAAAGCAGTACATGAAATATAACAATCAATACTTAACGCAAAAAGAAGCCTTGGAGCTAGTATTGAATGGTGACCTTTTTGCCAATCAAATCGCCCGCTTTGAAGAATCCCAACTTCAGCAAGCAAAGCTGTTAGCTGCCAAAGACAGAAATTTAAAAAACCTATTCACGGCCCTGGTGGTGTTTATCTTGCTATTGCCTACAGCCATCTTTATCTATAAAAAGAGAAGGGGAAAAAGTCTTTTTAAGGGCTTTGTAGACATTGTAAGAGAGTAGTTGCTTAGTAGCGCCTGGCCAGCTCCAGCATTTTAATGATTTTTCCATTCAGGCCATTGATCTCATCTTTCTGCCGTACGTTTTCGTCACGTAGCTCTGTCAATACCTGTATGATTTTATCGCCTATGCCCCGCGGCATTTCGTTGCGGGTTACCATGGCCGAAATTTCAGCCACCATGTTGTCGGCATTGATACGGGGCTGTTCTTTGGGCAAAAACACTTCTCCCTTACCAGTAAGCAGCCAGTCGGTATTTACATCAACTGCCTTACTTAGTGCGCTGGCTTGTTCTAGGGTAATAATTCTATCACCACTCAGCAATTTACTCACTACCTGAACCGGCTGGCCTATGATTTTGGCAATGGCCGTATTGTTCTTTACCGATCCATTGCGAATAAGCATGTCTACCAAAAGGTTGAAACGCTCTGTTACTTCCTGTTTAAAAGCACTACTGGCCATAAATCATATTTGATTGAAGCTCGCAAATAGGGCGATTTATCAAGTCAACTGATAAAAAGGCGATATTCTTCAAAATATTTGTACTATTTGTTTTAATAGGTGACAAAAAATATATAATATTACCTCACTTTCTGACACGAACTGAATGAAAGATAATCAATAAACGAAAACTTGCGGTGTATTTGGTTCCGCTGGTAGGCGTTGTTTCCCCTTTTTAGGTTTTGTGTCATTGGCTGGTCTGGTGTTTGGGCCGGCATCCGTTAAATAGTGTTTTGGGATGTATACTATGACTGACAGGGGAACTTCGCCTACCTTTTCTTTAAGCCCTCAACGGGTGGCCGATGTCTTTTATGAGATGCATACGCTTTGTGAAAATGAACTGGAGCTAAGCATGCAGCAGAAAAACCTTATTTCACTCGGCTATTTACTTTACGCCAACCCAGACAATATTCTGCTGATTGGTGCTTTGGAATGGACCAACCCTGAAATGCTTTTGGAGGTGCATCAACTGATGTTGAAAGTTTGCGAACAGGCACATGCAGTATTGAAAAGGAAAAAGCTAAGGCCATCTATCCAAACCCAGAATGAGTACAGTGCAGTGCGCCAACTGATTGAGCAAAAGAGCCAGCTATTTGCACCAGCTTGGGCTTAATTGTAACGGTCAGTGGCGTACCTGCATCTACATAAATATTGCACTATAACAATAAGTAATAATGTTTAATTTTTAAATTACAATCAATGAAGTTTAAAAAAGCGAAAGGGCGCTATGCGTTGTATCTGTTGCTGCTACTGGTCTTTGGCTGTCAGCCAGAAGAGGTAGCACCCATACTGGTTGAGACTCAGACCCAGCGGCTGATTGTTGCTGCTGAACAGATTCCAGAAGTGACACAGACTCTTCTAACGAAGCTTACGGATGGGGAGCATTTTAGTCAGTTTTCAGTGAATAATGGAGAGGCGGTCTTACCTTTTGAAATCAATTGGGGACGGATTTTGCAATTGATTGAGGCTTCTGGTAAGGAGACCTACACCTTTGGCATGACGGTTGATGATAATGACCCGGCTACTTTTTACAACCTGGTGTTGCGCTATAGCGAAAACAAAGAGGCACACCAGCCCTTTATTATGAAATACAACATGTCAGAAACCTTCTTTCCCCAATACTTGGCTACGGGTAGTTTGGTAGGTTTTGAGGGTGATGTGCAACGGATTAAGATCAAAGAAAGTACTGGGGGGGGAGAAAGAAGGGGTACTGCTATTCTAGATCCAGGAGATATCGTACTGGGAGACCCTTGCCCACCAAGTACCGATGTAAAAGCACCGGGAAGTGGAGGCCCTGATGAAGGCGATACTGGAGATAATGGGTCATCGGTGTATGAATGTGAAGATTACATAGTGACCAATAAGTGGTATAATAAGGTTTGTAGAGAAGGAACATGCTCAACAGAGCTAGTTGAAATTACAATCTCGGTGGTCACCGAATGTGGCTGGTCTGAAGTTAATGAATCGGCTGGCGAAGACGATGAATGTGCACCTGAAGAGGGGGAGATCCCGATGATAGATGAAATTCCAGATCCACTAGAATTAATTTTAGGAGAGCATAATTTATCCACAGCCGAGCTTCAAAAGCTAAGAGATGCATTAAATGAAATGTTAGGAGAGGATTGTTATTTTCGAAATCTAATCAATCACATGACCTCGAATAATGCGAGGATTAATTTTGAAGTTAATTCTTCAGTGGGTGGAAGTGGTGCATACAACCCTAGTAGAAAGACGATTAGCGTTCCTTTTAGTAGTTCTTTGTCAGTTAGTGTTCTTCGGGAAGAATTTATCCATGCCTATCAAGATTTGTACTATGGAGGAACTTTGCAGTATGCAGGGGCCGCAGGTGCTTCAAATATTGAGTTTGAGGCAAAGTTTATGATGGATGTCGCTTCCGCTCAAATAGGGTTTACATGTTGTGCCGTTTTTACTGGATACTCGACATATGGATCAGAGTTTCAAGCATGGATTATGGATACTGTTCTTGATGCCAGCGGAAATCTAAGAGATTTTTCATCATTTCAGGCTGAGTATTTTGAATGGATTGAGATATTTAAGCAAGAGAATCCTCAATATAATTATCCAACACTTCCGAATTTTATGCCTTCGGCAATGTTGAATTCATATAATTCAGGTTGTAATTAATCGCCATGAAAAAACTAATAATAATACTGTTCATTATTTGCCCTCTCTTTGAATTGTATAGTCAGGACACTTTGGTTTACAGTACGACCAAAAACACCTATATAATAACTAAAAGTAGTACGAGCCCAGATCATCAATCTGTCCAAAACTCAAATAACAAGCTGTCTTCAATCAAACCTGATTTTCATTGGGATAAATATATCAACAAGAGGTCTCAGTTTGAATACATTAAAAATGGTTTTCTGGAAGCATGCAGGCAAGTATGGGGTTCTAAAATACCCTCTCTGGTGGATAATAATATGTCAATTGGTGTGGTTGTAAATTCTTCGGGTTTTGTATGTGAGTTGACTTTTTACTACAAAAAAGAACTACCCATATTGATTGAAGAATTGGAGGAATTAGAAGAATTGATTGTGAATAAACTAAAGATACCATTACCGCTAGCTGAAAAGCAACCTTTTGATTTTATCAGTATGTTTCAGCCAGTTAGATTTAGAGATTTAATGTGACCTTGGCCCTGATGCCTCTGAGATACAGGCAGCCTTTCAGACTATGCTTGTCAGGACTACATTGTGACAACAAGTGGTATAATAAGGTTTGTGCAGGTGGGAGTTGCTCTACTGAATTGGCAGAAATTACAGTTTCTGTGGTAACAGAATGTGGCTGGTCTGAAGTTAATGAATCGGCTGGCGAAGACGATGAATGTGCACCTGATGAGGGTGAGATACCGATGATTGATGAAGAACTCGCTGATTTATGGGAGGAAGAGGTATGTCAAAAGCCGGATTTTCAGAACAACTTGTGTCTTCAAGAAATCTGGAACAAAATGAATGAGCTTAATGTAGCGTTTGAGACATTGACTAACTATACTTCTGACGCACCTAAGGTTAAGTTGTGTTTGAATGTAAAGTCAATTGCTAGTACTAAAAATGCCCAGTCACAACTCACTGGCGTGACGAGTTCACCCACAGTGAACATAGACATTAACAGTAATGAACTTGATCGTTCCAAACTGTCTGTGGCTAAAACCATTCTTCATGAATTGATTCATGCTGAACTACTTTATTGGGTTGCAGAAGCTGGCGGTACTGCACATTTTGAAGAATATGCCCAGAATTATTCTGGAACTGACCCGTTTAAGATTCTACTCGAATACTTCAAAGAACATGGTCAATATATCTCAGATAGCAAGCCAGGTTGGCATCATGAGTATATGGCGGATAACTATATCCAGTACATGGCGGATGGGCTTAAAAAGCTAGCACCATTCTTGTTATCTTCATCATTTCGAAATTATGTCGATGGTAGTCGCTTCTATACCTCCAGTACTGAATATGTAGATTGGGATTGGGATGAATTTTATACCGGGTTAGCGTGGGTAGGTCTTGATTTAACCAGTAAATGGGATGATATGGATGAAATTACTAAAAGGAAATACAAAGGGTACGTAAATCAACTCAAAGAATTAGAAGTATCAGCAGCTAAATGCAATTAATACAAATATGTTCCTAACTATACTTTTTTCATTTTTTTCCAGCTTTTGGGAATGTACCCCACCCTCTGCATTATCATCCTATTTGGATTCTGAGGTAGTGGTAGATTGCGAAGTCTTAAGTTATCATTTTGAGGACGAAAAGCTCGTGTTAAAAGTCAATGTAAATGAAACATATAGGCAAAAGGGGGTGAACGTAGGGTTCATACTCTACGATCACCCTAATGCCTATTCTGAATATAAAGCAGGGGTCACATGGATGGAAAACATGCTTAATAAAAGGTATATTTTCTATCTCAAGAAAGTCGATGGAGTGTACGTTACTGATGTTTGTACACGAATAATAAAAAATAAAGGGAATTCCATTTCAAAGGAAACGGAGTTAATCCAAGAGTTTGAAAACAATGGTTTTGATTCATTCTGGGTAGATAACGCTGAATTAGATGCTCGCCTGAAGGCTGTACCAATAACAAATGTTGATTCATTACTGAGCACTCTCTCCTTTGATTATAGCTCATATAAAGGTCACCCAGTAACCGTCACTAATTTTAAGGTAAACAAATTCGGACAGTTAGTCGGGGCTTCATCTGTTGCTACTAATCGTTTTGAGGTTTCAGATCATAACGAATTATTAATCCAACCATTAAGTAAAAAAGAATCCCGTGAATTATCACTTCTGGCAGAACAAGCCTCCTCACTTATTAAAGTTTGGCAACCAGCCAAAATCGATGGGCAACCAATCAATTCAGTTATCAAGATTCGCTGGGAATTATTAACTGAAAGCAAAGAGTTGACCTACCAGCTCTTTTGACCTGTAACCTTTTTTCCTCAATACCTAGCTACGGGTAGTCTAGTAGGTTTTGAGGGTGATGTACAGCGGATAAAGGTCAAAGAAAGTACTGAGGGTGGAGAAAGAAGGGGTTCGGCCATTCTAGACCCAGGAGATATCGTACTGGGTGACCCTTGTCCACAATCGTCTGAGTTAACCACGCCTGGTAGTGGCGATCCTAACGATGAAGACCCGAGTGATACTGGTGGTGGAGCTTGGGAGTGTACTAGGTATGCGATTACCTACACATGGACCAATCTGGTATGTGATTCGGATGGTACCAATTGCCATGAAGAAATCACCGAAAGATCTGTTTCTTATGTAACCGAATGTGGTTGGTCAGATGGTGGTGAAGTAAATGGAGATGAAGATGAATGTGCACCGGATGAAGGAGAAATACCGATACTAGAGCCAAGTTTAGATGTCCTTTGTACCGAACTACTTGAAAAAGCAAAAAGTGCCGAGTTTAGAAATGTATTGAACGATTTGGATTCAAAAACAGAGGGGAACCGGGAATATGGCCGCTCTTATACAGTCAATGATAGTACGTATAACTTTTCGAGTTATTACTCTGGGTTGAATGGTGTTCATAGTCTTGGATTGGTGAATATTACATCGCCCGTTGATGGTTTAATGCATAATCATTTTGCTGGCGGGTTATCAATTTTTTCACCTTCAGACTTGGTGTCATTCTATGGGTTGTATAATTCTGGATATATGAGGGATTCTAAGGCCTTTAGCTTTCAACTTGTAACCTCACAAGGAACACGATATTCCATATCTATAAGCGATGAGGATAAATTTGAAGCATTTGGCCAGACATATTTGTCAGACATAGACATCTTATCAAATATTTTTGAGTTTCTTATACAAGTCACTCCTGACAAGAACAGTACGGCTAATGAGAAAGCATTTTTGAACTTTTTTCAATCAAATGATTCGGGAATGACTTTATATACTGGTAATAGTTCATTTACAAAATGGACGAAAGTAAGCCTGTCTGATGACGGGACTATCAAGAAAGAGGACTGTAAAGAGGATTGAAATGAGAAATATTTATTTATTAATACTGGTACTTTCGGTAACCAAAATTCAAGCTCAAAATACTATCAACATAGAAGATATGAGTGGTACACCTATTGAATATATCGGGTACTACATCAAGGATACTAGACTTGATAACTTCTTGGGTACATGGCAGGCATCAATGAATGGAGGCCATTTTATTATTTATTTGGAAAAGGTTGAAAAGCAGAATTTAAAAGATCGATTTAAAGTAGATATAACTTCCGATATTATTCAAGCTAAGTATCGTTTTCAAGTTGAAGGGCAGCCAACTACTACATGGGAACCTGATTACTTGATTAAACTTGGTTGGAGTGAGTCCGACATCGTTCTAAGTTTTGTTATTAGCGATCAATTGACTGGGCATCATTACAGAGGAAAGATGCAGATTTCTGATAATGATTCAGAAATTGCCAGTTTCAAATTTAACCAAATGGAGCGAATAATAATCCATGATAGTAATGGGGCTATAGTTCCTGAGACCAAAGGATTGGAAATTGAGGGTGGAATAAAATCGTTAGAGGAAATTAAGTTTACTAGAGTGAAAACTAACTAGTTAAGCGAAGATTTTAAAAAGAGAATATCCTTTAGAAGACTCAATTCGGAATTGAAAGAATACCAAGACCAGCCTCAAAAGGGCTGGTTTTTTTTATGCAAAATGCTCTTGAAGGTTGTGATACAGGGCCTGGGTAGGTAAGCCCATCACATTGTAATAGTCGCCCTCAATTTTCTCAATGCCCACCATGCCTATCCATTCCTGGATGCCGTAAGCTCCGGCCTTGTCATAGGGCTGGTAAGTGTCTACATAGTGCTCTATTTCTGCTTGAGTTAAGGTCTTAAAGAATACAGAAGTAGTTTCGCTGAAGACGACTCGCTTTGTGGCCGACCTAAGGCAAACGCCACTCACCACCTCATGGCTGGTGCCCGACAAGCGCGTGATCATGTCAATCGCCTCTGTACGATCCGCAGGTTTGTTCATGATGTCATTTCCCTGCACCACAGTAGTGTCAGAGGTAATCAGAAGCTCAAAGGCAACCAAATTGCCAAAGGCATCAGATTTCTTTCCGGCCAGGTAGCCAGCCACCTCTCTTACCGGCATATTGGTATCAAAACTCTCATCTACCTCCATGGTCCTGACCTCAAAGTCAAAACCCAGCGATTTAAGCAAGTCTTGCCTCCGTGGAGACTTAGAAGCCAATATCAAATGGTAGTTCAAATTCATCTTGCTTGATAGACGCGAATAAATAGCCGCAAATGGCTTTTGGATAAAAATAGGTGCTTTTCTGAGGTAATGTAAAACCTGAGTAGCACACCCTCTTCACATCTTCCATGTCAATGTCCTGGGTAATGATGGCAAATTGAGCCTCGCCTCTCATGGTAGACCTAAGACAATTGGTGAAGTTACGTTCAAAGCCAATATGGCTCGATTTACGCTGGTCTTTGCCAGGTATACCCAGTCCTTTTTCAATGATGAAATAGTGCATCACAGTCAGGTCCAGGTCATTTATTTCATCAGGAAAGTCCCACGAGATTTGCCGGTGCACTTCAGGCTTCAATCGTACTTTGAAGGCTTCGTCTTCAAAAAGCAGCCCAAAGGCCCATTTCTTGCCGAGAATAATTTCATTGATGTCGTCTGGATTTTCCACCTGCTTCAACATGAAAAATTCTGACAATCGGGCCATAAAAGCGTCCTTGTCAAAGTCTTCAATACCTGAGATTAGTCGGTGAGTGGGTAATATGCGAAGGTCATCCGACTCACCATTGGTGAGGTACATCAGGTGATAGTTGTAGGCTTCCATCCCATTGTGGTCGGGGTTGAAGTCTTTGCGTCTTTGGCGGTACACCATGGAACTCTCGTAGCGATGATGACCATCTGCTAGTATGATCTTTTGGGAAGCCAGACAGGCCATGAATTTTTTGATCACCTTGTGGTCATGAATCACCCCCAAAACATCACGTACCCCCTGGTAATCTTCCGTGCTGTAAATGGGGTTTTTAATGCACTCATCCATGTATTGCTCCAGCTCAAAACTGGGGTCAAAATATAGGCCATGAGTAGGACTCACATTCAACTGAGTTTCTTCCAGTACTTCAATTCTATCATTCACAGAATGTGGCATTGTGTTTTCATGCCTCAGTACTTCAGGGGTGTGGTCGTCCCAACTGGTGGCTTTTACAAAGCTTATAAAACCCTTGCGAACGTATTCACTGCTTTGCCCAGCCAGGCTAAAATACTGGTAGTAAACATAGATGCCGGGTAGTGCATCTTGCTGTAGTATGCCCTCAGCCTTCCATTGGTCCAGTGTTTGGTGGGCCTGTTGAGGTGTGTCTCCACCTAAAGGAACACTCAGGTGAATGCTGTTATAAGGGTGCTCGTAGAGTTTTTTTCTCTGCTTTTCAGAAATGACATCAAATAAGGGGGAAGTAAGCTCCTCGATCTGCTGTGACAACTCGGGATTGTATCGCCAAGCCTTAAATGGAAGAATCTTTGCCATTAACCTCTAGCTCTTAATTTCCATTTGCTCAGTGGAGTGTTCTGATTGACTGCACTTTGATTTTGCTTTTGATCTACTAATTGCGCGGCAAAGGCCATGGCAATTTCTTCATACACAGGGTCCTTTTGCTTGAGTACTTCCGGGTCAAAATGCTCCTGCACAAACTTGGTGTCGAACTTACCGCTGGTGAAAGCCTCATGCTTTAAAACATAAGCGCAAAAACCAAGAGTAGTCGTTATGCCTGTAATGCGGTATTCTTTAATGGCCCTTAACATGCGTTCGATCGCCATCTCCCGGTTGTCGCCATAAGTCACCAGCTTGGCAATCATGGGATCATAATAAATAGGGATGTCCATGCCTTGCTCGAAGCCATCGTCTACGCGTACACCAGGACCCTGCGGCCTGACATAGGTTTGCAGGCGGCCAATATCTGGTAAAAATCCGTTGGTTGGATCTTCGGCATACACACGCACTTCCAAAGAGTGGCCTTTGATTTTCAGGTCTTCCTGCTTGAAAGAAAGTGCATGCCCTTCGGCTATTTTGACTTGTTCTTTCACCAGGTCAACGCCCGTAATTTCTTCTGTTACCGGGTGCTCTACTTGCAGCCTTGTGTTCATTTCAAGGAAGTAGAAGTTCAGATCAGCATCTACAATGAACTCTACTGTGCCTGCACCATAATAGTCGCAAGAGCGGGCTACGCCAATGGCAGCTTCTCCCATGGCCTTTCTTTTTTCTGGAGTCAGGCAAGAAGAAGGGGCTTCTTCAATTACTTTTTGGTGCCTGCGCTGGATAGAGCATTCTCTTTCAAAAAGGTATACCAGGTTGCCATGTTTGTCGCCCAGTATTTGAATTTCAATATGTCGGGGCGAAGTGATGAATTTTTCAACAAATACAGAGCCATCGCCAAAGGCAGAGGTGGCTTCACTAATGGCTCGTTCCATCTGCTCTTCCAGTTCTTCTGGCGCTTCTACCACGCGCATGCCCTTGCCACCACCACCGGCACTGGCTTTGATCAATACCGGATAGCCGATTTGTTCAGCGATTTCTCTGGCTTCAGCAGCTTCTGTTACGGCATGGTTCACGCCAGGTACCATGGGTACGTCATAGTCTTCTACTGCGTTTTTAGCAGCCAACTTATCTCCCATTACCTCAATAGAGGCAGGAGAGGGGCCTATAAAAGTAATTCCATTTTCTTCCACTGCTTTGGCAAAGCCAGCATTTTCAGACAAAAAACCGTAACCAGGGTGTATGGCATCTACCTCTAGTTCTTTACAAATGTCAATGATATGGTCACCTCTAAGGTATGATTCTGAGGAGGGCGGAGGCCCCACACAAACGGCTTCATCGGCATAGTGAACGTGCGGTGCATCGCGATCGGCCTCGCTATAAATGGCAACGGTTGCAATGCCCATTTCGCGGGCAGAACGCATTACGCGAACGGCAATTTCTCCACGATTTGCGACTAAAATCTTCTTAATCTCCCTGGTCTCCATTTCCTAGTTTTTTTGCATTGCAATGCTAATTAATTATCACCTAATTTCTATGTAGGAAAATCGATATATGCCCCCGTTTTTTTGATAAATGGTCATTATAGTATTACCTTTGCCACTTCGTTTACGGCAGGTAAATAGAAATTTTTAAAGGTATACATCGTTGGATTTATTTGAAAAGTTACTAGCAGACCAGGGGCCACTGGGTAAACACTCTGAGATATCAGAAGGTTACTTCATGTTTCCTAAGTTAGAAGGGGAGATAGCGCCTAGAATGAAATTTATGGGCCGCGAGGTTTTGACCTGGAGTTTGAACAACTACCTGGGGCTTGCCAATCAACCTGAAGTAAGAAAGGCTGATGCCGATGCAGCAGCAGACTGGGGTATGGCTTATCCGATGGGTGCCAGAATGATGTCTGGCAACACCAAGTACCATGAGCAATTAGAGCAAGAGCTGGCAGAATTTGTGAGCAAAGAATCTGGCCTGTTGCTTAATTATGGATACCAGGGTGTGCTGTCGATCATCGATGCTCTGGTAGATCGTAAAGATGTAATTGTTTACGATGCAGAATCTCATGCTTGTATCATTGATGGCGTACGCCTGCATATGGGCAAAAGATTTGTGTTTCCACACAATGATATTGAGAACCTTGAGAAGCAGCTGGAAAGAGCTACCAAGCTTACCAATGAGACAGGTGGAGGAATCCTCGTGATTACCGAAGGCGTATTTGGTATGTCTGGTAACCTGGGCAAGCTTCGCGAAATTGCAGCACTTAAAAAGAAATACCAATTCAGAGTTTTTGTAGATGATGCGCATGGTTTTGGTACCATGGGTGCTACAGGTGCTGGTGCTGGTGAAGAGCTCGATTGTCAGGATGAAATCGATGTGTACTTCTCAACTTTTGCCAAGTCGATGGCCGCCATTGGCGCTTTTGTAGCTGGTAACAAGGCAATTGTTCACTACTTAAAGTATAACCTGCGTTCTCAAATCTTTGCCAAGTCATTGCCAATGCCATTTGTAATTGGTGCTTTGAAGAGGTTGGAGATGCTGAGAAGCGACCCTAGTCATAAAGAAAAACTCTGGACTATCGTAAATGCGCTACAAGGCGGATTGAGAGAAAAGGGTTTCAATATAGGTACCACCCAGTCTCCGGTAACGCCAGTTGTTCTGGATGGCACTGTTGGCGAAGCTGCCGCTTTGAGTAAAGATCTAAGAGAAAATTTCAGTATTTTCTGTTCAGTTGTAATTTATCCAGTAGTACCTAAAGGAACTATCATCCTAAGGTTGATTCCTACTGCATCACATTCACTTGATGATGTGGCCGAGACCATTACTGCTTTTGAGGCGATTAAACATAAGCTGTCTTCAGGCGAATATAAGAACGCAGAAGTAGCGGTCGCTTTTGGTGAATAATCAAAAAAAAGTGGCCCCTACGTTGCATATAGAACATTTTAACCTATATTGCTTCGTAAACAAACATAATTATCAACAACCTTAAAACACGTTTAAATATGAGCAGATTTGGTGATTTGAAAGCAGCTGTCGATGCACTCGAAGGTGATTTCGAAAAATTCTATGACAAGGGCAACAAAGCAGCCGGTACGAGAGTACGTCAGGGCATGCAAGCTCTTAAAAACGTAGCTCAAGAGATTCGTACCGAAGTTCAGGATATCAAGAACAAAGGTTAATCGAACGACAATATAAGAGGAAGGCCAATCATGCGATTGGCCTTTTTCTTTTTATAACTTTTCCAATTCTACTTTGATTCGGTTGCTCAAGCTTTCACTGGCCCTCCACAAGGGTAGCCGCACCTGATTTCCGCAGACCTCTTTTTGTCTTAGCACTTCCTTCACACCCACCGGGTTACTTTCTTCATACATCAACGGGTTGATGTCCAGCATCTTTCCATTCAGTTCATTGGCCAGGTCTGGCTCGTTTGAAATGGAGGCCCTTACCATACCTCCCATGATCTCTGGCAGACCATTGGCCAAAACAGAAATCGCACCGGACCCACCAATAGCGGAAATGGCTGGAGTGAGAATATCGTCTCCTGAAAGTAAGAGGAAACCCTCAGGCATGCTGTCAGCGATGCGGATGCAGTGAGAGAGGTCTCCTGTCGCATCTTTGGTGCCAATAATGTTGGGATGAGAAGCAAGCCTTAAGGTCGTTTCTACTTCGACATTAGAGCCTGTCCGACCCGGAACATTGTAGAGAATTATGGGCAGATGAGAAGCGTTAGCAATGGCGGTATAATGCTGATACAAGCCTTCTTGTGAAGGTTTGTTATAGTAAGGGCTAACCGATAGTATCGCACTAACCCCTTCCAAATCAGTGGTTTTGATGGTGTCGATGACTGCGGCTGTATTGTTGCCGCCAATGCCATAGACCAAGGGGAGCTTGCCGTTATTCTTCTTCCTTACCTGGTTGAAAATGGCCTTCTTTTCAGCAGTGGTGGTAGTGGCTGTTTCACCGGTAGTGCCGTGCACCACCAGGTAGTCTACGTGAGGACTCACATAGTCAATCAGTCGGTCGAGCCCTTCATAATCCACCGCCCCATCTTCACCAAATGGTGTCACGAGTGCTACTCCTGTTCCCTGTAATGATTCCATCTCTATTTCAACGCGTTAACGTACTTCAATATTTGGCTGGCAAAGTTATGAAGTCCAGCGTTTTTATTGATGCCAATCATCAATTCATAAAACTTTTCTCCCTCTTCTGAGTGCAGGCCGACACGATATTGAGCTTGTGATCTTGAAAGCAAGGCCTGGCAGATTTCGTTCAAATCCATGTCCAGGTGAAAGAGGTAGTCGAAGGGTTGTTGTAAGAAACGATTAGTTTCTGCGGAGTCTATTTTGCCCAACATGCTCAGCTCACTAAGGTCGAATACCTGAAACTGAGTGTCGGGTATTGTTTTTTTGTCAGGGTTGAAGCAAAGGCATTCTACTTTTCGGCCTTCAGTAATGGCGCTGACAAAGCGAAGAATCTCTTCTTCTTTTGCTTTGTCTTGCCAGGTGTAGAGAATGCCAATCGTAGTCGCCTGGTCAAAGCTCTTGGCCACTTTCTTCCCTGGCCTTTTATCGGGCCTGCTACCAAGGTTCAATATTTTCCTTCCCAATAATGACATTAGCTTCCTATCATATTTAGGAACTCTTGTTCGGATACAATGTTGGTGCCCAGCTTGTTGGCCTTCTCCAATTTTGATGGTCCCATCTTGTCACCTGCCACCAGATAGTCTAGTTTAGCGCTAATAGAAGACACCACTTTTCCGCCATTGGCCTTGATCTTCTCCTTTAGCTCATCTCTTGAAAACTGAGTAAAAACCCCTGAAATCACGAAAGTTTTATCAGTAAGCGCACTGCTTTCTAATACTAATTCTTGCTTCTCTGTGACCAATTGAAGGCCATTGGCTTTCAGCCGATCCATGAGAGTAAGGTTCTCTTCATGCGAGAAGAATTCTGCAAGGCTTTCGGCTATGCGGTCGCCAATTTCGGGCACTTCTATGAGCTCTTCATAGCTGGCTTTGCTCAGGGCTTCCATGGATAGAAAATGTGCGGCCAGCTTTTCGGCTACTGTGCGCCCAACAAAGCGAATACCCAAGCCAAAAAGGAGCCTTTCGAAGGGTACGGCTTTTGATTCCTGAATGGCCTGGTAGATGTTATTGGCCGATTTTTCTCTTAAACTTCTTACTGAGTAGTCTCCCTTTTTTTCAGAGTAGGTCTTGAATTCAAGGCCGTTCAGTTGTTCGTAAGTAAGGTCGTATAAGTCGGCATAGTTGGCAATGAGCTCGTTGTCCAGAAGGCCTCTGAGGGTCTCTGGTCCCAGGCTATCAATGTTCATGGCCCTGCGTTGGATGAAGTGCTCAAGTCTTCCCAGAATTTGAGGTGGGCAGCCTTCTACATTGGGGCAGTAGTGAGAGGCTTCACCTTCTTGCCTCACCAATTCTGTTTCACATTCCGGGCAATGGGTAATGTACTCCACTGGTTCGCTATCGGCCTGGCGTTCACTCAGTTCCACTGCTGTTACCTTTGGGATGATCTCTCCACCTTTTTCAACGTGTACAGTGTCTCCAACCCGCAGGTCGAGCCGGGCAATCTCGTTGGCATTGTGCAGCGAGGCGCGTTTTACCGTGGTGCCTGCCAGTAGCACAGGGCTTAGGTTGGCTACTGGGGTAATGGATCCTGTGCGACCTACCTGATAGCTGATCTTTTCAAGTATGGTGGTGGCACTTTCTGCTTTGTATTTATACGCTATGGCCCACCGGGGGCTTTTGGCCGTGAAGCCTAGCTGTTCTTGTTGAGAGAGGCTGTTCACCTTAATCACAATGCCATCGGTTTCTACCGGCAGGTCATGGCGTTTTTCTTCCCACGACTCTATATATGCCAAAACCTCTTCAATGTTTTTGCAACGCTGATAGGTTTGGGACACATTAAAGCCCCAGGATTCTATCTGGTTAATAGCTTCAGAGTGGGTTTCGTACCCCAGGTTTTCACCCAAGAGGTAGTACAGGTAACAATCGAGTTTGCGGCTGGCCACTACCGATGAGTCCTGCATCTTCAAAGTGCCCGATGCTGCATTTCTCGGGTTGGCCAGGCGGTCTTCGCCAATGTCTTCTCTATCTCTATTTACTCTTTCAAATTCCTTTAGGGGGAAGAAGGCTTCGCCACGCACTTCAAATTCCGCAGGTATTTCACCCTTCAGCTTTAAGGGTACGGTGCGAATGGTGCGGGCATTTGCTGTGATGTCATCGCCCTGGGTGCCGTCACCACGTGTGACACCCCTCTTTAAGATACCATTCTCGTATGTGAGACTAAGAGCGACACCGTCAAACTTCAGCTCGCAGAAGTACTCGTACTCCTGTCCTTCCAGGCCTTTGGCCACCCGACCATCAAAGTCCATGAGCTCTTCCCTTGAATAGGTATTGCCCAGCGAAAGCATGCGATACTTGTGTACCACTGTTTCAAATTCTTTGGTAATGGTGCCACCTACTCTTTGTGAAGGAGAGTCTTCAAGGCGAAACTCCGGATATTGATTTTCAAGCTCAATCAGGTTTTCCAGAAGCTTATCAAACTCGAAATCGGGGATTTCAGAAGTGTTTTTTTGATAATAAAGATCGTTGTGGTAGTCAACCTGTTCGCTAAGCTCTTTGATTTTAGCCTGTGCCTCTGCTGCTGTCATGCGCTGGATTCTAGTCTAGTTTTTCGAGTGATGAATTTAAGTCGTTCTCAGCGGTTTTGAGTTTCTTTTTGCAAAAATCAATCAGCTCAGTGGCTTCCTTTACCAGGGCAGTCATTTCGTCAATGTCTGGCTCCTGATTTTCTATGATGTCTACAATTGATTCAATGCGCTCAATGGCGTCTTTATAGTTTTTGGGTTTGCTAGCCATTTACTTTATCGATTTTATTTCACTGCTGACCTTGGTTTCAGCAGCGATCGTTTCCATTTGATCTCCGGGCTTGAGTTTTGCTTTTCCTATCAACTGGCCATTGACCCGAGTGATGGTATAGCCACGTTTGAGCACTGATTCCGGAGAGGCCAGTGCCAATGATTTTTCAAATAATTCTAGTCTTTGGGCTTCACGCTCCAGTTGGTGAGTAGTTACTCTCTTAAGTGGAGTGCCTAGCTGCTGCAGCTTAACTTTGCCTAGTTTGATGTGTTCCTGGCTCGCGAATTTAAGTGCAACGGCCTGATTAGTGAGCTTTTGATGTGCCTGGTTAATGCGTGTATTGGTGGTGATCTGTAGTTTGTTGCCCAGGCTTTGAAGCTTCAATGATCCAAACTGGAGGTGACGCACTGCCGCCCGTTCAATTCGGTACAAGCTCTCATTCAGGCGATCGTCAAAATTTTCTAAGCCCAATACCAGAAATTCGGCTACTGCAGTAGGCGTCTTCATTTTGGTATGTGCCACCAAATCGGTAATGGTCACATCTCTTTCATGGCCTATGCCGGTGACCACGGGCAGCGGAAACTGCGCAATATGGCTGGTGAGGTTATAATCATCGAAGCAGTCGAGGTCGGCCTGACCACCTCCTCCGCGAATGAGTACCACCAGGTCGAAATCATCCTTTCGCTCGTTGATTTCCAGCAAAGCATTGATGATCGATTCCGGGGCCTGGTCACCCTGCATTAACGCAGGAAATAACTGTGTTTGGAAGGCAAAACCACGTGGGTTATTGGCCAGTTGATCCTGAAAGTCGCCATAACCTGCTGCAGTTTCTGAGCTGATGACCGCCACCCTTTGAGGAATGTCAGGCAGCACCAGCGCTTTGTTCATGTCAAAAACACCGTCTTGCACCAGCTGATCGATGACCTCCTGCCGCTTTTGGGCGCGTTCGCCAAGGGTGAATTTTGGGTCAATGTCATTGATGGTCAGGCTCATGCCATACACCTCGTGAAAGTTGACCTTGGCATTGAAGAGGATCTTCAATCCTGGTTTTAATGGAGTGTGGGTCATGGCCTCAAACCAGCCACTCAGGTTGCGGTAGGTATAGGCCCAGATGTTGGCCCTGATTTTGGCAGTCACAAAGCTGCCCTCCTTCTCCACCACCTCCATGTAGCAGTGTCCTTTTTGGTTGAGTCGCATTTCGCTAATCTCAGCCACTACCCAATAACTGGGTTCCAGGGTTTTCTCTAAAGTAGATTTTACCAGGTGGTTGAACTCAAATAGGGTGAGGTGGGCCATGGCGCAAATTAAGTAGAATAAAAATCCCATGCCTTGCGGGCATGGGATAAACTAAACTACCAATTGCGATCTACCTTAAAGGTCAATTGCCATTGCCTTTTTGCCCTTTTTGTTGTTTTTGGGCTTCTCTTCTTTTCATCATCTTGTCAAGCACGGTTCTTCTAAATTCACCCTCGAAACGAACCATGGCCCATGTTTGGCGGGGTTTGAGCACATCTTTGAAGCGCACTATGTATTTCTTTTCCAGCTGAAGCTCGGCATCTTTCTGATCTAAATAGATGTCGATCATTTTATCTGCATTTTCTTCAGACATATTTCTGAACCCTTCTGAACCGACTAAATCACGCTTCTGCTGATTGTATTTTTTCATCAACTGACCCTTTTCAGCTTCATATTCATTGAATATGGGCCAAAACACCTGAGCTTGCTCCGAGTCCAACTCTAGTTTGGTGGTGAGGAAGGCAATTCTGGCAGCTTTAATTTGCTCCCGGTTCTGTCGGTTATAGCCCGGACCTTGAGCCACTGCAGTAGCGGTGATCAATGCCATCAAAGCTATGGTCCATAATTTCTTCATCTCTTATCGCTCTAAATATTCTAGTTCGTACTCCAGTTCCGGATTCAGTCCCAAATCGAAATCGTAATCCAAGGTTTCCTCTTCCAGTATTTGGTCAATGACCGTATCAAATCCATCAAGGGAAGCGATCAGGTCCAGGTCGAAATCAGACTCTGAAAGGTAAGCCAACATGGTTTCTTCACTCAACTCACCAGTAGGAGGGAATGGGGGGTCCGTGGGGCTTAGTATGAAAAAACCCATCACCAATACCGCTGCTACGGCCAGTCTGAACCAGTTTTTCTGATACATAGGAACCACCTTGGCAGTATCCTGTTCATGATTTTTAGCCAATTTCTCTTGAAGCTTGCCTTCAAAGCCTTCGAAATAACCTTCTGGTGCTTCGAATGGCGGAATCTTCAGCTTTTCTTCCTTGCTCAAAAGGCTCGACTCTTCAGCCAACTTGGCCTTGATCTTATCTTGTAGTTGATCGAAATAGCCTTCAGGTACTTCAAAAACCGGCTCTTTCAGGTGCTTGCTCAGTTCAATCTCTTCACCTTGCGTATCTAATCTTGCTTCAAGATTGGCCTCAAACTGCTCGAAATAACCATCCGGAACCTCGAAGATGTTCTTCTTCATTTCCGGGTTATCTAAAGGATCGATATGGTTTTCTTCGTTGCTCACTGAGTCTTTGATTTACAAGGTCTTAGAAGGTTTAATTTCGTGTTAAATACTGTTCAATTTTTTTCACCGCCAGGTGGTAACTGGCCTTCAAGGCCCCTACACTGGTGCCGGTAATTTCGGAAATCTCATCGTACTTCATGTCATCAAAGTACTTCATATTAAAAACCAGTCGCTGCTTGTCGGGTAGTATTAATAGCGCCTTTTGCAGCTTCATCTGCACTTCGTCACCACTAATGTACACTCCGCTTGTCAGGTGGTTTTCCAACTCGTTGTTGATCTCGTCCAGTCCCAGAGACAATCTTTTTCTACGTTTGTTCAGAAATGTAAGCGCTTCATTGGTAGCAATGCGATACATCCAGGTATAGAGTTGCGAAGCCTCCCTAAAACCATCAAGGTTTTTATATACCTTTACAAATACTTCCTGCAACACATCGTCCGTATCGTCATGATCGATGATCATTTTTCTGATGTGCCAATAGATGCGTTGCTGGTATTTACTCACCAGGGCACTGAAGGCTTTGTCTTTGCCGTTATTCTCTTTGAACTCTATTAGAATCTCGCGGTCTTCCAATTATTGGTTGGTTGTGCCTATGTAGGGTTTATCACCGTTGGCTCTGGCCTATGGTGATTGCTTTTGCATAAGCGTTACGGCTTTTTAGATGGCCCATAGTGGTGAAGGTTTAACTAAGGTATCAAATTTCTTGGTGTAGGGAAGAAAATGGACCGTTTGTCCTTAAAATGGAACAAAGTGCGAATTTTGATGTTATTATAACCATAATTACAAGCGGCTCATGGGGCTTGAAGAAGAGATAAAACAAGGCAAAAATTTTGACAACGAATACGAGAAACTCGTAGTCAACTTAATCTATACCAATAGCTGGTTATCAGAACAGCAGCATGCCACATTCAAACCCTTTGGCATCACCTCTCCACAGTACAATGTATTGCGTATTCTCAGAGGGCAGTACCCCGAACCCTGCACGGTCAATACCATCATAGATAGGATGTTGGATCGAATGTCTAATGCTTCGCGCATAGTAGACAGGTTGGAAACGAAGGGACTGGTAGAGCGGAAAGTGTGTAAAGCCGACCGCAGGGCCAAAGATGTGGTCATTACAAAACAGGGGCTAGACCTGCTGGCAGAAGTAACCGAAGCTACTGCCCAATGGATGAAGCGCTTTCAGGGCATATCAAACGAATCGGTGGCGGCCACCAACAAACTGCTTGACGACCTACGGGAAGCGGGTTCAGATTAAGGCTAAGGCTTTATCACTCCATACTTTTTCAAAATTGGCATCACTTGGTGCATCGGTAGCTTTTCTATGGTGTGTCCATCACGGCCCGTTGTGGTTTCAGCAGCAAACATAGAATTGATAATGGCCTCTTCTGTGGCTTCAATAGTTGCCATGAAAATGGGCGACATAAAGTCGTTGCGCAATACATCGCCAGTATCTGTTCTGTCGGTTGTTTGGTAGGGGATACGCATGGTTTCGGCTGTAGATGCCGCAACTACATAGTCACCACTTCCATTAGAGACAATGCCTCCGGTGCGTGCCAATCCCAACATGGCTCTTTTGGCTACCCTTTCAAGCTGCCTGGCATCCAATGGGGCATCTGTCAATACCACCATCATGCAAGAGCCATCGCTTTTTTCAATGGCCTGGGCAAATGGGTATTTCTCCATTTCCTTGCCTACTGGTGCTCCGTTAATGGTTAGCACTCCCCCAAAGTTACTTTGCACCAGCACACCCACCGTATAGCCTCCCAGCGATTTGGGTAGCAGCCTGGAAGCCGTGCCAATGCCGCCCTTAAAACCGAAAGCAACGGTGCCTGTACCAGCCCCTACATTGCCTTCGGCTACTGGTCCGGTTTTGGCATTTTCAATGGCCTGTATTACATCTTGCTCAGTTACGTGCATGCCACGAATGTCATTTAGATAGCCATCATTGGTTTCACCCACCACTGCATTGACAGATCGCACCGTTTCATTGCCCTCCATTCCCAGTGTATATTTTACCGTGCCCTGTATGCCCATGGGTACCGAAAGTGTATTGGTAAGAATGATAGGGGTTTCCAGGTTGCCCAGTTCCTGCACCTGGCTAATGCCCGCCAGCTTGCCAAAGCCATTGCCTATGTATATGGCTGCGGGCACTTTCTGTTGAAAGATATTGCCACTGTGAGCCAGAATAGCGGTCACTCCGGTTCTCACCGATTCATTTTTTATCAGTGTTTGGTGCCCTACCAAAACACCCGGTACATCGGTAATGGTATTCAGCTTACCCGTAGGCAGCACGCCAATTTCAACGCCCAGTGCGCGAGGGCGCTGTGTGTTTTGAGCAAATATCGTGAGAGGTAAAAGGAAAAGGATCGAAAGGATTATCAGGCGCATGACGGAATTTAGCCAGAAGCTTACGAAATCAAAATAATAAATATGGGTGTTCACAGCCAACTTTGAACATTTATCTGCCTATTAAACCGTACAGCCAGTCAATAGTGCCCAAAAGACCCGAAATGGGTATCTTCGGCAAATTGAAAAACAGACACATGAAAAAGATATTGAGTATTGCACTGTTGGCACTGTTGACCATGGGGGTTGCCAACGCACAGACGGCCGATGCCATTGCCAAAAAGTATGTTGATGCAATAGGCGGTGCTGCCAAATGGAGCTCGATCAAAAACAGTAAAATGACTATCTCTATAAATCAGCAAGGCGTTGACATTCCTGGTTTCATAGTGGGTGATGTTTCGAATCGTCTGCGCCTGGAGTTGGCATTCAGTGGTATGAAAATGATTCAGGCTACGGATGGTACTACTCCGTGGGGTATGAATCAGTTTGCTGGTCAGTCAGCTCCCGCAAAAATGACTGGTGCAGAGGCAAAGGGAATGAGTGAGGAAGAGTTTCTTGATAAGTTCATCGATTATAAAAAAAGAGGATATTCTCTTGCGCTGGACGGTGAGGCTACCATAGAAGGAAAAGCATGTCACAAATTGAAACTTACTAAAGAGGGGCATGACGATACTACCCACTATTTTGACAAAGAGTCTGGCCTCAGAATAGCTGAAGAAAGCGTAGTTGCAGGGCAAACTATTGTGGAGGTCTACGGAGATTATACCGAAGTGCAAGGAGTAATGGCTCCAATGAAAGTCACTCAAAAATCGGGAGGTGCTACTCAGCTCGTTATTACTATTTCCAAAATAGAGTATAACGTAGAATTGACTGATGATATGTTTACCTTCCCAGGCAATTAATTAGACTAAAATATTTATTAAGAATCGCCAGTGTCGCTCAGATGCTGGCGATTTTTTTTGAAAATATGGTGGTCGCATATGATCAACCTGGTACAGGATCATCATTTCGAAGCTATTTTGTGTTACTCACAATTGAACAAATTCATTCATCTGCTCAATGGACCGCACAGCCAGTCAATCGGCCCCTGTAGGCTCTAAATGGGTATCTTCGACAAATTGAAAAACAGATACATGAAAAAAATATTGAGTATTGCACTGTTGGCGCTGTTGACTATGGGAGTCGCCAACGCACAAACGGCCGATGCCATTGCCAAAAAATATGTTGAAGCGATAGGCGGTGCTGCCAAATGGAAAGCAGTTAAAAGCATGAAACAGACAATTAATATAAGTACTCAGGGAATCGATATTCCGGGTACAATTGTGAGTGATGCGAAAAACCGCGCCAGGGTCGATGTGACTGCCATGGGTAGCAAAATTGTTCAGGCGAAGGATGGAATTACTGCCTGGTGGATCAATCCGTTCCAGGGCGCTACTCAAGCGGCCAAAATGCCAGCTGCTGTGGCTAAAGAATTTTTGGCTCAGGAATTCCTCGATAATATTATCGACTGGAAAAAGAGAGGAAGCACGTTGACTCTGGATGGCGAAGAAAAAGTAGGAGATAAGGACTGTTTCAAGTTGAAACTTGTTAGAAAGGATCAGAGTGAGGTATTCTACTTTATTGCCAAGGATAATTACACTTTGGTAATGAGCCGTGCAAAGTCGAGCGCTCAGGGCACGGAACAGACAGTTGATACTCTCTTTTCTGATTATGAGGATTTTGGCGGGTTGTTAATTGCCAAAAAAATAGTGAATAAAACAGGAGGAGCGGTGAGAGAAACCACTACTATTCAAGCAGTAGAATTGAATGTAGAAGTGACCGATGATATGTTTGCCTTCCCAGGCAACTAATTCATATAAAACATCAATGAAATCGCCAGTGTCGCTCAGATGCTGGCGATTTTTTTTGTCTAAAAAATTGAGTTCAGAATAAATATGAGCTGATTATTAACTTTTTTTACTTGTTGTTCAGATTTTAATGAACACTGTTTAGTAAATTTACGTTGTTATTTACATGTATGGGAATCGCAGAGAGAAAAGAGCGGGAAAAAGAAGAGATGAAGAAGCTCATTATTGAGACTGCTACTGGTTTGTTCATAGATCAGGGCTTTGATAAGACCAGCATGCGCAATATTGCCGAGGCCATAGAATACAGTCCGGCTACCATCTATCTCTATTTCAAAGACAAGAGCGAGCTTTTCAATGCCATTCATGTGCAGGGTTTTCAGATGTTTTTTGATTACCTGAGTAAAGTGATGGTGATTGAAGACCCCATGGAGCGGATGGACATGCTGGGTAGACAGTACATCAGTTTTGCAGTGGAGAACCCTGGATATTACGACCTCATGTTCATCATGCGAGAACCAATGAATGCAGAGAAGAACGAAGAAGACTGGTTGCAAGGAGGAACCAGCCATTCCATTCTTACCAATACGGTGGCCGAATGCATTGAAAAAGGCTACTTCAAAGGGCAGAATGCAGAAGTGATCTCCTTTATGATCTGGTCGCAGGTGCATGGTATTTGTGCCATGATGATTCGCGATCGCATGAAGTTCTTTCCTGAAGAAGGGAGAGAAGAATTGCTATTTGAGGCCAAGAAGGTGTTTACAGAAATGCTGAGGCGATTCTGATTTTTTTTGACCTCTTACTGAACAGTGTTTATAAAAAGAATAATGTTAATAAAGATGAAAAAATACTACTTCACACTAATCATGCTCCTGCTGGGTTTGGTTGCATATGGTCAAAGCAAGGTGCTGGAAGCTTATGTTCAACAAGGGATTGAAAATAACCTCGGTCTACAGCAGAGAGATTATGACTTAAAGAAGAGCAAAGAGCGTCTGAACCAGGCGAAATCGCTCTTTTTACCGCAGGTAAGCTTCGATGCCTCCTATACCCGAGCAGGTGGAGGTCGCAGCATCAACTTCCCGGTAGGCGACTTGTTGAACCCGGTCTACAATGCGCTCAACCAGATGGCCGGCAATGAGCAATTTCCAAACATCAGCAATGTGAATGAGCAGTTTTTGCCCAATGATTTTCACGATACGAAAATCAGGCTGGTGCAACCGCTTTTCAATACCGACATATACTACAATCAGAAGGCTTCGGAAAAGTTGGTAGCGGTAGAAGAAGCTGGTAAAAACGCCTTTCTCAACGATTTGAAGCACGACATTCGCTCCGCCTATTTTGCCTTCTTGCAAGCTACTGAAGGGGTGAAAATCTATGAACAGTCTCTGGAAGTGATGCAAGAGTTGGTCAGGGTGAACAAGTCATTGGTGGCCAACGATAAGGCTACTTACGACATCATTTATTCGGCAGAAGCGGAATACAGCCAGGTGCAGTCTCAGCTGATTGGGGCCAGGAAGAACCTTCGAATTGCTCAGTCCTATTTCAATTTTCTGTTGAACAGGGACCTTTATGAGGAGATCGAAATTGATGAGTCTGTCAAAACGGATTTATCGGTTTTTGAAGCTTCGAAGCAGCTTTCAGCTGAAGCCTTTATAAACAGGCAGGAGTTGGGCCAGGTGAACAGGGCCATTGAGGCCAATCAGTTCCTGGTAAAACTGAACAAGCAGAATGCCTACCTGCCCAAACTCAATTTGGTGATGGATGCTGGTTTTCAGGGATTTGGCTACAGTTTCGACAGTGATCAGGACTATTGGCTGGCGCAACTGAGCCTATCATGGAACCTATTCAATGGTGGAGCGAGAAAGGCAAAGGTGAGGGAATCTGAGTACGAATTGGAACGTCTCAATAGCCAGTACGAACAGCTGCGCGACCAGGTGCAGTTACAAGTCATTAATGCCTATCACGAGTATTTGGCCGCAACTGAAGCCTTGGAGGCAGCGCGCAGCCGGGAGGTGAGTGCTCGCAAATCATTCCAAATCGTCAATAAGAAATATCGTGAAAATCAGGTGATTCTGGTGGAATTCCAGGAAGCCAGAAATCAACATACCAATGCCCAACTGGCTCGCTCTATTGCTGAGTACAATGTACAGGCCCAGGCATCGGCCCTCAATAAAGTAATCGGAAAAAATTAGAATATATAAATCATGAAAACTTCAAAAATCATGTCATGGGCACTCCTGATAGGGGTGTTGGTGATGGGCTGCAAGCCCGGATATCAGGAACAACTGGCCGAGGTGAATACCACCAGAGTCACCAAGGTAAAAGTGCAATCGCTCACGTCTACTCAGGAACCAATTCCAGTAGTGGCCACGGGTGTATTGGCCTCAAAAGCGCAGGCCATGCTGTCGTTTAAAATTGGGGGCATTGTATCAGAAATGCTAGTGGAAGAGGGGCAGTCATTCCGCAAAGGGCAAGTACTGGCCAGGTTGGAGCTGACAGAGATAGCTGCCAGGGTAAATCAGGCCCAAGAAAATGTGAAAAAACTAGAGCGGGATCAGCAACGCGTTCAGCGGCTCTATGCCGATACTGTGGCTACACTGGAGCAATTGCAAGACATAAGTACTGCGCTGGAAGTAGCACAATCAGACTTGGAAATAGCCAATTACAATCAGGCTTATGCCCAGGTAGTGGCCAAAGAAGATGGTAAAGTAATGCGTAAGATGGCCGAGCGAGGTGAGTTGATTGGCGCGGGAAGTCCGGCCTTTCAGGTGGCTTATCGAGGCAAAGGCAACTCACATATTGTGCGAATAGGTGTAGCCGATCGCGATGTGGTAAAGGTGCAGCTAGGCGATTCTGCCAGGGTGGCATTCGATGCCTATCCCGGCAAGAAATTCAAAGCCTATGTATCTGAAATAGCCGAGGCAGCCGATCCCCGAACGGGTGTCTTCGAACTGGAACTGACCCTGAGCGATAGCCCTTATCGTTTGCGCAATGGCTTCATCGCTAAACTGGACTTGTATCCCTCATTACAGGAAGCGTATTACAAAGTGCCCATGGCGGCTTTGGTAGAAGGCAATGGCACTGAGGCCACGATTTATGCTGCGGAAGAAAACACTGTGAAAAAGCTGACGGTGCACCCCACTTACATCACTGACGATTTCTTTGTGATTGAAAAGAGAGAGGTGTCCAGTGAGTCGAGAATTGTGACCCAGGGAGCGGCCTATGCCAAGCCCGGAGAACCCATTGAAATTTTAAACGATTAGGATCATGAAGTTGCCAAAACTAGCCATTGACAATTACCAGTTTGTACTGATACTGATTGCGTTGGCACTATTCGTGGGCGTTTCGTCTTATGTGAACATGCCCAGGGGAGAAGACCCTAATCCGGAATTCCCCAACTACAACATCATCGCCATTTACCCAGGTGTGGGGCCGGAAGACATGGAAGAGCTGGTGGTAGACGCTATTGAGGAAGCATTGGAAGAAGTGAACGATCTCAACAAGGTCAACACCAAGATAGAAGAAGGAGTGGCTGTTATAGCCGTGGAAGGGGTTTTTGGTGTCAATACTGATGACTTGTATGATGAAGTACTGCGAGAGGTGAACAACATACGGGGCGATTTGCCGGCCGATTTGTTCAGCCTGGAGATCAATCAGTTCAAACCCAAAGAAAGGGTAGGCATCCAGCAATTTGGGGTGGTGTCGTCTACCGCTACTTATGGAGAAATGCAGCGCATTGCCGAGGCATTTGAGTACCAGCTAGAGCGGATTGATGGGGTGCAGGCTGCCGAGGTGCAGGCTTTCCCTGAAGAAGAGGTGAGGGTGTCGCTGGATTTTCAGCGCATGGCCAGTCAGGGCGTTTCCCTCAATCAGGTGGTGGGTATTTTGCAAGGTGAAAACCTCAACATTCCGGGTGGAGATGTGAAGGCTCTGAACAAGACTTTCAATATCAAATCGAGCGGTGGTTTTAAAGAGTTACAAGAGATCCGCGATGTGGTGGTGAGTGCGAATGGCGAAAAACTGGTGAGGTTGGGAGACATTGCAGCCGTTCATTTGGACTATGCCGACAACCTTTGGCAGGCACGCTACATGGGTGTGCCGGCCCTTTGGATATCAGTTACTCAAAAGGATGAAGTGAACCTTGTCAAACTGTCAGAAACGATAGATCAGGCCACTGCCGAATTCCGCCAAAGTTTACCTGCAGAGGTGGAATTGGTCACTGCCTTTGAACAGGCGCCAGCGGTGAAGGAACGTATCAATAGCTTCTTTATCAACTTGTTGCAAGGAGTATTGCTGGTAGGCATCGTCATTTTTCTTTTTCTCGGTTTTCGTTCTTCTACCATCATCATGGTAGTAATTCCGCTCTCTATCATCATTGCCATTGGTGCATTAGACTTTTATGGCTTTGCCTTGCAACAGATCTCCATTGCGGCCCTTGTTATCGCCCTTGGCTTGTTGGTAGACAATGGCATTGTGGTGGTGGAAAACATTGTACGCTTCCAGAAGGAGGGTTACTCTTTGAAAGATGCAGCCTTTAAAGGAACGGCCGAAGTGGGCTATGCAGTGATCAGTTCTACGGTCACTACTTTACTGGCTTTTGCGCCACTGGCCTTGCTCAATTCAGGAGCCGGAGAATTCCTCAGGTCACTGCCCATTACAGTGATTTTGGTACTGATTGCTTCACTGGTACTGGCCATAACTTTTACACCCATTATGGCCAGTAAGGTCTTGCGAAGACGAAAGAATGCCAGCACTAAAACGGGTCTGATCGGCCCACTACTGGACAAGGCTGTGGCAAAGGTCTATCAGCCTATGCTCAGGGCAGCCATGAGGCGCTGGTACTTTGTCATTCCAGCCGCGTTGCTCACTTTTATGGCTAGTTTTTCTCTCTTCCCAAAAATCGGGGTCAGCTTCTTTCCCACGGCAGACAAGCCTCTGCTTTTGATTGAAGTGGATACACCTGAAGGCACCAACCTGGAAGAGACAGACCGGGCTGTAGCTTTTGTGGAGGGTATTTTGAGCAAGATGGATTTTGTGCGTGATTTCTCCAGCAATACTGGTCATGGCAACCCCATGGTGTATTACAACCGCATCAATGAGCAGTATAAAAAGAACCATGCGCAGCTCATGGTTAACTTTGAAAACTGGGACCCTGAAGCCTTTTACACTGCCCTGGCTGAATTAAGACACAAGTTTACTCAGTACCCCGATGCTTTGATCACCTTTTCGGAGCTGAAAAACGGCCCACCCTTTGAGGCACCTATAGAGGTCAAAATCATAGGGAAAGACCTGGATACGCTCAGGCGCTTGGCTGCCGACCTGGAAGTTTTGGTCAGGGAAACCGAGGGGACGATTAATGTAGAAAATCCACTGAGTCAGAACCGCACGGACTTGAAAGTGAAGCTGGACCGAAGTAAAGCGGGCATGATAGGCCTACCGGTTAGTGATGCTGACCTGGCCATCAGGGCCAGCCTTGCCGGGCTCAAAGTAGATGAGCTTACCCTGGCCGATGGCAAAGAATACGATCTGGTAGTGCGCATGCCTTCTGATGAATCTCCTTCTATTGGCGATTTCTACAAAGTGCATTTTGCGACCCGAACCGGAGCACAAGTGCCGCTGAGGCAGGTGGCCAATGTGCAGTTTGAACAAGCGGTAAACGAAATTCAGCATTATAATTTTGAACGAAGCACCGCGGTTACGGCCGGAGTAGTCAACCCTGACCTCACTACCGCCATCACCGAAGATTTGATGTTGAGATTGGACGATTATGAATTACCAACAGGCTATGAATTTCATGTGGCGGGAGAGTATGAGTCGCAGCAAGAAACCTTTGGAGATTTGGGCACACTATTGATCATAGCCATGTTGGGCATCTTTGCAGTTTTGGTATTGCAATTCAAGTCTTTTGTGCAGCCATTGGTCGTTTTCTCGGCAGTGCCGCTGGCCATTACCGGTTCACTGGTAGCGCTTTATCTCACCGGCTGGTCTTTCTCATTCTTTGCTTTCGTGGGCTTTATCTCGCTCATAGGCATTGTGGTGAACAACTCCATTATTCTGGTTGATTATACCAATCAGCTGAGAAGAGAAGGCATGAATAAGGTGGAGGCTTTGGAAAAAGCGACTGCTACCCGTTTCACGCCAATATTACTCACCACCACCACTACCATTCTTGGGCTCTTGCCTTTGACAGCTTCGGCCAGTGGTTTGTGGTCACCATTGGGTTGGACCATCATAGGCGGGATGATCTCATCTACATTACTCACCTTGTTCATTGTACCCATTCTGTACAAGCTATTTGTGAAAGAAAAGTCATTGAGTCTGGCGTAAATCAGATTCAATCATTTATTGTTAATATCTCATGTGGAGGCCATTGCATTTGTCATGGCCTCCTGCTTTTCTTAGCTTTGGTCAATGCGCCACTCTTATTTTTTAGTCCTCCCTCTTCTGTTCCTATTCGCCTGCCAGCCAGCAGTTGATGTGCAGGAAATAGTTGACAAAGCTTACGCAGCTCATGGCAAGCCCTTATGGGACGACCTTTCTGCTCTTCATTACGAAAAGCAAAGCACGGTTTATAATGAAGACGGTTCGGTAAGGGTGAATAGTCTTCAACAGCACCATTATGAATTTGGAGAAAGTTTTTGGGCCATTGTGCACTGGACTGCGAACGAGGAAGAGCACGAAATACTGTTTACAGATGCTGGAGCTGAGAAGTTTGTGAATGAAAAGCAAGTGGAGGATGAAAAGGTGGAAGCCAGCGCTTATGAGGCTGTGAATGCTGCCCGCTATACGGTAAGTCAACCTTTTAAACTGAATGACCCGGGAGTGGTCTTGACCTATGAGGGTGAAGACACTTTGGAAGATGGAGCAAAGGTGCATGTGGTCAAAGCCTCCTACAGCACGGAGAATGAAAATCACAGCAAAAATGACGAATGGTGGTACTTTTTCGATGTAGAGAACTTTCGCTGTCTGGCCACCATGGTGCATCACGGCAACACTTATTCATACATCCGAAACCTGGAGTTTGACACCAGTACAGGCATTGTTTTCAATTACCACAGAAAGGGATATGCGGTAGACAGCGAAAGGAATATACTCTACCATCAATCAGAGTATTTTTACCGCAACTACATGGTTCAGTGATGGTTATGTTTGTGTGAATCGAATTTTTCTCTAAATTCATAGCCCTCATCGACTCTAACTATGAAAAGATTATCCGGTTTCTTCGTCTTTCTGGCCATCATGGCTGTGGTGACGATGGCCTTCAAACCAGACCCTGCCAATGCTGATCAGCCCTTTGTTCAAGACCAGACCGGCATCACTTTTCCTGATAATATAAAAGCCATTATCGACACCAAATGCATGGGCTGTCATAAGCCTGATTCACGCAATACCAAAGCCAAAGAGAAGCTTCAATGGTCACTTGTTTCTAAGATGAACAAAGAGGAGCAAGAGCACCTGGTAGATGAACTTTTCGAGGTGTTGGAAGATGGGAAAATGCCGCCAGAAAAAGCACTGCAACGCAGACCTCAATTGAAACTCACCGATGAGGAAACCAAAGCGTTGATCACCTGGGTAGAGGCTGAAGAAAAGCGCCTCAAGGGAAGTTGATTCCCGGTTTCCGATTTTAGTAAATACAAACCTGACCCTGACCAATGGGCTGCACCGAAGCTATAACCGCTTCCCTGGCTTCAATGCCCACCACTTTGTCGAGGCACCAGCTTACCAGATCGATGGCTGCCAGGCAGCCAGCCGCTGTGCCTACATTGCCATGTGTCACCAGGTGACTGTCTCTTTCTACCACAACGCCCATGGCTTCTAAGGTATCAAAAGCAGTTGGATAGGTGGTGGCAGATTTTCCATCCAAAATCCCCAGGCTGGCCATTAAAAAAGCTCCCGAACACATAGAGCAGATCACCTGTCTTTCAGGGTCAAGATTGAAGCGACTCAGGTAGTTTTTGTCTTTGCAAAGTTGACGAGTGCCTGGTCCACTGGCAAAAAAGACAATGTCTGCTTCACTTGCCTGTTCTACCCAGCCGTTCATCTTCAAATCAATACCTGCTATAGAGGTATGACTGGATTTAGTACCCAGAAACTTCACTTCCCAGTTTTTCTCTTTCAGTTTTACGCGGTTGAAGAGGTCCCAGGGTAGGAATACATCAATATCCGTGAACTGATCAAAGACAATGATCGCGACAGTTTTCATGAATTAAAATTTAAAGTTTTTGACTGATTCTGGTACTGGTAGCTCTGGCTTGCAGTCGTCATTGACCACCGGTGCGCTAAAACCCACATTCAGTGGTAGCACTCCAGCCCAAACATCCAGGTCCATGTCTTCGGGCTCATCATTGGCACCTTCAGCCCTTATTTTGGCTGAGGCATCTGACATTTCTATGGCCATAACGGCCGTGGCTTTGATCTCCTTAGCATTTGGAACACGGGCTTCTGACCAACGCCCTTTGATAATGTTCTCCGTAATGATTTCAAAAGCCTCCATTTTTTCATCCAAATCGGTGACCAGGCGAGGTTTGCCAAAGATGACCGCAGAACGATAGTTGAATGAGTGATGAAAAACAGAACGCGCCAGCACTATCCCGTCCATATGAGTGATAGTGAGACTGACACGCTCATTGTTTAACAGAAAATTAATCATGCGGTTCTTAGTCGAACCATGTACGTAAAAGGTCTTTCCTTTCCTGCCATAGGCCGTGGGAATCACAATGGGTGTGTCCTCAAAAGTATAAGCCAGGTGACAGAGAAAATGGCTGTCGGCAATTTCAAATATCGTTTTTTCATCGTAGTCGGCACGCTTGGGTCCACGGACTACTTTATTCAATGCTGACTTTTCAAATGTGCTCATTCTTCAATTAATCTTTTAGATGCTTTCACGCAGGTATTTCGCATTTGATAAATCAAATTTATATCTTTGGCGGACTAGTGTTGCCGTCCAGTTTATTGTTTATAAGTAGTCCGGTATGTTGTCATTTCAAAATCTTATCTCTATCAATCGCGAAAGCGATCATCCTGTTTTTCTTCAAATCAGCCATGGAATGGCCAGTTTGATCAAAGCTGGAATTCTGGGCAAAGGCATGCGTTTGCCGGGTACCCGGGCCATGTCCGAATCGCTCAAAGTTCACCGTAAAACGGTGGTAGCTGCCTATGACGAACTGATGAGTCAGGGCTGGATTGAGGTGATTCCATCTAAAGGCACTTTTGTGAGTAGTAAGCTGCCTATTGTGGAGGCGAGGGGCATAGCCGAAGAGGTGCAACAGGGGCCTGACCGTGATAAGGCAGGCTTTCAGTATTATCCCAGAAAAGACCTGCACCGTGCAGAACCTTTGGTGCCTTCTGGCCTTACGCTGGACGAAGGTGTACCCGATGTGCGGATAGCTCCGGTGAATGAAATTCTCAGGGCCATTAAGAACATCGTTTCGCGCAGCTACAATGTCAAATACCTTTCTTATGGACCGGTTTTCGGTGATTCACTGCTTCGTGAAGTGCTGGCGGGTTACCTGCAAGAAACCAGGGGCATGAACATTACAGCTGATAATGTGCTATTGACCAGGGGCAGCCAAATGGGCATGTACCTGGCCAGTCAAATGATACTGAAACCAGGTGACAAGGCTGCAGTTGGAGAGACCAATTATATAGCCGCCAACCTGACCATGTGCGATGCAGGGGCGACACTTCTGGAAATACCAGTGGATGAAGAAGGCCTGGTGACCAATGCCCTCGAAACGCTCTGTGAGCAAGAAGAAATCAAGGCAGTTTTTGTAACCTCGCATCATCATCACCCCACCACGGTGACGCTGAGTCCAGAAAGGCGAATCCATCTTTTACAGCTGGCCGAGAAGTATGGCTTTGCCATTTTAGAAGATGACTACGATTACGATTTTCACTACGCCAATGCGCCTTTGCTGCCCCTGGCCAGTGCCGATCGTGCCGGTCAGGTGATTTATATGGGGGCTACCTGTAAAATTGTGGCTCCGGCCTACCGTGTGGGCTATCTGGTAGCTCCAGCCGACTTTGTGCAGGAAGCTTCGCACCTCAGACGTATCATAGACCGGCAAGGCGACCCTATTCTGGAGCGCGCTATCGGGCTCATGATCCAGCAAGGCGACTACCAGCGCCATACCAAAAAGGCTTTGAAGCTTTACAAAGAAAGAAGAGACCACTTTTGTCATTTGCTTGAAACTGAGCTGGGTGAGTTTGTGAGTTTTAAAAAGCCAGAAGGGGGCATGGCCGTTTGGGTGGGGCTTGACAGGAGGTTGAACTGGCGTAGTATTGCCAGAAGCTGTGAATTGGCAGACCTACGAATCCCTAACTGGAAGCTGTATGATCAGGCCCGTGCCAATCATAACCATATCAGAATGGGTTTTGCGTCCTTAAATTTTGAAGAGCAAGAGAAGGTGATTTCTCTGCTTAAAAAGGCCATGCAAGATCAAAAGGCAGCATTATTGAGTCCGCTCTTGCAGTCCTGATTCGGGCTTTCTTCATCTGCCGAAATTTTTTTCAGCCTCTTTGTCCCCTAAGCCCTGATGCTTTCGTCAAGAGGGCAAAAGACTTGAGATGGCATTCATTTATCACGCATTCAAGATCAAGGTTTACGATACCGAAGAGGTGTACAATGCATTGACTACCTCCAGGGGATTAAGCGGTTGGTGGGCATCTGATGTGGAAGCCGTACCACAAGTTGGCAGCTTTGCCACTTTTCGCTTTGCCGATGGCTACCTGGCCACCATGAGGGTGGTAGAATTGTTACCTGATAGCAGGGTGCTCTGGGAATGCATTGAAGGCTACCCAGAATGGCTGGGTACTACCATAGCGTTTGAAATAGAACCGGTGGCAGGTGGCACGCAATTGAAGTTTTATCATTCGGGTTGGGAAGAAGAAACCGATCTTTATGCTAATTGCAATTACCACTGGGCTTTGTTTTTGCACAGCCTCAAGTCTTATTTAGAAACCGGTAAAGGATGCCCAAGTAGTGCTCCTGTACTGAAAGAAGCTTGATTTTTAAAACTCGTAATACGGGTTCAACAACAATTAATTCATACAACAATGACGAAGTATTTGTATTTATTCAGAGGTGGAGATGGCCGAATGGCAGAACTTTCTCCAGAAGAGCAACAGAAGCACATGCAAGAGTGGAGAGACTGGATGCAGGGACTAGCAGAAAAGGGCCAGCTCATCGATGGGTTGCCACTGCATGGTGACGGCAAGCAAGTGAGCAAGAACGGTACTGTGGTAACTGATGGCCCTTTTGCCGAAGGCGCTGAGCTGGTCGGTGGCTACCTGATGGTTAAGGCCAATAGCCTGGACGAAGCTACTGAGATGTCTAAAGGCTGCCCTATGCTTGAATTTGATGAAGGTCACATCGAGATCAGGCAAATCATGGATATGTAATAATCCAAGGGGTGGCTATTTTTGCCGCCCTTTCCACTGATCCAGTGAATATTGACCAGGCCCCAATACCCATAGGAGCAACGAAATGACCAGCAGGTGAATGGCTGGTGCGGTATTGAGGTAGCTGTCGCCATGTAGCAGGTGCACGCCTACTATGGCCACCACAAAATTGGCTGCCATGATTATGCCAGTGAGTCGGACTTTAAAACCCAGTACCCAGCAGATGCCAGCTAAAAATTGAAGGTATACCGAAGTGATGGCACTGACCAGGGGTAAGGGAAGTCCATTTAGCGCAAGAAAGGCCTCAAATTCAAGCATGCGCTCCCAACTAAACACATTGTCGGCAGCACCATAAATCAAGCGGGCTCCAAAGGCCAGCCTGATGAGTAAAAGGGCGAGTGATTTAAGTTTGTGGTTGTCCCGGGCCATACTGCAAGGTACAAAAGCTAAAAATAGCTGATTGGATCAGGGTTTTACAGGCTATCTTAGATCATTAAGATTGATTTTTTATACCGCCTTGTGCGGGTGATATCCTTGATGGAGAATTTTTCAGCACATACTACCCTCGACCACCTTTTTCGGCATGAGTACAGCCGACTGGTGGCGCTGTTGACAAATAAATACGGCTCACCATTGCTGGACCTGGTGGAAGATGCCGTGCAAGAGGCACTGCTCAAGGCGGCCAAGGTTTGGTCTTACCAGCCCATGCCAGACAAGCCAGGTGCGTGGCTTTACCGCGTAGCCAACAATCAGATGATCGACTTTCTGAGGCGGGAGAAAAAGTCGGTAGATTTTGAGCAGAACCCTGGCCGTGAAAAGGCTGAGGTCAAGGAATACGAGATTGAAGAAGAGGTAATTCAGGATGAAATGTTGAAGATGATCTTTGCTTGCTGTCATCCCTCCATGAAGCCCAGTGAGCAGCTGATGCTCAGCTTGAAGCTGCTTTGCGGTTTGAGTGTGAAGGAGATTGCCAGAGCGTTGTTAAAGTCTGAGGAAGCTACCAAGAAGGCCATCCAACGGGCCAAGCAAAAATTTAAAGAGGAGGTGGGAGAGCTACAGATGCCTCGGCCTGAAGACATCACTGAACGATTGAATGCTGTTTTACAAGTGATCTATTTACTGTTCAATGAGGGTTACAAGGCTACTGAGGGAGAGCAATTAATGAAGCAGGATCTTTGTGATGAAGCCATTCGCCTGGCCTTTCTCATGCTCAATGAGCCGCAATGCAATACTAACGAACTGAATGCGCTCATCTCTATGATGCTCTTTAAGGCGGCTCGTTTTCCGGCCCGCGAAGATGAAGAGGGCAGGCTGCTGACCCTGGAGCATCAGAACAGAAGCCTCTATCGGCAAGACTATGTTCAATGGGCCTGGCACTTTCTCAAACGTTCTTCTGATTTTGAAAATACCACGGTTTATCAATTAGAAGCTGCCATTTCCAGCTATTATACTACTGCACCCACTTACGCAGACACCAATTGGAAGCAGATATTGGGGCTCTATAATGCCCTGGTACTACACAAGCCCATACCAGTAGTGAAAATGAGTAGGGTAGTGGTGCTAAGTAAGGTAGAGGGGCCTGCCCAGGCCCTGGAGCTCATGGCTGAAATTGAAGAAGATCTAAAGAGCAACCAGTCTTTTCAGGCCCTTAAAGCGGACCTTTATGCCCAAACGGAAGATTGGAATAAGGCACGCTATCACCTATCTATCGCCATTCGCGAAGCTGATAACAGGACCGAAAGAAGGTTTTTGGAGGCTAAACTTGATGACTGGCGAAGTAAGTAGTCGGGGAACCTTGAAAACTGAGGCTTTAATGATTACTCATCTTGAGCAGTTTTCGCTTTTCTTCTGAGCCTCATAATGAGCAAGACAGATAGCAGAATACCCGCAAAACCAAATACCAATTCCTGATCAGAGAAGGCCTCTTGCCACGATTTTTCAAATGCGATCATATTCACAAAGCCGGCAATTAAATAACCGACCAGCAGGCCCAGAGATACCTTCAAATCCTTTTTCTCCTTTTCAATTTTTTCAGACATGGTATATCGAATGTAATGAATCCTGTTGAAATCATGATCGCACGAGTTGAACCGGTATTTAGTAAAAATGCGATCAACATAAACTTCAAAACTTGTGGCGTCAAGATTCCAATGGCTCAAAGCGAACACAGCCAATTGTTTTTAACTATTTTAGCACAAACCATTTTTTGAATGCTCAAAACAGTGCTGCGTTTCGGGCTTATCGCCATTGCCTTGCTCGTCCTTTTTCAACTGAGCAATGCCGCCTTAATTGTACCGGACATACCAGCCGATACGGTCATTGGTATAGCGGCTGTCATTCTGGTAGCTGTAGGCATTTACCTGGGTGGAAATTTCAAGAAGGAAAGAATAGTAGAGGTAGGGCCAACCCTTGAGGTAGATGAACAGCGCATTGGTGAACTCGGTATTAGCCAGCGTGAGTTGGAGGTTTTGCAGCACATATCGCGGGGTATGTCCAATCAGGAGATTGCCGAGAAACTTTTTGTTTCAGAAAGCACCATCAAAACCCATGTTTCAAACCTTTTCGTCAAGCTGGATGTAAAGCGCAGAACCCAGGCGGTTACACGGGCCAAAGAGTGGAAAATCATCGTCTGATGCTTTCCTACTTTAGTAGGATTCGGGCATTTGGTACTTAAGTATGAGTGGATTCTTGGGCTATAGCGGCACTTTTGAATCAATCAAACGAAAATGTTATGAATAAGATCTTCATCAAATACGGACTCATAGCCAGCGCCATTGTGGTAGGAGTCCCCGTGCTCTCGGGCCTGTTTATAGGCTTCGGAATAGACAGCTTCGCCATGGGCGAAATCATTGGCTACACTTCTATGATTGTGGCCATGGCTAGTGTGTTTTTTGCCATACGCCATTTCCGTGACAATGAAAACGAAGGGCAGATGTCTTTCGGAGAAGGCATGAAAATAGGCCTGGCGGTTTCAGCCATTGGCGGCATTGCCTTTGCCATTTACAACTGGATTTTCGTCACCTGGGTCATGCCCGATTTCAACGAGCAATACTATGCCTATGTGAGTGGGAATGATATTGGTACCCCTCAGTTTGAAAAGGGCTTTTCAGAAATGATGGAAACCAGCGGATTCCTTTATTCGAAGCTGGGTGGTAGCTTTGTAATGTTCATGACCGTGTTCATGATTGGCCTGGTGATCTCTGTAATTTCTTCACTTATTCTTCAGAAACGCAACGTTACACCTGCGGTCTAAAAGCATGAGCATGTCAGTGTTTAAGAAAAGAGTTCTACCGATTTTGGCTGGGTTAGTAACCGGGTGGATAGTCATATTTATCCTGGAAGCAGTAAGTCATCAGTTTTACCCTCCACCAGAAGGGCTGGACTTTACCAACAAAGAAGCTGTGACCACCTTTATGGAAACGCTGCCAACAGGGGCATTTGTCATGTTGCTCGCAGCATGGATGATTGGCACCTTTACTGGTGGCATAGTAGGTGGATTGATCAACAAACTGGCCTGGCGTAATACAGCCATCATCATTGGTGTCATTTTAGCCCTGGGTTCAATCATTAACATGACCCTGATTCCGCATCCTACCTGGCTAATGGTGGTTGCCTCAGTGGGCTATGTGCCCATGGCCTATTTCGGAGCAAGAATCATTTCAAGAAAGTAAGATTATGGAACCAACACATATCATTGAAGCACACAGTTCGCACGTAAACCGGGTTTTGTTTTCAGAAGACGACCAGCTTTTGCTCTCCTTTGGTTTTAGCGGAGAGCTCAGGGCTTGGAATACCAGCGACTGGAGTCTGGCCAGAGCGTATGAAGGTCATACCGAAACCGTTAACTGTGGTGTGCAATTGGGTGAGCAATTAATCAGCGTATCTCGCGACAAAACCATCAATTTTTATGAGTTGAATACTGGCAAATTGTTACAGACAGTCAGCGATCATAAAAAGGGGGTGGGTCATGTCTCCAAAACAGCGAATGAGCAATTCCTGCTCACCAGCGGGCAAGACTTTATGGCCGTTAGCCGCAATGCATATGGGTCTATGATAAAAAGCCTCAAACCCAACGGAAAAAATCTGGGCGTTCTCACCACCACACCTGATAGCAAATATGTCCTTGTCGGAGGCTATAGCAACGACATCCAGGTATTCACCATTCCTGAGCTGGAAGAAGTAGCACGTTTTGAAGCAGGCAACATTGCCATCACCTCGGTGCGCTGTCACCCTGAAAAAGCACTGGCCTGGGCACTGGATTATGGCGGGCACTTAAACCTCATCGATACTGCTAACTGGACTCGCACCCAAACTGTGGACCTGAAACGAAAAGGCGTGATGGGCATGGCCTATGCACCTGGCCGCAATGAGCTGGCAATTACTGCTGACAAAGCAGTGATTTTGCTGGATGCTGATACCCTGGAAATGAAGCAGGAGCTGAAAAGCACTGCCAAGGGTAATTATGGATTGAGTTATTCACAGAATGAAAAATGGCTGGCTTTGGCTTCAGCCGATAAAAGAGTAAGATTATGGCAACTGGATTAAAGAAAACTACCTGGCTTCAGCTAGGACTGGTCCTGATAACGGCTTTGACCAGCCACTGGATCACCAAATCACATTACGAAACAAAAGCGGAAGTAGAAGCCGCAAAAGGCCGTGTTACGGGCATAGGAGGTATTTTTTTCAAAACGGATGATCCTGTAAAACTAAAGCAATGGTATGAAGACAACATGGGCTTTAAGACCAACCAGTATGGAACTGTATTTGAGTATGGTAAACTCTATGACAATAATAAACGTGGATTTCTACAGTGGAGCCCATTCAGTTCAAAGACAAACTACTTTGAGGGCGAACTCATGATCAACTATCGCGTAGTGAACCTTGAGGCCATGCTGGAAGATATGCGGGCCAAAGGAGTGGAAATTGTAGATACTTTGGCCAGCTATGACTACGGTAAGTTTGTGCATATTCGCGATATTGCCGGCAACAAAATTGAGTTGTGGGAACCTATAGACAGCGTCTATGCTACCTATGAC
>Ga0316204_10001023_pt1 | contig 84204 bp, 57 predicted proteins | sample 6monrhotite_MG_2_FD_205661 | JGI IMG/M metagenome (GOLD analysis project Ga0316204, IMG submission 205661) | Microbial mat bacterial communities from mineral coupon in-situ incubated in ocean water Damariscotta River, Maine, United States -... | ecosystem: Environmental > Aquatic > Marine >... | reverse complement strand
CCTCTCGGCTCTCGAGCGGGGCCTCGAGCACCGCTTTGAGAAGGCCCTCGTCGTCGACCCCCCCAAAGCCCTGGCCTGGGAATACAAGCGCCGGAGGTACCGCGTATGAAGAAGGCACCCAAGAGCAAGGCTGCTCCCGAGCTCGTTAAGGCTCCCCCCCTGCCCCAAGCCCCGGGCGGGATCCCTTCGCTCCCCGACTGCGAGGTCCAGCTCGACTGGCGCGACTTCAAGGGCCTCCTCGAGGCCCGCCTCAGCGGCCAGCCTCCCGCGCCCGAGCGCGCGCCTGTGCCCTTCGTCCTGGGCGCCTTCCAAGGAGAGGGCACCGTCGAGGCCGAGGCCGCTCGCCTCTCCCTCTCCGCGAGCCTCGAGGTCCAAGAGAGCGGCTGGGTCTTCGTCCCCCTCCTCACCGGCGAGGCCGCGATCGCCAAGGCCGAACTCGACGCGCAGCCCGCGACCCTCACGGGTCGAGGCGATCAACTCGGCCTCCTCGTCGAGGGGCCCCGTGAAGCGCGCCTCGAGCTGGAGCTCTGCGTGCCCTTGGTCGTGAACGCGGCCCAGAGCGGGCTGGCCTTCGGGCTCCCGAGCGCGCCTGCCCTCGAGCTCGACCTCCTCCTCCCGGGCGAGGACGAGCTCGACCTCGCGGTCCAACCCGTGGTCTGCCAAGAGGTCCGCCGAGAGGGCAAGGCGACCCGACTCAAGGCCTCGATCCCCGCGCCGGCTCGAGTCGGGATCCGCTGGACCCTGACCCTGCCCGAGGAGCCCGCGAGCGCTGAGGTCAGCGAGCCGGTCCTCCAGACCCAGGTCCAGACCCTGGCCCAAGTCGGCGACGGCGCGGTTCGCTTTCAGAGCCTGATCGAGGTCGAGGTCCTCCGGGCCCCGGTCCGCGAGTTCCTGATCGACGTCCCAGAGGGACAGATCGTGACCGACGTCCGCGCGCCGCGGATGGTCCTCCAAGACTCGGCCGATACGCCAGAGGGCCGGGAGCGCCTCCGGGTCGTCCTCGAGCAAGCCGTCGAGGGTTCGCTCCGGATCGAGGTCCGCTCCGAGGCCCAGCTCGACGAGGAGGGCAAGGCCACGATCCGCGCCCCGCGCCTGGTGGGCGCGCTGCGCGACCAAGGCCACCTCGCCATAGCACCCCTGACCAACGTCGACGTGGCCACGCCCGAGGTCGAGGGGGCCCGCCGCCTCGATCCGCGCGAGGTCCCTCAGCAGCTGATTCAGCGCGCCAGCCGGGCCGTGGTCCACGCCTTCCACTACGCGGGGACCGAGCCGCGGGTCGAGCTCGTCGTGACCAAGCACCCCGAGCTGCCGGTGCTCACGACCCTCGTGGACCGCGCGGCCTTCCTGGTCTTGGTCACCGAGGACGGCCAGCGCTACGTCCAGGGGCGCTACACGGTCCGAAACGCGCAGCAGCAGTTCTTGCGGGTCGAGCTCGGCGAGGGCGAAGAGCTCCTCTCGGCCCTCCTGGAGGAGGAGCCGGTCAAGCCCGCCCAGGGCGGGGAGCGCGTGGTCCTGATTCCGCTCCGGCGCGCCTCGAACCCGAGCGAGGCTGAGTCGGCCTTCACCGTCGAGCTCGTGACCCGGACGCCACAGGAAGCCCTCGGCGAGCGCGGCGCGCTCGCGATCGGTCTGCCGCGAGTCGAGCTCCCGGTGGCCTACCTGACCTCTGAGCTCCACCTCCCGCGGGGCTACGTCTACGACGACTTCGAGGGGACGCTCCGCGAAGTCGACGGCTTCCAGAGCCCGCTGGTGACCCGGAGCGACCTCCTCCGGCGTTGGGCTCCGCCGCCCTCGGCCTCCCGCTCGCCGAAGCCTCCTCGGATGGCCGCGCGCGCTCGCAGCGCTCCGCCGATGCAGCAGCAAGCGGTCCAGGCGATCCCCGCCGAGATCCAGAACATGGCCTCCGAAGCCATGTTTGACACCGGAGACGCCTTCGCGGCTCCTATGGGCGATCCCTTTGGGGGCGAAGAGCAGCTCATGTCCGACAGCGGCGCCTATCGCCAGATCGTCGGCGGAGGACGCATGTCGCTGGCCGACGCCGACGACGGGGGCCGGCTCCCGATCCGGATCGAGATCCCGCAGCAGGGCGAGCGCTTCCGCTTTGAGCGCCTGCTCTGCTTGGGGGAGGAGCTGACGCTCACGACGGAATACACCCGCGAGCGGCGCTGATTCTGGGCGTGTGGCGCGAGCGATTTTGAACCGCGGAGACGCAGAGGAGAGGGAGGGCGTCGCTGAGAGCGCCTCGCGGGAGCGGGAGCTCCTCGCGAGTTGGGACGTCGGGGGCGGCTAGGCGACCCCCACGGTGGGGCTGGGTCAAGAGGGACGCTTCGCGCCTCGGATTCGTCCGGCGAGGGCGAATCGATAGCGATTCTGCCGCGGCAGAATCCCCGAGAGACTGGCCCGACTCGGATCGGAAACTGCCGAGGCCCAGGCGGAGGACCCGCTCCGATTCTGCCGCGGCAGAAATCGTGGCGCCCTGGAGACCTGACCTCTAAAGACCCGGCAGGGAGCTCTTGGTGGGCTCAGATTCTGCGGCGGCAGAATCCGTGGGGAGCGCCCTCTTCGATCGATCTGACCACCCGAGATCGCCACGCCGACGGAGGCCCCGCCCGCCAGCGACCCAATCCTTCGAGGCCCTACCTCCAACCCAAGCAGTCCAGCCAGCCCTGGATCGCAGCCGGGCCTTCGTCGGGCGGAGCGATCCCAGCCAGGAGGCGAGGAGGCTGACACTGGGCAAGGAGACGAGACGCGCGATCCAGTCGAGATCTCGACGCCTGAGCCGCTCCCTGGAACGCAAGTGGGGGAGCTCGGCCCGCTGAGGTGAATCCATGAGGTGATTGGGCCCCTCGTGGGACGGAAGGGGCCCGGCACGTTGGTTGCTTTCTGGAAGCACCTATGTCCACCCTCCCCGCTCGCTCCTTGCTCCTGGTCCTCGTCCTATGGCCCCTGGTCGCTCAGGCTCAGGAGCCGCCGCCCAAGCCGCTCCCGCCCAAGCCGCTGCCGAGCGACTTCTCGATCCAGGGGCTCTTCAAGCCTGACCCCAGCTACCCCTACTTCGAGCACGCCGAGCGAGTTCCCTTTCAGGACCGGGCCCTCGGGCACAGCGCCGCCAACGCCTGGTGGCTGGCGGAGATGTCCATGCTGGCCTACGGCAAGCTCAGGCCTGGCGGTCTCGTCCAGCGGGCGCTCGCGAAGGTCGACTTGGGCTACCTCCCGCTCGGGAGCGACGCTGCAGGCGGCACGCAGGGCTTCTTGGCTTGGAGCGAAGGCTTCGTGGTCGTGAGCCTGCGCGGGACCACCGTCGACGATCGCCAAGACCTGCTCTCGAACCTCCGCTTCTGCCTCACGGGCGGCGAGGAGGGCGGCGTGCACCACGGCTTCCTGAGCGCCTTGGAGCAGGTCTGGCCGACGCTGCGAGCCCGCCTCAGAGACCTCCCCGGCCGACGGGTGTTCTTCACGGGCCACAGCCAAGGGGGCGCTGTGGCCGCCCTCGCCGCCGAGCGCTGGATCGCGGGGGGCGGGAGCGTCCAAGGCGTCTACACCTTCGGCTGCCCGCGGGTCGGCGACGCCCGCCTCCGCCGTCGCTATCCAGTCGCTGACCACTATCGCTACGAGCACAACAACGACCTCGTGACGATGGTCCCCTTCGACGCCTCGCTCGTCCCTGGGGGACGCTTTGGCCTGGCACGCCTAGGCCTGGATCACCTCGGCCCCCTCAGCTACCGCCACCTGGGTCAGCTCCGCTTGATCACTCACGACGGACGCGTCCTGAGCGAGGTCGAGCGTAGGGAGCGAATCCGCGATCGCAGGCGGGGCCTCCGCGCGGCCCTCGGCGCGGCCCTCGGCGCGGCCCTCGGAGACGGGAAGCTCGACCTCCGCGGCCTCGACTTCGTCCGCGATCACTCCCCCCTCTACTACGCGATCTCGACCTGGAACGCCCTGGCCGGGGGACCTCCCCCGTCCACCAGGCCTCCTCGCGCGAGCTTCCAAGCTCGGCTCAGGCGGACCTTCGCGGGCTGGCGGGTGCGCTGGGCGCGGCGCCCTGGGCTGGCGGCCGCCCTGCAGCCCTCGCGCTAGGGTCGTGGAGATTGCGCAGTGACCTGCGCCCCTGCCTGGGGTCACTACCCAGCAGGAGCCTCCCATGACTACCTCCGAGATCCCCGGGCCCGACCCGCAAACCCTCCGCATGAACCGCTTGATCGTGCGAGAGCTGAGCCGCGCTCCCCGCTGGGAGACGCTGACTCCCGACCAGGTTCGCGCCCAGGTCCGCGCGGGGGTCATGGGACCGCCTCCGCCCAAGCGCGAAGACCTCGCCACTACCCGGGAGATCGTCGGTCCCCATGGGCCGATTGGACTGCGGATCTTCGCGCCGGAGGAGGTGATCGGGGTCGGGCTCCATATTCACGGCGGAGGCTTCGTGACCGGCGGGGCTGACCAGCAAGACGAGCTCCTCGTCCGTCGAGCCGAGGGCGCGAACATGGCCGTCGTCAGCGTCGACTACCGCCTCGCCCCTGAACATCCTTGGCCTGAACCTGGCGACGACTGCGAAGCCGCCTTGCTCTGGCTCCTCGATGGCGGGGCCCGCGAGCTCGGGGCCGAGTCCGTCGTGCTCTTTGGCGAGTCGGCAGGAGCCAACCTCGTCGCGACGACCCTCCTCCGGCTCAGGGATCGTCACGGCTGGACAGAAGCCCGCGGAGCGGCGCTGACCTATGGGATCTTCGACATGCGAATGACCCCGAGCGCGAGGCAGTTCGGCGACGAGCCCCTCGTGCTCTCGACGCCCCTGATGCGCTGGTACCACGATCACTACTGTCGGGTCGAGGACCACGAAGACCCCGACCTCTCGCCACTCTTGGGGCGACTCCACGACATGCCTCCAGCGCTCTTCACGGTCGGGAGCGAGGATCCGCTCCTGGACGACAGCCTGTTCATGGAGGCCCGCTGGAGAGCCGCGGGCAACTCGACTCGCCTCCGGGTCTACCCCGGCGCGCCGCATAGCTTCGACACCTTCCCGCTCCCGATAGGGCAAGAGGCTGAAGCCTCGATCACGCGCTTCCTGGCCTCGTCGCTGGCCTGAGCCGAGTCCTAGGAGGCGCTCTCAGCGTCCTCGGCGCTGGCGTCCTCGCCAGCCTCGGCCTCGCCACCCTCGGCCTCGTCACCCTCAGCCTCGGCGCCCTCTTCCGCCTCGACGCCGCGCTCCACGCGCTCCGCCTTGAGGTCGTCGAGCAAGGCGCTCATGTCTACCGAGCGCTCGGCGCCGGTGTCGCGCACGAACTCGAGGTGGGGGGTGGCCCGGGTCGAGAGGTTCGCGGCCACGTAGCGCTGAATGAAGCCACGCGCGCTCTCGAGCATGTGCATCACGCGCGAGATCTCGCCCTCGGTGTCGGCCAAGACCGAGACATGGACGCGGCAGTGGCGATAATCCGCGCTCAGGTCACACCGAACCACGGTGATAAAGCCCATTCGCGGGTCCTTCAGCTCACGCTGCAGGGCAGTAGCGATCAGGAACTTGACCTTCTTGGCCACGCGCTCGACGCGAATCGACATTTCTCTCTCCTTCCGGCCTGAGTGAGGGGTCGCCCCAAACAGGGAGAGCCCCGCCTAGACCAGGCGAGGCTCTGTTCGAGGACGGGCGCTCAGCCCACTCCCCTGCCCGTGGACGCTAGTCCAGGGTCCGCGCGATTCGCTCGATCTCGACGACCTCGAAGATGTCGTTCTCCTTGAGGTCCTCGTAGTTCTTGAGCTTGATACCGCACTCGAAGTTCTCGCGGACTTCCTTCACGTCTTCAGCGAAGCGCTTGAGGCTGTCCATAGCGCCCTGCCAGAGAATGATCCCGTCGCGGACGAGGCGGATCTGCGCGTTGCGCTTGACCATGCCCGAGTCGACGAAGCAGCCAGCGATGTTGCCGACCTTCGAGCTCTTGAACACGCGCCGGACAGAGACCTGGCCGATAACGTTCTCGCGCTCCTCGGGGTCGAGCTGTCCGCCCATGACTTCCTTGACGCCGTCGATCAGCTCGTAAATGATCCGGTAGGTCCGAATGTCGACGGCCCGCTCCTTGGCCAGGCGTCGCGCCTTGCCGTCAGCGGTCACGCCGAACCCGATCACGACCGCGTTGTCCGCCGTCGCCAGCAGGACGTCCGCCGTCGAGATCCCGCCGACGCCGTCGCGGATCACCTTGCAGCGAACCTCGTTGGTCGAGAGGTTGTCCAGCTCGCGCTTGAGGACTTGGAGCGAGCCCGAGACGTCGGCCTTGAGGACGACGAGGACTTCCTTGCTCTCCTTGCGCTCCATCAGCTCCCAGATCTCTTCTTGAGTCGTGGGAATGTGGTCGAGACCCGTCGTGGCCTTGGCCTTGAGCATGGCCTGGTGGCGCTCGGCGATGATCTCCTTGGCCTCAGAGTCGGACACGACGTAGAAGCGGTCGCCCGCCTCAGGCACGTCGTCGATCCCGATCACCTCGACCGGCTCGCCAGGGAGGGTCTGCTTGACGGCCTTGCCCTGGTCGTTGCTCATGCGACGGACCTTGCCGCCGGTCCGGCCGCACACGATCGTGTCGCCCTTCTTGAGCGTCCCGTCCTCGACGAGGAGCGTGACCACGATCCCGCGGCCCATGGTCTTCTCGGCCTCGAGGACCGTCCCGCGAGCCTCGAGCTTCGGGTTCGCCTTGAGCTCGAGGACCTCGGTGTGAACCAGGATCTCCTCGAGGAGGTCGTCGACGCCCTTGCCGGTCTGAGCCGAGCAAGGGATCACCGAGATCTCGCCGCCATACTCGCTGGGCAGCATGCCCTCGATCTGGCTGAGGCCGGTCATGACCTTCTGGGTGTCGACACCCTTCTTGTCCATCTTGTTGCAGGCCACGATGATCTCAGCGCCGGCCGCTTGGGCGTGCTGGATCGCTTCCTTGGTCTGAGGCATCACGCCGTCGTCCGCCGCCACGACCAGGAGCACGATGTCGGTCACGTTGGCGCCGCGCAGGCGCATCTCCGTGAAGGCCGCGTGACCGGGCGTGTCGATGAAGGTGATCGGCTTCTTGTTGTGGACCGCGACGTAGGCGCCGGTGTGCTGGGTGATCCCACCCGCCTCCTTGGCGGTCACCGGCTTCTTGGTCTTGCGGATGTAGTCGAGGAGGCTCGTCTTGCCGTGATCGACGTGACCGAGGACGGCCACGACCGGCTGGCGCGGCTTGAGGTCCTTGTCGTCGCTAGCCTTGGCCTCCTTGTCCATCTTCGTGACGAGGTCCTCGGCGAGGACTTCGTCCAGGATCGTGATGTCGATGTTCCAGTTGAGCGCGATCAGCTCGATCTGCTCCGGCGTCACGGGCTGGTTCACGCTGGTCAGCGCGCCCTGCTTCATGAGGAACTTGACTAGCTCGACGACGCGAATCGCGAGCTCCGCCGAGAGGTCCTTGAGGCTGATGGGGAGCTGAATGTCCGCGGCCTCGGGACGAACGGCGGCGTGGCCGCCACGAGCCTTGGGACGCCGCGGCTTCCGCTTGACGCGGTTCCAGCGGTCCATCTCCTGCATGCGTCGCTCGAGGCGCCGACCGCGGCCTTGTCCGCCGTGGGCACCAGGACGACGCGCGGCCGTGCGCGCGCGCTTGTTGGCTTGGACGCCTGCGCGCGAGCCAGCGCGCTTGTTGCGATCCGGATCCGGCTCGCCCTCGCCCGGGACCGGGGGGCGGTCACCAGGGCCGCCGCCTGGGGAGGACGTGTTGTTGCGACGGTTCTGACGGGCGCGCTGCGCGTTGGGATCGAACCCAGGGGCGAAGCCACGGAAACCGGCGGCGACGCCGACGGGGGTTCCGGGAGGAGGCGTCGGGCCTCCGGCCTTCGGGGGCGGCAAGAGCGAGCGCTTGGCCGGCTTGGCCTTGCTCTCTTCCTTGGGCTCCTCCTTGGCGACGGGCTTCTCCTCCGTAGCGGGCTTGGTCTCAGCCGCAGCGACGGGAGTCTCCACGACCTCGGCCACCTCGGCGGGGGCGTCCTTGGTGGTCTTCTTCTTGGTCACCTTCTTCTTGGTGACCTTCTCGGGCTTGACCTCGGCGGCCTCAACGGTCGCGGCCACCTCGACGACGGCCTCTTCGGCCGGCGCCTCAGCGGTCTCGGCGACCTCAGGCTCAGCGGTGGCCGTGGCGGCCTCAGCCGTCTCAGCCTCAGCCGTCTCGGCCTCAGCGGCCTCAGCGCCTTCGGCAGCGACTTCCTCGCCGCCCTCAGCCTCGCCCTCTTCTTCGGGAGTCCCGAACAGACCCGCCTCGTACAGCATCGCCTGCAGACCAGGGATGTCGTATTCGTCCACCTCTACGAAGTGGTTCTTGAGCGAGCGATGCCCGTTCTCGTGGAGAGTCTCGAGGATGGCCGTCGAGGGAACTTCCCACTCGGCCGCAAGGTGATAAAGACGAACCTTCAAGGTGTGGTTCTCCTGCTGATATCGCTGAGTTCGATGAACCGGGAACTCAAGCCGGGCGGAAGACTAACCAGTCTCCCTTGCCCGCGCGCCCCTCGGCGCACGGACCATGAGCGATTAGGACGCGTCGGCGGGTGCCTCGGTGTCGCTCTCGTCGCTCGGAGCCGAGGCGAGCTCAATGCCCAGCTCGGGTTCCGCGGCGGGCTCGCCCGCCTCGGAAGGAGTGTCGTCGGTAGCTGCAACCTCGCCAGCCTCGGCGGCGGGGGCGGCCTCGGGAGCCGCCTCGGAGGCGGCCTCCGGGGCTGCTGCCGCTGCGGCGGCAGGCGCTGGGGCGCCCTCGGGGCGGCGTCCACGCGACCCCTCAGGGTCGACCTGGAAGCGCTCCTCGTAGGCCTCGGGAGTGCCCGTAACGAGGTCGATGGCCCAGCCCGTGAGCCGGCTCGCGAGGCGAACGTTTTGCCCGCGGCGGCCGATGGCCAGCGAGAGCTGGTCCTCCTCGACGAAGACCTTGGCGCCCTTGGTCTCGTAGTCCAGCTCGATGGCGTTGACCTGGGCCGGCTTCATGGAGTTCATGATGTAGACCTCCTGCGAGTCGTTCCAGCGCACGATGTCGATCTTCTCGCCGTTCAGCTCGTCGACGATGTTCTTGATCCGCGAGCCGCGGATTCCGACGCAGGCGCCGACGCAATCGACCTTGCGGTCGATGCTCTGGACCGCGACCTTGGCGCGGTGACCCGCGTCGCGGGCCAGCTCCTTGATCTGAATGATCCGCTCGGCGATCTCGGGGACCTCGAGCTCGAAGAGGTGACGGAGGAGGTCGGGATGGGCGCGGCTGAGCACGATCCGGACGCGCTGGCCGACCTTGCGGACCTCGAGGACGAGGCACTTAATGCGCTCACCCGGGTTGTAGGTCTCGCCGTGGGCCTGCTCGCGGAAGGGAATGATCCCCTCGCTGCGACCGAGGCTCACGATGACGTTCGGGCGGTCGTAGCGCTGCACGGTGCCCGTGATTAGCGTCCCGACGCGACGGATGTACTCGTCGTAGGTCACGTCGCGCTCGGCTTCGCGGATCTTCTGAATCATGACCTGCTTGGCCGTCAAGGCCGCGATCCGGCCCAGGTTCTCGAGGTCGGTCAACGGCTGTTCGTCGTCGAGGGCGGTGATGTCACCAGTGGCGCGGCTGATCTCGATGACGATGTTCCGCTCCATGCCGAGCTTCTTCTTGGCGGCGGAGAGAAGTGCTGCCTCGATCCCCGAGAAGATGATCTCCTTGTCGACGCCGTTCTTGCGATGCATCTCGTCAACTAGGCGCAAGATGTCGCTGCCCTTCATGCCGCTAATCATGAGATCTCCTGTTTCGTGAGCTGGCTCAGCGCTGCTGGCGTCACGGAGCGCTGCGGGTGCAGCGAGGAACCGTGACTCCATAAAAAAATGGCCGCGGGTGCCCTAAGGACAACCGAACGGCCAGCAGGTTGTGCCAGACGTTGAATCGGCGCGTATTCTATGGAGGGCTTGGCCGCTGTCAAACCGTATCTCCTGGGCCTTTCCGCTGTTTCCGCCGCGCTCGGCTCCGCACCTCCGCCCGACCCCTTCCCCCCCTCTCCCTGATCGAGGTCCCCCTGCGCCGCCTGCTCGTGTTCGCCAAGGAGCCTCAGCCTGGGCGGGTCAAGACCCGCCTGGCGGCCTCGATCGGTGCCGAGCCAGCGGCCGAGCTGGCCTGGGCCCTGCTGCGCGACACTTGCAGCCTGGCCCGAGCTGCCGCAGACGCTCTCGGAGCGCGCTTGGAGCTGCACCACGCCCCCAGCGACCCGGGACCAGAGCTCCGTGAGTTGGCTGCGGCCTTCGGCTGCGAGTTGGTCGCTCAAGGCCCCGGATCCCTCGGCGAGCGCTTGGCTGCCGGCCTCAGGCCTGATCACTCCGCGCGGATCGCCCTCGGAAGCGACGCCCCAGACCTTCCCAGGGACCTCCTCGACCAGGCCTTCTTGGCCCTGGAAGAGCCTCGGACAGCAATCGCGGCTCCTGCTCCAGACGGCGGCTACGTTCTCCTCGGGTTGGCAGACGGAGCCTCCGCCAGCGCCCTCGCCGATCCAGCGATTCGCTGGTCGAGCGCCACGACCCTCAGCGACACGTGCTCGGCCTTGCTCCGCACGGGGAGCGAAGTGGCCCGCCTGGGCGGCTGGAGCGACGTCGACGAGTTGGCGGACCTGGAGGCCCTCGAGGAGCGCCTGCGAAGCGACGAAGGCTCCGCCCCGGCGACTCGAGCTTGGCTGCTCGACTGGCGAAGCCGATCGCCCAAGACCCCGTAGCTGCGGGGCCCCACGCCGTCGTCCGGGTTGACACCTCAGGGGTCCACTGCTATCGTCGCGCCCAGCAGTGGAACTCTCCTAACTTTTCCGCTGGCAACAACTTACCGGCCTCCCGCCCCCGCTGAGGCCCTGCGACTCCGACCATGCTTCAGCTCGACCCCACGCTCTCGCCGCTCGCCGGATGACTGGGTATTCCCCAACGGGTCCCCTGACTGGTGTCCTGGCAACGACTGGGACTGGGCAATGATCTGCGAGTCGTGTCGGGAGAACCTGGCGACGGTCTACGTGAGCGAGGTCCTCGAGACCAAGAAGAAGAAGGTCATGCGCCTCTGCGAGGGCTGCGCCCGTGATCGCGGGGTCGACCTCCCCGACTCAGGTCAGTTCTCGGTCAAGGAGTTCCTCGAGAAGGCTGGCGAGCAGCCGGCCCCCGAACGTCGCGAGCCGATTCTCTGCCCCGACTGCGGGATCGGTCTCGAGGAGTTCCGCCGAACCGGGCGCCTCGGCTGCGCGCGCGACTACGTTCACTTTCAGGCTGAGCTGCTCCCGCTCTTGGAGAGGATCCAGGGCGCCCGAAACCACGTCGGGCAAGTCCCGCGCTTGGTCGGGCAGCGGCTGGAGCTCGAAGCCTTGCGCGCCTCCCTCGAGGAGGCGATCGCTGACGAAGACTACGAACGCGCAGCCTCGCTGCGTGACTCGATCCAGACGCTGGAGGAGAACGCGTGAGCGATCCCGGGCTCGATCTCGAGGTGTGCGGGCGACCTGTCGCCCTCGGTGAGTGGCTCGCGAGCTCGGGGCCCGAGAGCGACATCGTGATGTCGACTCGGATCCGCTTGGCGCGGAACGTCGTCGAGTTCCCCTTCCCCAACCGGATCGAAGGCGACCGCCAAGGAGACCTGGAGCAGTTCCTGCGAGACGGGATCGCCTCTGCCCCCTTCGCTGCCGACCAATCTCCGAGCTACTTCGACCTCGACCAAGCCCCCGACCTCGACCGCCAGTGCCTCGTCGAACGCCACCTGATCAGCAAGGACCACGCCGCTGCCCGGGGACGGCGCGGCGTCGCGATAGAGCCCCAGGCCACCCTCTCGATCATGGTCAACGAAGAGGACCACCTCCGGCTCCAGGTCCTCCGCTCGGGGTTCCTCCTCGACGAGGCCTGGTCGCAGATCGAGGCCGCCGACCGAGCCCTCGAGGAGAAGCTCAACTACGCCTTCTCGCCGGACCTCGGCTACCTGACCTCCTGCCCGACCAACGTCGGCACGGGACTCCGAATCTCCGTGATGCTGCACCTCCCGGCCTTGGTCATGACCAAGCGCATCGAGAAGGTGTTCCACGCCGGCAGCAACGTGAACCTCGCTGTGCGCGGCTTCTACGGCGAAGGGACCGAGGCCCTCGGCGACTTCTACCAGATCAGCAACCAGGTCACCTTGGGACAGTCTGAGCTGGGGATCCTGCAGTCCATGGCCGAGCAGGTCCCGCTGATCATTCGCTACGAGCGCAACATGCGCGAGAAGCTGATCAGCGAGAACCGCCTCGGGCTCGAAGACCGCGTGTGGCGGGCCCTGGGGCTCTTGGAGCGCGCCCGACTGACGACGAGCCAAGAGGCTATGGGCTACCTCTCGATCGTGCGAATGGGGATCCACCTCGGCTTCTTGGACTCGATCCCGATCTCACTCGTGAACGAGCTCTTCGTCTCGACCCAGCCTGGCCACCTCCAAAAGCGCGCCGGCTCGCCCCTCGAGACGCCAGCCCGCGACGAGATGCGCGCCTCATACATTCGAGAGCGCTTGCGAGAGGTCCTCTAGGTGGTCCGGCACTCGATATACACTCGTCAGGACTTGCGCAGTCCCCACTCAGCGGGGACAACGTTCGTTACCGAGACGCACAACATCTCGGACAATCCGCCGCCGAATCCTTCGACGGCGACTCCGGAAAGAAGGCAGCGCTATGTTTGATCGCTTCACCGACCGGGCTCGCAAGGTAATGAGCCTCGCGCGTCAGGAGGCGCAGCGCTTCAATCACCAGTACATCGGAACGGAGCACATTCTCCTGGGCTTGATCCAGGAGGGTTCTGGCGTCGCCGCCAACGTGCTCCGAAACCTCGAAGTCGACCCCGAGAAGATTCGGGTCGAGGTCGAGAAGATCGTCCAGGACGGTCCGACGATGGTGACGATGGGCCAGCTGCCTTTCACGCCCCGCGCCAAGAAGGTCCTCGAGCTCGCGAGCGAAGAGGCCAGCAACTTGCGCCACAACTACATAGGAACCGAGCACCTCTTGCTCGGTTTGATTCGGGAGAACGAGGGCGTCGCGGCCCAGGTCCTGATGAACCTCAACCTCAAGCTCGATGACGTGCGTGAGGAAGTCCTCGAGCTGCTAGGAGCCGACATGTCAAGCGGCGAGAGCGCCCCCGCTGGTGGCGGTGAAAAGTCGACCAAGAAGTCGAAGACTCCAGCCCTCGACGCCTTTGGGCGCGACCTGATCGAGCTGGCTCGCGAGGGCAAGCTCGACCCGGTGATCGGCCGTAAGGACGAGATCGAGCGGGTCACCATGATCCTCTCGCGTCGGAGCAAGAACAACCCGGTCCTCCTCGGTGAGCCTGGCGTCGGCAAGACCGCCATCGTCGAGGGTCTGGCCCAGGACATCATCGCGGGCAACGTCCCCGAGATCCTGCGCGAGAAGCGGATCGTGGTCCTCGACCTCGCGATGATGGTCGCAGGCACCAAGTATCGCGGTCAGTTCGAGGAGCGGATCAAGGCCGTCATGACCGAGGTTCGCCGGGTCAAGAACGTCGTCCTCTTCATCGACGAGCTCCACACCCTGGTTGGTGCGGGTGGCGCCGAGGGCGCTATCGACGCCAGCAACGTCCTCAAGCCCGCGCTCTCGCGCGGCGAGGTCCAGTGCATAGGAGCCACGACCCTCGACGAGTACCGCAAGTACATCGAGAAGGACGGCGCCCTGGCCCGTCGCTTCCAGAGCATCAACGTCGAGCCGCCGAGCAAGGAAGAGGCCTTCGAGATCCTCAAGGGGCTCCGCGATCGCTACGAGGCGCACCACCGCGTCCAGTACACCGACGAGGCCCTCCAGGGCGCGGTCGAGATGAGCACCCGCTACATCTCGGATCGCTTCCTGCCGGACAAGGCCATCGACGTCATCGACGAGGCTGGCGCTCGCCTGCGGATGAAGTCCATGCGCACGCCGCCCGACCTCAAGAACATCGAGGACGACGTCAAGCAGCTCGAGAAGGACAAGGAAGAGGCCGTGGCCTCCCAGGACTTCGAGCGCGCTGCGTCGCTGCGCGACAAGGCTGATCAGCTCAAGAAGAAGCGTGAGCAGATCAAGCGCGAGTGGCGCGAGGCCGCCAAGGAGTCCGGCGGAATCGTCGACGAGAACATCATCGCTGAGACCGTCAGCAAGATGACCGGGATCCCCCTGACCCGCCTCGAGAAGGGCGAGTCCGAGCGTCTCCTCCAGATGGAGGCCGAGCTGCACAAGATGGTCGTCGGTCAGGCCGAGGCCGTGACCGCGATCTCCAAGGCTGTGCGCCGCTCACGCTCGGGCCTCAAGGACCCCCTCCGCCCCATGGGCTCGTTCATGTTCTGCGGGCCGACGGGCGTCGGTAAGACGCTCCTCGCCAAGGCCCTCGCCAAGTTCATGTTCGACAGCGAGGACGCGCTGATCCAGATCGACATGTCCGAGTACATGGAGAAGCACAACGTCAGCCGTCTGGTGGGTGCCCCTCCCGGCTACGTCGGCTTCGAGGAGGGCGGTCAGCTCACCGAGAAGATCCGCCGTCGTCCCTACGCGGTCGTCCTCTTCGACGAGATCGAGAAGGCTCACCACGACGTGTTCAACATGCTCCTCCAGATCATGGAGGAGGGGAAGCTGACGGACTCCTTCGGGCGCTCGGTCGACTTCCGCAACGTGATCCTGATCCTGACGAGCAACATCGGCTCGGACGCGATCATGAACAAGTCGAGCCTCGGGTTCACTGAGGCCCAGGGTGCCGAGGCGGCCTACGAGACGATGAAGAAGCAGGTCAGCCAGGCCCTCGAGCGCGAGTTCCGCCCCGAGTTCCTGAACCGCCTCGACGACACCGTGATCTTCCGCCGCCTGCGGCGCGAGGACCTGAGCGAGATCGTGAAGCTCGAGATCAACAAGTTCACCGAGCGCCTGCGCGAGAAGGACCTCGAGCTCACCATCAGCCCGCGCGGGATCGAGTTCTTGATCGACCGCGGCTACCACGAGGAGTTCGGCGCGCGTCCGCTGCGGCGCTCCATCGAGCAGGGTCTCGAGGATCCGCTCAGCGAGGAGCTCCTCCGCGGGGCCTTCGAGGGCAAGACCACGATCACCGCCGACCTCGACGAGGCCGGCGAGAAGCTGATCTTCCGCGCTGAGGAAGCTGCCCCCGTCTAAGGCTGGCTTGGCTCCTTGAATCGAGCCCCTGGCAGCGCCAGGGGCTCTTTTCGTTGGTTGGGGCGACTCACGCTGCCCGCCACAGGCCTCCCCGGCGCGAGACGCCTCAGCCGCTTCACCCAGCCCCCCGGCAGAGCGAGACGAACCAGCGTATGGTGGCCGCATGAGCTGCGGGGCTAGAGGAGTCATGATGAGTGCCACCGGGTTGGCGGCCTGCGGAGCGGGGTGCCCGAATGCGTAACCTCGACCACTACTTTGCGGCCCTCGACGCCGTCCGCGCGCGGCTGGACGAGCAGCGGCCCTATACGGCTGAGCTCAAGAGCCAGATCGATCGCTGGTTCGTCCCGCGCTACCTCTACTGCTCCAACGCCCTCGGACAGGAGGACTTCGTCTCGGCTCGCGAGACGGCCCTCTTCTTGGAGGCTGAGGTCGTCTCGGGAGGACACACTCTCGATGCCTTCCTCGCGATCCACCGCCACCAGCGCGCGCTCGAGCTCGTCGAGGCCAACGCCAAGGCCGGAGCTCAACTAGACCCGGCCTTCGCGCTGACCCTGCACCGGCTGCTCTTGGAGGGCGGCCGGGCGATCCCCGAGGGTGCGCGCCCCGGCCTGTTCAAGAGCGAACTGAGCCCCCCGGCTCGCCGCCGCGGCCACACCTTCACCTACGCCGACCCCTCGGAGGTCGGCGACCTGATGCGCAAGCTCTGCGACGAGCTCAAGACGCGCCAAGCTGACGCCGACGAGCACCCGCTCGAGACCATGGCGTGGCTCTACTTTCACCTCCACCTGATCCACCCCTTCGCGACGCTCAACGGCGAAGTGGCCCGCCTCTTGTGCACCATGGTCTCTCGGCACAACGGCTACCCTGGGCTGATCCTGGCGCCAGGGTCCGTCGGTGACCTCTTGGACGCCTTGGTCGCCGTTCACCGAACGGTCCCCGTCGACTCGCGGGTGCCGCTCTCGCCCAAATACGACCTCTCGGCCCTAGTCGAGCTCTTCGCGGCGGCCTTGAGTCGCACGGGTGAACGCCTCGCAGAGCTCGTTGAGGGACGAAAGCTCGACGCGGGCAGCTTCGCGACGCGGATCGAGGCCGACCAGGCCCGGCAGCTGACTCGCTTCACGAGCAACAAGCTGAGCTGGCGGGTGCGCGCCACCAGCGAAGTCCGAGCCCTCCACGAGCGCGCGACCGCCCTCGCCGAGCAGCTCCAAAGCGAGGGTCAGATCTACACCCTCGTCCTCGAGCGGAGCGAGGTCGTCCCGAGTCACCGCGCCGACCGTCAGATCGTAGGCGCGCTGCCGGGCGGCGAGGCTGGCCTGATCGGAGAGATCCAGATCGCAGTGACCCCGAGCGAGACGATGAAGGGGCTCGACTTCCCCCCGCCGGGGCGCCTCGTGATCGGCGTAGGGAGCACCCAATACGGACTCCACCTCGTGTTCGCGACCAGCGAAGAAGAGGCGCGACCCAAGGTTCAGACGGGCTCCCTCCGAGCCTCGGAGTGGACCGCCGACACCCTGGAAGCCATGGTCGTCCGGGGCGTCGATCGCCTCCGCAAGTCCTACGAGTACGAGCTGAACCTGCTCAACGCCAGCCGGAGCCAGCGCTTCAAGCTCAAGCGAATCCGCCAAGAGGCCGAGAACCAGGTCTCAGCCCCGGAGCCGACTCGCCCGCGCCCCTCCAAGCGCCACCGGAGCCCCCGCGAGACCCGGGCCTCGACGATGCGTCTCGACGGGCTGAGCCCCGCCGAGCCTCCCCTCGAGTTCTAGCTCGGATCACGGACGGGTCAGCCACGAGCCCCAGGAGAATCGCGCGGTCTTGGCGCCTCCGAATCCCCCTACCTGTCGAAGGCTCTTCGCGGGCACTCCGCTCTGGTCTAGCCGTCGGTCGCGAGGTCTTGCCTCAAGGCGCAGCTCGTGCTGATCCCTGCCGGCTAGCCGGCGAGCTAGCGAGGGACCCCCGGCCACCACACGCGACCCTCCAAGAGCCCAGGGAGGTCGAAGGCGTGCCAGGGGAAGCCCACTCGGCGCCAGCCGATCGCTCGCAGGCGCTCGAGCTCGGCGAGGTCCTCGGCGGGATCGAGGCCAGCCAAGACCTTGGCGTGGGCCCGGATCCCGTATTCTTCGAGCCACAGCCCCTTCGGAGGCGTATGCCGCTCGAGGACATTAGGAGCCGCCCCCGCCGGATTCTCGGCCAGCTCGAGCTCGCTCTGCGCCAGAAGAATCGCGTCTTGCCAATCCGGGTCCGAGTTTCCGCGCTCAACGGCCTCCTCGAGGATCCCTCGCACCCTCTTGAACTCGCGCCGGTTGAGGTGCCAAGCCAGAAGAGCCGGATAGAGGTCGGCGTGAGACCCCGCCAGCTCGCGCTTGAGGAGCTCTTGGGCATGCCTCATTCCCTTCGCCGAAGGCGGCAGATCGCGCTTGAGCCACTCCAACTCGATCCGGCGCCGGACCAGGCGCGGAACGATCCAGTGAGCGTGCCGTGAGAGGTCGGCCAGCGGTCGGGTCTGCTCGTGCGCGATCAACCCAAGACGGATCGCCTCTCCGGGATCTCGCTCGTAGCGGACCGCCAGGGTCCCGAGGAGCGCGCGCCCGCCCGGGTCAGCCAGGAGCTTGGCCTCGTAGGCCCTAGCCCGCGAGTAGATCTCGTAGTGCTCCGGGTAGTTGCCAGACTCTTGATCCGAGACCACGAAGAGCTCGAGGGCCACTCTCCCGATCCCCGCATGCTGGGGTGGGAGCTGGAGGAGTCGAATCGCCGTGATCTTCGCCTGAGACCCCGAACCGTGGACGCGAGCGGACTGAATCAGGACGAACCCAAGGCGTGAGATCGTCCACATCATGCGGTCGAACACGACCTCCGCTAGGGCGGCCTCACAGGTGCTCAACCTCCCCTGCCGACGCTTCCAGCCCTTCAGGGCCGAGGTCAGGGAGGCGAAGGCCTCCCGTCCCTCGCCGAGCTTGGCTCCGAGTCTCAGCTCCGTCAGGCGAGGGATCACCTCCCGGATGTCGATGGCTTGACGCTCGATCTCGAGCTCAACGAGTTCACGGGCGTTCGTCTCTCGACGCGCGTGGCGCCGGGCACGCTTCGGAACGTCGGCACCAACGCAGGCTAGGGCCCAAAGCGCCCCCTGGGTCTCGCCATCCAAGGCGTCCAAGCGCGCCTCGAAGGCGTCCAAGGTGGACGCTAGGGCAAGGTCCGAGGAGCCGCTCGCGAGGACACGGGCTGCTGGCGCTGCCTCGACAGTGCGCAAGGGACCGCTACCTGCGAGGAGCTTGCGCCTGGCCTCGAGGTTCGCGCCTGCGCGAAAGGCCGCCCACCAATCGCGCTCCGGTGTCGCCCTCGGCGACTCGCTGGCGGCCGGAGTCCCCGTCGGCGCGACCAGAGTCGGCTCCTCGGGAAGAAGAGCCACGGTCCCGAGCGCGACAGCTCCTAAGAGCGCGCAGGTCGTGAGCGCCAGGAGACCGAGGCGCTGGCCGCTCGTGGTTCGCGCGACCAAGCGCTCGAGGGCCGAGCCGCTGGCGCTGAGGTGCTGGAGGAGCTCGAGGACCTCGATCCAGCGCTCGAGGCTGGGCCGATCCTCGACCTCCTTGGCTAGGCTGGCTTGGAGCAGGTCCGATAGCTCGCGCGGCACCTCCGGGCAGACCTCGCGAAGGGGGCGGACTGGGCGACTCAAGATCGCCCCGATCAGGTCGGGGAGCCCGTTGAAGTCGGAGCCGAGGGGAGCGTCCCCGCTCAGGGCCCAGTAGATCGTCGCCGCCAAGCCATAGACGTCCGTGGCGGACGTTTCTTCGCGCTCGCCTCGAATCTGCTCGGGCGCCATGGTCAGGGGCGTCCCGACCGCGGTCCCGCTCTGAGTCAGGCGACTCTCGCGGCCGACCTCGAGCGCTAGCCCGAAGTCCACCAGCCGCGCCTCGCCGAACTCGTCGAACATCACGTTCTCGGGCTTGAGGTCTCGGTGGAGGACGCCGGCTTGGTGCGCGTGACGCAGGGCTCGCGCCAAGGCCAGCGCCAAGGGAGGCCCCTCGGAGACGGGGATCGGTCCCCCCTCGTCGATTCGCTCGCCCAAGGACCCGCCCCGGAGGAGGTCCACGACGAGGTAGGGCGGGTCTTGGTCCAGGACCGCGCTGTGAACGCGCAAGATCCCGGGGTGATCGAGGCGCGCGTTCAGCTCGGCTTCGCGGCGAAAGCGCTCGTGCTGGAGCGCGAAGCCCGGCGTGTTCGGCGCGGCCAGGACCGTCTTGAGGGCGTAGCTCGCGCCCAGCTCGCGGTGGCGGACTTCGAACACCGCCCCCATTCCGCCCTTGGCCAAGACTCGCTGGACGGCGTAGGGCCCGAAGGCCTCCAGCCCCAGCAGGCGAGAGCCCTCCAGGATCCCGGCCCCCTCGACCGACGACTCCCGCGCGGACCAGCTCCCCGAGCTCCGCTGCGCGTCCAGCGAACGCGTCTCGCCGCGCGGATCCACCTGGGCCGGATCTCCCCACGTGCTCTGAGCGTGCCGCTGGGGATCGAAGTCTGGGGAGCGTGGGTCGGAGGGAGGGAGCACCTCTCCACCCTAGCGCTCGAGGGCGACCCGTTCCCGCCGAGGCCGCTTCCCTCCTGCTCCCAGCCTGCGAAGATCGAGCTCAGGAGGAGCTCGTGAGCCTAGAAGTCTTGGTGTTGGGGACGGGGGACGCCTTCTCGGCGCTGCATTACTCGACCTGTCTGGCGCTCCGGGCCGAGGGGGCCTGGCTCCTGATCGATTGTCCCCACCCGATCCGAAAGATCCTCCGGGAGTCGAGCCACCGAGCTGGCCTCGACCTGGACGTGGGCGACTTCGCGGGCGTCGTGGTGACCCACCTCCACGCGGACCACGCCTCAGGCCTCGAGGGCCTCGGCTACTTCGGGTTCTTCGCCCTCGGGCGCAAGCTCCCCCTCCTGATCCACCCCGCCGCCGGCGAGCGACTCTGGGAGGGCTGCCTGGCCGCCGGCATGGAGCGCCTCTTGCCGGCCGTGGGCGAGCCCGCCGACGAGAAGGAGCTCGGCGACTACTTCGAGCGCCGTGACCTCGACACCAAGCAGAGCGTCACGCTAGGACCTTTCACGATCGAATGCCGCCGCACGATCCACCACATACCCACGACCGCGCTCCGGATCCGCGCCGGGGGTCGGACGCTCTCCTACAGCGCTGACACGGCCTTTGACCGCTCCCTCATCGAGTGGCTGACGCCGGGTGACCTGATCATTCACGAGACCAACCTCGGGACGCATACGCCCTACGAGCGCTTGGCCGAGCTGCCTGCGGAGCTCCGCGCGAAGATGCGCCTGATCCACTACCCGGATCGCTTCGACGAAGAGCCGCGCGTGATCGAGTGCCTTCAGGAGGGAGACCTGCTCCAGGTTTAGGGAGCCTTGCCAGGAGCGATCGGGAGGGCGCGAATCGTGAGGATCGCGCCCAGGGCTGCTAGGAAGGCCCCGAGCGCGAAGAGCCAGCCGTAGCCGAGCTGCTTGGCCGCGACGCCCGAGAGCGCGCTCGCGAGGCCGCCGGTCAGGACGACCGCGCAGGCCTGGAGCGTATAATCCGTCGCTTCGTGACCTTCGCGGCAGACGTCCATCATGATCGTGAAGAGCGCGACCATGGCCACCCCGCCCGCGAAGTGCTCGAAGAGAGAAGCGGCCACGAGGAGGTTCCAGGTCGGCGCTGTGGTCACCAGGGCGTAGCCAAGGAGCCCCGCGACCTGGAGCGCGCTCCCCAGGATCAGGGCCCGGCGGCGCGAGCGTCCAGCCAGCCACCCCCCCACGAGGGCGCCCAGCATGCCGGTCGAGAACCCGCCCAGCCCCAGGAGCCAGCCGATCGCGGTCTTGTCGTGGCCGAGGTCCACCAAGAGCGGCCGGAGCATGGGCGAGGCCAGGGCGTCGCCGGCCTTGAAGGCGCCCAGGAGCAAGAGCCAGCCGACCCCGAGGGCGGCCACGCTGGACTTGAGGGAGTGCCGCTGGCCCCGGTCGACCGGAGTCGGCGGCTCCTGGTGACGCAACACGGGGAGGCTGGCCAGGAAGAGCCCCAGGGCCATCAGCCGGCAGGCCATGGCCCAGCCAAGGGTCTCGAGCGAGGCCAAGATCACGCCGCCGCCCAGGATCATGCCCGCGCGATAGGCGGCGACTTGGAGCCCGTTGCCTAGGCCACGTTCACGCTCGCTGAGGACCTCCACCGCCAGCCCGTCGGCCGCCACGTCCTGGGTCGCCGCGACCAGGTTCGCCAAGAACACGGCCACCAAGAGGGGCGCCAGGCTCAGCTCCGGCGGACAGAACGAGAGCCACACCATGAGCGCGATCGAAGCCGCCTGGAGCGGGAGGATCCAGCTCCGCCGCCGTCCAAAGCGCCCGCTCCCGCTCCCGTCCACCAGGGGCCCGATCAGGAACTTGAGCGCCCAGGGCAGGGCCAGGAGCGAGGAGAAGCCGATCTGCTCGAGGGACACGCCCTGCTCGCGCAAGACCACCGGCAGGGTCTGGGTGAAGAACCCGAAGGGGAGGCCCTGGGCGAAGTAGAGCCCGCTCAGGAGCAGGACCTTGCCCAGGAGGCTCGGCGGCTTGGCGAGGGGAGGCTCCACGCCGGCAGCTTCGCACGCTCGCTTCCCTCAGTTCACTGGGAAGAGTAGATCAAGGTCGTCACGACGATCTGCCACACCAGGCCGCCTAGGCAGGTCAGCGCTGGCTCTTCGCTGTGACCGAATCCGCCGCGACGCACGGGGCTCGCCGCAGCCGCCCTCGCCTGCAGGGAGCTCGCATGACACCCCAAGGTAGAACAACGCCCCAGCTCCCCCCGGCAGTCTGTATGCAGCACGGCTCCGCAGTCCAGGCAGCCCTCGAGCAGCCCTCGCGCAGAGTCGTGGCAGTAGCCGCAGCGAAGCCGCGAGACCGAGACGATCACGGTCACCTCCCCTGAGAAGACGAGGCTCGGGGGCGTCAGGTTCACTCGACCCCACCCGCGCGAGAGCCCACCTCAAGCGCTATGATCCGCGCCCTCTGGAGGCGCCATGAGCGATCTGAAGCTGCAAATCGAGCACGCGTTCGACTACCGCGGGGACGTGACCCTCAAGTTCAAGGACGGGACGGACCTGGTCGGGTTCCTCGCCAACCGGAACTTCGAGCCTCACGCCTCGCTCAAGAAGCAGCCCTTCATTGAGGTGTTCCTTCCCGACGGCAACCGGCAGGAGTTCTTGATCGAGACCCTGAGCTCGATCGAGGCCACCGGCGTCGATCACGCCGACCACACCGACTTCAGCGCTACCTAGCCTTCGCTCTAGGGCAAGGGAGGCGAAGGGTCCCGCTTGGGCTCCGGCGCGGGCTCCCCCGGATCCTTGTCTTCTTCGGACTTAACCGGCTGCCCCAGGCGCTTGGTCTTCCCGCTCCCTCGTCCGGGGACGCGGAGCACGAGGTCGTCGTCGTCGCGGAGGGTGTAGAACTCGCGGAACAGGACCGTGTGGAACTTCACCCGGACCCAGGCGAAGAACATCAGCCCGAAGCAGAGCCAGGCCACGTTGGGGTTGAAGATGTCGAGGGCGGCGCCCTCCAGCCCGAGGGGCCAGCGCACGATCCCCGTCGCGGCCACGAACACGGCGGCCGCGATGGCGGCCCAGCCCGTCAGGGCTAGCTCGAGGTTCTTGAACTCGGGAATCCGCATTCGCTCCCAAGCGATCCGGGTGAAGGGGTAGAGGACCAAGAAGGGGATCAGGCACACCACCCCCAAGGCCAAGCAGGTCGCGATTCCTGAGAGCCAACCCTCCTCGTGGAGGCGCCCGATCTGGAGCGGAGCGCTCACGAGGTAGCCGAAGGCGAGGTAGCCGAACACGTAGCGGACGTGGAGCAGGAACACCTTGACCACGAGGCGCGTCCGCGAGAGCTCCTCGCCGACGGCAGACCAGCGCCGAACCACGCCGCGCTGGCGACGCTTCCACCAGGCCCCGAAGCCTGGCTCCTTGGCCTCGCCCGAGTCCGACGCTTCGCCTGACTCGCTCTCTTCCTCAGCTGTTGGGCTCTCCGCTTCGCAGGCCTCAGCCGCTGGGCTCTCCGCGTCGCTGGCCTCGGCCGGGGCTGCCGGGGGAGCCTCTCCGTTGGTCGCCTCTTCGGCGCCGGCCACCTCGCTGCCCCTCACCACCTCCACCTGAACCGGTGGCTCTGGCTCCTCGACCGGCGAATCTGCGGGAGGAGCGTCTGAGTTGGGCGTAGGCGGGGGGATCGCCAAGGGTCTCTCCTGTGAGGAGTCTCGGCGGATCGGGGAGGAGCGTCAACGCGGGCACGCTCCGGAATGACCGCGAGCGCTCACCGACGTGGAGAGCGCTCGCGACCGAGTTGATTGCTTGGGGTCTGACTAGCTCAGGACACCGACCAAGAGACCAGCTAGCAGGACCATGCCGACCAGGACCGAGAGATCCAGGACTGCGCCTTCATTGCTGGTGACCTCGGCGGGTCGACGAGTCTTCAGACCTCCTTCGAATTGCATCACTGCTTGCCCCCTTCCGCGTGGGGTTTCACCCAACACGGCGGTCTATACGGAGGGCTCCTCGGCCGCTGTCACTCGCCTTCGAATCGGCCTTCCTTCGGAACGCTTCGAACCCGGCAGACCTCCGACTGGAGCTGCGCTAGCCCCTCCGCGCAGCGCGCGAAGGCGGTCGCCTCCTCGGTCTGTCCCGCGGCCCGCAGGCGCCTGAACTCCCGGGCCGAGGCTGCCATGTGGAGCGAGAGGTCAGGCTCGAGCCCGGCCCACACGTCTGGGCGCCCGCCGTAGGCCGGATAGGCGCAAGGAGGAACCCCAGGTTCGCAGCTCGAGAGGTGAGAGGCCGCGACGAGGAGGTCTTGAGCCTCGAGGAGGTCGCGGTCGAGGTGGACGGCGTGGTGGAGGTGCTCGATCGCCTCCCGAATCCGCACCTCGTGATAGGCCGCCTTGCCAGCGGCATAGGCCAGCTGGGCGTCCAGGCTGGCGGGCGGCGGAGGTGGGCTCTGAGGGGAGCTCGAGCAGCCCACCAGGAGAGCGGCCCCGATCCCAGCCAGCCTCCACACGACCCGTCGCACTCCCCTCGTGGCCGCGCTCCTCACACGCTCCTCCTTGCTCGAGGACGTTCTAGCGGCCGCCTGTCACGAAGAGATCACCGCCCTACCAGGCGTCGATCGCGACGCGGAAGCCGAGGTCCCCCTCGGGCTCCTGGGTTCGGTGCTGCGAGTTGCGGAAGGCGACCCTCAGGCGCTCGATCCCGACGTCGTAGGCCCCGCCCTTGATCTGGAAGGTGTCCCGATCCTGAGGGTTGTCCCGCAGGCGCTGGTCACTCCAGATCGGGTCGACCACGTCGCCGCCGAGGTAGAAGTACTTGGCGTCGCTCGTCCACTCGTAGACGTTGCCTGCCAGGTTCAAGACCCCACGCCAGCTCGCGCCTTCGGGATAGGCCCCGACCGGCGCTGGCTGAAGATTCGGGTGACGGTCGGGGTAACCCCGGCTGTTCCCCAGGTTCGCCAGCGGTCGCTTGGCCCACTCCTCCGGGCTCGGCAGCTCGCCCCAGGGGTAGGTCCGCGGCGGGTCGCCAGGCCCCCGCGCGGCGTACTCCCACTCGGCCTCGCTCGGCAAGCGGAGGCCATAGCGCGCGCAGTAGTCGTTGGCGTCGGTATGGGTCACGTTGTAGACCGGCATGAAGTCGGTCGCGTTGACGCTCGTGTCGATCCTCACGATCGTGGCCCCCTCCTCGTCCTCTGTGGGCCAGCGCGCGTAGCGGTCACGCTTGGGCTGACCGCTCGTCGCGCAGAAGCGATCGAACTGTCTCCAGCTGACCTCGTGCTTCCCGAGCAAGAACCCCTTCGTGAGCCGAACTTGGTGGAGAGGGCTCTCGCGCCTGCCGCGGTTCTCGATCTCCTGCTCTGCGCCGCCCTCGAAGGCCAGGCGCAGGACCTGACGGTCCCCGTCAGACATGCCCATGCGAAAGGTCCCCGGCGGGTGGAACACGAGGGTCGAGCCGTCTTGCGCCAGGAACTCACCTGGCCGCTCTCCCTCCTCCAGGAGACCGTCTCGGAGATCGACGCGATAGACCGTCGCGAGCGAGATCGGTTCATGGGCTCGCTCCTCGTCCCGGACCAGGAGTCGAAACTCGTTCGGGCCCGGGACCAGCTTCACGAGCTGGTCGCCCGAGCCCGAGATCTCGACCTCGCGCCCCCTAGGCCCGAACAGGACCTCGCTGGGCTGGCCTTCGATCACGACCCGGACCACGAGCTCAGCCTCGCTCGTGACCTCCACGCCTCCCGCGCTGAGGCTGGCCTTGGTCACGCGGCGCAGCCCGCGTGGGGTCTCCTGCGGAGCCGGGGCGAGCAAGGTCGGAGTCACAGCGAATCCGACCGCCCCTAGGAGGAGGCAAAGCGTCAGCCCCGCCACGGAGCGCACGAGTCGCTTGCGGCGGGCCCGCTCGGCCTCGAGGTCGCGCGCGGCGAAGGCCCGGAGGTCGACGGCGAGGTCCTCCATGGACGAATAGCGATCGAGGCGCTTCTTGGCCAGGCACTTGAGCACGATCGAGTCCAAGGCCGGGTCCAGCTCGGGGACATGAGCCGAGGGCGGCTCAGGCATGTTCCGCAGGACGCTCGTGATCAGCTGCATTTGGCTCTGGGCCCGGAAGGGGGCCAAGCCCGTCAGGAGCGCATAGAGCGTCGCCCCGAGGCCGTAGACGTCGGTCCGCACGTCGATCCGCTGCTTCTCGCCGGCGGCCTGCTCGGGCGCCATGTAGGCCGGCGTCCCGAGGGTCTGGCCGGTCCGCGAGAGGCGCTCTTCCTCGGCGTCGAGCTGGAGCGCGAGGCCGAAGTCCGTCAAGCGAGGCTGGCCGCTGGTGTCGAGGATCACGTTGGCCGGCTTGAGGTCGCGGTGCAGGACGCCGCGCTCGTGGGCGTGAGCCAGAGCCTCGCAGAGCCCGATGGTGATTCGGACCGCCTCTTCTGGGGCCAGGAGCGAGCCGCGCTTGAGGACCGCGTCCAGGGGCTCGCCTTCGACGAGCTCGAGGGCCAGGTAGGAGACGCGCCCCTCGTGGCCCGCCTCGAACACCCGGACCACGTTGGGATGATCGAGGAGCGCTAGGGCCTGCCCCTCGCGCTCGAAGCGCGTCAGCTGCTCCGGCGTCGGGTCCTTCTCGTTGAGGAGGAGCTTGAGCGCGACGCGTCGCTCGAACTCGCGGTGGCGCGCGACGCAGACCTTGCCCATTCCCCCGCGGCCGAGTTCGCGCTCGACGACGTAGGGCCCGTAGAGCTCCGGCCCGTGGGACTCAGGCATCTCTAGCGGCCCACCGCTAGAGGTCGAGGGCTATGGAGGCCCGCGGCTTGGAGCGCTCTGTCCGCGGACGACGCAGGATCAGGGCCTTGAACTCGGGCGGCTTGAGCCCCAGGACCCGCTTGCCCGCGGGCCCGAAGCGCAGCCCCTGGAGGTGAGTCGGCTCGAGCTTCCCTGCCAGAAGCTCGGCGAAGGCCTGCGGGGTGTAGGCCTGCTTCTCGAGCGCCACGCCGCGGGTCGCGAGGAAGGCCCGCAGGGTCAGGAAGAAGGTCTGAGTCGTCTGGAGGACCTCGACCTCGCCCTGGAGATCCAAGAAGCGCGGGACGCTCTCGACCTCGGCCACGAGGCCGCAGGCCCGCGCTGCGGCGTCCAGGTGCCCGAAGTGGATCGAGAACTCGGGGTGATCGAGGTGGCTGGACTCGGCCGGGTAGCGATCGATCTCGCCATACTCGGTCAGGATCGCCGCGCCTCCAGGTCGGAGCACCCGCGCGATCTCCTCCACGAAGCGGATCGCGCCCACGTTGGCGAAGAAGAGCCCTGGCGCGTCCGAGACCGAGATCCCATAGCGCCGCAGGAGCTGGGCTCCCTCGCCCCCCGCGTCCTCGGACTCGGGATACTCCACGTCTTGGCGTCGCGTCGGGACGACGCGCAGGTCGGCTATGACCTCGTTCGAGACCAGGAGGTCCAAGGAAGCGTCAGCGATCGGGAGCCGCTCGGCTTCGCCCGAGACGAAGCGAGCCAGGTTGGCGTGGCGCGCCAGGCGCTCGCGCTGGCTGCGCGAGAGCTCCGGGCTCAAGTCCACGATGGTGTAGCGGAGGCGGTTGAAGAGCCGGGGGGCCCGCAGGGCCAGGGTGTCGAGGAAGGCGGCCCCGAAGAAGCCCACGCCGCCGCCGAGCTCGAGGGCGGCGAAGCGCTTCTGCCCCTCGGGCGGTCCTTGGACCGGGATCAAGTCTCGGGCCAGGAGGGAGTGGGCGAAGGCTTGGCCGTAGCTCCGATCCGCCAGGGCCGGGTGCCGCTCGCGGAGGGCGTGGCTGAGGGTCGTCTCCTTGGACTCGAACTGCTCGAGGGCGTCGTCGATCTCGACGCGGTGGTATTGGCGGAGGTCGACCTCGGGCGGCGGCGCCTCGCCAGCGCGCGAGCGGGGGTAGGGCATCGTGGACTGGGCGTAGGGCGGGAGCCCGCCTCCGGGCACTTCGTAGGCCGAGCGCGGCCGCGGGATCAGCTTCAGGAGCTGGCGCTCGGAGTGGGTCCAGCGGCGGATCGCGGCCCGGACCTTGCCGTCGACGTCCTCCTCCTCGGGATGCATGCGCGCCAAGCGGCGGCTCAGCTCGCCCGTGGTCAGGGCCCCCTCGCAGAGCTTCCAGAGGTCTCCTAGGAGGGGGGTCAGGGTCTCCTCGACGATCTCCTCGCTCCTCCGATCGCGATAGCAGAGCACGACCTGTCCCGGAGGGACGTAGCTCACGATCCAGGGTCCTTGGATCGGATACCAGTCCCGCGTGGTCCGCGTGTCCTCCTCGGGATCGGTCAAGAGCACGAGGTGCTTGCCGAGGGTCTCGAAGAAGGCGTCGAAGTCGCCAGGGAGGAACTCGCCCTTGAAGGCCTCGCGGGCCTCGCTCTCGCGGTGCGCCGTGTGGAAGTAGTCCAGGAAGGGGACGACCTTCTCGTGGAGCTGAATGATGTCGCCGATCAGGTCGTGGAAGAGGTAGGTGTCGCCGTTGGCCCGCACGAAGAAGCTCAGGCGCGGCGAGAGGAGGTAGCTGCGATCGTCGGGGTCGGCGCCTGGGCCGCCCATGTCCTGGTGGGGTCCCACGTCGGGGACGTCGCCCTCGCCGCGCAGGAGGGCCGCGAGGACATCCTCGGCCGAGGTCCGAAAGGCCTGGGTCTCGTCGGGCCAGGCCTCGGCCGCTATGGGCGCGATCGTCTCGAGGCCCGTCTGGCAGTAGGTCCGCTTCTTGGCCTCGCTCCAGTTGGCGCTCAGCATGTCGCGGATGTTGTCGAGGCGGTCAGCGAGCTTGACGAGCTTGGCCCCCTCGGGGCCTCCGGCCAGGCGCTCGTAGTAGCGCGCGTCGCGAGCGGACTTCTCCTCGCCCTCGGCCCGGGCGGGCTTGGTCAGGTGATCCACGAGCTTGGCCACGTCGGGGCCGAAGCGCTCCTCGATCTGCTCGAGGCTGATCTCGCTGTCCTCGACCACGTCGTGGAGGAGGGCCGCCTGGATCAGGGCCAGCTCGCCCCGCTCCCACTCCTCGAGGAGGACGCGGGCCACGCGGACGGGGTGCGTGAGGTAGGGGCGCCCGTCGTCGCGCTGCTGGGTCCTGTGGGCCTCGGCCGCGACCCGGAAGGCCGCCTCCAGGGCAGGTCCGTCTTCGAAGCGCCCGGTCCGGGCGTGGGCGGCCAGGAGGTCCGCCAGGAGTTCGTCGTCGTTCACGGGAGCATGGTAGTCCGTTTCGGGGTCCGGGCGCTGCCCCGCAGGCCCAGGCTCAGCGCTATCCTGTCGAGCCCCCTAGGAGGCTCCTGTGACCATAGATCCCGCGTCTCTCGAAGCCGCCGGCCTCAGCCCCGAGGCCGCCTCCGCCTTGGCCGAGCGGATCGCGGGCCTGGCCGAGCAGCCCGCAGACCGCGCTTGGCAGATCCTGACGCGCGAGGTCCTTGACCTAGACGTGCCCTTCGAAGTTCACGAGGCGGTCTACGAGGCCCTCGGCCAGCGCTGGGACCAGGGACCCCTGCCCGCCTGGCTGCCGAAGGAGGGGGAGCGACCGAACGCCCTCCGCTTCGGAGGAGAGCGCGGCCTCAAGGACCACCAAGCCCTCCACGCCTGGTCCGTCAGCGAGCGCGCTGAGTTCTGGGAGAGCCTGGCCGCGCGGATCGGCTACCGCTTCGCCAAGCCTGCGGCCCAGACCCTCGATCCAAAGAGCGGCGTCGAGGACCCAGCCTGGTTCGAGGGCGCCGAGCTGAACGCCGCCGACAGCTGCTTCCAAGCTCAGGGCGACGCGACAGCGATCGTGTTCCAACGCGAGGGCGAGGGCCTGACGCGCTGGAGTCAGGACGAGCTCCGCGGCCTGAGCGGAAGGGTCGCGAACGGACTCGTGGCTGCGGGCTTCGAGCCCGGCGACGCCATAGCCATTGACATGCCCATGACGCCCGAGTCCGTCGGGATCTACCTCGGGATCATTCGCGCCGGCTGCGCTGCGATCTCCATAGCCGACAGCTTCTCGCCCAAGGAGATCGCGACTCGGCTCAGGATCGGCGAGGCCAAGGGGGTCTTCACCCAAGACGTCCTCCTCCGCGGCGGCAAGACTCACCCCCTCTACGCCAAGGTCTGCGAGGCCGAGGCCCCGAGGGCCTTCGTGCTCCCCGCCAGCGGCGACGCCTTGACCTCGACGGAGCTCGCGGTCGAGCTCCGCGAGGGCGACCAGAGCTTCGCGGCCTTCCTCAGCGAGCGCGAGCCCTTCGCTGACGTCCTCCGCGGACCTCAAGCGGTGACCAACGTCCTGTTCAGCTCGGGGACGACCGGCGAGCCCAAGGCGATCCCCTGGACGCAGCTCACCCCGCTCAAGGCGGCGGGCGACGGCTGGCTCCACCACGACATTCGTCAGGGGGAGGTCGTGTGTTGGCCGACGAACCTGGGCTGGATGATGGGCCCTTGGCTGATCTATGCCGCCCTGGTGAACAAGGCCACCATCGCCCTCTACTGCGGGGCTCCGGTCGGTCGGGCCTTCGGCGTCTTCGTCCAAGACGCCCGGGTCACGATGCTCGGCGTCGTCCCGAGCCTGGTCAAGACCTGGCGCCAGACGTCCTGTCTGGACGGCGTCGACTGGAGCGCGATCCGTTGCTTCTCCTCGACGGGCGAGTGCAGCAGCCCGAGCGACATGCTCTGGCTCATGAGCCGCGCCGGCTATCGGCCGGTGGTCGAGTATTGCGGCGGAACCGAGATCGGCGGCGGCTACATCACGGGCTCCCTGGCCCTGCCCGCGGCCCCCGGCCACTTCTCGACGGTGGCCCTCGGGATCGACCTCGTGCTCCTAGACGACGAGGGCCAGGCGGCTGACGAGGGCGAAGTGTTCTTGATCCCTCCCTCGATCGGTCTCAGTCAGCGGCTCTTGAATCGTGATCACCACGAGGTCTATCACGCCGGCGCCCCGACCCACCAAGGCCAAGCGCTCCGTCGTCACGGCGACTGGTTGACGCGCTTCGCCGACGGCTCCTATCGAGCTCAGGGGCGGGTCGACGACACCATGAACCTGGGCGGGATCAAGGTCAGCTCGGCCGAGCTGGAGGCGGTGCTCAACACGCACCCAGGCGTCCACCAGACCGCCGCCATCGCGGTCCCACCGCCTGAAGGGGGCCCGAATCAGCTCGTGGTCTACGTCGAGCAGAGCCCGGGCGCGGCCCTAGACCCCGAAGCGCTTCGCAAGCCCTTCCAGACCGTGATCAAGAGCGAGCTGAACCCGCTCTTCAAGGTCGCCGACGTGCGCGTCCTGAGCGCCCTCCCGCGGACTGCGAGCAACAAGGTCATGCGGAGGACCTTGCGAGCCCGCTACCTCGCCGAGCGCGACTCCTGAGCGCTGAGGGCTGGCGCTGCCTCCTGGCGCCCCTCCCAGCTGAGCTCGAGAAGGCTCAGCGCCCGCCCGGCGCAGGGACGCCCCTCACGCTCCCCAAGCCCGCCAGCGCCCAGCGCTGGGGTCAGCGCGGGATGGCCTGGAGCGGTGTCGGGCGACGACGCACCGAGGCCACCCTCGAGGCCCTGGCCCAAGCCGGCGTAGAGGAGGTGATCCACCTCGGCTGCGCGGGCGCGATCCGTCCTGGCCTCCGAGCCGGGGACGCGTTCTGGATCACGGGGGTCCGCTGCGAGGACCCCGGGCTGCCGCGCCTGAGCCTCCCGGGAGAGGACCCGCTCCGAGAGACCCTCCGCGCCGCCGGCCGCGATCCCCAGAGCGCCGAATGCGTCACCGTCCGAGAGGTCGCGAGCAGCGCCGAGGCCAAGGCCGCCCTCGCGGAGCGCTACCCCGAGGCGGCCTTGGTCGAAATGGAGACCTACTGGGCTGCGGCCACGGCCGCGCGCCTCGGGCTCCGCTTGGTCGCGCTCAGGGTCGTGATCGACGCTCGCGAACACGAGCTCCCCGACATGACGCCTGCCCTCGACGAGCTCGGTCGGCCCAAGCCCCTCGCCTTCGCCGCCCGGCTCCTCCGTCGCCCGAAGACAGCCCTCGCCCTCCCTGGCCTGGCCCGCGCCTTCGACGCCGCACAGCGCGAGCTGGGGCTCCTGGCCGACGCCTTCCTGCGCTAGGGGAGCTCATCCTGGGGAGCACTTCGAGCGCTCGTGGCTGATCCTCGATCTTGGCGTTTCACTCCGGTTAGGTGCGAGCGGAGCGTCGCATGCACTTGGGTGCCTACGAGATCTTGAACTCGCTCGGTGAGGCTGCGCGGGTCTTTCGTGGACGCGACGAGCGCGGGCACGAGGTCGCGATCAAGTGCCTCGAGCTGAGCCCACCTCCCGACCTCAGCCGCTTCGAACGCGAGGCCGCGCTCCTCCGCGAGCTGAGCGCGGTCGATGGGATCCTGCCGATCCTAGCCACCGGCCGCACCCCCTCGGGTCAGCCCTACGTAGTAACCCCCCTCCTAGCAGAGGGGACCCTCGCGAATCGACTCCAGAGTGGGCCCCTGGCCGTCGCCGACGCGGTCGTCATCGCGACGCGGCTGGCTAAGGCCCTCGTCGAGGCCCACCGGCGCGGGATCGTGCACCGAGACGTGAAGCCAGGAGCGATTCCCCTGGCCGGAATTCGGCAGGAGCTCAGGGCGTTGTAGAAGGTTCCATCCCCCTACAATCCGGCGGCCATGGCAACCGCGATCTCGATCTCCTACGTGTGTGTGCTGGCAGCCCTGACGGTGTTCGGGCTGCACAGGCTGCATTTGGTGCTCTTGGTCCTCTGGCACCGCCGAGACGCGCCGACGCCCCCGGATCCTCGAGCCTGGCCCGCCGTGGTCGTCCAGCTCCCGCTCTACAACGAGGCCACGGTCGCGGCGCGCCTGATAGACGCCGTGGCCGCCCTCGACTATCCGCCCGAGCGACTCGAGATCCAGGTCCTCGACGACTCCAGCGACGAGACCCGCGAGATCGTCGACGAACGCGTGGCCTGGCACCGGGGCCTCGGCGTCCCCATAGAGGTCCTCCGCCGACCCGAGCGGAGAGGCTTCAAGGCCGGCGCCTTGGCCTTTGGACTCGAGCAGAGCGCGGGTGAGTTGATCGCGATCTTCGACTCTGACTTCGTCCCCAGTCCCGACTTCCTCCGCAAGGCGGTCCCGCACTTCGAGGACCCTCAGCTCGGCCTGGTCCAGGGCTGCTGGGGACACCTCAACCGAGACACGAGCCTCCTGACGCGCGTCCAGGCCCTGGCCCTCGACGCCCACTTCCGGATCGAGCAAGCCGCCCGGAGCAGGAGCCAGCGCTTCTTCAACTTCAACGGGACCGCGGGCGTGTGGAGGCGAGAGGCGATCGTGGGCGCTGGCGGCTGGGCAGCAGACACGATCACCGAAGACCTCGACCTCTCGCTCCGCGCCCAGCTGACTGGTTGGCGCTTTCAGTTTCAAGAAGACCTCCTGGTCCCAGCCGAGCTGCCTGAGGACCTGGCCGCGTTCCGAGCCCAGCAGCGCCGCTGGACCCGTGGCTCCGGACAGACCGCCCGCAAGCTCCTCGGCCACGTATGGCGGACGCCGGGTGTCCTGCTCCGAGCCCGAGTCGAGGCGACCTTCCAGCTCCTGCTCAACGTGGCCTACCCCCTCCTGCTCCTCCTCGTCCTCACGAGCGTCCCCCTCGTCGCCCTCGGAAGTCCTCTGCTGACATTGCAGTGGGTCCTGTTTGGGCTGGCGACCCTCTCGGTGACCGCCTTCTACGTCGTCTCCCAGCGCCACCGGGGTTGGGTCGGCCTCGTCGAAGGCTTGGGCCTGACCCCCTTCCTCTTCGCCTACGGGATCGGACTCAGCCTCAGCAACGGGCTGGCTTACCTCCAGGGCGTATTCGGAGGCGAGACGGCCTTCGTCCGAACCCCCAAGCGCGGCGCTACCGCGAGCCGATATCAGACGCGCCCTGAGACACGCTTCGCCCTGGCAGAACTAGGCCTGGCCGCCTACTCCTTCGGCGGACTCGCCCTGGGGGTCTGGCTTGGGCACCCGACGGCGGCCCCCTTCCTGGCCCTGATCGGCCTCGGCTTCCTGGTCGTGGGCGGCAAGACCCTCTTCCCGGGTCGTGGCGCCGAGAGCGCGCAGGAGACCCCCGCCCAGGCGCCCGAACCTCAGCTCTCGGCCTGAGCGAGCGAAGAGTGACGCGGCCCCCGATCCTCAGCTACTGCACCAACGTTCACCCCGGCGAGAGCTTCGCCGAGCTCTTGGAGCTGATCCGGGGACCCCTGGCGCGGGTCAAGCGCGAGTTCAGCCCCGACGCGCCCCTCGGCGCCGGGCTCTGGCTCCCTGCCGACGCGGCCACGACCCTGGCCCAAGACCCTGGCGCCGCCGCGGAGGCGCGCGCCGCCCTCGCGGAGGGAGGGCTCTTCGCCTACACCGTGAACGCCTTCCCGATCGGCGGCTTCCACGAGCGCCGGGTCAAGGAGCGGGTCTACCGCCCGACCTGGCTCGATCCCGCGCGACGCCGCTATACCGAGGCTGCCTGTAGGGCCCTCGCGGCCCTCCTCCCCGAGGGCGAGCGAGGCTCCGTCTCGACCGTGCCGGTCAGCTACAAGGCCTTTGGCGACAGCGATCGTTTAGCTGCAGCGGGCGCGCAGCTCGGAGAGCTGGCTGCCAACCTGGAGCGCCTCGAAGCCGAGACTGGACGCGAGCTCTCGCTGGCGCTCGAACCCGAACCCCTCGCGCAGCTCGAGACAACGAGCGAAACCCTGGCTTTCCTCCGCGAGCAGGTGTTCAGCGGAGCCGGCCGGGCGGCCTTCGTGGCCGCGGGTGGCCCCGCCCGTGACGCCGAGGCCCGCCTCCGCCGCCGAGTCGGAATCTGCATCGACACCTGCCACCTCTCCTGTCGCTACGAGGACCTCCTCTTGTCCCTCGAGGAGATCTCTCGTGAAGGGGCGCGAGTCGTGAAGGTCCAGCTCAGCTCAGCCCTGGAGCTCATGAGACCTGCGGAGCGGCCCGAGGCCCTCGCGCGCTTGGTTGGGTTCAGTGAGCCCCGCTACCTCCACCAAACCCTGGCCGAGACGCCGACTGGAGTCGTGGCCCTCGCCGATCTCCCGGACGTACTCTGTGCTGAGGGGAATCTCCGCCCCGACCTCGCCGCCGCCAGCCGCCTCCGAACTCACTTCCACGTCCCCCTCTGCTGGGCAGGCGACGCCGAGCTCGGCACGACCCGCCCCGACCTGGAGCGCGCCCTGGGCGCCCTCGTCGAGGCCTGCGACCACCTCGAGATCGAGACCTACACCTTCGACGTCCTCCCTGAAGCCGAGCGAGCTCGCTTCGGCCACGACCCAGTCCGCATGATCGTGGCGGAGTTGGAGTGGATGCGGGCCGCCCTCGGCCAGCGCGGCGTTCGGGCGCGCTAGGGCGGCCGATCCGGTTTCTGCTGCTTTGATCCAGTGGCCTCACGCCCAAGGACTGCGAGACCTGCAGACCTGCCCGCAGATTTCGCAGCGCAGCCGGAGTCCCCGCTGGGCCTTGGGAAGGTTGCAGCAGGCACCCGCTTTGCTGTTGAGAATGCCGTGCCAAAGCGACGGCGATTCTCGGGTCATTAGCCCTCGGCCTCAGCAAAGCCCAAACCTGGCGACCCCCTCGGAGGAAATTTTCGCCTCCACACGCGACCTCCCCACGTATCGTGGAGGGGTCAGGAGGACTTCATGATCCGCGCCACACTGACCCTCATGTTCGCCTCGCTCCTCGCCCTCCCGGGCCTGGCCTCGGCCGACGTCGTCCACCTGCGCAACGGGCGGACTCTCGAGGGCAAAGTCGTCTCGACCACCCCGACCCACATTCGCCTCCGCGTCACCGGCGGACAGCTCCAGTTGCCCCGGAAGCAAGTCAAGCGAATCGAGACTCGTCGCCCCGCTAGCGAAGATTACGCCCAGCGGGCCCGCCAGACGGACATGGACAACCCACGCGAGGTCCGTCAACTGGCTGACTGGGCCAGCGCTCGGAACCTCGGCCACAAGGCTCGCCAGCTCCGCGGCTTGGAACGCGGCCTCAAGCTGGAGAAGCGAATCGCCCAGGCCAAGGCTGGCAACAAGGCCAGCGCCTACTACGACACCTACGCCTGGGCCAAGGTCCAGGGCTTCTCGCCTGAGATCCAGCGCTACCTCCTGACCGAGCTCCTCGATCGCTGGCCGAATCACCGCACGGCCCAGCGGGCCCTCCACGCCCTCGAGGAGTCCCTGCGGCCCAAGCCCGCCCCTCCAACCGCGACCGAGCTCGAACAGCAGGCTTTGCGCGAGAAGGTAGCCCAGCAAGAGGCCGAGGCTGAGCGGCTCAAGGAGCGAGTCCAGGAGCTGGAAGAAGAGGCCAAGCGCAAGGAAGACGAGGCCCGACGGGTTCGAATCCGTCGCCGCTCCCGCCGCAGCCGCTTGGCCCGCCGCCGCAACGGCAAGACCTACCTCCGTCCGCTCTTTACGGTCAACCCTCGCGAGACCTGCGAGTGAGCGAGGCTCCTTCGGCGGAGCATCAGGCTCCCGCGACGCCCGCCTCGGCTCCCGAGCCTGGAGAGACCGAGCCCGCAGACTCCGCCGCGACGCCGACTCCCCCAGGCGCGGACATAGACCCCCTCGCTGAAATGCGGGCAAGCTTGGGGCTCCCGCACCGCACCGGCGGGACTCCGATCCACTCCAACCTCGACGTCACCTTGCGACGGCTTGGTTGGGGCATGTTGATCCTGGGGACGGTGTTCCTGCTTCTGTGGCGGATCCTGTCCTGGGTCAACGCCTAGCCCCTGCCTTTCTCGACTTGCCAAAACGACCTCGCTCCGGCCTCCCGGAGGTGTCCCCAGTCAACTCGCTCTTGGCGGCCCTTGGCGGCCTTGGCGTTCTTGGCGATTCAAGAGACGCTGCCCACAACCTCGGGAACTCGGGAACGTCGACACCCCAGGAGGCATGCTCCTCTTGGCAGGGCCGAGACGAGGACGGGATCCCCTCGGCTTAGAGCTGCACCCGCCCGACCGTTTCGCTGAACCCCTGACGCGATTACAGTCCCGGCCATGAGTGACGGCTGGCAGTTTTACGTCGATCGCGGGGGCACCTTTACGGACGTCGTCGCGCGGGATCCGAGCGGGACCTTGCACGTCCAGAAGCTCCTGAGCGAGGACCCCGAGCGCTACGCGGACGCGGCGCTCGAGGCCATGCGCCGAGCCCTCGGCGGGACCCTCGATCCCGAGCAGATCGACGTCCTCCGAATGGGGACCACCGTCGCCACCAACGCGCTCCTCGAGCGGCAGGGAGCGCGGATCGCCCTCCTGATCACCGCCGGCCTCGAGGACCTGCTCCGGATCGGAACCCAAGAGCGCCCCGACCTCTTCGCGCTCCGAATCGAGAAGCCGAGCGCCCTGGCCGAGGTCGTCCTCGGCGTGGACGAAGAGCACGACGCCAGCGGGCGTGTCCTCAAGCGACTCGATTGCGCGCGCCTCCGCGCCGAGCTCCTGGCGCTCAAGGCAGAGGGGATCGAAGCGATAGCCATCGCCTTCAAGCACGCCCACCTCGAGCCGAGCCACGAGCTGGCCGCGGCCGAGGTGGCTCGCGAGGTCGGCTTCCGCCACGTCGCCCTCAGCCACCAGGCTGGCGGTGAGATCGGCCTCCTGGCTCGGGGCGACACGGCCTGCGCCGACGCCTACCTGACGCCCGCCCTCTGGGCCTACTTGGACCGCGTCGCTGGCGCCTTGGGGGCCGCCGGTCCGAAGGGTCCTCTGCTCCGCTTCATGAAGTCGAGCGGCGGTCTGGCCGCGGCCTCTGACTTCAGCGGCAAGGACGCGATCCTCTCGGGCCCCGCAGGAGGCGTCGTGGGCGCTCAGTCCGTCGCGGAGGGAGCAGGTCTGGAGCGAGTGATCGCCTTCGACATGGGCGGGACCTCGACCGACGTCAGCCGAATCGACCTCCGGGAGGGACCCGAGCGGGTCTACGAGCGGACCATAGCCGGCGTCCGGCTTCAGGCGCCTTCCCTGGCGGTTCACACGATCGCGGCCGGCGGCGGCTCTCGAATCGGCTTCGACGGACGCCGGCTCCAGGTCGGCCCCGAGAGCGCCGGCGCCTTCCCCGGTCCCGTGTGCTACCGCCGCCCCGGCGGCGTCTTGAGCGTGACCGACGCCAACGCCGTGCTGGGCCGCGTCCAGCCGGCCCACTTTCCTGCCTGCTTTGGAGACGAGGGCGACGCGCCCCTCGACGCCGAGGCCAGCCGCGCCGCCTTCGAGGCCCTCTTGGCCGAGGTTCAGACCGCCGCCCGCGAGGGCGGAGGCGAGGCCCCCGCCACCCTGGAGGCCCTCGCCGCCGGCTGCGTCCGGATCGCGAACGAGGCCATGGCCGGCGCGATCCGCGAGATCTCTGTCGCGAAGGGACACGACCTCGACGACTACTCCCTGGTCAGCTTCGGCGGAGCCGGCGCTCAGCACGCCTGCGCCGTGGCCGCCACCCTCGGGATCGAGCGCGTCCTCGTCCCTCAGCGGAGCGGCGTGCTCTCGGCCTGGGGGATCGGCCTCGCGCCCCTGACTCAGACCGGCCTCCGGTCCTTCCTCCAGCCGCTCCAGACCTCGGTCACCGAGCGCGAGGAGGCCTTCCGCGCCCTCGAGAAGGTCGGCCGCAAGTCACTCATGGCCCAAGGGGTCAAGCCCAAGGGGCTCCACTTCCGCCGCAGCGCCGACCTCCGCTACGCAGGCGTCGACGCCACGATCACGGTCCCCGAGCCGCCGCCCGAGTCCACCGCGAGCTGGGGCGAGACCTTCGCCCGAGCCCACCGCCGCCTTTACGGCTTCGACCGCCCGGATCACCCCATCGAGATCAAGACCCTCCGGGTCGAGACCGTGGGCGAGCGCGCCAAGAAGAAGCGCCAGCGCAAGCGCAAGCCGGCCCCAGACGCCCTAGCCCCTGGCGCGCCGCTTGGCGAAGCCTCGGTCTGGTTCGAGCGCCTCTCGCCCTCCGGCCAGCGAAGCCTGGCCGCCGAGTCGACCCCGATCTACGACCGGACCCAGCTCGCTCCTGGGACCGCCTTCTCTGGCCCGGCCTTGATCGCCGAAGCCGGCGCGACCGTCGTCGTCCTGCCGGGCTGGAGCGTCCGGGTCGACCGTCAGGAGCAGCTCGTCCTCGAACGACTTAAAGTCGAAGCTGAGGCCAGCGCCGACGCCGCCCTCCTCGAAGGGCTCGACCCAGAGGAGGTCGAGGCCTGGAGCGAACTCTGCCGTTGCATGCTGGAGGACGTCCCCAGCCTCGACGCCGAAGCTTGGGAGGGCCTGCTCGCCCAAGCCGAGGCCATGGAGATCCCCGCCCCCGCCGCCGAGCACCTGGCTCGCGCCACGGCCAGCGAGCTGGGGACGCTCCTTCCCGAGCCCAGCACGGCTGGGGGGAGTCCCTTGGCGGGAGTCGACGAGGAGCTCCTCGAGGCCTGGAGCGAGCTCTGCCGCTGCATGCTGGAGGACGTCCCGAGCCTCGACGCCGAGGCCTGGGGAGGCCTCTTGAGTCAGGCCGAGGCCATGGAGCTCTCGCTCCCCGTGGCTGAGCACGTGGCCCGCGCCTGCGCCGACGACCTAGGCGTCGTCGTGCCCACAGCCTCAGGTGACGACCCCACCGCTGGCGTGGACGAGGACTTGATCGAGGCCTTCGACGAGCTCTGCCGCTGCCTCCTAGAAGGCGTCGCCGCCCTCGACGACGAGGGCTGGTCCGGCCTCCTGGCCCAGGCCGAAGGCATGGAGCTCCCCCTGGCCGCGGCTCGAGCGCGCGCGCGCCTGGCCGCCGATGAGCTCGGGGTGAGCCTCCCGGCCGGCGCCGCCCCCCGAACCGAGGAGGCTCCCCGCGAGCGCCTCGAGCACCTCGAGGCGCCCGATCCCGTCCAGCTCGAGATCATGGCGAACCTCTTCTCGTCGATCGCTGAGCAAATGGGCGCGACCCTCCGTCGCGTGAGCCTCTCGGTGAACATCAAGGAGCGCCTCGACTTCAGCTGCGCCGTGTTCGACGCCGGCGCCGGGCTGGTCGCCAACGCCCCCCACATTCCGGTTCACCTCGGCGCCATGGCCGAGAGCGTCCGCGCGCTCCAGGCCAGTCGCGGCAGCGACCTCCGCCCCGGCGACGTGCTCTTGAGCAACGACCCCTTCCACGGCGGGAGCCACCTCCCGGACGTGACCCTGGTGACCCCCGTGTTCCACGGCGGGCGCCTGGTGTTCTTCTGCGCCAACCGCGGGCACCACGCCGACGTCGGCGGGATCGTACCGGGCTCCATGCCCGCCAACTCCCGCTCCATAGACGAGGAGGGCGTCCGGCTCCACGACGTGCTCGTCGTCCGCGAGGGACGTTTCCTGCGCGACGAGCTGCGCGAGCTCCTCCTGGCTGGACCCCACCCGGTCCGCGGCGTCGAGGAGCGCCTGGCGGACCTCGAGGCCCAGGTCGCCGCCAACGCGCAAGGCGCGCGCCTCCTGGGCGAGCTCGTCCGACGCTATGGCGTCAGCGCCGTCGTGGCCTACATGGGCCACGTCCAGCGCGACGCGGCCGCCGCGATGCGCGAGGCGATCGCCGCCCTGCCTGACGGCGTCCACGCCTACGAGGACTACCTCGACGAGGGCGCCCGGATCGCGGTCCAGATCGAGGTCTCGGGCGACGAGGCCCGGATCGACTTCAGCGGGACCGACCCCCAGCTGCCTGGGAACCTCAACGCCCCGCGGGCGGTCGTCCTGGCCGCGGTCCTCTACGTGTTCCGGACCCTGACCACCCGCCCGATCCCGCTCAACTCAGGCTGCTTCGAGCCCCTGACCCTCGTGATCCCCGCGGGCTCACTCCTCGATCCCCAGCCCCCAGCCGCCGTGGTCGGGGGCAACGTCGAGACCAGCCAGCGGATCGTGGACGTCCTCTACGGCGCCCTGGGCGCCCTGGGCGCCGCTCAAGGCACCATGAACAACCTGACCTTCGGGCGCGAGGACCTCGGCTACTACGAGACGATCTGCGGCGGCGCGGGCGCGGGCTTCGGCTTCGAGGGAGCCTCGGCGGTCCACACCCACATGACCAACACCCGGATCACGGACCCTGAAGTCCTCGAGCGACGGTTTCCGGTTCGGCTCCGGCGCTTCGCGATCCGCGAGGGCTCGGGCGGCGCCGGCTGCTGGCGAGGGGGTGAGGGCGCGATCCGCGAGCTGGAGTTCACGGCCCCCGTCTCGGCCACGATCCTCAGCGAGCGGCGAGCCATCGGCCCGCCCGGAGCCCACGGCGCAGGCTCCGGCGGGGAGGGTCGCAACACCCTGATCCGCCAGGGCCGCGAGCGACAGCTCCCAGGCAAGGTCCAGCTCGAGCTCCAGACCGGCGATCGCCTCCGCCTCGAGACCCCAGGGGGCGGGGGCTACGACCCCAGCCCCAGCCAGTGGGCGGGGCTCCCGGCCCGCGCAGCGCGCGCCCTCTATCGCTCTGGGCGCGGCGTCCGCTCCACCGCCGGCGTGGCCCAGGCCCACGTCCAGGCGAACCTGGTCGTCCTGCCCGCAAGGGTGGCGGACGCCTTCGAGGCCTTCTGCCGCCAGAACCCCGGACCCTGCCCCCTCCTGGAGCGCTTGGCGCCCGGAGCCTTCGCGCCCGCCCTCGCCCCCGAGGCTGACCTCCGGACCGACCTCCCCCTCTATCGGATCCACACCAAGGCCGGGAGCCGCGACGTCTCGGACCTCCGCGAGCGCTGGAGCGAGGACTGGGTCGCCTTCCTCCTCGGCTGCAGCTTCACCGCCGAGGGCGTCCTGAGCGAGGCCGGGTTCTCGCTCCGCCACGTCGACCACGGCCTGAACGTCCCCATGTATCGCACGGATCGTCGCGTCCGGACCGTCGGCCCCTTCGGAGGGCGGCTCGTGGTCAGCATGCGCCCCTTCAGCCGCGACGAGGTCGACCCCGTCACGGAGATCACGACGCCCCTCTGGCACGCCCACGGCGGGCCGGTCCACGTGGGTGACGTGGGCGCCATCGGGATCTCGGACCTCGCCCGCCCGGACTGGGGCGACGCGGTGCCCGTGGCCTGGGGCGAGCGCCCCGTGTTCTGGGCCTGCGGCGTCACGAGCCAAGAGGCGCTCTCCGGAGCCCTCGAGGCTGGCGTCATCGACGAGGCCTGGACCCACGCTCCGGGGCACATGTTCATTGCGGACGCCACGCCCGCGACCCTCGAAGCCCAGCGATAGCCCAGCCCGCGCGCGTCTCGGACCAGGGTCTCTTAGAAGTTCCCCTGGATCAGCTTGGCCCGGCTTCGAAGAGCATGGATTAACCTCTCCGGGTGCACCTCCTCCTCGACCTCGCGCTCCGCCGCGGCCACCTCGACGCCGCCGCCGCTCGACGCCTCCAAGCTGAGGTCGAGGGTGGGCGAGCCCTAAACGAGGTCCTAGTCGGCGCGGGGGTCTCGCCGGAGGTCGTCTCAGGCCTAGCCGCCGAGCTCCAAGCCGCCGCTCAAGGCGTGACCGAGGCCCTGACCGTCAACCCGCGACCCGGGACCGCAGTCGACCCCGCCGAGACCGTGATCGAGGCGCCCCCCAGCGGAGCTGCCTTCGCGCCGCGCCGCGAGCGAGACCACGAGACCGAGTGGCTGCCCACGGGAGAGGACCTCGTGGCCCCTCTGCCGGCGAGCGGCGGCGAGTTCAGCTCGGGCGATCGAATCGACGACTTCGAGCTCATAGAGCTCCTCGGCGAAGGGGGCATGGGCGCGGTCTATCGCGCCAAGGAGGTCGGCCTCGGGCGTGAGGTCGCGCTGAAGCTCGTTTCGGCCAAGATCGCCTCGGACCGCGACGCCAAGGAGCGCTTCTTGCGCGAGGCTCGCAGCGCGGGTCAGATCAATCACCCCAACGTGATCACGATCCTGCGGGTCTCCGAGCACGAGGGTCGGCCCTACATGATCCTGGAGTTCCTCCGCGGCGGCGACGCCGAGGACCTCCGCCAAGCCGCCGGCGGCAAGCTCGCCCCGCGCCGCGCCCTCGAGATCGTGCGGGACTGCGCCCAAGGGCTGGGCGCCCTGGAGGCCCGCGGCCTCGTCCACCGCGACATCAAGCCGGCCAACGTGTTCCTCACGGCCCAGGGGCTCGCCAAGCTGGCGGACCTCGGCCTGGCGCGGACCCAAGCCGGCGACGACCGCGTGACCCAGACCGGAGTCATCGTGGGGACGCCGACCTTCATGGCCCCCGAGCAAGCCGAGGGCGACCAGGTCGACATTCGGAGCGATATCTACGCCCTGGGCGCGACCCTCTTCCTCCTCGTGACCGGGCGAGCCCCCTTCGTGGGCAAGAGCCCGCTCTCGGTCGTGGCCAAGGTCCTCAGCGAGCCGACCCCCGACCCTCGTCTCCACGTCCCCGAGCTGCCCGCAGCCGTGGCACACCTCGCCCTGACCGCCATGAACAAGGAGCCCGAGGAGCGCTATCAGACCTCGGCGGAGCTCCTAGCTGCGGTCAAGGAGGCCCTTCTGGCCCTCGACGAGGGCCGCGCGGACGAGGGGCCCGCCTTCTCGGCGCCCGCCTCCTCAGGGCCCGCCTCCTCAGGGGCCGGGCGAGCTCCTTCCCAGGCCGCGCCTCGCGCCCGGGCAGCGGCGACGGCCATAGCCCCCCACTCCAAACACGCTCCACCCCGCAGGGGCCCGTACGCCGCGCTCCTCTTCCTGGGCGTGTCGATCCTGGTGAGCGGAGTCGCTTTCTTGTTCACCTTCAGGCGCTCCGTCCGCGCCCCCGTGGTCCCGCCTCAGCCCGCCGTAAATCGCCAGCCGAGCCCCGCGCCGACACCGAGTCAGAGCCAGCCGCCCCTCGTCGCTCCCTCCGGCTCCGAGGCGCCGGCGGCAGAGAGCCCGACGCCACCTCCTCCTCGGTGGGAGGCACCGAAGAACACGACCCTGCTGCCCCCGCGCGGGGTGCCTGGGCCCTTGAACTTCGGGGTCGCCAACTACTGGACCAGCCACGCCCGACTCGAGCGGCGCAAGCGGAAGGGCGTCGTCTATCGCTTCGACCCCGGGACCGGGCAGTTCGCGCGGAGTTCGCTCTTCGGCGGAAGCAAGATCCCGCTCCCAGCGCGGATCGTCTGGCAGCTCCGAGACCTGGAGGTCCTGCGAGACGTCTCCCCAGGACAGCTCGCTAAGGACCAGGGGTTGGGAGAGGTCCCGACGGGGATCTTCTTCGAGCTCGGCGTGCGGCCTTCCAATCAGCCCTGCGTCGAGGGGGCGCGCCTCGAGCCGGGCTCGCTCTGGGTCCTCCTCCAAGTCTCCAAAGCGGGAGAAGTGTTCGCGACCTTCCGCCGACTCAACTCAGACAAGGTCGATCGAATCAACCTCGGAGACCCAGGCCTAGGCCACGTCCACCCCCCCCAAGGGGGCAAAATGCCGAAGCGGCGCTTGACCCTCGGGCTCGACCTGACCAAGTCTGGTTGGGAGTTCCACTTCGCTGGGTCGAAGGCGCTCGCCGGGAGCTGGGAGACGGGGCCAGCCCCGCTGACCCGCGGCGAGATCGAGGGCGGGCTCTACCTCTGGACTCAGGCTGGAAACTGGGAGCGCGGGCGAGGTCGAGCAACCATCGAGATCCAGCACCTGGGAATCGACGAGAGGCCCGTCGATATCCCCTTCGGGCGGCCCCGCAAGCCGAGGCGGAGCCCCCGACGCCCTCGGAAGCGGTAGCGATCCCATAACCTGCATGGGAGCAATGCCTTAGACGCATGGGGCTCTGTTTGGGTCGGCCCCATGCAGGCTCTATGATTGAGCCCAGGAGCGCCCCCTTGTCGACCCCTCTCGATCTGCCGACCCCGGCCGCGACCAGCGCGGAGCGATTCGCTCGCCGACAGCAGGCTCGCCGCTCCGGCGCGGCGTCCTCGGGCGGCGGGACTCGGTCCACCTCGGCGGGGGGTGCCCAGATCCGGATCAAGGAGCTGCGGGTTCAGTTCTCGGACTCGGGCGCCCAGGCGACTCCCTACCGCAAGGTGGCCCGCGCCAAGGGCCGAGCAGAGCTCCCCCTGGCCCGCTCTCGTCCCCGAGCGCGCGCTATGGCCAAGGGTGGTGAGCGCGCGGTCCCCGCCGGCTTCGAGAGCCTCCTGGCGCGGAGCCCCGGCCAGCCGCTCCCGGGGGAGTTGGCGGATCGCTTTGGACCGCTCCTGGGCGGTGAGTTCAGCGGAGTCCGGATCCACGCCGACGCCGTCGCGGACGAGGCCGCTGCCCAGATCGAGGCCGAAGCCTTCGCCCTCGGCGACGACGTCTACTTCGCGCGCGGGCGCTACTCACCCCACACGGCGCGCGGCCAAGCCCTGATCGCCCACGAGCTGACCCACGTCGCCCAAGAGCAGGGCGGAGCCCACACGATTCGCTTGGCGGGTCCGATCCGCGCGCGGGCAGCCGAGGCCGGCGAGCGGATCGCGGCCAAGAGCTCGGGGACGCTCCACCTCAGCCCCGCTACCAGCGACCTCACGGACCTCGACCGCGAGCGGCTCCGGGCCGTGAAGGAGATCCTGGCCTACGAGAAGGAGCACGGGACCTGGGACACGATCCAGCGCTACAACGCGATCACCGGGAGCATTCCGGGGCGCAACGTGTGGGTCCGGACCAGCGAAGGCGGCGTGGCCGACCTGTGCTGGATGTTCGACGTGGCCTACGCCGCGGGCGTCTCGGGCGGGACCGCCGCTGACGTCCTGGGTGGCGTGTTCGGAGGCCCTGGCCAGTGGGCCGGCGCCGCGCTAACGACGAGCGCCGTCGGCCTCAGCTATCTGGGCGGGCGCTTCGCCGGGGCCTTGGTCGAGGGCTACGACCGCGGCTGGGACGGCTTCAGCGGCTACATGAAGGGCACGCTGAACGAGGACAACGTCAACGGCATGGTCCTCGCGCGACGACTGAGCGTGAGCGCGGCCCTCGGCGAGCAGCTCACGATCCGCGAGGTGATCCACCCGACCGTCCTCGAGCAGATCGATCGCCTCGGCGTCCAGCGCTCGGCGACCCGCGTCGCGGGCCGCGACATGCTCGAGCTCCAAGCCGAGCAGAACGAGCGAGCGGTCCTCCAGGCCGCCAGCACCGGCGGCGGCTGGGAGCGACTCCTCGGCGAAGGCGGCCTCCACGGGGGTCAGCACGGGGGCGTCTACCGCTCGATGCTGAGCGAGGTCCACGCCGAACGCTCGGGGAGCGACCTCGTGGGCTCGATCCAGCGCCGGGCCAAGGCCGGCCAGGAGCTGAGCGGCGGCGCCGGAGGCTTCAGCGCCGGGATCCAGCGCAAGACCCGCGGCGGGGGATTGCTCCGGCGCGGCGGCGTGTTCGGCAAGATGTTCAGCGGCGGCGACGGGAACGGCGCCTCGGTCAAGATCCCGGGCTCGGGAAAGATCGAGCTGGCCGAGCTCCTGATCGTGTGGCCCGACGCGCGCCCGACGGCGGGCGCCATGAACCGCAAGCCGCGCCCCGGGATGGAGCTTCCCCGGATGCGAGGCAGCGGGGCCGTGGCCGGGGCGGCTCCAGCCGAGGTCGCGCGTCAGCTCGACGCCAGCCAATCTCAGGGCCTGACCCGAGACCTCGAGGAGCAGCTCTCGGAGCTCCTCGACACGGACCTCAGCGGGGTCCGGATCCACACCGACCCCGCCGCGCAAGACGCGACGGACCTCGTCGGGGCGGAGGCCTTCACCCTCGGCGAGGACATTTACTTCAACACCGGACGCTACGCGCCCAACTCCGCGCGCGGGTTGGCCCTCCTCGTCCACGAGCTGACCCACGTCGCTCAAGGACAGGGTGGCGCTCCGACTCTAGGCGGAGGCTACGGCGCGATCTCGGGCCCGGTCGGCTCGCCTGGCGGCCTCGTCGTCGCGGGACGCGACGCCCTGGAGCTCCAGGCCGAGAAGAACGAAGCCTTCGTGTTCCGCTCCATGACCAGCGGCGGACCGCTGCAGGGCTCGCGCCCGGTCGCCGGCGCGATCCCGCGCGGCGAGGGCGGCTTCGGAGGCGGAACCTCCAGCTCGAGCCCTGCCAAGCCCGGGGGGCGGCCCCTGGGCCTGATGCCCAAGCTCAAGTCGGGCTATCCCGGCGCCTTGGCGCTCTTGGCCGAGCAAGAGGGCGGCGGGCCGCAGCTCCCGATCCCCGAGGTCCGCGACAGCTCGGTCAACGAGCTGGTGGAGATGTTCAAGGGGATCGGCAGCGGGATCCGCTCCCTGGCCGACTTCGGCGCGGGCCTGATCCCGATCTTTGGCGATATCTACGACCTCCTCTGCGCCATAGTCGGCCGGGCGATCTTCACCTGGGAGCGCCTAGACGTCTGGGATCGGCTCCTGACCCTGGCGGGCGTGATCCCGATCCCCTTCGTGAGCGGCTCCCTCCTGCGCCGCGGCAAGTCTGCCCTCCAGTGGCTCGTCAGCGAACGACGTGTGGTCTCGCTCCTGGCGACGGCCATGGGCAAGGCCGTCGCCTTCGTCAAGCGCTACGCCAAGCGGATCAAGAACTGGTTCCTGACCTCTCGCTTCGCCAAGCTCGGGCGCCAGAGCGGGCAAATGGTCACGAAGCTGGCCGGCTCCGTTATGTCCGCTCAGGACCTCGTGGGCGCCTACCGCACGATCCAGCGCACGATCAACAAGAAGTACGTGTTCTACAGCAGCGCCGACACCGCCCAGGCAGTCAAGGACGCGGGACGGATCGGCAAAGTCGACGCTAAGGCGGCCTTCGCGACGCCCCTAGATCCCCTCCTGGGAGCCTCCAACAGCCTGATGGGGCGCTTCGCACGAAACGCCATGTTGGGAGGCAGCGTCGACTTCAAGCTCGTGGGCGACAACTGGAAGACCTGGGCCCTCAAGATGGAGAAGAAGGACCTCTCCGTCGCGACCGAGTTCGCTGGAGGCAACTTTTCGGGCAAGGGAATGGGTCAGGTCGAGGGAGTCGGCGGGCATATCAAGCGCCTCTTCCTCCAGAAGGCAGGCGTCGGGCCGCAGAAGGTTCAGGTCCTCGCGACTCATGTCCTAAGCGAGCAGGGACTCCCGGAGGGCTTGATCTCTCGCTTCGCGCCGGTGATCAGCGCCACCCTCGGCGTGGGCGTCCTCGCCGGAGCCAGCGAGACGTTCATGGCCTCAGCGGTCTATCCCTATCTGGTAGAGACGATCCAGGCCTTCGGCAACGCCCTCTCGATGCTCCCTGGCATCCTGTTCAAGGACCGAGCCGGGGGCCAGGCGACACGCTTCGCCGAGCGGGTCCGGGGTCGCTACGTCGAGCGGGGTCCTGCTGCGCTCCTTGGTGAGGAGGCCTGGAGCAACGCCAGCGAGGAGCGGATCGGTCAGTCCTACGCCCGCGAAATCAGCAGCCTCGGCGGCGGACTTCCCCTCGAGTGGTCTCTGAGGAACCGCCTCGAGGACGCCATAGGCGGCGGCTACCTCGGCGCCGACCTCTCCAACGTCCGGCTCCACACCGGCGCTCGCGCGGCGTCCCTCGCGGACAGCATGGAGGCCGAGGCCTTCGCCCTCGAGCACCGGATCGTGCTCGGCCCCGGCAGCTACGCGCCTCACACCGCCGAGGGTCTGGGGACCCTCGTCCACGAGGCGACGCACGTCGTCCAGCACAACCGCGGCCAGCTAGCGGGCCGCGCCAGCCCGGGCCGAACCCAGGCCTTGGAAGGCGAGGCCTACGCGACCGAGCGCCGCTTCGTCGCTCGAGCCCGCGCTGACTCCTGGGGCCCCCAGCCGGGGCGGAGCGTGACCGGCGCGGTTCAAGCCTGGCGAGGACCCACCGTCGAGGCCGAGGTCCGGCGAGGCCCCGGCGCCGAGGCCGTGGACATTCCCGACACCGCGCCCAAGGAAGCCGTCCCCGAGGCCCTCAGTCGGGCGCTCAAGAAGGAGGCCCAGACCCGCAACCAGACCCGCGACTCGGACCCGGTTCAGCGGGTCATGGACAACTGGCGGACCGGTGGCCTCTCCCGCCAGGAGTTCCTCGACGAGTGCAAGGAGCGGCTCTTGGAGCTGATGCGCGACGAGGTCCTCCTCGACTCGGAGCGGCGCGAGACCCTCTCCTGGTCACCCTTCCTCCCCATGGAGTGAGCTCCCCTTCGCTCGCCCGCGCGTTGATCGCCTGGGTGGGAGGCGTAGGCTCTCGGCGTGAGCGCTCAGCGACACCTCTGGCGAATGGACTGGCAGCCGCGCCTCCAAGCGATCGCGAGCGCTGAAGCGCGCGCGCTAGGGGCCGGGTCTTGTGTCGCTCCGGGACTCTTCCTCAGCGAGGTTCCCTATCCCCAGGGGCGGATCGCGTTCGGGATCGGAGGCGGGCGAATCTTGGCGAGGGGCGCGCCCGAGACCTTCGAGACCCCGCCCGGGGAGCCGGTCCACGTGGTGAAGGCGGCCTTCAAGCAGAGCGGGAGCCCCCTCGAGTTCCTGGCGCGCCTCCCGGCCAAGCCAGCCTTCGCCAACCGCGGCGCGCGGCTCGAGCTCTACTGCCCAGACGGCGACTGGTATCTGGTCGAGCACGTGGCCGAAGCGACCTACGTGGCGCCGGAGCTCCCGCGGCGCACGAGCACCAGCCTCCCGAGCCGCTTGGCGCGGGCGGTCGTCAACCTCGTCGCCAAGCCTGGAGATCGGGTCCTCGATCCTCTCTGCGGGACGGGCGTGTTGCTCGTGGAGGCGGCGAGGATCGGGGGCGAGGTCGAGGGCTCGGACCTGACCTGGAAGGCGGTTCGCTGGGCGCGGGAGAACTTCGCGGCCCTCGAGTTGAGCGGGACCTTCGCTCGGGCCGACGCCCTGGAGCTGAAGGTCGGGGATCCGCGGCACGAGGCGCTGGTCGGAGACTTGCCCTACGGAAGGCGCCTGGCCCCCTCGGACCCGACGCCCCTCGTCGAGCGCCTGCCTCGCCTGGCCCGGCGCTGGGCCCTGGTGTCCCACGAGGACGTCAGCGACGCCCTCGCGGCCGCCGGCAACTCGGTCGCGCTGCACGTCGAGGTGCCGAAGGCGACCTTCGTGCGCCACGTGTTCGTGGGAGGCGAGGCGGGATAGGGCGCGGACGAAGGCGGGTGGCGCGATCACTTTGAACCGCAGAGACACAGAGGACGCAGAGGGGCGTCGCAGAGAAGGTCTCGCGGTCGGCAGACGTCAAGATCGTTGTCGCCTCGAGTGATAGCTCGGTCCGCTTCGCCCCGCGACGCCTCGGCAGGGATCCAGAGGCTGCTGGACTGTGAGGGGTGGAGGTTGGGCACCGAGAGATTGGCCCCTGGCCGACGAGGCGTCCGTCGGCGTGGCGAATCGTGACTGCCAGGGATTCTGCCGCGGCAGATTTCCGAAATCGGCACTCACAGATTCTGCCGCGGCAGATTTCCGAAATCGGCACTCACAGATTCTGCCGCGGCAGATTTCCGAAATCGGCACCCAAGATTCTGCCGCGGCAGATTTCCTGGCGAGGACCTAGCGGGTGACCCAGAAGCGAGCGGAGCGTCCGGGGACCAGTCGCCGCTTGCGAGCCGGCATCCGACGTCGTGCCGCTGCTGTGGCCGAATCGCGAGTGTTCTCACCATGAGAACACTCGCGATCCGGACCTAGCTCCTCGGATTCCGCTCCGACAGAGCAAGCGAGATCGCAACGCCGACGGACGCTTCGCCTGCCAGCGACCCAACCCTTCGGTGCCCTACGTCCACTGCCCGAAGGCCTGCTGGCCCTGGCTCGCGACCGAGCCTTCGCCGGGCGGAGCACAGCGAGGCGCCGAATCAAGACAGCTCGCGAGCGACCTTCTCCAGCTCCAACAAACGCCGCTTGCGCCACAGGCCCCCGCCGTAGCCGCGGAGTTGGCCGTCGGCGCCGATCACCCGGTGGCAAGGGATCAGGATCGCGATCCGGTTGTCGCCGTTGGCTCTGGCCACGGCGCGGACTGCGCTTGGGCGACCTAGGGCGCGGGCCAGCTCGCTGTAGCTCCGGGTCTCGCCCGAAGGGATCTCTTGGAGGGCGCCCCAGACCTGCTCTTGGAACTCGGTGCCTGGGGCGTCTAGAGGGACCTCGAAGCTCTGGCGGGCTCCCGCGAAGTAGCCAGCGAGCTCCGACTCGAGGGCTTCGAGGTGGGGGTGAGTCCCTGGGCTGAAGACCGCCCGCAGGCGGCGCTGAACCGTCTTGAGCTGCGCCTCCAGGCGGCGGCGATCATTGAACTCCAAGAGGCAAATCCCGCGCTCGCTGGCGCCCGCGACCAGGGTCCCCAGGGGCGAGGCTATTCGTCGCAGGACGACGCTTTGGCGATCCGCTCCGCGTGGGGGTTCGCCGATCAGCTTCTTGATCGCCTCGCCGAAGCCGCTCAGGGACTCGTAGCCGTGGCTGAAGGCGGCCTCGGTCACGCCCTCGCCGCCCTTGATCGCGGCGAAGGCCAGGCCGAGGCGGCGGGCCCGGGCGTAGGCGTGAAAGGTCATGCCGTGTTGGGCGCGGAACCAGCGCCGGACCCGGGTCGGCTCGAGGCCCAAGGCGCGCAGGTCTCGGTCACGCCAGCGCCTGAGCGGCTCGGCCTCGACCTCGGCCAGGAGGGGCCGGAGCCAGTCCGGCGGGGCGCCCGCGACCTCCAAGGGCTTACAGCGCAGGCAAGGGCGGTAGCCGGCCTGGAGGGCCTCGCCGACCTCGGCGAAGAACTCGACGTTCTCGGGCTTCGGCTTGCGCGCCGAGCAGGTCGGTCGGCAGAAGATCCCCGTCGTGCGGACGGCGGTCAGGAACACGCCCTCGAAGCTCGCGTCGCGGGCGAGGAAGGCTTTGAGCATTTTGGGCCGGGTCGGGAGGGTCGCGTTCTTCATGGCGGCAGGATCGCGCTTCACCCTGGGCCCCGCTCCCGAAGAATGGACAGGGAACTCTGCTCGGCTGGAACCCAAGGCACGGGCACGGGAAGCTGTTGCGAAACCGAGCCGAAGCGACCCGGCCTTCTCAGGCCGAGCTTTCCCTCCCTCCGTCTTCGACTCGCCAACCCGATCCCGCCGCTTCCAACTCCGGAGCGCCCTCGAATCCCGCGAGACGACCTCTGTGACCTCCGTGGATCTCCGTGTCCTCTGTGATTCAAAAGAGCGCAGCCCACAACCCGATTCTCGGGGCCGGGACCCCGGGCACGCACGGGCACAGGCACGGGCACGGGCACGAGCAAACCACGAAAGAAGGGGCGAAGGTCTCCCTTCACCCCTTCGCTGAACACGGAGCGCAGGCCCGCTAGCGGAGCCAGTGGATCGTGTAGGGCCGCCAGATCGAGGACTTGCGGTAGGTCCCGAAGGCCTTGCCGTAGCTGGCTTGATCGAGGAAGGCCCACTGAATGTCGAGGGCCGCGCCCTTCGCCATGCCCGCCAGGGGACCCGCGACGAGACCGACTGGGACGAAGAAGAGGATGTTGAAGATCCAATACTCCGGGTGGTAGTCGAAGGTGCTCCGGTTGTGGCGATAGATCTGGGCTGGGGCGTCGACGGCGCCGGTGAACGCGCCGCTGAAGAGACCGGTAATGGTCGCGCAGCCGGGAGCCAGGACCAGGAGGCCGCTCAGGAACACTGCCGCGAAGGCATTTCGGTGCCGACGGCGGGACGCAGGACTCGCGTTCATGGCTAGATCTCCTCTGAGGCGGCCTTCACCTCGGCCCCCGTTTTAATCGATTCTTCAGCCTGTTGAACGCTCCCCGGGACGACTGGTTGCGCTCGAAGCTCCAGCCGGGCAGATACCGGAGAGCCTCAGACCCTAGAACGTGCCGCGCCCGCGTTGGGTTTAGTAGGCTCTCGCCCTAGTTCGAAAGCCCACAAGGGCCGCGCTGTGGCATTGCAGCAGCGCTTAGAGCCTCGCGCCACGCACCCAGCGGCCGGCGGGGCGAACGAGCTCGCCAGCTAAGTCAGGAGCAGGCATGGACTTCCGTCAGCAAATCGAAGAGGCCCTGGCCTCCAGCGGGGCCCGCTTCACCGAGATCCGGCTCGAGGTCTCGCGCGGGAGCCGCGTCGTGTTCCGCGGGACTCGCCTCGAAGCCGCCCAAGAAACCCAGGATCGGGGCGGCTTCGTCCGCTGCCTGGCCAGCAACGGGGGCTGGGGCACGGCGACCTTCAACGACACCAGCCGCCTCAAGGAGAAGGTCGCCCAGGCCTTGGCCTGCGCCGAGGCGATCTCGGCCGAGCGCGTCGAGCTGGCCCCGGTGGAGCCCGTGACCCTCGAGCAGTTCGCGAGCCTCGAGCACGACTTCCGCAAGGTCGCCCTCCGCGACAAGGTCGCCACGATCAAGGAGCTCAACGAGGTCATGCTCGCGACTGAGGAGACCGTCTCCTCGACCCGCGCGATCTACGCCGACCGCGTCCAGTCCGTCTACTACGGCAACTCCCAGGGGACCTGGATCGTCGAGGAGCGCCCCCTCCTGGACCTGGTCTGTGTGGCCGAGAGCGTCCGGGGCGACGACGTCCAGACCGGGATCGAGGCCCTGACCCTCGCCAACCGAGGTTGGGACGCCATAGGCGACCAGCACGACCTAGCCGTGACCGCCGCCAAGCGCGCCCGCGAGCAGCTCGACGCGACGCCGGTCAAGGGCGGCTGCTACCCCGTGATCCTCAACCCCTCCCTGGCCGGCGTGTTCGTCCACGAGGCCTTCGGCCACCTCAGCGAGTCGGACTTCGTGTTCGAGAACGAAGAGGCTCAAAAGGCCATGCGCATGGGACGGCGCTTCGGCCGCGAGATCCTCTCCATCGCCGACTCGGGCGTAGAAGAGCGCGGCGGACACCTCCCAGGCACCCACGCCTACGACGACGAGGGCGTCCCCATGAGCCGGACCCAGCTCGTCAAGGACGGTGTCTTGGTCGGGCGGCTCCACTCGCGCGAGACCGCGGCCCGCCTCGGCGAGGATCCGACGGGCAACGCCCGGGCCCAGGACTACAACCACCCGCCCCTGGTCCGAATGCGCAACACCTTCATTGAGCCCGGGGAGACGTCTTTCGAGGACATGATCTCGGACGTCGAGCTCGGGGTCTACGCCCTCAAGTCTCGCGGCGGCCAGACCTGCCTCGGCAACTTCTCCTTCTCGAGCGCCTACGCCTACATGATCCGAGACGGCAAGGTCGCCGAGCCCGTCCGCGACGTGATCCTGGCCGGCAACCTCTTCGAGACCCTCGAGAACGTGACCGCCGTCGGCGACGACTTCTCCTGGGACAACGCCGGGCGCTGCGGCAAGAACGGCCAGCGAATGCCCGTCGGCATGGGGAGCCCCCACATTCGAATCGAGAACGTCGTCGTGGGAGGTGCCTCGTGAGCGGCTCCGAAGGCCTCCTGGCTGGCCTGGCTCCGCTGCAAGGAGAGGACGCCGCGGGCGAGCTCTTCGAGGCCAGCTTCGACACCCTCGAGGTCGGGTTCAGCGCCGGCGCCGTCAAGCGCGCCCTGGCGCGCGAGTCCTCAGGCCTCGGGCTCCGGGCTCGTGCCGGCGGCAAGCTCGGCTTCGTCGGCTCCCGCGACCTCTCGAGCGAGGGCCTGGCCGCCCTCGAAGGCCAGCTCGAGAACTCCCTCGAGGTCGGCGACGAGGGGACCCTTGAGTTCCCCGGCGCCAGCCAGCCCGACCCCAAGTCCGAGAGCCTCGGCCTCAGCAACCCAGACACCGCCGCGCTCACGATCCCGGACCTGGTCAAGGTCGGTGAGGCCGCCCTGGCGGAGCTCAGCGAGCGCTTCCCTCACGTGACCTTCGACGCTACGGTCCGCCGCAGCGTCGGGAGGAGCCGGCTGCAGAACACGAGCGGCCTCGACACGAACGAGGACTACACGGTGTTTAGCTTCTCGGTCGAGGCCAACCAGACCCGCGACGAGGACGTCCTCCTCGACTACGCCTACGTGGTCGGGACCTCGACCGAGCTCGCTGACCCCAAGCGGGTCGTGGACGAGCTCGGGCGCCGCTTGGCCTGGTCGCAGGAGATCGTGGACTGGACCCCCGGCCGGCTGCCCGTGCTCTTCTCGCCTGAGGGAAGCTCGGTGATCTGGTCGCCGCTCCTGCAGGCCCTCTCGGGCAAGACCGTCATGCTCGGGACCTCGCCCCTCCGCGAGCGGACCGGCGAGCAGGTCCTCGGGGCCCAGGTGACCCTGATCGACGACGGGCTCCGCCCGAGCGCCCTCGGGAGCGGGGCCTACGACGAGGAGGGGATCCCGCGCTCGACGCGGCCCCTGATCGAGGCCGGCGTGCTCAAGGGCTTCGTCCACTCACTCGAGACAGCTCAAGCCACCGGCAGCGAGCCGACGGGCAACGGCGAGCGCGGCGGCGCCACCTCGCGCCCCGAGCCAGGCTTCGCCAACGTCGTGATCCAGGGCGGTGACCAGAGCTTCCAAGAGCTCCTGTCCTCGATCGACGAAGGGATCCTGGTGCACTCGGTGATCGGCCAAGGCCAGGGCAACACCCTGCCCGGGACCTTCTCCAATCCCCTCGACCTGGCCTTCCTGATCCGCAAGGGCGAGGTCGTGGGTCGAATCAAGGACGCCTCGATAGCCGGCGACGTCTATCAGCTCCTCGGGCCCGACTCCAAGGCCCGCCTCTCGAGCGAGGTCCTGGCCGTGGGCGGGAGCAGCTTCCTGCCCTGGCTCCTGATCGACGACCTCAACGTCGTCGGGAAGAGCTAGCCGGTGGGTTGGATCTTCCGACGCCTCTGGCGCGCCTTCCGCCTCTTCCTCAGCCTGCCGCTCATGGCGCTGCGGGGGGTCCTACGGAAGTTCATTAGCCCGGACCTGCTCGTCCTGGAGTTCAAGGGGGCCGTCCCCGACTTCACCGAGACGAGCCCGCTCCAGAAGCTGATCGCCCAAAAGGAGCCGCCCCTCTCCTTGGCGGACGCGCTCAAGGCCCTCGACGAGGTCGCGGCCCACGGGGGCCCCAAGGGAGTCTTGATCAAGCTCGATCGGGCGCAGCTGGCGCTGGTCCAAGTCCAAGCTCTCCTGCGGGCCTTCGATCGCGTCAAGCAGGCTGGGATCAAGATCAGCGTGTGGGGCGAGGGCTTGAGCGGGCCCGCGTTGATGCTGACTTCGGCCGCTGACGAGGCCCTGGGCTCGAGCCTCGGGAGCCTGGAGTTCCTGGGCGTCCGGGTCCGAAACGTCTTCGTCCACGACCTGATGGGGATCTTGGGCGTGGTCCCGCTCTTGCACCGCCACGGCGCGTACAAGTCCATGGGCGACATGTTCACGCGCCAGTCCATGAGCGAGGCCCACCGCGAAATGAGCGAGGAGCTGGCTCAAGACCTCCACGATCAGATCCTGGCGCCGATCATTCTCGGGCGCCCCCGGGATCGGGAGCAGCTCAGGGAGACCTTCGACGCGGCTCCGGTCTCCCACGAAGCCGCCGTCGAGGCTGGGATCCTGGACGGGGTGGCCTACCGCGACGAGGTCAAGGCCAAGGCCGCGGCCCTGGCCGGCGTCGAGGATCCCGAGAAGGCTCGGGCCGTGACGCCCGCGGCCTACGTAGCCCGCGCCACCAAGCGCCGCTGGCGCGCCAGCGTGTGGCGCGACCTCCCGCGGGTGCAGGTGATCGACATTCGCGGCGCGATCAAGGACGAGGCCGACGCCCGGGGCTGCGCCGCCCCCCTGGTCTGCGAGGCCGTCGACGAGGCCCGCGAGGACGAGGGCGTCCGGGCCGTGGTCCTGCGGATCGACAGCCCCGGCGGGAGCGTGCTCGCGTCGGAGCGAATCTGGCGCGCGATCAAGCGCCTCGACGGCGAGAAGCCCGTCGTGGCGAGCATGGGACGGGTGGCCGCGTCGGGCGGCTACTACGCGGCCGCGGCCGCGCGCTCCATCGTGGCTCACGCCGGGACCTTGACGGGCTCCATCGGCGTCGTGTCCGGGAAAATGCACCTCGCGCCAGCGCTTCAGCGCTGGGGCGTCACGGTGGACGGCGTCCAGGTCGGCGCGCGCGCCGGCCTCGTCGACCCCGACCGGGGCTGGAGCGAGGGCGAGAGCGAGGCCGTGCTCCGCGAGCTGATGCACTACTACGAGACCTTCCTGGCTCGCGTCGCCGAGGGACGGAAGCGGACTCGCGACGAGATCGACGCCGTGGCCCAGGGTCGCGTCTACACCGGCATGCGCGCCAAGGGCCACGGACTCGTGGATCAGATCGGCGGGCTCCGCGTCGCCATAGACCTCGCGGCCCAACACGCCGACATAGACCCGACCCGGCTCGAGGTCGAGCGAATCTGGCCCCGCCCGAGCCGCGGCTTGGCGGGCCTCCTCCGCGGCGCCAGCGCCGCCCCTCTGGGTGGTCTGAGCGCTAGCCCCTACGTCGGCGAAGCCCTGGCAGCCCTCGAGGAGGGCTTGGCGCTGGCTCGCGTCGGGGTCCTGGCCTACTGTCCTCTCCAGATCGAAGGGATCTCGTGAAGACCGACTACACCAAGACTCTGGTGGCTCGCACCGAGGCCGAAGAGCGCCCACGCTTGGCCGCCGCCGCGCGCGAAGCCCTGGCCCAAGAGCCGAGCGAGGCTGCCCTGGTCGCGCTCAGCGCGGCCGTAGGCGCCCTGGGCAAGCTCAGCCCTGCTGATCAGAAGCGCGCCGCAGCCCACGTCCGCTTTGGACTTCGCCAGAGCGGCGAGCTCCTCTGGGAGGGCGTCCACCTGGCCTGCGAGATCGAGATCCCCGACGAGCAGATCGACGACCTCGTCGATCACCTCGAGGACATGGTCGCGGACCCCAAGATCCCCGGGTCGACCCGGGCCCGCGCCTTGGAGGGCTTCGCCGAGCTCTCCGGGATCCCTGCCTCGGACAAGTATTTCCAGGAGATCACGAAGGAGGACGATAGCTGGACCGTGCGCCGCGTCTCGCGGGACAGCTCGCGCCGGATCGCCAAGCGCGAGAGCGTCCGGGGCATGCTCTTTGGGCGCTTCGCGGCCTTGATCCGCACCGAGCGCCTCCGGACCGAGGCCACTGAAGAGATCGTCGAGCCTGACGACCTGCGCAAGTATGGGCTCCGGCTCCCCTCGACCCTCAAGCGCTTCTTCCTCGAGCACTTCATGGGCGGGAAGATCACGCGCCTCGAGCTCGTGGCCAAGGGCGACCCAGCCGAGATCGCGCACCTCACGATCCGCCCGCCGCGGGGCTACCCGATCCCCGCCTACCTGGATCGGCCCAAGCAGCGAAAGCCGGACATCAAGAACTTCGACGAGTACATCTACACGCGCTACATAGACGGCGAGAGCCGCTACCCCAAGGTCGACGAGGCCTACGCCCTCGGCCGCTACGCCGAGGAATACGCGGCCGGCGTCCTCGACCAAGAGGCCTACACCTACGGCGTGCTCTCCTTCGAGCGGGCCTACGTCGACGAGGAGCAGCGCGCGGTGCACCTCCTCCGCTGCCGCGACCTGCTCCGGGTCTATCGCGACAAGACCGGCGAGGAGTGGGAGGAGATCGACGATCGCCACGACGAGGCCCAAGACACGATCACCAGCGAGGGCCTGGAGTGGCCGCTCCGCGACCAGCCCCAACTCCCGCTCCAGATCGGAGTCGACTCGGGCGTGTTCGAGATCGCGATCGACCTCGAGGGACAAGGAGTCTGGTCGCGCGATCCAGACGTCGAGGGCTGGCGCTTGGTGGCGCCCTGCCTGAGCGCCTACCTGAACCGGCTCGTGCTCCCGCCCGTCGACACCGGGCCCGAGCTCACGCCCCTAGACCTCGTGGGGATCTGCCGCGAGCAGATCAGCGCGGGCCAACGCCGCAAGGCGGGCCGGACCCTGGCGGACTGCCTGGAGCAGGACCGCAAGAGCGCCCCCCTCCTGGAGGCCCTCGGCGCGCTCCTGGGCGAGCTCGAGCCCCTCGAGGCCGGGCAGCTCTTGGCCGCGATCATGTTGGAGGGGGACAAGACGAGCAGCGACTCGGCCAAGGCCGCCCTCAACGCGACCGACCCCGCGCAGGCCCTGGCCATGATCGAGGCCCTCGTCCCCTACGACGAGGACGGGAGTCAGGTCGCGCTCCTCGTCGACTGCGCCGCCGCCCTCCGGCGCAAGAGCCACGCCGAGGTCCGCGCGGTGGCCAAGGACAGCCGGGACAAGCGCGGCAAGCGCCAGATCCGGACCCTCCGGAACCCCTTCTACGGTTGATCGATCGCAGCCAGGAGCAATGTCCATGAGTGACGACAAGATCGTAATGGCCAAGGGCGCCCCGGCGCCCGTCGGGGCCTACCCCCACGCCCGCCGCGTCGGCGACCTCCTCTTCCTCTCGGGGGTCGGTCCCCGCCAGGCCGGGACCGACGCGATCCCAGGCGGACCCATTGAGGACGCAGAGGGCAAGGCCCTCGACTACGACGCCGCCGCTCAGACCGAGGCCGTGATCGAGAACATTCGCACGATCCTCGAGGCCTCTGGGAGCTCCTTCGACAAGATCGTGGACGTGACCTCGTTCCTGGTGGACATGAAGCGCGACTTCAAGGCCTACAACGCCGTCTACAAGAAGCACTTCGAGGGGATCCAAGCCACCCGGACCACGATCCAGGTCGGGGCCCTCCCGACGCCCATAGCCGTTGAGTTCAAAGTGATCGCGCTCCCCTAGTGAGCTCGAACCTCATCGATATCTCTCCTCCCCTGAGCGAGGCCATAGCGGTCTGGCCCGGCGACGTCCCGCTCAAGCGCGCCGTCGCCTTGAGCCTCGAGGAGGGGCACAACATCGCGCTCAGCTCGGTCACGACCACGGTCCACGTTGGCGCCCACGTCGACGCGCCCAACCACTACGTCAAGGGCGGCCAGGACGTCGCGAGCCGGGACCTCGACTACTACTACGGTCCCTGCCAGGTGATCCAGGTCGACGTCCCCCGCGGCGAGCGCGTCCTCCCCGAGCACCTCGGCGTCGAGATCCGGGCCCCGCGCGTCCTGCTCAAGACCGGCTCCTTCCCGGACCCGACTCGCTGGAACAAGGACTTCAACAGCCTCAGCGCTGAGCTCGTGGACCACGTTCAGGCCGCAGGGGGCGTCCTGATCGGGATCGACACACCCTCGGTGGACCTCTTCAGCGACAAGGTCCTAGAGGCTCACCACGCCCTGGCTCGCCACGACATGGCGAACCTGGAGGGGATCGTGCTCAGCCACGTCGAGCCGGGTCTCTACACCCTGATCGCCCTCCCGCTCCCCTTGGTCGGGGCCGACGCCAGCCCCGTTCGGGCAGTCCTGGCGCCCTTTCCGGGAGCTTGATCTGCCCCTTGAGGGCCCAAGCCCCTGTGCTATCGTCCAGCCATCTTGAGCCGAGCAAAGCTAGCAATGTTGATCTTCCCGCTTCCCTTATGACGTCGGTCGCCCTGTCGACCCCGACGTCGGAGCGGATTTCCACTCCTGGCTCGCTCCCCGCAGCGCACGCGGCGGACGCAGCTCCCTCCATCGCTCATCACCTGATTGCCCCCGACGCTGACGCCGGCCGACGGCTCGGACTGCGCTCGGGCCAGGCCTGGACTCTGACTGGCGAGCGGCTCCTGGAGCGGCTCCGCGAGCGAGGCGCTCCGCGCCAGGTCCCAGATCTCCCTTGCCTCCAAGCGCAGGTCGAGGCCTGGGCCGCGGACCTCGAGCTCCGCTGGGTCCGCGTCGAGCACGGCCCCGAATACGCGAGCGCCGCGCGCCAGCTCCCAGCTCCCGGAGCCGCCTTGACCCGTGGCCCCTTGCGCTGCGTCGGCGGCGACTCCTTTGGCCGCCGGGTCGTGTTGGCTGAGGCCAGCCACGAGGGCGAAGCCTGGAGCCTCGACCTCGCGCCCCAGCCCGGAGCGCTCCTCGAGCACCTCCTGGAGTCTGGCCGCTGGCCCCTCTGGCTGGCCGAGGTTCAGGTCTGGGTCCTCCCGATCCAAGACGCCCAGGCCGCTGAGGGAGAAGCTCTCGCCGAGCGCCTCTGCGCCGCGGGCTACCGCGCCGAGTGTCAGGCCGCTGGCCCCCTTGGCGCTCGAATCCACGCCGCCGCGCGCAGCAGGGTCCCCGCCCTCTGTGTCCTCGGCCCCCGCGAACACGCGGCTGGTCAGGTCAGCCTGCGCTGGCGCGGCGCACAATCTCACGAGCTCTTGACGGAGGAGGCGCTCTTGCGCGTCCTTGGTCTGAACGCCCTGAGTCCGACCCACCCCGCCGAGGACACCTCGGCGAGCCTTGCGTCCACGAAGGACAAGGCACGATTCGCAGCATTGAACCGGAGACACTAGCCATAGCCATTCGCAGAAAGCGCCCCGACATGAGTCGCCAGTCCCAGGACCGGGGACCGCGAGTCAACGAGCGCATTAAGATCCGTCAAGTCCGTTTGATCGACCACCTGGGCGAGCAGCACGGCGTCGTAGCGACCGAGAAGGCCATGGAGATGGCTCGCGCGGAGGGACTCGACCTCGTCGAGGTCGCCGACCGTGAGAAGCCCCCGGTCTGCAAGATCATGGACTACGGCAAGTTCAAGTATGAGGCCAAGCGGCGTCAGCGCGAGAACTCCAAGAAGCAACACAAGGTCGAGCTGAAGCAGGTTCGGATCCGGCCCAAGACTGGCGAGCACGACTACCAGGTCAAGCTCAAGCACAGCAAGCGCTTCCTCGAGGCCGGCTGCAAGGTTCAGGTCAACGTGATGTTCCGCGGTCGTGAGCGCGCTCACACCGAGATCGCGCGTGGCCACCTCAAGCGCATGGCCGCCGAGCTCGAAGAGCTGGCCAAGGTCGAGGTCCATCCCAAGATGGAGGGCTTCCGCATGATCATGGTCATGGCGCCGACCCCCAAGGCGCTCCGAATCAGTCGCGAGGCGAAGGATCGCCGGGCGGCCGAGAAGGAGGCCCGCAAGGAGAAGCGTCGCCAGCGCGGCGAGCGGAGCGGTCCGAACGCTGAGGTCCTCGAGTCGAGTGACGATCTCGAAGACGACCTCGACGACACCGCGGCGCAGGCCCTCGACGACTCGGGGGACGACATGGTCGATGACGCCGAGGCGGAGGTCGAGGCAGAGGCCGAGGCTGAGCCGAAAGCCGAAGCTGAGGCTGAGGCTGAGGCTGAGGAGAAGCCTAAGAAGAAGGCCAGCAAGAAGAAGGCCAGCACCAAGAAGAAGGCCAGCAAGAAGAAGGCCAGCACCAAGAAGAAGGCCAAGTCCAAGAAGTAGCGTCTCAGCGCTATTCGTGACGGGCGGCTTCAGCGACACGCTGAGCCGCCCGTTCGCGTTGGTTGCGAGATCACGAGGCTCGGGTTCAATGAGGGGGGAGGCGAGCTATGAGAGACGAGCGATATCGACGCCTCCAGCGAGGAGCGCACTCGACTGGCGAGTCCAGCGAGGCCGAGCTGCTCTTGGCGCGCTTGCGCGCGGGTGAGCTGAGCTACGAGCAAGTCGAGCTCGCGGCCTATCTAGGGAGCCTGGCTGCCGAGGAAGCGACTGACTTCCCCCTCGACGACGAGGCGGACCTGGAGGAGTTCGCCTGGGGCCTCTGCGACTGGGGCCATTGGATCCAGCACCGGGCTTGCCTTGCGGCCGCACGCGAGGCGATCTCGCCCAGGCTGGAGGAGGCGTTTCGCCGAGGGCTAGAGCTCGCCGAGCTATGTGTCGCAGGGAAGACCCCTGAGTCCAGCGTGGTGGAGGAGGTCCAGAACGCCTTGGTTCAGCAGAACCTGCAGCCCTTGGTGGGGCTTGAAGCTGGCACAGTCGACTTCGCCGAGATCGAGGTCAGCCTCAACGCCAACCATGTCGTGACGGGACTCGTCGAGGTGTGCCTCGAAGAGGACGAAGCGATCAGGGCAAGGCAGGCAGTTCAGACCCTGATTGCCGCCTCGCGAATCCTACCTGGCGGCGAGGGGCGGCTCGTCGACCTGCTCGAGGAGGAGTTCGCTGAGCGTCTCCTAGAAGAGCATCTCGCGGACTTAGAGCGCGTTGACCTCCGAGCTCGGAGGCGCTTGGCCGACTATCAAGAGCGCAGGCAAGCAGCGCCAGAGCAGATCCGCTTGCTCGAGGAGCGAGGCTGGGAATACCTCCAAGGGCAACCTTTCGGCGACGAGGCCGACGCGCTTCAGGCCTTGGGCAAGCAGCCGGGCGATTGCCCGACGGCCCGCGCTCGCTGGAACTGCGGCGACGACGTGGTCTTCCTCTTGGTCTTCGTTCACCTCTCGCGCGGCGCGCGAGGGCGAGGGGGCTTTGCCTTCAACTACGGCGAGGGCTACGGTCGCGTCGAGGTTCAGACCTGGATCCCCGCCGAGTTCGTCTCGCGCCCCTGGTTCGAGGCGGCGATGTTGGCCTGGAGCTGTCTTCGCCGGACGATTATCGTTCGTAAGGAGAAGCAACGCGTCGGCGAGGCGGGTCTCAAGATCTACCTCGACGACGAGCGAAGGCCTCCGCCGGGCTGGCTCCTGGTCCGCTGGCCCGAGGAGGTGATCGCGCTCCTCATGACCTGTCAGGTCGAGGCCCTGAGCCTCGACCACGACCTCGGCGACCTCGACGACGAGCGAACGGGCTACACGGTCCTCCAGTGGCTAGAAGAGCAGGTCGCGACCTGTGACTTCGAGCCGCCCGAGGAGATCGCGGTCCACTCCGCCAACGCCTCGGCCGCGGCCAAAATGCGACGGGCCATTCAGAGCATTCGCCGCTTCGAGGCCAGGAACCAGGAGGGATAGGCGCGGCTCTGGACTCCCCTGGGAGCCTGGTTCAAGATCGCGCCCCAAGAGAGGCCCCATGACCGACCTACCCCGCGTGCTCTTCCTCTGCACGGGCAACTCCTGCCGCTCCCAAATGGCCGAGGGCTGGGCTCGCCAGCTCCACGGCCAGACCCTCGCTCCGGCTTCGGCCGGGATCGAGACCCACGGGCTGAACCCGAACGCCGTCGCGGTCATGGCCGAGTCCGGCGTCGACATTAGTGGCCACCAGAGCCAGACCCTGGCGGACTTCGCCGACGCCCAGGGCAACCCCGCCCGCTGGGATCTGCTCGTGACCGTGTGCGGCCACGCCGACGAGACCTGTCCGGCGCTGCCGGTCGGGACCCGCAAGGTCCACGTCGGCTTCGACGACCCCCCGCGCTTGGCCAAGGACGAGACGGACCCCGAGCGCGCGTTGGATCACTACCGCCGCGTCCGCGACGAGATCCGAGCCTTCGTGGAGACTCTGCCAGCTCTCCTATCGATCTAGATTCGAAACGCCCCGACGCCGGGCTCAGGCGCGGGGAAAGGAGCTCTACATCCGCTCGAGGGCTTCGATCCCGAGGAGGTTTAGAGCCTCGGCCAGGGTCTTCTTGCTGCAGGCCACGAGGAAGAGCCGGGCCCGAGTGATCGCGGCCAGAGTCTCGCTGTCCCCCTCCGAGGGGTCGGGCGAGAGGACCCGCCGGTGGGCTAGGAAGCTGTGGGTCTTGCCCGCCAGGTCGAGGACGTAGCGCGAGATCACGCTCGGCTCGTTCTGCTCGGCGGCCTGCCGGATCTTGGGGAGGAACTCGCCTATGGCCTTGATCAGGGCCTGGGTCTCGGCCTCGTGCAGGAGGGAGAAGTCGACGTTCTCGAGGGCCGGCTCGCAGCCCTCGGGCGCCTTGCCGAGGATCCCGGCCAGCCGGGCGTGGGCGAACTGGAGGTAGGGCCCGCTGTCGCCCTTGAGGTTGAGGAGCCGATCCCAGTCGATCCGCTCCTCGTCCCCCTCCCCGATAATGATGTCGATGTCCTTCTGCCGATCCGCCTTGAGGTCGAAGAACTTGATCGCGCCGGTACCTATGGCCTGGGCGACCTCTTCCCGCTCGGCGTCGCTCAGCTCGACCTGCTTGGTGGCCTGGGCCGCGGCTTCCTCAGCCCGAGCCCGCGCCTTCTCCAAGACCTCGTCCAGGAAGACCGCGGTCCCCTTCCGGGTGCTCATCCGCTTGTATTTGCCGAAGCCAATGTGGCTGTAGCCGCTGGCCCAGGACTCGCCCATCTTCTCGAGGATCTTGAACCAGGGCAGGAAGTGATCCCGCTGGTCCTCGCCCACGACGTAGAGGACCTTGTGGGGCGAGTAGGTCTCCGCCCGGTAGTAGGCCGCCGTGACGTCCCGGGTCGTGTAGGTCGTGCCGCCGTTGACCTTGATCAGGATCGCGAAGCCCATGCCCGCTTCGTCGAGGTCGACGCCTTGGGGCCGAAGTCCGTCCTCGTCGGCCGGGACCCGAGCCCGAGTCTTGTCGACGACCTCGATCAGCCCCGGCACGTCCTTCTGGAGCTTGGCCCGCCGCTTCTCGAGCTTCTTCCGCGCCTTGTCCTTGAGCGACGCGTCCTCGAGCTTGGCCTCGGCCTCCTTGATCTCCTGCTGGGCCTTCTCGAGCCGCCGCTCGGCCCGCTCGAGGTTGCTGAGCGCCGTCTCCCGCTGCGTCATCCCGTCGACGAGGAGCCCGCTCGCCTTCAGCTTCTCGACGGTGGCGGGCATCTTGTCGTTGTAGAAGGCCTCGCCGGCCTCGCTCTCGTGCTCGATCCCCAGGATCGCGTAGATCCGCTGGAACTCGACCATGGACCGATCGACGAAGAACTTCCAGAGCTCCAGCGCCTCGGGGTCGGCCTGCTCGAGCTTGGCGAACCAGCTCCGAGCCTCTTCCCGGACGCTGTCGTCCTCCTTGGCCAGCTCGTTGATCTTGACGTAGAGCTCGACGAACACGTCGACGTCCCGCTCGCCGGCCTCGATCCGAGGCATGGCCTCGTCGGACCACCGCTTCCAGGCCGCGATCATGAACCCGAACTGGGTCCCCCAGTCGCCGAGGTGATTGACGCCGACGACGGTGTAGCCCAGGGCCCGATAGATCTGCCGCAGGCTCCACCCGATCACCGTCGACCGGAGGTGGCCGAGGTGGAAGGGCTTGGCGATGTTGGGCGAGCTGAAGTCGATCACGATCGTCTTGCCCGCGCCCTCGTCCGAGCTGCCGTAGGGGCTCTGACCCCAGACCTGCTCGAGGACGGACTTGGCGATGGCGGCCGGGGCGAGCTTGAAGTTGACGAAGGGGCCCGCCGCGCTGACCTCGACCTCGTCGATCGAGAGCCCGACCAGCTCTTGGGCCAGGGCCATGGCCCCGTCCTTGCCCGGCTTGCCCGTCTTGGCGCCGAGGGCGAAGCAGGCCACGGCCAGGTCGCCGCGCTCGGGGTTGTTGGAGGTCTGGATCAGGGGAGCGATCTCGCTGGCGGCGACGCCAGTGTGGTCTGCAATGGCTGCGGCGATCCGATCGACGAAGGCGTCCACGATCTCTCCTCGAGGCTGGTGGCCGGGGGTGCTACGAGGAGCCCCCCGGGCCCTGTCGCGCTGTGGCGCGAAGGGGGCATAGGAGAGCACTCCGCCTGGTCAGGAACAACCCTGGCGGAGGTCAAGGAGAGGGCGGAAAGGTCTAGAGGGGACAATGCGCCTGAGTCTTCGGGGGTCGGCGCTCTGGAGGGGGCTTGGTTGGAGTCAACCGCCATGCAGCCTGCTCGCCGGGTGGGGTCGGCGCGCTGGAGGCGGCTCGGCTTGGCAAGGGAGTTAGTTAACCGCAGAGACACAGAGGACGCGGAGGGATCGCTGAGAGCGCTCTCCGCGAAACCTCTGCGTCCTCTGTGTCTCGGCGGTGAGGAGCGGCTTCGCCTCGCCACTCACAAGGCTCCCCAAGGCCAGGAGTGAGCGTTTTCGCTCGCCAACAGACTCCCTAGGGATACAGATGTGAGCCTCGCGGACCGAAACGTAAGGACTTAGCCTTTGGCCCTTCGTCTGCAATAGAGCTAAGCGTCTAAACAACGAAACAAACAAAGACACAAGGAAATCACTATGAAGAAGTTCGCTACCAGCCTGTTCGTCGCCCTGTCCTTCACCGGCCTCGTCTTCGCCTGCGGCGGCATGACTCAGATCGACCCGCCCTCGCTGCAGCTCGACGCTGGCTCGAGTGACCTCGACGTCCACAGCGTCCGCAACGAGGTCCAAGGCGTCGTCTGCCTGGTCTAGCGACCACCGTCTAGTTCACCGCTAGACGCTTCCTAGGTAATCACCAGCAACAGTTACCTAGACAGCAACAATCCACCAACCCCATCGAGGCGGCCAGCAGCGTTTGTTGGCCGTTTCGTGTTGGTTCCGGAGAGGGGCAACACTTCGCCCCTCAGGGCGTTGGTCCGAGGCTGTGGTCGGAGGTTTCGACGGATGCTTTGGACGAGCACGTGGATCAGCGGTACGCCTTGCCTGCGTACCTGCGAGTACCGGCTCAATGACCTTCCTCTGCGAACGCTAGAAGGATCAACCGAGCCACAGTCCGCGAAACTCCACGAGGACCCCACCTTCGGCAACGAAATACGTGTCTATCGTGGGTCCGCTTGAGGCTGTGTCAATCAAATCCACCGAGAGGCAGAAGACACTCTCCCCGTTCTGAATCGCACGAGTCACCTTCTGGTAGATATTCGGGCCAACCAGGTCTTCCTGAACTGACCCAGGGCCCACTTGGTTCACACAAACTCTGAGCCACCGCTGCCAGAGGGCCTCCCACAAGAGGCCGCCTCGAACGATCTCGGGAAGAGGCTTCAGCCACGCGAGCCTTAGCCAGTTGGAGAGGAAGAAGACGAACCTCAAGGTCGCTCCTTTTCGCGCTGCTGACCGACGCTCCAACTCATTCGGCGAGTCAAGGATCGTAGCAACTCCCCAAGGCGCCTGGTCAAGATCTGGGCTTCAGGCGACGGCTGGCGAGGACGATCGGCATGGGGTCCTCCGGTGCTAAGCGGCAAGAAGCTGGACTCCCTTCGGATCTTCCAACCTCTTTTGGCAAGGCTAGCCGCGGGGCGAGAGGAGCACGAAGGACTCCTGCTCAGCGACGGCCAGGGCGCTGCGCCGGATCAGCTCCGAGACGACCTCCTCTTCCATGAGCCCGCCGACCGCGAGCGTCACGACCATGGCCTCGAAGGCATAGGTCAGGTGCGCGCGGTAGCGGTCCCAGAGGTCTTCGGGCGCGGGGATCCCGGCCGCTGCCAGCGCCTCGCCGTAGCCGGCCACCAGCGCCTGCTCGTGCTCGCGGCGGACCTCGGGGGTCAGGGCGGTCGCGAGCAAGTAGGCCACGTCGCCGATCCCCTCGCCCTTGCGGACGAGCTGCCAGTCCAGGAGGCCTGGGCCCTCGTCGGACCAGTAGAGGTTGCCTGGGTGGCAGTCGTGGTGGATCAGGGTCTGGGGGCCCGAAGCCAGGAAGCGCATGGCCTGGCGACGCCGCTGGGCGTAGCGCAGCGCAGGCCGGCGGAGGTCCTGTGGCACGACCTCGCTCGCGCGATCCAGGCCGCGGCGCATCAGCGGAACTGCCAGGGCCGTCCCCAAGCCGTCCTCCAGGCGCCGGACGGGCCCCGAGAGCCAGGCCAGCTCGCCCGCGAAGAGGGGGCTCTCCCAGTGGCTGGCGTGGAGCCCCGCCAAGGCCTCGCAGACCGCGGCGGCTTGCTCGGCGCTCAGCGAGTCGCGCGGCGTCCCGGGGCGGATTCCGCGCTCGGTCAGGTCCTCGAGGACCAGCGTGTAGCCGCGCCCGAAGGCGGCCTCGGCGGCCAAGGCCTCTGGACGTCGCGTCGGGACCTTATCGGCCAGCTCGCGATAGAAGCGGACCTCGGTCTGGGGGAGGCGCGGGAGGGCCGTGATGGCGCGGGCTTTGAAGGAGCGCGAGGGGAGCTTCACGAACCACTTCCGCGGCGCGTCCGCGTCGTGGTCGAGCTCCAGCCGAACGCGCGAGGTGGTCCCTATGTCGAGGTCTGCGACCTCGACCGAGAACACCTCCCCCGGCGTCCCGCGCGCGGCGAGGACCTCCTCGGCCCAGGCTGCGCTCAGGCCCTCGGGGCGGCTCGCCAGGAGCGAGCGCGAGCGGCTCAGGCTAGGACCCCTGGTTCCAGACCGGCACGGACTCGAGCCCGGCCAGGTGCTCCTGGCAGAGGGCCTGGGCTTGCTCGAGGGTCGGGGCGCCCGTGGCGCGGTAGTAGAGGGCCACGCCGTCCTTGAGCTCGGCCACGACCTGGGCCCGAATCGGGTGATCGCCCTCGGCCAGGTGCTCCAGCTCGCCGGCCTCGCTCTTGGCGGCGCCGACGTAGTGCACGACCGGGGCGTCCCGATCCTTCAGGCTCGCGAGGGAGAGCTCGAAGCAGACCGGGATCCGGAGGCAGTGGTCCACGTACCAGTCCGCCTCGTCGGCGATCTTTCGCCAGGGCGTCCAAGCCACTAGAGCGCCTCCAGGGCCGCGCTCAGCTGCTCAAAGTCCTTCTCGGAGAGCTGGGACTCGAGGCGGCCGAGGTGCTCCTTCCACTCGCCGATCACGTCGCCCTTCTGGCGCTCGGGGGCCTTGTCCGTGGGCTTCATGAGCGGGAACAGGACCACGTCGCGGAGGTTGGGCGAGTCGGTCAGGAGCGCCACGAAGCGATCGATCCCCATGCCCCAGCCGCTAATGGGCGGCATGCCGTATTCCATGGCCAGGAGGTAGTCCTCGTCGAGGTCCATGGCCTCGTCGTCACCGGCGGACTTCTGCTCGGCCTGGCCCTCGAGGCGCTCGCGCTGGTCTATGGGGTCGACGAGCTCGGAGTAGGCGTTGATCACCTCCCAGGAGTCGACCACGAGCTGGAAGCGATCGGCCCGACGGGGGTCGTCGTCGTTTCTCCGCGCGAGGGGGCTGAGGTCCGTCGGGTGCCCGATCAGGAAGGTCGGCTGGATCAGGTTCGGCCGCGCCGTCTTCTTGTAGAGCTGATCGATCAGGCTCCCGCGCCCGGCGTCGGGCTTCTCGAGGTCGATCTTCTTGGCGAACACAGCCGCCTTGAGCGAAGCCGCGTCCTCGTAGTCGTTGATGTCGATCCCCGAGTGCTCGAGGATCGTGTCCCGCAAGGTCACTCGGCCCCACTCGCCTGAGAAGTCAATGGTCCGCTCGCCGCGCTTGATCTGGAGCGTGCCGAGGGACTCTTGGATCACCGAGCGGAGCAGCTCCTCGGTGAAGCGCATGTTGTCTTCGTAGTTCCAGTAGGACGCGTAGAACTCCAGCATTGTGAAGTCCTGGAGGTGGCTGGCGTCCATGCCCTCGTTGCGGAAGCAGCGCGCGAACTCATAGACCCGGTCGTAGCCCGCGACCACGAGGCGCTTGAGGTAGGTCTCGGGCGCGATCCGCATCACGACCGGCATGCTCATGGAGTTGTGGTGGCTAATGAAGGGCCGGGCCAGGGCGCCCGAGGCCTTGTTGCAGAGGATCGGGGTCTCGACCTCGTCGAAGCCGTTGCCGTCGAGGTAAGCCCGGATCGCGGTCACCATTCGGCTGCGAAGCTTGAAGCGATCGCGCGACTCCTGGTTGGTCACGAGGTCGAGGTAGCGCTGGCGCCAGTTCATCTCGAGGTCCGTCACCCCCTTGAACTTCTCGGGCGGGCTCTGGAGCGCCTTACCCAGGAAGGTCCAGGAGGTCACCGAGACCGTCAGTTCGCCGGTCTTGGTCCGCGTGACGAAGCCCTCGACGCCGACGAAGTCCCAGAGGTCGACCTTCTTGGCGAAGAGCTTGTAGTTCTTGCGGCTCTTCTCTTGGTCCGGATCGAGGGCGTCGCGGTTGAACATGATCTGCATCGAGCCGTGGAGGTCCTGCAGCCGAGCGAAGCCCATTTTGCCCATGTCGCGCTTGGCGATCAGGCGGCCGCAGATGCGAACGCCCTGGGTCTCCTCCGCTAGCTGACTGGCCTCAGCCAGGGTGTGCGTCCGGGCGAAGCGATCCGGATAGGCCTGGACCCCCGCCTCCCTCAGCATTCCCAGCTTCTCAATCCGACGATCGCGGTACTCGTTCGACACGAGCTCCTCCTTGGGGCTGCGGGCCCGAGCGCGCGATTGGAACACGGGCCGCCACGAGCGCCCAGAGCGGGCATGCCCCTCGAGTCCCTCTCTTCTGAGAGAGGAAATTCCTGGGAGGAGGCTAGGTCCGGATCGAGCGGCTATCCTGGTTCTCAATGGCGAGCTCTGAGACCACACGCGAATCCACCGCAGAGGAGGTCGCTGCCGTGCTGCCTCCGCCCGGCAGCTTCGGCCGGATCGTCCTCGACCTGGGGCTCATGTCCCCAGAGCAGCTCGAGGAGGCCGTCGCGCTCCAGCGGAAGCGCTCCGAAGGCGGCGACTTCGCGCGCCTCGGCCACATTCTGGTCGAGCGCGGCTACCTGACGCCTGGCGAGGTCCAGCGCGTCCTCGAAGCCCAGAAGATCGTCATTCTGACCTGCGTGGCCTGCAGCGGCCGCTACAACATTCGCGACTACTCGCCGCGCTTCCACTACGAGTGCCCGCGCTGTCACCGCGAGCTGCGCCCCGGCCAGGTCGAAGACGTCGCCGTCGAGGACCAGCTCCAGTCCCAGAAGGACGCCGCGACCCTCACCCGGGCCGAGGAGACCAACACCGCCAAGATCCGGATGCTCAAGCGGCTGGGCAAATACGAGATCCTGGGTGAGATCGCCCGCGGCGGCATGGGGATCATCTACAAGGTCCGCCAACCCGAGCTCGACCGAATCGTGGCCCTCAAGACCCTCCGCCAGGAGGAGGTCGAGAAGGACGACGCCGCCGAGCAGTTCCTGGCTGAGGCCCGCGCCGTGGCGCTCCTCCGCCACCCGAACATCGTCGGGATCCATGAGGTCGGCGAGTTCCGCGGGATCCGCTACTTCACCATGGACTTCATCGAGGGCCTGCCCCTCGACCGAATCCTGAACCGCGACCCCCTCGAGCCAACCCGCGCCGTCGAGATCGTCGTCGCCATAGCCGACGCCATGCACTACGCCCACCGCCGCGGCGTGGTGCACCGCGACCTCAAGCCGGCCAACATTCTGGTCGCCAGCGAGGACGGGAGCCCCTTCCTGGTGGACTTCGGGATCGCGAAGACCATCGCCGTCGACGGCCCTCGTCAGCTCTACGACGAAGAGGAGGACCTCCTCGGCAGCATTCCTTACATGTCGCCGGAGTACGTCGAGGGCTCGGCCTACGACGAGCTCTGCGACCTCTACTCCCTCGGCGTCGTCCTCTACGAGGCCCTCGGCGGGGCCAACGCGCTCCCCTACTACGACGACGACACGCGGCGCTTCCTCGAGAAGATCATCAGCATCGAGCGCAAGCCGATCACCGACTGGGTCCCCAACCTCGACCCGGGCTTGGTCGAGGTCGTCCACCGCATGGTCTGCCCGCGCGAGCGGCGCTACCCCTCCATGCAGGCGGCGGCTCGAGCGCTCCGCCGTTGGCTCCTCAACCAAGACGCCGGCAAGGACTCGCGTCGCTTGGCCGAGCCGGCCGCGGCCCCTAGCGCCCCCGCGCCCCCCCCAGAACCCCAAGCCGCCCCGCAGCCCGAGCCCGCGCCGCAGCCTGAAGCCGCCCCGGCCCCGGTCGCCGCGGCAGCGCCTGCGGCGGAGTCTGCGCCGGCCCCTGCCTCCGCGGGGGGTCCCGAGCCCCTCTCGCGACGCACCGTGCTCTTGGGCATGCTCCTCCTGATTAGCCTCGGGTTCTTGGGCTACACCAAGAACCAGGTGGGCATCGTCCAAGGGAAGCTCGACGAGATGCGAGCGGACCAGCAGCGGATCGAGCAGCTGCGCGATCTGGAGTCCGCGCGCCGCCTAGCGGCGGCTCGCCTCGAACACGCCCGCGAGCTCCTCGGCCTCGGCGCCACGGAGCGCGCGCTGAGCCTCTGCCAGAGCGTGATCGACTCGGCGCCGGACCCCGAGGACCCCTTCCTCTCACGAGCCTACCGGCTGCGCGCGGAGCTCCGCACGAAGCTAGGCAAGCCGGGGGCAGCGGCGGACGAGGCCCGCGCCGTCGAACTCGAGGCTAGAGGCAAGTAGCTATGAGCGAGCCTCCCGAGTGGCGAACGCCCGCGATCGGGCTCCTCGTCGTCGGAGGACTCCTCCTGTGCGGGGGGGCGCTCAAGCTCTCGACCTCGAACCGCTCGTTCTTCTCTAGCTCGACCAAGCCCAAGAGCCGCTACCCCAAGCGCAAGCCCTACCGCCCCCAGCCCCCGCCCCCGATCAAGGTCGTCCCGCCCCAGCCACGCCAGCCGCGCCAGCGGCCAGCGACGCGAGTCGACACTGGGCCTGGGGCCGAGGATCGAGAGACGCTCCGCTCGGACCCCGACGAGAACTCGCGGGCCTTCGCGGCGACCTCCCTGGGCAACATTCGTCCGATCCAAGAGGCCACGATCACGGTCCTGATCGAGGCCCTCCAGGACGAGGACTCCCTCGTGCGATCGTCCGCTGCCGACACGCTCGGACACCTCGGGCGGAGCGCCCGCCGAGCGCGGAGCGCCCTCTACCAGCTCCGCCGCGACCCCGACCCCGAGGTCCGGCGCGCGGTCACGGCCGCGCTCCGCAAGATCCGCTAGGGACGCGGGAGCGGGACGCGGTCTAGGTCGCGGACGGCGCGGACCTCGGGATAGATCGTGCTCGCCTCCTCCACGAAGGGCCGGGTGCTCCCGTAGCGCTGGCTGAAGTGGGTCAGGACCAGGGTCCCGCGCGCGCCGCCCTCCTTGGCTATGGTCGCCGCCTCGCGAGCGGTCAGGTGCTTGTGGTCGCGCGCGAGGTCCTTGTGACACTCGAGGTAGGTGCTCTCGATCACGGCCATGTCCGCGTCTCGCACGAGCTCGAGCGCGCCCGGGCAGGGCCGGGTGTCCATCACGAACGCGAAGGCGGCGCCGCGCTTTTGGATCGTGACGTCCTCGAGGCGAACCAAGCCGGCCTCGGTCTCGACCTGGCCCTCGCGCTGGAGCTGACCTATGGCGGGACCCTTGAGGCCCTTCTCGGCCAAGAGCTCCTTGTCGAAGCGGTAGCCGTCACGCTCCTTGATCCGATACCCGTAGGTGTCGACGGAGTGCTTGAGGGGGTGAGCCTCGATGACGAAGGTCTCGTCCTCGGCCACGACGCCGCCCTTGCCCTCGACGGGGACGGGGACCAGGTTCACGGTCTTGTGGAAGATCGTGGAGCTGATCAGGCGCCGGTAGTAGCGCTCGCCGCTCTTGGGGAAGAAGACCTGGACCGGGTGCTTGACCCGATCCAGCGAGAGGCGCTGCACGATCCCCGCCAGGCCGAGGGCGTGGTCGCCGTGAAAGTGAGTGATGAAGATCCGCGAGACCTCAGGGACCGCGACCTCCGCCATGATGAACTGGCGCTGCGTCCCCTCGCCCGGGTCGAAGAGGAACCCCTTGCCATCCCAGCGGAGCAAGTAGCCGTTGTGGTTCCGGTATCGGGTGGGGACCTGACTGGAGGTCCCTAGGGCGACGAACTCTCGCAGGCTCATGGGTGCTCTTTCTATGCGCTTTGGGCTGGCTCCGCCACCGAGGGCGGGTGAATCGGCTAGCCGGGATAGTTCACGACGGACCTGCTGCCGCGCTCCTGTGGAGAAATCCCGGCTATCAATGGGCCGAGGGGCGCCGGTGCCCTGGCCCGTCTATGTGCCCTCTAAGAACACTCTGCAGGTCTCTTGGCGAAGGGTGCAAGCGCGCCGAGGCCCCTCAGAGACACCTGAACGGGAGGAATCACTTGCCGACCAAGGAGGCTGGTGATTCCTGGAGGGTTCTCGGTGGCCACGACCGGAGCGCCAGCCCCTCTTTGTGGCTAGACTTCGTTGGTGGCAAAACTAGTGCGCATCTGGACGGACGGCTCTTGCCTCGGGAACCCTGGACCCGGCGGCTGGGGAGCCCTGTTGACCTTCGGCGAGCACGAGCGCGAGCTCTCGGGCGGCGAGGACGACACGACCAACAACCGCATGGAGCTCATGGCCGCCATTGGCGCCCTCGAGAGCCTCAAGCGCCCCTGCCAAGTCGAGCTCTGGTCTGACTCCAAATACGTGATCGACGGGATCACGAGCTGGATTCACGGCTGGCGCAAGCGAGGCTGGAAGAAGGTCAAGAACCGTGACCTCTGGGAGCGCCTGGACGAAGCTCGCGGCCCCCACGACATCGAGTGGCGCTGGGTCAAGGGCCACTCGGGCGACGAGAACAACGAGCGGGTCGACCGCCTCGCCGTCGCCCAAGCCGAAGAGCACCAGTCCCAGCTCGAGCGGGGGACTGCGTGAGCTTTAGAGGCGACGTCCGCTCCATGGCCCTCGACGAGGTGTTCGGCTACCTAGCCTCGAACAGCCTCACGGGTCGACTCGCGGTCCAGAGCGGCGACGAGGTCACCGCGCAGCTCTTCTTCCGCGAGGGGCACCTCTTCTTCCAGGACAAGGCCCGGCGCGGGACCTACAACCTCGGCAAGATCCTGCGACACACGGGCGTCTTCACCCGAGAAGGCCTCCACGCCTACCTCGGCGACCTCAAGAAGCGTAAGGACGAGATCGCTGACAAGGAGGGCCCTGGCGTCGCCGAAGCTCGCCGGCTCCAGTTCACCGAGGAGGTCCACGACCTCTTCCTCTGGAACGAAGCTCGCTTCGAGTTCTTCCCTGGCCCCTGGCCAGCAGCCGTCGAAGCCGATAAGGAGAACGGCCGCGGCTACTCGGCTGAGCTGACCTCGCTCCTCATGGACGTCGCCCGCAGAGAGGACGAGCGGCGCCGAATTCGTGCCAGCCTCCCCTCGACCCGTGTCGTGCTCCAGACGACGCCTGGCTCGGGCGACTATGTCCTCGCCGGACTTCGTAGCGCCAAGATCGAGGCCCCTCGAAACCCCTTCGACGGCGCGACCTCGCTCGAATACCTCCTCAAGGAGTGGGGGATTCCCCACCACGAGGCCCTGATCGCGATCGCGACCCTCGTCGAGCGCCGCCTCCTGGAGCCCCTCGACCGGGACAAGGCCGCCGAAGGCGTCAAGCAGGAGGTCGAGAGCGCCCGCCTGAACCAGGCCAGCGTGTTCCTCGGTCACTACAACGAAGTCCGTGAGCCTGGGCAGGCTCGCTTCGACGTCGAGCTCGAGCGCCACCTGGTCGACAGCACCGCGTTTCAAGAGGGCCGCGAAGTCAACCTCCGGATCCGCCTCAGCGGAGCCCGGACCTTCTCCCTCCTGACCTCCCTGATCTCGAGCGGATCGACCTTCAGCCTGATCCTCCGCCACCGCGGACTCGAGAAGCAGGTCTGCGGCCTCCCGGGGGAGGCATACGTCTACGACGCCCCGCGGCGGGAGGACCCCTGCCCGCTCCTCGTCGACTACTTGGTCGAAGCCGGCGCCCTCAAGAAGAAGGCCGCCAAGGCCTACCGCGCCCTCGAGCCCAGCGCGCGCCCAGAGCTGGGCGGCGTCGTCGGGCAGCGCCAGCTGATAGCAGCCAAGCGCGCTCGCCTGGTGGACGTCTTGGCCGAGGTCGCGTTCTGGCGGTATGCCGACCTCGAGCTCTCCAATCGCGCCGTCCGCAGCACCGACCTCACGCCAGACGGGGAGACCCTAGAGGTCCCGCTCGACGAGGAGAGCCGCAGCGAGCTCCTCAAGGGCTTCAGCCGCTGGGCCAAGACCTTCGGCGTCCTCCCCAGCGAAGCCTGCGTCTACCTCCAAGCTGGTCAGCTCGACACCAACGACCCCGCCGCGCGCTTCTTCCAGCGCTTCAGCCTCGACCGCTCGGTCGCCGAGCTCCGCCGAGAGGCTCAGACGACGTCCCTCGAGTTCGCGCGCTTCGTCGCCCGAGGAGTCAAGCGCGGCTATATCCGCGCTCCCAGGGTCGAGGAGCTGCGCAAGGCCTTCAAGGACGCGATCTCTGCCGGACGAGAAGTCACGAGCCGACGCTTGGCGGAAGCCGGCGCCAACTACGGCTACGCGGGCTTCCAGAGCGAGTTCAAGAAGCTCGGTTCCAGCGGCTCAGGCGCGGGAGAGGCCGGCCTCGAGGGCGACCTGGACGGCGTCGGCCTGGCGGCGGTCCTCCAGTCCCTGCGAAACAACCGCCGGACGGGAACCCTCGTCGTCCGCTCGGGACGGCGCGAGGAGCGGCTCTGTTTCCAGCAGGGCGAGGCCTTCTTCCTCGAGGTGGACGACACCGAGGGCGACGCCTTCGTCGAGTTCTTCCTCGGGGAGGACGGAGCGGACTCCTTCGGAGACCTGGGCGGAGAGGGCGGCGGGAGCCGCGGCCTGGTGGCCGAGGACGACCTGGATCGCGACGAGCTGGCTGAGCTCAAGAAGCGCTTCCTCGACATTCTCCTCTGGGACGACTCGACCTTCGCCTTCTACCAGAGCGTGCTCCCAGAGGAGTTCTTCGACGTCGGCGAAGGCGTGACCAAGGTCGCGCTCAGGACCCAGCGCTTCCTCCTCCAAGCCATGCAGGTCATGCATGCCTGGGAAGAGGCGGCCGAGGTGTTCAACTCGGGCAAGGCCCAGCTCGAGTTCCGCGACGCCGACGCCAAGCACCGCGCGATTCGCGAGTGCGGGCTCCCCGAAATGCTGACCCTGATCGACGGGCGCCTCTCTTTCGACGACCTGGTGCGGGCCTCGCGTGTTCCACGGCTCGAGGCTGGCCAGCTCATAGCCGAGCTCGTTCGCCTGGAGGTCATGTCCGCGGTCGTCCCACCGCCTCCGACCGCGAGCCTCGACCTCTCTGACCTCCCCGAGCCGATCCCGGATTGACGCCTTGACCGCCCCCACCTCGACCTCGTCCCCTGGACCTCGCGCGACGCTGCGTCCTGGCGAGCGTTGTGGGCTGCTCTCAATCTCCCGAGGACCTCTTGACCGCTAGCTCTGCTGAGCGTCTGCAAGCCGGAGCCAAGGTCGCTGTCCGCGATCGACGGGGCCGGACCCTGCGTCACCTGGAGATCAAGCGCAGACTGGCTCAGGGCGCGCATAACGCGACCTACCTCGCCCGAGACCACGAGAACGAGCGCTGGGTCGTGGTCAAGAGCGCGCTGCTGGGGGGCGAGGACACCGAGCTCGCGATCGAGGAGCGGATCCTGCTCCAGCTCGACAGCCCGCACCTGGTGCGACTCCTGGGGGGAGGCGCCGACGCGCGCCTCCACAAGATCCTGGCCTACGAGCGACTCTACCCCAACCCCCTCCTCCTGCTGAGCGCCCCGAAGGTCCGGCTCCAGTTTCCAGACGACCCCGGCGGACGTTACTGCCCGCTCCCGCCGCGAATGGCGCTGGCTCTGATCAGCGACCTCTTCCGTGGCCTGGCCCACCTCCACGAGGAGGGCTTCGTCCACCACGACGTCAAGCTCGGGAACCTCCTGGTAGCGATCGACTCTGCCAAGGGGAGCTCTTTGCGCGCCCATGAGATCCTCAAGGCCGCCGCCCTCGGCCAGACCCGCGGCGTGCTGATCGACTTCGGCGCCGCTCGCAGCGCCGCCTTCCTCCGTGAGCTAAATGAGGGCCACGTCGAAGCCTCCGAGGTCCCCCCGCAGCTCACGCCGCTCTACGCGCCCCCAGAGGCCCTCCTGGAAGTCGCCGGACGCCGAGTGCTCCTGCCCTCGCTCGATCTCTACGCGGCAGCCCTGGTCAGCTACTCCCTGTTCTGTGGCCGGACCCCCTACGAGCATCTCGGCGTCAGCGGCAGAGACGTGCCCCGACTCCTCGAGGTCAAGGCCGAGGAGCAGCGTGGCGCCGAGCTCCCGATCAACTTCGACTACCTAACCCGAGCGCCAGGCATGCGTGAGCTCGGGAAAGAGCTCTTTGGATTCCTGTCTTGCTGCCTCTCGGGGGATCCCAGTCAGCGACCCAGCGCCAAGGAGGCGTCTGGCTTCTGCGAAGAGCTCCAAACCTGGTATCACGAAGCCCTCGCGGCGTCTCCCGACAAGCCGGCGCCAGCTCACAGCGAGTCAAGCGCGCAGCCCAAGCGCTCGCTGTCGAGCGAAGCAGCTCCTTCCCGGCGGGTTCCCCGCGCGACTCGCGCCAAGCTCGAGCCAGCCTTGGCCGAGACGGCCGAGGCACCCGTGGAGGCAACGCTGGGTGACGGCTTCTCTACCTCTGCAGAGTCCGCAGTCTCCGCCCAGCGGCTTCGGGACCAAGGTGCTCGAGCCGAGGTGGCAAGCCCAACCCCCCTCAAGGCCGAATCCGCTGCGCCTGAGGACCCGACCCGCACTCGCGCCAGGCCCTCTCAGCGCGCCAAGCGTCCCCGAGGCAGCGCAGACAGAGAGAACAAGGCTCCTCTCTCCGAGGGCAGCCAGCGTCAGGGTGGCAGGCCGCCCTCCTCCGAGCGCATGCAGCGCCAGGGGGGCAAGCCGCCCCCCTCCGAGGGCATGCAGCGTCAGGGGGGCAAGCCACCCTCCGAGGGCATGCAGCGTCAGAGTGGCAAGCCGCCCTCCGAGGGCATGCGGCGCCAGGACGGCAAGCCGCCCACCTCCAAGCCGATTCAGCGCCTGGACAAGCCGCCTACCTCCAAGCCCATTCGACGCCAGGGCGACCCTCCATCCGAGCGCATGCAGCGACAGGGTGGCAAGCCACCCACCTCCAAGCCCATTCGGCGTCAGGGCGATCCTCCCTCCGAGCGCATGCAGCGCCAGGGTGGCAAGCCGCCCCCCTCCGAGCGCATGAGGCAGCCAGGCGGCAAGCCGACCACCTCCAAGCCCATTCGGCGCCCGGGCGACCCTCCCTCCGAGCGCATGCAGCGTCAGGGTGGCAAGCCGTCCCCCTCCGAGCGCACGAGGCAGCCGGGGTCTGCGGACGGCCGACCGCCGAGCGTAGGAGCGGGCCCAAGGACTCCTCGGCGCGGACTCCCTGCCCTTGGCTCCGGACCTCGAAGCCCTCGCAGCGGACTCCCCGCTGTCGGGTCTGGACCTCGCACTCCTCGCAGCGGACTTCCCGCCGTCGGGTCTGGACCTCGCACTCCTCGCAGCGGACTCCCCGCCGTCGGCTCCGGCCCTCGCACCCCACGCGGCGGACTCCCTGCTGTCGGGTCCGGCCCTCGCACCCCACGCAGCGGACTCCCCGCCGTCGGCTCCGGCCCTCGCACCCCACGCGGCGGACTCCCTGCTGTCGGGTCTGGACCTCGCACCCCACGCAGCGGAATCCCTGCCGTCGGCACCGGCCCTCGCACCCCTCGCAGCGGACTCCCCGCCGTCGGCACCGGCCCTCGCACACCTCGCGGCGGACTCCCGGCCGTCGGCTCCGGCCCTCGCACCCCTCGCGGCGGTCTCCCGGCCGTCCGCTCCGGCCCTCGCACCCCTCGCGGCGGACTCCCGGCCCTCGACCCTAGCGCGATCGGCCTGCCTGAGATTCGTGAGCAGCCCTCGCCCGAGGACACGACCCCGACGCGGGACGAGGCCTCCAAAGAGGACGAGACCTAGAACAAGAGCGAGACGGTCCCTATGGCCGCCACCGTCAAGATCATGGCGGCGCTCGGAGCGCGAGAGGCACGCAGCGTCGGCGTCTGGCTCCGAACACCTCGATAGCCCAAGGAGAACACGACGCCGCCCTGCTCCGAGAACATGACCCAGAGCGCGTAGCCGCCGAGGAAGGTTCCTATGGGGAACAGGAAGAGGAGCAAGAAGAAGAGCGGGGCCGCGACGACCCGAGCCCACTCACGCAGCTTGAGGAGCCCGACGCCAACCACTAGAGGGGGCGCGATCCCTACCACGAGGTAGATCAGGGTCGAATCCCAAGGGCGCTGACCGTGAATCGCGTCGCTGAGGAGGGCCAGCGCGACGAGGGTCGTGAGACCGATCGCCAGGCAGCCCAGAGCCAAGCAGCGCGCTTCGTGCTGAATGAACCGAGCCCGAGTGGCCTTCGGTCCCCCGACCCGCTCTTCGACCTCCGCCTGGGGCGGCTCGTAGGGATTCGTCATGCGGTGACGCGCAGCGCCCTGTCCGCCCCCCAAACCACGCGCGCTACCTCTTCAGGCGCTGCGTCTTGACCCAGCGCAGGTAGTCCTTGGGCAGACTCCCGAGCTGAAGGGCCCTGGGGACGACTGGAATCGCTTCGCCAGCCGCCACGTCGTTGGGGAGGTCCACCTGGATCCGACGCCCCGCGAACTCGACCAAGGCCCAGCAGCGAGCCCAGGCCAACTTCTGCCGCAGGAGCACGCTCCGCCGCCCATCGAGGAGCTCGAGCCAGTCCGCCTCAGGAGCAGTCCGGTTGTCCTTGAGGAGGCGCAGCGTGGACTCAGCTCGCTTCTTGCGGAGCTTCCAGGTGAAGTGCTCGCGCAAGCCGAGCTCGAGCCAGGCTGGGGCGGGCCCCACCCGGTGGGCGAGGTGAGCCGCGACTAGGCTCGAGACGATCTCGCGCGTCTCCTCCTTGGGAACAGAGGGGAAGAGGAGCACGCCTAGCTCAGGCGAGAAGTAGGCCTGACTGCCCGACTCGTTGGTCAAGCGCCCGTAGTCTTCGGGGACGATCAGGACCCGGATTTGAGGGCCCTCCGCATAGGCGCGGATCATCCGCTCGAGCCGAGTCCCGACCTTGCTCAGGAGGGTCGAGAGGCGCGCGGCGTCGTCCGCGGAGCCCCGCGAGAGGACGACCTCGAACTCGTCTTCCTTGCGAACTCGGGCTTGGCGATAGAGCCGGTCGAGGGTGATCAAGTAGCGAGAGTCCTGCACCACGAGGGGATCGCCGGGCCCGAGGGCTTGCGCCATTCGGACGCGGTCCTCGAGAAGGGAACCCTCAGGCTTCTCCTTGAGGTCGACCTTCGCCAAAGCGATCCGAGCCTGGGCCAAGCGAGCCAGGCCCTGATCTGGACGGACCTCGAGGACGGCGCTCGCTTCGACCTCGGCGGTGTCGAGGCGCAGGCCGCGGGCCAGGGCCAAGGCCCGCAGGCCACGGGCCTCGACCAAGCGCGGGTCCAGGCTCAGGGCCTCGCCAGCAGCGCGCAGCGCGAGGGCGGTCTCGTGGTGATAGAGCTCGACGTAGGCAAGGTAGAACCAAATCGGAGCGTAGCTCTTGCCCTCGGCCGTCGAGAGCTGCTTGAGCCTCTCGCGGGCGGCGTCGACCTTCCCACTCAGGATCTCCGCCTTGGCGGTCTCGAGGGCGGCGATCACCTTGCTGGTCGTCGTGGCGATCGCCTGGGGGTCCTCGCCCGTCAGGACGGGAAAGGTGAAGGGCTCAGCGCCACCGCCGGTGACAGGGATCGCGTCGATCTCACGTCCGACGCGCTCGGTGTAGACCGCCTCCGCCCTAGCGACTCGGCTCAAGTCGAGGGGGGCTTCGACGGTGACCTTCCGGATCCGAACTGTCTCAGAGGCTGCGATCAAGAGCCCGATCTCGTTGATCCGAGCGGTCGTAGCCTTGGTCGTGACGGGCAACCCGTCGAAGATCAGCGAGATCTCTCGCCCGTCGAACCCGAGCTGGACTTTGCGGCCTCCCGAGGGAGGGAGCGAGCCACGCTGGAGGAGGTTCCGCCCCAACTCAAGGCGCCATTCGCCGCCACCCCAAGTCACCGAATAGGTCTTGGACGTCCCGCCCCGGGCTACGACTCGCACGCCGAAGGTCAGCCCTGGGACCGCCTCCTCGAACTCGGCCGAGACCAAGATCGGCGGAACATAGTCTTCAGGTGACTTCCTCGACTTACGCGAGGGAGAGCCGCAAGGTAGCGGCTTCGTCTCGAGACGACAGGGTGTCCCTTCGAGAGCCAGCACGCCGTCCTCAGCCCGAATCGTGCTTCCTGGGGCGGCGTCGAAGTCTGCCGGCGCGAAGCTCGTCGGATAGTGGACCCGTGACAATCCCGGCTTGCCCGAGGGGAGCACGACCGCCGACCAGGGGGCCTCCTTGATCAGGGCTTCTGCCGAGATCGAGCTCGCTCCGATCCCCGCCAAGGCGCTCTTTGCCGTCTTGAGATCCCGGGCGATCAGCGCGTGACGCGCCAGCTCGATCTGGTCGGCTGCGACGTTGGCGTCCGTAGACGCCTTGGTCAAAGCTAGGCTCAGGAGGGGCTCGGCGCCCCACTCCAACTTGTGAGTCTCGCCGTCAGCGGTCTTGACCGTGAATCCGTCAGCGTCGAGGTCGGTCACGCTGAGGGTCGTGAGCTTCCCCTGGAAGGGCAAACCGCGGAGGGACTTCCCCTCGACTCGCTTCAACCGGCGAGCCCAAGAGTCGGAGCTGACGCGCTTACGCGCCTCCTCGTAGCGCTCGCGGGCGGCGTCTTCTTGGACCTTGGCCCGCTGGTCGCGGAGGGTCTTGAGCCGCTCGTGGGCTCCGTCGAAGGGCGGCACGTTGCGAGGGACCGCTGTCGGCCCCAAGAGGCGCGCGAGCTTCTCCTCGGCCTCTCCCGCAGCCTTTCCAAGCTGGCGCAGGTGCCCGCGCGCTTCCCCCGCTACGCGATTGAGAAACTCGAGCCTCTCGATGCGAGCGTCGCGATCGCGCCCGACTTGCCCAACGTCCTCGCCGGACTGCGGCTTGACCTGTCGCCAGAGCCCCAGCAGCTCCTCGAACTCTCCGCGCTTGTAGAGGTCCAAGTCTTGCCCGCGGACCTCAGTGATGGAGAGCCCGTCCTTGGGCCCCTCGGGCGTCGCGTCTGGGCCGTCGGTCTTGTTCGTCGTCTTCTGGGTCTTGCGAGTCTTTTGGGTCTTGGTCTTGTTGACCTTGACCGGGCCCCGCTTCTTGCGCCCCAAGAGGACAACGATCACGACTGCGATCACCGCCACGAGCCCAAACAGGACCACCAGGATCGCCGTCGGGTTGCTCTTCTTGCCCCGATCCGCTCGCCGTTGGAGGCGGTCTTGGACGGAGACCGTCTCCAAGACAGCTTCAGAGCTGGCCATCAGTGCGTCGCGCTGATCACTCGGAAGGAGGGTCACGCCGGAGGGTTCGAGCGCGTCGGCGAGCATGTTGTAGTCGCAGCGCGGGCACTCGATCGCGAACGCGCCCATCTCCTGGCGAGGGAAGCGCCCCAAGCAGCCCTTGCAGATCAGGACCCGCTCGCGCAGGTGCTGATAGAGCATCTCCACCATCTTGGGGTCGAAGCCAGCTCGCGGGAGGAGATCGTCGAGTCGACGAATCTTGCCCTCGACGACCTTCTTGTCCTGAACCGCGCGGACGGTCTGGAGGAGCTTCGGGCTCAGGAGCCCCGCCTCGATCCCTAGCTGGCCTACCAGGAGGTCCTCGAAGCGCTCGAGGGTAAAGGCCTGTGGGTTGGGCAAGCCGTGGACCGACTCCAAACGAAGCACGGCCCGCAGGGCCTCCCCCCGCTGGGGGAAGAGGTCCACGACGAAACGTGAAAAGGGAGACTCGTCGCCGCACGAAACCCAGGCTTCGTAAGACTTCGTCGCCTCGTCCGCGGCGAGCACCTTGTCTCGGATCAACGCCGAGAGGAGGGCGCGGGCGCGCTCGATTTCCTGAGCCATAGTTGGCCAGTTTGGACTCTGACCTGCATTCCTGCCAGCACTTAGGGCGGTGGATTTTTCACGACTGCTGACCCCTCGCCCTGAGCCCAATGCGGAACCCGTGCCTCTCTCCTGGCCCTGCCCGGCGGAGTCGCCGGTATGCGTGCTCCGCCCGGCCCGGCCGGAGCCGCGAGCTCGTTCGGCGTCGGAATCAGGTCTGAACTCAGCCAATCCTTGGACGTATTGGAGGAGTGAAGCTCCCTGAGTCACGCCTCTACGTCCCCTCCCGGCGCGCCGCTGGGTGCGCTCTCTTCGGCGGGGGCGCGACGCTGGTGCTCTGCCTCCTTGCCCTCAACAACCTGGCTCGGGCCCCGCTCTCCGTTGGAGGTGTCGCATCTGTACTATGGCTGGGGTTGGTAGCCCTCTACACCGCTGGGGGTCTCGTGGCGTGCGGCGGCTTGGCGGGCTTGGCGCGGGGCGCGCTGCACCTCTTCAGTCGAGTGGAGTTCGTCGGCCTCAATGGCGCCGGCGACCTCCAACACGGATTCGTCCTCTGGGGGCAGGAGTTCACCCTGGACTCGGCCCCGCTTGGTTCGCTGAGCTCCGTGCGCTGGTCCCCCGGGCAGGCCTCCTCCATGACGGGGGAGGACATGGACGACTGGAGCGTGACGCTCTGGTTCCAGGGAGAGGAGCTCGAGCCTCGTCCCTGGAGTGACTCGCCCTGGCTGCTGGGTTCCCAGGGGCCAGGGCGTGCTACCTCTAGGGTCGGCGAACGCTTGGTCGCCTTCCTGCGCCGTAGCGGCTGCGGCCTCCGCCGGGACTCCGAG
>Ga0316204_10001021_pt1 | contig 84226 bp, 69 predicted proteins | sample 6monrhotite_MG_2_FD_205661 | JGI IMG/M metagenome (GOLD analysis project Ga0316204, IMG submission 205661) | Microbial mat bacterial communities from mineral coupon in-situ incubated in ocean water Damariscotta River, Maine, United States -... | ecosystem: Environmental > Aquatic > Marine >... | reverse complement strand
TCGTCGGTGTTGGCGACGTAGTTGGCCGGCGGGGCGCAGTCGGTGACGGTGGTGCCCGGGTCGCCCGCACCGTCGCCGTCGCTGTCGGCGAAGTACGGCTGGAAGGTGAAGGACTCGTCGATGTTGGTGTCGCAGTTGTTGTCGACGCCGTCGCAGAGCTCGGTGGCGTCCGGGTAGACGTCATCGCGGGTGTCGTCGCAGTCGTCGGCGTTGAGGACGTAGCCGTCGAGGGCCTCGGCACAGTTGTCCACAGGGACCGCGAGGTCGCCGAAGTCGTCGCCGTCGTCGTCGAGGTAGAAGGTGTTCTCGTCCAAGCCTTCGTCGACGTCGGTGTCGCAGTTGTTGTCGACGCCGTCGCAGATCTCGGGGTTGCCGGTGAAGCGGGTAGGGTCGTTGTCGTCGCAGTCGCCGTCGGTGGTGGAGAGACCGTCGAGCTCGGCCTCGTCGCAGGCGTAGATGGGTGCTCCAGCGCCGTCGCCGTCGCCGTCGCCATCCCGGTAGTAGGTCTGCTCAGTACAGTCCGGGCGGGTGCCCGTGTCGGAGTTGGTGGTCGCCGGCTTTTCTTCGTCGCCGCTGCAGGCGGCGAGCAGCAGCGTCAGCCACAGGACGGATGTGCGGGTTGCAGGGCCACTTGTCGCACCGTGATGCGGAGACGCTGGCGTGGCGTTCACGTACCCCCCCTTCGATGGCGCGAGTATAGACCACGCCGACCCCATCGCCGAGTACTGGGCTCGTGGCCCTGGATGATGGACAGTGCCTACAGAGGGCAGGTGTTGGAGCACGTCACCGTGTTCCGGTACACGTCGGCCCCGACGCCGAAGTCGTCGTTCAGGGAGAGCCATGCGTAGGTGGACCAGCGCTCTGAGACGCAGCCGGAGAGGGCTGCGGACGCAGCAAGAAGGGCCGTGAGGCGGGTCAGATTGGGGCTCACTGGCACACCTCCTTGGCGACCGAAGCGACCTGGTCTTCGCACCAGAGCTCGTCGCAGTCCTCGCTGCCGCCCTCCCACTCGAGGGTGACGACGGGCTTGCCGTCGAGGCGGACCTTGTCGTTGCTGTTCACGGTGAAGGCCTGTTCGGTGCAGATTTCCAGCTCCTCGCAGCCATCCTCGACGCCGTAGTACGCGTCGTTGGAGGGGATGCACTCACGCAGCGTCTCGTCGCTGCCTCCGCAGGCGGCGAGACCGACGAAAAGCGTGCAGGCGATGATTCGAGGCATCGAAACCCTCCGGATTCTGAGGGGACGATGCCCGTTGGGCGTAGTTCTACGCGTGTGCATCATGGTTCCCCCCTTGACGGCGGTCAGTATGGCGCCGGGGTGGAGCCACCGCTCAGGGCTTCGCCAGTACGCGATGGGTGGATGGATGGGCGGGGCCGGAGCCCGCAGCTGCCCGTGGGCCGCAACGCGGCCTGGCTCCGACGGCAGCTCGGTGCGGGCAAGGAAGCGGTCGCGGTGCTCGAGAAGGGTGCCGGGGCCAGAAGCCCGTGGCCCTCAAGATGCTGTGGGGTCATCGCGCGTAGGTGGGTACGAACGCGTAGGACAGGGTGACGTCGCGGCCGAGCACGATGTCGGGGCCCAGTTGCTCCTGGATGCAGCGACCGAAGGGGCTATCGGGTTCCACATCGGCGGCGTCGGGCCAGATCTCGGCCTTCACGCACTGGCCGCTGGCTTGGATGAGGTGGTCGCGCACGGACCGGGGCTCCACCCAGCCGCGGTCCAGGAGGGTCGTGAGGCTCTTCTCGCCGTTGGGGAACGCGCAACCGCAGCTCGGCGGCCATTCCCGCGGAGGTGTGGCGAGGCAGAGGTCCACCAGGGGCTCGTAGACCGCCCACCAGCGCAGCACGGCCTCGCGGTCGTTCGCCCTCCATGCCTGATTCGCCCGGGTCAGCGCAACGGCGCGGCCGGCGGGCAGGGGCAGGGCCTCGATGACCTCGAGGAGGCGGGCATCGTCCTCCTCGCTGGTCTCGAAGGAACCGGCGACCAGCTGCTCCACGGCACGCTGCAGCAGCTCCGGGTCGTCCGAGGCGTGCAGGATCGCAAAGACCTCGTCGACGGCCTGCTCGCGGGCGGTGACCCGCTCCCTTTCCGAGAGCTCGTGGTTGCGCTGGAGGTCGTCGAGCACGTCGTGGCTGTACAGGCGCGCCCGCTGGCCGATGAGGTCGTCTCCCCGGAGCGCATCGGCCAGCTGCAGCTCCAGCGACCGGTCGGGGTCCCGTGCCAGGGCTCGGGCCTCCGGGTCCGAGGCCCGCAGGTCTTCACCCTCCCGTCGATAGTACTTCACGCCATAGCGCTCCTCGAAGGCCCAGGAACGCTCCGCCGAACGGGACAGGCTCCACTGGCTCTCGGCCTGCAGGGCGGCGAGGGCGAGCCAAGGGCTGACATCCTTGACGGCGAGGCCGAAGCGGACGGGTGTGAGGCCCAGGGCCTCCAGTTGCTTCCGCACGGGCCGCGGTGGGCTCGTGCGACGGGTCCAGGACACGAGCTGGCTTCCGAGGCGGTCCGTGGGGGAGCCCTGTTCCAGGGGGGCTGGCGGGGAGAACGCGATGGACGGGGGCATCGAGAAGCAAATCGAGCCGACCTCCTTCGGTGGCTGGGGCATGGTCAGCTCGACGTGGGGCGGGCCGTCGAGGGGAGGGGGGATGGGGGCCACGGTCGGCGTGCCCTGCTGGGCCCGCTTGGGCGGGTCCGGCGTCGGTGCCTCGGCCTGCGGGCGCGGCCACAGCAGCAGCGTGGCCAGGGCGGCCACGGTGGCGGTCAGGAGGAGGCGTCGTTTCACGGTCTTCCACATAGTGAGGTGTCGCGGGGAAGGACGGGTGGTGCGGCGGAATCGGACACGCGGGGGATCGGGGCGGTGGCGTGGAGGGACTTCGCCGAGCTGGGGGCGCGGGTCTCGAGCCTCGACCTCGAGGGGGAGGCCCTCCAGGAGGGGCGCTTCGACGAGGAGTTGCCGTGGACCTGGTGTTCGTGCTCGGGATGTACGGGGCGAGCATCGGCGTGGCGGCCTGGCTCCTGTCCCAGCGTGTCGACGCCCCGGGGAGTGGAGCCCTCACCCTCGTCGTGCCGGTGCTCGCGACGCTGTGTTGGGCCGACTTCTTCCGCTTGGGGTGGGCCCAGAGCCCCCACGCCCTCCAGGATGCATCGAGCTACCCCATGCTGGGCACGCTGCTGGTCGTCGGCTGCCTTCAGGGGTGGAGGCTTCGCCGGGACGGCACCATCGACGTGGTGGCCCGCGCTGCTGTGGTTGGCCGTTGGGCTGGTTGGGGCCGCGGTGGAGCTGCACTACGAGTACGTCCGGTACACGGAGTACTGGCATGGGGGGCCCGATGGCCGTGTCGGCTGGTTCATGCGCGGTCGCTCCCTGGCGCAGGTCGGCGCCTTGGTCCACGGGCTGCTGCTCGCTGGGGCCTGCATCGGAGGCGGAGTGCAGCTGGGCCGGCGTCGACCGCTGCCTGAGGCGTAGCCCGGCCTGGCCGATGACCTTCGCCACCCGCGTCGGAGCTGCTCGCGATGTATGCCGTCGCCGGAGTGCTGTGGGCGGGAGCATCCTCGACCGCTGGACGCTCACATGCCGAATTCCGGGAGGTGGAGCATCCGTGCCACATAGTCGGCCTTTGACGGTTTGGATTCGCCGTATCCTTCCCCCTTTCCTTCGCCGGCGGTGACGCGCTAGCAATGCGGCGCGCCGGAGGTGCTGGAGAACCTCCCTTCAAAGAAAGTCAGTGGCACGTTCTTCGGGTGGCCTATCGGGCACGTGCTGGGGGAGTCGGTGCCGAGGGGCGATGGGTCTGCGATATGGAGGGTCTCCATTGGAGCTCGGCCATGCCCTTCGTCGCCCTCGCCCCTGACCACGCCGATGCGCTGGTGGCCTACCTCGAGGACTACGGCGGCGAGGCCATCCCCGGCTACTTCTGTCCCCGGGATTGGCCCCACGAACGCTGCGTGCAGAAGCTAGGCGCATGGGCTCGAGGCGAGGAGCTTCAGGAAGGCTGGGTGCCGTGCACGACGGTGTTCCTGGTCGAACAAGGCGAGGTCCTAGGGCACTACAACTTCCGGCACCTGCTGAACGCAGGACTCGAACGGTCGGGGGGGCACATCGGCTACGCCGTGCGGCCGTCGGCAAGGCGGCGTGGGCACGCGACCCGGTTGCTGGGGGACGGACTCCGGCTCGCGGGGGAGCATGGGTTGGCGGACGTGCTGGTGACGGTGAGCCCGGAGAACCGGGGGTCGGTGCGGGTGATCGAGAAGTGTGGGGGGGAGCTGCTCGATGTGTCGTTCCACGAGGGGGACCAGCGGGACGTGGCGCGGTATCGGGTGGCTGTGGCGGGGTCGTCCCTGCAATGACTGGGGGAGTCCGTGGGGTCCGATGCGCCCGATCCGCGAACCGATGACGAGCTCCGCGCGTGCCTGCGGGATGCTGAGGGACCGGACCGGGTCGCGGCGGCCTTCGAGCTCGGGCTGCGGCTGGGGGCAGCTGCCATCCCGTCGCTGTCGCTCGAGCAGGAGGCCAGCTCTGGGGTGCGGCGGCACCTCCTGACGGTCCTCGCTTCGTTCGGGGAGCGGGACGCGGTGCTTGCGGTGGCTGAGGGCCGTGCAGGCACGGCCGAAGGGGAGCACGCGCTGCACCTCGCCGTGCAGCTCGGCCTGGTGGGGCCGGCGTGGCTGGCGGACCGGTTCCGGGACGGCTCGGCGCGCCTGCGGGCCGAGCTGGTGGGGTGGGATGCCGTGGACTGGGCGGCGCTGGTCCCCGAGCTGGAGAGGCTGCTCAGCGAGGACCGGGAGGACGTGCGGAAGAAGGCCGCCGAGCGGCTGTTGGGGCTGCAACCTGCGCCGGGGGAGGCATTGCGGGCGTACGGGCTAGCGTTCCCAGCGGTCGCGGGGGAGGTGCTGGAGGCGTGGGCGCGGGGTCCGGAGCATGCTGCGTTGGCGACCGCACTTCCGGTGCTGGTGGGCTGGCAGGACGTGGGGCTGGAGGCGTTGGTGGACGCCGGGCGGCGGTATGGCCTGGAGGTGCTTCAGGACGTCGTGGTGGGGCAGCCGGAGGCCTTCGATCTAGTGCAGGGGCCCGTGGACCGGGGGCTGCTGTGGTCGGTGACGGATCGGCGGGTGGGGTTGGGGATGTTCCTGCCTGCGTCGTGGGTGGCGGCGGTCGGGGAGACCTTGGCGGCGCCGTGGTCGGCGGCGGAGGAGGGGATGCTGGCGCGGTGGGCCGAGGAGGCTGCGGTGTGGCGGGAGGATGCGGCGGACGAGGGGTGGGTAGAGGACGAGCCGGGGGCGGTGCAGGTGGTGAACGTGTTGGGGTGCGGCGAGTGAGGCGCGGCCTGCCGGAGGAGGTGGTGGCGGGGCTGCGCGCCGTGCGGGACGCGCGCGAGCTCGACGAGGTGGAGTGTGGGCACGATGCGGTGCTGGTGACGGCCTTCTTGTCGGGCTGGTACCTGACGCTGGATGGGCGGGTGCTCACGGTCTCCTTCTTTGGAGAGGATGTCGGGGTGCCGGTCGAGGCATCGCCGGTGCAGCGGCGGCGGGTCGTGGCGATTGCGCGGCGGCGGTTCGAGTTGCCAGGGCTGGACGTCTTGTGGCCGGTGCGTGGGGACGGGGCCTCGGACTGTGTCGTGTGTGACGGGTCGGGGTGGCAGGTGGGGGGGACGGACGTGGGGTCGGGGGAGCCTGGGGAGATGCCGTGTCGGGGGTGCCATGGGCTGGGGTGGACGGATTGAGGGGTTGGGCTCGGCTGGCGATGCCTGCGGGGACTGGGGCGAGGGCGTGGAAGCAGGCGGAGACCGGGAAGGCGGCGATGGACGCGGCCTGGTTGCCCCCCTGCGAGGACGGTGGCGACTCCCCCCTTGGAAGAAAGTCAGTCAGACTTGTTTTGGCGTGCGCACCGAGGAGGGCGGAGCGCGCTTCGGGCGTGCGGGGCGCCAAGGAGGCGTTCCGCGGCGCCTTGTGGGTCCTCCTGGCGGCTCGGGGGCGTGGCCTCGCGACAGGCCCCACGTGCACAGCCTCCGGGGTAGAGTGGCCCTGTTCCGAGGACACCCGCATGCTCGCCATCTCTGTCGTGCTCACCGCAGCTCTCGCCGGTTCGCCGTGCGATGGACTGAAGCCCAAGCAGAAGCTCGAACCACCTTCGATCGAGGCGCTCGACGAAGCCATCTTGGCCGTGGCCGCCGAAGGCCCGCAAGCGTCGGCGTCGGCCGAGCGCGTCGAGGCCCTCCAGCTGCTCACCCAGGACGACACGGCGAAGAACTGGTCCGTCCACCAGCTCTGCATCCTGACGGAGGCAGAACGGATCTCGAAGGAACGAGCCAACGCACTCGTCGGCCAAATCCTCGCCCCCTCTGCAGCCCCCGCGCCGGCGCCCGACGTCCTCCCCCAAGACCAAGCCCTTGGGGAGCCCACTCGCCAGGCGTGTGTGGCGTCCGGCGCCGGCACGTCCTTCTGCGACCAGGTTCGAGTGGGGTTGCCCTTCAAGGAGGAGCTTCGAAGGGCTCACGCGTTGTTCGATGCCTACAAGACTGCGTTGAACACCGACGGCTCTGGGGGGCCCGCCGAGCTGCTTCGCACCCTCGACGCCGTCGAAGACCCCAGCGACCTTCAGCTGGCATCCGTCCGCACCCTTGCAGCGGTCCTCGCGTCCGCCGTCGAACCCACGCCCGACGCTGCGGGCCTCACCCAAACAGCATGCCTGGCATCCGGCGGGAGTGCCTCCTTCTGCGAGCATTTCGGGCACCGTCCGCCTTGGAAGGTGGAGCAGGCATGGGCGCGCGACCTGCTCGAGGTCTGCAAGGGGATTCCCGCCTGGCTCGCGGACCACGATGTGGAGAAGGAGGAGGCGCTGTGGCGGGAGCTGGAGGACATCGAGGACCCCGCTGCCCGGCTGAGGGCCGCCGCGGATCTGAAGTGGCGGTTGCAGCAAGAACTCGCGGCCACCATCGGGTCGGTGGATGCGGCCGAGGTGCCATAGGCGAGTGGGGCGCTCGGGTCAGCCCGCAGCTGGACTGGCGTCGCCCTGAGGCGTCGTGGTGGCCAGGAACGCTCGCTCACCGCGTGCACGGGCGTCGACACATACGTGCAGCCATTGCCAGACGGGGCGGGGGAAACGTCGCGTGGCGGGCAGAGGCCGAACCGTAGGTGCTCGGTCCGCCGTCCGTCCGACCAGGCCCGCCACCACCCACCTGGCAGCTCCCATCCGAATCTGCCTGCGAAGGACACGCGCGGGTCAGCGGCCGATGGCCGACTCCTGGATGGCGTATCGGGCGAAGAAGGCCCGCACCGCTGCGTCACGGCCTTCGCTGGTTCCGTCGTAGAGGTGCTCCCCACCTGGAAAGTAGGCGTGGTCCATCTCGTGCATTTCGTCGATGACGTCCGGGGGCACGAGCTCGAGGGTCTCGAGCCGGTAGGCCAGCCGGGCGGCGCGCCGGGGGGAGCAGGTGCCCTGGGCGAGCTGGTGTTGGATGTGGGCGAGGATTCGTGGGGCGACCGCGTGGCCTGGGACGGGGCCTGCCTCGGCCCGCAGGGCGGTGACGGCCTCCGAGACGGTGCGTGCTTGAGCGGCGTCGAGCAAGTCGGTGGAGGGGTTGGTGGTGACCTCCACCAGGTGGTCGGCGAAGGCGATGGCTTCGGAGAGCGGGAGGAGGCCGAGGTCCAGGGACCAGGCGGTGGCTGCGGTGGCGATGGCGCGTTCGGTGGGCATGGGCAGGAGGGTACCTCTCCAGGACCGTAGGGCTCGGAACGCGGAGGTCATGCCTCCCGCCCGCAGCCTCCTACCTGGACGGACATGCACATTTGTTGCCGATTCTGGGCGCGTGCGCGTCGACAACGCGCCACGCGCAACGGTCACGATGCTACGGGGAGCCTTCTGGCAGCGCAACTTGGGAGCACGACCAGCTGTCGATGTGGCTCACGTACCAGTCGCTGCTAGCTGGTGCCTCGGTTGTTCGTTCCGTTGCCGTCGACACGACCACCAATTGATCCTCCACCACGGCCATCCCGGCGAACCCCTTCCGCCATGGCAAGCGAAGAGTCTGGGGAGGTTGGCAGCGTTGAAGGGGGCTCGTGCTCCCGGATAGATCAGTGGATAGCTTCAGAAAGGAAGCGTTCGACGGGTCGCTTATCCACACATCGCCGTTGTCCGCGACCGCCAGGTTGGTCCCTGCGTTCTTGGGCAGTGGGGTCACGAGTGCAGGGATGGGGTCGTTGGATGAAGTCGGGATGCGGTAGAGGGCCTCGCCGTTGATGGGTGCGAGGTAGATCCATTCGCTGTTCGCTCCGATCTCCATTCTGGAATTGAGTACTTCGTCTGGAAGCGCGCTGGCCGTTGCCGTGACGAGTTTCTCCCCGTCGCGCTCAAGTCGGTAGATGCATCGAGCCCGGCTGTCCACCATGACGATCTGGTCCCCTACTGCGGCGATGCTGCCGATGGGCGAGGGCGTGGTGCATTCGGGGGGCATCGCTGGATGACTCGAAAACTTCACCTTCACCTTCGCGCCAACGCCGTTCGCGACATCCCGCAGGGAGTCGCCGGCTACATCGGTCCTGGCGACGTTCCAGACCACAGATCCCTGCACCGCAATGCCTCGCTCTGCTGCGGGTCCGCTCCAGAATTCCACGTGCTGTTCGGGCGTGGCGCGAGGATCGCCGCAGACCGTCGTGTTGGGGTGGCCGAAACGGGCGACCAGTGCTCTGGTTTGGCCATAGATGGTGCTGAGCTGATTCGAACAGTCCTTCAGCATGGCCTCATACATCTCCCGGACGGTCGACTCCGCTCCCTCGGCTTTCGCGAGCTTCGTGTGCACGACCCAATGGGCTAGCTCGGTCCGCGCGTGAAGGTCTGCGTAGAGGAACCGGGCAATTCTGTCTCTGTCACAGGAAGAATCATCGTTCGGGCAGTCCTCCGTGTTGCCAAGCTGGACGCGCTGGACGGCCTGGCGGTACTCGAACAACTCATGGTTTCTGGCTTTCCATTTATCAGTTCCGGGCACGAGCCGGTTCTGGGGCATGCCGTCCGAGGCCGCCAGGCTCATCGTCACCATGAATTCGAGAATCATCGCTTCTGCTCCCGGCCATCTCGGGCTTCTGACTTGGTGGACTCGGACGTCAACTCCTGTGCCGGCCCGGTGGGACAGACTGGCAGCTTGGAAATGCAGCTGTCGTCCCCGGGGGCGCAGGTTGTCTTCGTCAGCAGCTTCCGGAGAAGCAGGGGGTTTGGCCGGGCTCCCTTGCTCTCGAGATTCTCCATGACGTCTGGAATGCAGTCCCCATCGCGGTCGTGCCGGCCTGCCACACGCTTCATGGGCGCCGATAGCGGAGGTGGAGCTGGGGCCTTCTCGACCGAGCGATACCAGGCATCCGTGCTTGCACTCCCGGTAGTCCAGACGCCGAGCATGGGCTGCCCGATGGCGTCCAGGGAGCCGGTCATGTCGCCGATGAGGCCCGCGTGCTCCATTCCGAGCACCCAGACCGAGCCTGGAGACACCTTCTGCTCTAGAGCCCACTGTGCCGCGAGCGCTCGTCCGATTTGCCGCTCGGCCTCGCTGGCCTGGGCTCCGCACCCGAAATCTGCGCCGGCTGCTGGCCATGTCTGACTGGCGCCACCGTTCATGTCGGTGCCATACGCGGGATTCAGGCCGAGGTTGATGCTGTACTCGTACATCTGCGCGAAGGAGAACAGGCTTCCATGGCAGATGTTTGGGACAGGCCCGCCCATGCCTCGAACGCGCTCTCCCGCCGTGCGCAGGCCGACGACGCCACCTCGCGCGGCGACAGCCATCAGCAACGACTGGGATGCCTGGTACTCGCGCTCGTCGCGGTGCCGGAGCGTGGTGGCTCGCGGCGTGTAGTGAGACAGCATCACGGGTGCGTTTGCCGGCAGGACATCTTCGTCCAGGGCGTCGTGCACGCTGTTGTCGCCGAGGTGGGCTAGGTCGATCAGGAAGCCCTTCTCGTAGGCCTGGTGGTACACCTGGCGTCCGAGGGGGGTGAGGCCCTGGGCGTTGCGCATGTAGCGCACCCCGTCCATGTGGGTGTCCTCTCCCAGCTCCACCACGGTGGGCCAGGTACTGAGGTCGTCCTGACGGAGGATGAACTGGCCAAAGCCCGCGCCCAGACGGAGCGCTGACAGCTTCTGCAGCCTGCCCTGATTGGCAACCATCTCGTAGCCTGGCTGCAAGAGAGTGATTTGCTGGAGGGCATTTCCTCCGAGGGCGTTGTTCCAGTGATGGATGGGGATGAACGTTCGCATACCCTGGTTGCGCAACACCTCTGTGAGCACCTCGGCTTGCCAGGTCACTCTCGCCGGCTGGTCTCCCTTGCTTCCGTCCACCTTTCTCCTGGCCTTTGCCTCCTTGCGTGCGGCCTTCCGAATGCGCTTCAGGTACGTTTCGGCTTGCTTCTGGGTCGTGTGGCCGTCCACGCGTGCTTCGACCACGAGATCGCGCCAGCCGTCGCCCCACAGATTCCGCCGCGGAATGAGTCCTCCCCGGCGTCGATGGTCCAGGTAGTCCGATGCCTCGTACCCGAGCATGACGGCGGTTCGGCCCGCCGCCATGGCGTGATTCGCCGCCACGGGGCTGAGCGCGACATGGAACCACTCGTTGTCCTCGTCGAAGGACCAGGTTGCGTCGACTTGGCGGCGGATGTTGGTGAGATCCGAGCAGGTCCAACGATTGGCCCCCGTGTAGCTCTGGGCGATTGCGCAGCTGAGCTGCTGGTTCACAGCGAGTGCGCCCATGAAACGGAGACCTTCGTGGTGGGCCTGCTCCATCTGGCGCCTAGTGTATTGGTCGTGGGTCCAGTCGTGAAAGGCCGGCTCGGAGCCTTCGGTGTTGTGTCGGAGCAGCGCCGCAGCCGTGGGGTCGTTCACCATGCTGGGCGCGACGGCCTTCAGGGTCTTGGACAGCCCCGGACGCATCCCATGCCAGTGGCTCCCACCGCCCGGAGCGCCCCCAAGGACCACGCGTTGACCGTAGCCGTCCTCTGCGAATGGGTGGGTGTGTAGATCGGCGAAGCCGATCACCTCACCCAGCGGGAACGGCAGCGGGTCAGCGTCCTCGAATGCTTCACGGTTCGTTGTGGAGTCGAGGGTGTGCTTGCTGACCGTCACGGGCTTGTTGAGTGTTCGAACGTGGGTGCAGGCTGCCAGGGTGCACAACAGCAATGCCCTCATTGTGCACCGCCCTTTGGCGTCGTGCCTTCGACGGGTGACTCCTCTGGAGTCTTGGAGGTCTGTTCACGACCAAGAATCTTCTCGCCGCGGTCTCGGGTCCGTCGGTCTCGCGCGTCGGACCAGGTGCGATGGGTCGACAGGAGCCCGCCCCGATGAAGGTGCGGAAGCAGCATCCCGGCGAGCCATCCGACTGCGACGCCCTGCACCGCAGCTCGCGTGTCGACCTCGCACCCCACGGTTTCGTTGCACTGATGGACCTGCCAGCCAGCGACGGTGCTAGACAATGCAAGGGGCCCCAGCTGGTACTGCCAACCCCGTACGCCACTCCATCCGTGTTCGTGGCGGCCGATGAGGGCGACGTTCAGCCAGGATGTCGTACTCGCCGATAGCGTCGCGACCGCAAGACCATCCACCCCCCAGTTCGTCGCACAGTCCGCCTTGTCAGGCGCACAGCGCGCGCTCTGCAGGACGAGATGACTCGCCACGCCCGCTCCCACGCTCTCGAGGATGATGGCGTGGCGCCCCCAGTATCGACGGCCTCCTCCGCCGTCCCAGCCACGGCGGAGGGTGACTGGGGTCAGCAGGGGGAGGCCCGCCGCTGCGAGCAGCGGAAGGTCTCCAAGTTGCGACCGGGAGCCATCCGGTGTGCCCCCCGAGAGTGGCACGGCGACGACCATGGCGCCAGAGGCTGCCACCATTGCGGGAGCTAGCCACCAATCGGCCTTGGTCCACTCGAACCGACGCTGGCGCAGCCCTCCTGCTGCAAGGTTGAGATAGTGGCGGGTGTCCGTTTCTCGGTACTCGGGGAACCGGTCCGCCTCGGTGGGGACTACATCAGCGGCGAAACTGAAGCTGGCCATGGCCAGGGCTGCTGGAATCATCACGTCTCTCCGCGCTGGGTACGGGCGACCATTGGGTCCGCGGTCGCGTGGGCGCCGTTGGGGGCTGCTGGTCGCTCGGCAGGATTCACCGGTGCGTCTACGGAGTTTCCGGCTGCTGCTCATCCACTCCGAACGTGGACGAGAGGTTGCGCAGCAACGACGCGGGGACCACCGACAGATAGTAGAAGCCATCGGCCCGTTCTTTTGACTCCCAGTACTTCCCCGACTCGTCGTTGGCTGCGACCTGGGTGTCCTCGATGAAGCGGATGATCTCGGACGCCAGGCCCTTCTCTGCGCAGCTCGTCCGGAGGAGGGCCTGCACGCCAGAGTCCCCGTCCCATACGAACGGGTCCGGCGGAGTGGTGCTCAGGTCTACGCCTGAGTCAGCGTGCTCGAACGCATCCTTCCAGATCGAGGTAGCGAGGGCTTCTTTGTTCGGCTTCCAGCCCTTCCAGCTGTTCACGAGCCTGGTGCAGAAGGCCTGCGTTCCGTAGCTTGCCGTTGCCGGTGAGCCGCCACTCTCGATGCCGTGGCCCGCGAGTGCAGGAATGCGTCTTCCGTGTCGGACTCCCCCCACGCCGACTTCGGCCGTACCCAGAAGCTGGACTCCTGCCACGCCTCCGAAGCCACTGATGCTTCGCCCGCGGGAGTCAGACCACGTGAATGGCGTGATGGCACCGTAGGGAGTGAAGAGCGGAATGCGCGTTCCATCCTTGGTGTCGACGGAGAACACTGCGCCAATCCCGACCTTCGGGAAGATGGACTTCTCTTTCAGGCCGATCTTCTTCCCGAATTCGCCCATGCCGCCAAAGTTGAGGTCGGCAATGAGCTGGATGCCATCAAATCGGAATGGCCCCGAGATTTGGGCATCCAGGCAGACATCCGACAGGCAGCTGCTTGCCTGCGCTTCTGTCGAGATCAACGCGACGAACGCGAGAAGGAGTCCGGTTTGCATTGGGATCGCTCCGAGGTGGTACCAGACGCGTTCCGCGAGGGCCGCCTGGCGACCCCTCGACGAACACAGCCGCTCTGTGTGGCGCGTGGAGGCGCTCCGCTCCTGCCCGCCACTCGATGGTTGTACCGTTGGTGCCCTCTGCATTCGAGAGTGCCCCCGAACCCAGCCGACACGGGTCGTGACACTCAGTCGAGGGTCACCATCAACATCGGATTGCTACCCGAGAAGCTCCCGCTCTCCACCACGAACGGCGTGAGCTCTTCCTCCCCCCCGGCGACCGAGGCGAACGGCACGTGGGTGACCACCTGCTCGTACCGCAGCTGGAAGGAGCTGCTCTCCACCAACAGGTCGCTGCCCCACTTCACGGACGCGCCACAGAGGTTCCCCCCGCTGATGGTCGTCTCCCAGCCTTCCACCGGGTCGATCCACTGGTCGATCTGGTAGTCGGTGTAGCCGCCACCGCACTTGTGGACGCGCACGGCATCCAAGTAGGCCTCTCCGTCGACGAGGTCGCTCTCGGTACGGACGGCCTCGATCTTCAGCTTCGGATTCCCGATGAACACAAAGGCGTCTGCGGTGTTCGTGAGTGCCAACAGCAGTGCAATACCAATCATCTTCTTTCCCTCCTTCGCCCCATGGGCTGCCAGGTGAGAAAGCAACGGATGTGCCACGCTCGTGTCGGTCGATTGGTGGCGTTGAACCGTGGTGGCGGGGCGTCGGCTGTCGGCTCCTAGCGACGGTCGCCTGGGCGATGTCGGAAAAACCCGACGGTCAGTCGAGGAGCTCGTAGAGGTGGCTGCGATGGATGCCCAGGCGCCGGGCGGCCTCGGCCTTGTTGTGGTCGGAGGCCTCCAGCACACGGTGGACGTGGGCCTTCTTGAAGGCGGTCACCGCCTCGCGCAGGTCCGAGCTCGGGGCCGCGGGGGGCGACGGGGTCTGGCCCTGGTCTAGATGGGCGGGCCGAATGCTGCTGGCCCCCTCGCTGTTGGCCCACAACAGGCCCCGCTGCAGGGTCTGCTCGAGCTCTCGGATGTTGCCCGGGAAGTCGCGAGCTTCCACCCATCCACTCGCAGCAGCGGACAGCGGCCTGGACGGCACGCCGAAGCGCCGCGCGGATCGGTCGATGAGGGCGTGGGCAAGGAGGAGGACATCGTCGCCTCGGGCGCTGAGCGCCGGAAGGTCCACGCGGAAGGTGGAGAGCCGGTACAGCAGGTCCTCGCGGAACGCGCCGTCGCGGACCGCCTGCTCGGGGTCGACGTTGGTCGCCGCCACGATGCGGACGCCCTCGGCGTGGCGGAGGCGGGTCTCGCCCAGTCTCCGGAAGCTGCCGTCCTGCAGGAAGCTCAGGAGCTGAGCCTGTACCTGCGGTTCGAGTTCGGTGACCTCGTCGAGGAACAGGGTGCCCTTCCTGGACTCCTCGACCAGGCCGAGCTGGTCCCCGCGCAAGCCGGTGTAGGAGCCCGCGCGTGCGCCGAAGAGGTCGGCGATGACGCGGTCGGGACGAAGCTGGGCACAGTTGACCTCGACGAAGGCGCCGCCGCTCTTCGCGCTGTCGTGCAGGACCCTCGCCACGGTGGTCTTGCCGGTGCCGGTGGGTCCGGTGAGCAGCACCGGGACGGGCGCAGACTTCGCGACCACGAGGGCCTCGAGGACCCGCGCCAGGGCCGGGCTGCTGCCCACCAGGGCGTCGGCGGACAGGCGCTCGCGCCAAGGGAGGGTCGGGTCCGGGCCGTCGCCTCGGGCGCTCCACAGCAGCCGCTGGGCCACGGGACCGAGGTGTCGTGTGAAGCGCTGGACGAGGTCGATGGTGTCGTCGTCGAAGGGGCGTCCGTCCGAGCGGCCCTGCAGGTACAGCACGCCGATGGGGGCGTTCGCCGCTTGGATGGCTGCGCACAAGACGGCGTCGATGCGATGCCGCTGCACACTGGCCTGAGACTCGAAGCGAGGGTCCGAGCCGGCGTCGACGGTGTGGACCACGCCCTGGCGGGAGGCCTCCCGGAGGAGGGTGGTGCTGATGCGCTCCTGGATGCGTTCGACGCCGGGCAGCTCGTGGGCCGTCCACCAGGAGGGGCTGCGGGTCTCGTGGCCGGGCCCCACGGCGAGGTAGGCCATTCGCGCGCCGGTGGCCGCACAGACCAGGCCGACCACGTCGTCGAGGAAGGGCTCCACCCGCTCGCATTCCTGGAGGGCCAGCAAGGCGGCCCAGAGGTCGCGCTCCTGTTCGACCCTGCTCACTCCGACGTCCTCGGGAACAGCTGGACGTTGACCTGCACGACCATGTCCGGGTCGTCGGACCGATGGGGCTCGATGACTTGCAGCTGGAACTGGTGCAGGGCTTCCACCAGCTGCGGGAGCTGGTCGTGCCGGATCGCGACGGAGAGGGAGCCGAGGTAGCGCTGCTCCTGGGAGAAGGCGTCCAGGGCCTCGGAGGCGTGCGCCAGCTGCTGGCGATGGTAGGTGCGCGCCATGGCTGTGAGCTCGTCGTCGTCGAGCTCTCGCTCGGTCGCTACCGACTGCGTGCCGTCGAGGATGCCCAGCTTGCTCAGCTGCGCGAGCGCTTCCTCCAGCTCGACGGGATCGGGCTGTGGCCACAATCGCGTGCTCAGCCAGTCCGTCGTGGGCTGGAAGTCCTCGCAGCGTCGAAGCTCGAGGATGACGGGGACGTACCAGCGCGCCAGCAGGGGAGCCTCGCTCTTCTGGGGACGTCGCGCCTTGAGGAAGTCGGCCAGGGCACTCGCTTGCTGCCGAGCGGCGCGACGAAGCGCGAGGGTCTCGCCGTGCTCGCAGCGAACGAGGGTCTCCCAGTAGTCCAGGTCGTCCCCGTTCAGCGACAGGGCGCGTCCCCAGGCCTTGGCCTGGGACAGGTTGAGGTCGCGCTCGCCGTGGAGGACCATCGCGACGAGGGACCGCGAGACGCCGACGCGTCGCGCCAGAAAGGTCTGGGACCGGTTGGGGTGCTCGCCCAGCCAGGAACGCAGGACGGACCGGTAGGTGCTGTGTTCGAGGAGGTCCATGGCGGAGCGCGAGCATACCTCGGCAACGCCGCGGGCCGGCCGCTATCGGACGCCCAACAGCACGGCTGCCTCGGAGGGGCTGTAGTAGCCGCGACGAAGCTCGAGGGTGTCGGGAGGCATCCGCTGGATGGCGTCGCGGGCGGCGGCGCGCCAGCCCTCGGGCACGCTCTGCCGGCCGGCCGTGTGGAGGGCCAGCACATCCAGGGCGAGCGATGGGATGGGGCAGTCCAGGACCTTGTCGTCGAATGCGTGGGTGGACTGGGTCAGGTGGGCGTGCATGGCGGTGGCGTGCAGGGTTCCCCATGGGTTGTTGGCAGCCTCGAAATCCCCCACGGCTTCCCTGGCGAGCGATTCAGCCCTGCTCTTCCCTCCTCGCGCCGAGATCATGGCTTCGGTGAGGCGGATGGCGCCGCGCACGAATGCGTTGTCGAGGTGTCGAACGGCGTCGACGAGCTCGTCGTCTGGCTCCTCTGCGCCGCGACGGTTCTCGACGGAGCGGAGCACCCACTCGGCTCGCGCCTCGTACAGCCAGTGGCGGCCCGCTCGCGCGAGGCGGAGTGCGTCGAGGGCAATCCCTTCCGCGCGTGGGAGTGCGCAGGCCTCGAGGGCGGCCGCTGCCGCGTTGAGCAGGCTCGACAGGCGCCCCACCTCCGTGTGCCGGAGGTCGGCTGCCCGCAGGTGGAGCTCCATCGCCTGGTGCGCCTCGCCGACTCGGTAGGCGGACAGTCCCTTCCAGGAGAGCACCTGGGCGGCGTCCTCGCCGGATGCCCACTGCTCTGCGGCATCGAGCAGGGCGGCTTCCTGTTCGCGTCCCTGCCGCCGAGCCAGCTCCCAGCGCAGGTACCAGTCCACGATTTCGAGACCCTTCGGAACGGTGGCCTGTGTAGGCTCGCCGCTGCGGGCTCGCCTTCCGGCGGCGACGAGGTCCGCCAGGTCCGGGCGCCAAGGGCGCAGCAGGTCTTCGATGGCGCGTGACAACGTGGTCGCGTCGGTCAGAGCCCCCATTCGGGTCAGTCGAAGCCACAGCGCGTCTGGGGGTGTGGACAGGAGGCGTAGGCCCTCTTCCGCGAGTCGGACAGCCTGCAGTCGACTGCCCGCCTCCCAGCGCCGCTCGATCTCAGCGAGCAGGGACGTCCCCAGGGAATCGTCGCCTCCACCGGCCAGGAGGTGGTGCAGCCTCGCCGGGGCTGCCTCTGGGAGCGCTGCGGCGACCTTGAGGTGCAGGCGCCGTCGCGCCTCGTCGCTGGCGGTGGCCCAGCCCGGGTCTTGGATGATGCGGACCGTGTGGTCGCCGTCTGCGACGACGCTTGCTGCCTGCAGTCGCTCGACCACCATGGCCAGCTGCCAGTCCGGGCGTCCGAGGACGTGGGCGAGGTTGGGCACGCTGGCATGGGGCCACGACAGCCGTATGGCATCCATCAGCTCGCGCTCTTGGGGCGTCAGCTCGGTCGCTACCGCTTGGGGGCAGGGTGCGCAGGCGGGGTGCGCTTCGCCTGCGGACGTGAGCGCCTCCAGCCCGCTTCGCTTCAGCCGCCACTGGTCGCCGGCTCGCCTGGCGTGCCCGAGGCGCTCCCAGTTGCGAAGCTCCCGAAGCACGGTGCCTGCCGTGCCCCCGGAGCGCTGGGTCAACAACTGTGCAGCATCAGAAGGGATGTGAAACAGCCGCTCTGGTCCGAGGAAGAGGGCCGGGAGGGAGCTGTCGGGCAAGGAGGGGACCTGCACGGCCTCAGCGTGGGCACGGACCGCCACCAGGCCTCCGCTCGCCGTGAGTTCGTCCAGCAGGCGCCTGGACCACTCGTCGAGCGCGTCCCAGTCGTCGGCCAGCAGGATGCCATCCTCCCTGAGGAAACGGAGCACGGCGCGGCGGGTCTGGGCTTCGACGTCGCGTTCGGGCTCGTCGGGGGTGAAGCCTGGCAGGCTGCCCAGGGGGAGCTGGCTCGGGCGCAGCCAGCGAAGGGGCTTCTCGTCCGACAGCTCGCTTTCCAGCTGGCGTAGGTGGTGGGTTCGACCGCTGCCCCTCGGCCCCCACAGGAAGGCGGTTCGTCCGGCACGGGCCGCCTCCAGGAGCGCGTCGAGGGCATCCCGTGGGCCCAGCCACCCTGTTTGGTGCTCTTCGCCGCTGTCGAGCAGGTCCGCGACCACCTCAGCTGTCGCGGGTCGACGTGCGGGGTCTCGCTCGAGCAGCGTGTCGATGAGGTCGGACACGGCGGGGGGCGCCGTGGGGGCCACCGACTGCAAGGGGCGGGCGGGTTCGATGAGGCGTTGGCGCCACAGGACGACCCAGTCGTCGGCGTCGTGAGGGGGCTCGCCTGCCAGGACCTCGAAGAGCATCACGCCGAGGGCGTAGAGGTCGGCCCGCCCGTCGACCCGGCCTCCCTGGATCTGCTCTGGGGACAGGTAGCGAGGCGTGCCCACGATGGCCCCGAAGCTCGTGATGGTGCTGCCGATGGGGCGGCCGCGGGTGAGGCCGAGGTCCAGGATGACGGGCCGGCCGTCGGGGGTGACGAGCACGTTTTCCGGCTTCAGGTCGCGATGGACGAGGCCGGCTCGGTGGATGGCGGCCAGCGAGGCGAGGAGCTGCTGCACGGTGGGCTGCAGGTCGCTCCAGGAGCGGAGGTGGGCTGGGAACGGAGCACCCTCGATCAGCTCGGTGACCAGGTACGGCTGGCCCTCGTGGACGCCCTGGTCGAGGAGCTTGACGACACCGGGCACGTCGAGGAGGCCGAGGGCGCTGGCTTCGCGCTCGAAGCGGCGGATGGCGTTGGGGGTCGGGCTGTGGAGGAGCTTGATGGCGACCCGGCGTCCCGTGCGGGCGTCGGTGGCGGCCCACACCTCACCGGAGCCGCCGCGTCCCAGGCTGCGCGGGGTGTGGTAGCCGGGGGGGAGGGGCGGGGGGGCTACTCGCACCCGGGGTCGTCGCAGGGGCCGGTGCACACCGGGTCGCACCGGTTGGCGCCCTCGACCGTGAAGGTGGGTGGGGCTGGCGGGAGTCGGGCGGGGAGGGGGCCGCCTGTGACCATCTCGAACTCGATGCGGCTGCGGGCGTAGATGTCTCCGCAGGCCGCGGTGGAGAAGTAGTTGGACAGACTGGTTGTCGCCTCGCCGACACGGTCGTGGACGAGGTCGTCGTCCAGCGTGTTGTCGGAGAGTTTGGCCAGCTGGTGGAGTTGGCGTGCAGGGGAGCCCGTCACTTCCGCGATGAGGACCTTCGCCGTGTCTGAGCCTCCGTCCTCGGCGATGGTGTCCGTCCAGATCGGGTTGTTCGAGCCATTCGGAGGGGTGGGAAGGGAGCTCTTGAAGTCTGCTGCGTCTTCGACCACGAACACCTCGACGCCGGCCCGGAAGTACGCTGCCTCGGTCATGCTCGGGCGCTTCGTCTTGAGGTCGTTCCAGGCGTTGGCCAGGAAGTGGAGTGCGCTCGTGTAGTGGTTTCGCTGCTTCACGGTGATCCGTGTGGCTTGGCGCCCGCCGGTGGCCAGTCGTGGGGCAGCTTTGGGGTAGTCGGGGTGGAGGAGAAGCAGTTCGACGCGGTGCCACGGGTTCGGGTCGTTCTGGGTACCGGGGTCGCAGAAGACGAAGCCGATGCCGACGGTGGTGGTGCCGACCTTGAACTCGACGGTGCCGGGGTCGTAGGTCGGGGCCGTGCCGAGGCAGCCGGCAGTCGTGGGGAAGGTGGGATTCGGTTTGTCGTGCATGGAGGACCCCCTGGGGGGGCGACTCTACCGTGCCTGCGTCCGCCCAGAGGAGTGGCTTTCGGGTGGCGGGGCGTTCAGTCCGACCAGGCCCGCCACAGCCCCTCCGGCAGCGCCTCCTCGAGCTGCCACCCCATCCGAATCGGCTTGCTCCCCTCGTGCCTCAGGTACGTCAGCCGCCCGCAGTAGACGAAGGGCTCGCCCCGCCCGTCGCCGTCCTTGGTGTGGTACCGGACGAAGAGGTGCACGGTGCGGCCGTCGCGGGCCTGGTTCAGGAGGCGGCGGCCCTTGGCGCCCTTGGGGGTGGTGCTGGCCTGGGACTCCCACTGCAGCTCGGTGCGGGAGAGGAAGCGGTCGGCGTAGCGGTGCTCGAGGGGGGTGCCGGGGGGCTTGCGGAGGTTGACCATGAGCACGGTCTGAGGCGGGTCGATGTCTTCGACATCCTTGTGTCCGGTGCGCCAGTCGGGGCCGTTCTTCCGGCCGAAGAGGGGGGCGATGGTGTCGCCGTCGTAGAGCTGGCAGCGGACGGGGCCGGTCCGCTCGGTGACAACCTCCAAGGCGGATCGGCGTCGCGCGGGACCGTTCAGCCCTTCTGGTATGCCCGCGGACAACCGTTGTCCGCATTGCGCCCGGCCTCTGGTGGGCGCATGGCGCCCGGGCTACGGACGTGGGTCACACGGCTGGTGCAAATGGATGACTCTCGCCCACAGCTCTCCCTCTTCGAGGAAGCACAAGACACTGAAGGCACCGGCCACCGAGTCGCTGGCCTGTTTGCAGGGATCGGCGGCTTCGAGCTCGGACTCGGGCGCGCGGGCCACTCGACGAGCCAACTGTGCGAGATTTGGGAGCCGGCGGTAGAGGTGCTAGAGCATCGCTTCCCCGGCACACAGGTCGTTCGCGATGTGTCCGAGCTTGCTTCGGATATCGGTCGGCTGCACGACGACGTGACCCTGCTCACTGCCGGATTCCCCTGCACCGACCTCTCGCAGGCCGGGATGATGGCTGGTATCGAGGGAAAGAACAGCGGTCTCGTATACCAAGTGTTCCGCTTGCTCGACGGACGCGCGAAGGCTGGCAACCCGATTCCTTGGCTCATCATCGAAAACGTTCCGAACATGCTGCATTTGAAGCGGGGAGAGGCGATGGCCGTCATCGTCACGCAGCTCGAGCGTATGGGGTACATGTGGGCCTACCGCGTGGTCGACTCCCGAGCGTTTGGTGTGCCGCAACGTCGCCGACGGGTATTCCTGGTGGCGTCCCTGGAAGGTGACCCACGCCACGTGGTGCTGTCCGATGACGTCGGCCCTCCGGAGGAGCCGAAGAAGACCGATTGGAAGGGAGAGACCACGGTAGGCTTCTACTGGACCGAAGGGGTTCGGGGCGTGGGCTGGGCACACGAGGCGGTGCCGACGCTCAAGGGGGGCTCCACGGTGGGTGTGCCTTCGTCGCCCGCGTTGGTGCTTCCCGATGGCCGTGTCGTGAAGCCTCACATCCGGGATGCCGAGCGGATGCAAGGCTTCGAGGCGGGATGGACGAAAGTCGCAGAGCGTGTCGCCAGGCGGGGGTTCCGGTGGAAGCTCGTCGGCAACGCCGTCACGGTGGACGTCGCGGAGTGGTTGGGGCGGAAGCTCGCGGCGCCCGTCGAGTACGAACCGTCCGACGATCGAGTGCTCCCCGAGGGCTCAAAGTGGCCGAAGGCCGCATGGAACATCGACGGGAAGACCCGCATGGTTGCGCAAGTGTCGGAGTTCCCGGCTGCGCGTCCTCGAGCCCCCATCCTCGAGTTTCTCGACCACGAGCCAGAGCTACTGTCCTACCGTGCCACGCGAGGCTTCCTGTCTCGAGCCACCTCACCGGCGTGCAACCTCCGCTGGCCCGAGGGCTTCCTCGAGCGGCTCCAATCCCATCTCGAGTTGGTGTCGTCGACAGGATGAACCGTCCCGCTGCTTCGGACGCCGCGACGCGCGCGCGCATGAGGCGCCAGCGGCGCCGGGCGACCCGGCCGGAGGAGCTGGTCAAGCTCTTGGTACGGGAGCTGGGGCATGCCTATCGGCTCAACATGCAGTCGCTTCCGGGCTCTCCGGACCTGTCAAACCAGACGCGAGGCTGGGCCGTGTTCGTGCACGGCTGCTACTGGCACCACCACGTTGGCTGCTCTCGTGCGACGGTGCCGAAGCGCAATCGAGATTGGTGGGTCGCCAAGTTCCGCCGGAACCGCGCACGTGACCAGGCGAAGGAAGAAGCTGTGCGAGCTGCAGGCCTGCGGGTGATGGTGATCTGGGAGTGCGAGCTCCGTGATCAAGACGGCGTGCGACAGCGGCTCACGGACTTCCTGGGGCCAGCTCCTTCAATCGGGTAGCGAAGGCGTCCAGTCGCGCCTCCAACTCGTCGATGGAGCCGTCGACGGGAAGCGTCCAGGAGTAGATTTCAATGTTCCCGAGGGGCACACGGTCCACTCGCTCCTCGCCCCCTCCGAGCACGAGTACTCCCTTGGTGATGCCGAGTGCGGTGCAGTAAGTAAGCATCTTGCGAACGTTCTTCTTGCGGTGCTTGTTCATCCACTTAGCGTCGAGCACCAGCCGAGGGCGGCGAAGACGGTTCCACCACACCATGTCTGGCACGTGGGTCTCGTGGTCACCGGCCAGCAACCGCAGGACCGGCTTGCTCCATTGGAGTCTCGGCGCACCGAGAGCTTCGCCGAGGGCGGCGAAGAGGAAGCGCTCGTACACGTTGTCCATGTTGACTGCGAACCCCATGCTGCGGCGCGCGCCTGGAACGAACCGAACGAACCCATGGTTCAGGATGGACTCGGCGAGCGCGACAGCCGTGCGGTACGCAGGTGCGGTCCGACCCATGCGCGCGTCCACGTCGCGGCCGAGTACGAGTGGCTCCACCGTCCCTGCGTAACGGACTCGGGTCACGGATTGTGCGAGCCGGCTCGCGTGCAGGCGCAGCCTGGGTGGCGTGTCTTTGGTTGTTCCCGCGAGCAAGAGGTCGATGGCAGCCAGCAGGCGACGGTTCGGCTCGATGTCGCTCGTGAAGTCGTCGAACTCGCAGCTCACGGGCGGCAGAAGGCCGAATCGTTGTCCGTACTGCCGTGGAATGTCGATTCGACCTCGTAGCGCAGCCAAGTCTTCGCGAACTTCCACGTATGCGCTGAGCGGCCCCTGCACCAAGGCCGCATCCAGTGCCACGAGGTACGCCTCGACTAGAGCGTGGAGGATGTCGCTCTCGGGGCCGAGCGCCGCATGCCCAGCGAAAGAGGGGAGCTTGGCGCCGCGCGCCAGCAGGTACACGAGACGGCCGGTGTCCATTTTGGGGTGCACGGCCACCTGGCGTCCCAAGATCGTGTCGACGCCGACCCAACGTGTGGTGGCCATCTCGTACAAGCCGCCGCCACGTTCGGTGAGCCGGAAACGGAGCTCGCTCGAGCGGAGTGCGTTGGCCTCGCCACTGGTCAGGGTGACGGACCGGGTCGTCCATTCACGCCAAGGAGCCCACCACGCCTCGCTCACGCGAGTCCCTCGGAAATCTCGTTCCGCAAGGTTTCCAACGTGAACGCTGCGACGTCTGCTGGGTCTTCGGAGCCAAGGGCCGCCTGGACGGAAGGCAGGATGAAGTACTTCCAACGTCGCTCGACTAGGGCGTTCGTGAGATGGCCCTTCAGGAAGTGGGACGGGCCCACCATGACGTCTCGATCCGAGAGCTGGAGCACGAGCTTCTGGTTCAGGCGGTCGAGGACGTCGGCGACCCAGGCGAAATCTGGTTGGCCTTCGAGATGACGCCGCAGCACCCCAGGATGCCTGGGCCCTTTGGCTAGCGGGGGTTCGTCCGGGTAAAGAGGGACGAACGAGAATCGACGGCGGAGCGCTTGGTCGAGCACCGATACCGAGCGGTCGGCGGTGTTCATTGTGCCGATCAGGTTGAGTCGGCTGGGTAGGCCGAACGCATCTCCTGCCTCCGAATACATGAGCTCGACGGTGGCGTTGCGGTATTCGAGAAGGAAGTAGAGCTCTCCGAAGACTTTCGGTAGGTTGCCTCGGTTCATCTCGTCGAGGATGAGGAAGCCGTCTTCGTCTGGCTCGTTGACTAGAGCGCTGGAAAGCCGTCGAAGGGGTCCCTGGACCTTCTTCAGTGTCATGCCCGACGTTCCGGCCGATGGTCGGTATCCCTCGAAGAAGCTCTCGTAGCCGAACGACGGGTGTAGCTGAACGAGTCGGCGGAGGTCGCCTCGTGGTTGGACGAACTTCGCGATCGCCTGCGCGATGAAGCTCTTTCCGGTTCCGGGCGGTCCGTAGAGGACCATCGCCTTGCTGTCGGTGAGAAGTTCGATGACTTCCTCCAACCAAGCAATCGGCAGGTTCAGAGCGTCCGCCAGCTGCTCGAGGCTCTCTGGCGCGGGAGCATCATCCTCGTGGGTTTCCGCGTCGTCCTCTGGGTAGGCCGCTGCGGGGACAGGCGTCACGACCTCCATCTGCGGTGCTACGGCAAGCAGCTCGGCCCTCAGGTCCGTCGTCCCGGACTGCACGAGGTGAGTAAGGCGCGGGTGTCCCGATGCTGTGACGTGCAAGAACAGCACGGCCTTGAAAGCTCCACGGGCAACCCAGTCCTCGATGATTCGGAGCTCCGAATCCACTGACTCGAGGAATGTCCTCTTGTCCTTTCGATCGTCGAAGACGACAATGAGAAGCTCCAGTTTGCGCTTCGCGTTGAATTGCATGCCCAACACTTCGGTCACGATGTTCCACGTGGATCGCTTCTTGCGCCCCTTGACACGAATTCGCTCGGTCTCGACGCCGATCAGTGCAGAGAAGGCGCTCGCGACTGCATCCCATTTCCTTGATGAAGTCGTTGCAATGGCCGGTCCGTTGAGGGCGGCGCTGAGGTCATCCTTGAAGTTGATCAATGGGTCTCATCTCCGATGGAATGGCGTCACCCTACCGCGGGTTCTCGAACGGTGGCCGATGCCCTTGAGCGTGGCGGTGCGGTTGTCTGCGTACTCACAGGTGGCTCGACTCTGGCTGAGACGTCTTCGCCTAGGTGATGGAGGGCGAGGCTTCCTTTGGGTCGGCCTTTGGGGCGCTATGGCATGTCCTGCTTGGCCGGATGACGCCGCGGACGCCGCCGCGGGGGGGCGCCGGTGAAGCGGGGATGACGTGGGGGTGCAGGTGCGGGTCTGGCCGGCGGCCCCGCCGAGGTTGTAGCCGTCGGGGGCGTGCTCAGTGTCGAGGAGGGCCTTGTTGGCGTGGGCGGCGCGCCACACAGGGCGGCTTTCTCGGCGTCGGAAGCGTCGAACCAGGTGGGATTGTGCCGTTTCGGGACGATGAGGGCGTGGCCGGGGGTGACGTCGGGGAAGGTGAAGCAACGGGCGTTGGCCCAGAGGATGCGGGCGGGGGGGAGGGTGCAGAAGGGGCAGGTGGGGTCGTGCATGGGGGGTGAGGGTACCTCTGCCATCACGGACGATGTGGCTCGATGGATCGGACAGCCACGTTGTCTGAACTGGCGCCGATCCGGGACGTTCTAGACCAGGCGCCGCCCGTGGTGGGTCGGCTTGGCCAGGTACAGGTAGACGCCGGGGATGACCTGCTTGTCGGGGCCGAAGGCGATCTTGTTGAAGGTGCCTCGGTTGTTGGCGACGACGTGCCACTCGAGGAGGTCGGCGTCGCGGTGGAGGTGGAGGAGGGTGGCGATGCCTTCGCGCTGGCTGTCGGCGTGGAGGCGGCAGTCCTGGCCGTCGGCGGTGACCCAGAGCCACGGGGTGTGTCCCGTGTGGTTGTCAGATGTCGCCGATGGTGGGCTCGTTGGTGGTGGTGAACCAGGTGTGGAGGAGGTCGTAGAAGGTGGCGACGGGGACGGCGTCGCGCTTGGACATCTTGCTTGGCATGACAGGGGTCCTCAGGGGAGTTTGGGGCCTCGCCCCCGGGCGTGAGGCGCCGGCGTTGGTGCGACTCGGATTCGAGGTCGTGCGACCCGAGCTGCTGGCGCGTAGGCGGGGCGAGGGGGGGGGCATTCGGCGCTTGCCGCGACGCTAGCCGAACACGGCTTCGGCGAGGGCCATGTGCTGCATCGCCATCCGCGCCCAGGCCCGGGCCGCCGGGAGGCGCTCAGCGGGCATCCCCGCCGCGCGGAGGAACGGTTCGATGACGTGCACCTCCGCCAGCTCGACGGACTGGTCGACGTGGGCGACGACGTAGGCCTCGCGCACCATCTCCGCCACTTCGGCCCACCCGATGCCCTGCGCCGCCTCGATGACGGCGCGCTCCCGATCGAAGTCGACCTGCCCGTTGAGGGCCTGTCGGAAGGCGTGCACCTTGGCCTCCTCCACACCGAGGTCTTCCACCATGAGCTCGAACAGCTCCAGCTCCTCGGGGCTGACGTGGCCATCCGAGAGGATGACGGCGACGACGAGGGTGAGCACGCGGGTCATCTTGTCCATGTGCGGCTGCATCAGAGGTCCCATTCGGTGTCGGGGTTGGCGAGGGCGGCGCGGGTGGCCTCGAGGGAGGCGAGGTCGGCGAACGGAGAGCGGCCGGCCAGCTCGACGACCGCCCCAAGGGTGGCCTGGAGCTTGGTGGGGTCCTGGTCCAGCAGGGCAGCGTCCGCCAGGTCGAAGAGACGGGCGAAGGCGTCGCGACGCTCGTCGAAGGACCGATCCAGATATGCAAGTAGGACTTGCTTACGCGACTCGATGTCGGCGATGGCGGTGTCGGCCCGGGCGCGGATGGCCTTCCGCTTGGTGGTTTCCGTGGCCTCCACGGTGCGCACCTCCCGGTAGGCTTCCACGAGCGTGCCGAAGAACAGGTCGGGGTTGGTCAGCAGCTTGCCGACCTCGATGAGCTGGGGTGGAATCAGGGACTGGCTGTTGGCTGGGAGGTCGTCGCTCACAGGTCCTCCAAGGGGCGCTCGTGGAGATCGACGAGGCGGAGGCTCTCTGCGGTGAGTTCGCCTTGCTCGTCGATGATCGGGGTTCGGATGACGTCGCCCAGCGCCTTGACCAGGCTGGCTGCGGCCTGGAAGGCACGGAGGTCGTCGTCGTCGGTGGGGTCGAAGGTGTCGGGGTCGATGGCGTCGACGGCGGCCTGGGCACGGACGTCGAGGGCGCCGAGGACGTCTCCTAGCTCGCCCATGCGGCGCTGGATTCGCACCAGGGTCTCGCGCACCAGGCCCATCTCGTGGACCGCGACGTTGACCTGTTGCTGGAACTCCTCGGCCTGGGTGAGGGCCTTCTGGCCCTGGTTGGCGAGGGCGAAGCCGCCGAGGGCGAGGGCAGGGGCGACGGCGATGCCGCCGAGCGCGATGGTTCCGCCGGCCATGCCCCAGCCGCCGGCGGACAGGGCGCCACCGCCGAGCCAGGCGAGGGTGGCGTTCTGGGCAGCGGCGCCGCTCAGGCCTGCGATGGCGGTGCCGGTGCTGGCCGCGCCGTAGGTGCCGACCAGGGCCATGGCGGACTGGCTTGCGGCGGCCCCGGCAGCCCCTGCGACGACGGCACCGCCGAGCAGGGAGCGCGCCTCGACCACGGAGGCTTGGTAGCCGGCGAGGTCCTCTTGGGTCAGCTCGACGCCCTCGATGACGGTGACGTCGCGCATACTGCCTTTGCGCTGCAGGGTGGCGAGGAGGTCGAGGAAGGACCGAATGGCGCCGGAGAGGGCTGCCGTCTTGGCGGCGCCGTAGGCTTCGGCTTCGGCCTCGGTGTGGGCCCGTTCGGCCTCGACGCCCTTCGTGGCACGGGCGTGGCGGGCCTGGGCGGAGGCCTGCAGCGTTCGGGCACGGAGGATGGTGGAGGTGCCGTCGGCGCCCTTCTTGAGGCCGTAGCCGCCGCTGGCCACGACGGCGACGCCGATGAGGACGGGGACGAAGAGGGGCATGGGGGCCTCGGGGTTCGCTAGGGAGACGCTACCAGAGGCGAGATCGGACAGAGGGCTGCTGTCGCTGTCCCAACCGGACCTACGGCACGTTCCGTTTTGGCCGAGAGGTCACGGACCAACGCCGAAGCGACCTGCCCCCGCACGAAGGCCGTCGCTGTGGGCAGGAACCCCAGCTCCACCACGTGCACCATGCCGAAGTCGGTGTCGCCGACCTCGCCCTCCAATCGGTGCATTGCCAGCGGGCGTACCCAACCGTCGAAGGCCGCTGGGAGTGCGAACACGTTGCGGATGCGGTTCATGGGCACGCTGCCGTGGCCAGACTCCGACGACAGCATCCACCGGTAGAACATCTGTTTCGTCAGGCTCTCCGTGGCCGGAAGGCGGTCTGGCCGGTAGTGCTTGGCATCCACGACCAGCAGGCCGCCAGGCAGGGTCACCACCGAGTCCGGCAAGAGGGTGAGCCCCGGGTCGCTGGTGCCATCCACGCGGTGGTAGCGCCCGGTGAAGCGCTGGCGGGTGTCGGCGCCGAGGGCCACGGCGACCATGGCCTCCCACACCAGCGCGAAGTCGGACGCGTACAAGGCCGAGACGTCTTGGGTGCGCGGCCCTCGCTGCCCACCCCGGGCGCTGTGGTAGCGACTCAGCAGGGTGTGCACGTGGCGGTGCCGGTCCTGGAACAGCTCGTGCTCCCGACGGGCGAGGAGCGCGAGGGCATCCCGTCGGGTCCAGCGGAGGGGCGGCGGTGGGTCGCCGCGGAGGAGGGCGGCGGCGGCCTGGCCGGAGTCGACGTGCAGGTCGGTGAGGGTGTCGCGGGGGTCGAGGGCGTGCCGTGCCCGCCACGGGTTGGCGACGGTGACGTTCCCGTCGGGGGTGGCGACGTGCACGGAGCGGCGCACGGTGCGCGGCCAGTCGATGCGGCCGGGGCGCTGGGGGTGGCGAAGGCGTCGTGCGACACGGATGGGGCCGTGCCGCTTCAGGTCGGCGTGGAGCAGGAGAGCGGCCTCGAGGTGCTCGAGGAGGTCGGTGGCATTCCCGACGCTGCGGAGGGCCAGATCGGGCTCGGTGTCGTGCACCAGGCGCTGCTTGGCCCGTCGTTGGTAGGCCGCGAGGACCTGCACCATCGACAGCGCCGCCTGCAGGCGGATGGTGGGGGACAGGGTCACGGCGCCGAAGCACCGGGGGAGCACGACGAGGGGGCGGCCGCCGATGGCGAAGACGCCTGGGGCGGCGACCCGGCATCGCGTCCCGTCGTGGTGGAGCGCGTCGACGTCGGCGACCGCGTCGGCCTCGAACCAGGGCTCGAAGGCCGTGCCGGCGGGGACCGCGAGGCTCACGTGCCGGGGACCTCGGCCAGCAGTTCGTCCCGGAAGACGTCTTCGCCGGCGTCGTAGCGCTGCAGGAGCTCGTCGTAGGTGGCGATGTCGTCGCGGAACACCTTGGCGGGCGCGTCGCGGAAGACGTCGGACCACAGGTAGAAGAGCACCTTGGAGCGGAACTCGACCTGGGGCACGAGGTCTTCTCCGGCCCGCGGGCGCAGGTACCAGGGGCCCACCTGCTTGTCGTCGGAGCGCGTGTGCTCGACGATGGCTCGGTTGAGGGCTCGCATCAGCTGGCTCCACAGGACCCCGGCGGTGTCGTCGGCATGGCGTCGAACCCGGGTCGCCAGGGAGGTGGGGGCGGTGACGCCCTTGTAGCGGAGGCCCCAGCGGCGCCGGAAGGCGGTGTCCATCGGGAAGAGGCTCTGATCGGACGTGTTCATCGTCGCGTAGAGATAGAGGTTCGACGGGAGTCGTAGGCGGCCATCTTCCCAACAGGGTGGCTGTGGGCCGACCTTGCAGTCGAGCCACCGGGCCCAGTCGGATCCGGGGTGGATGGGGTACTGGCTGGTGCCGTAGGGAACGGCGGCGTCGTCTGCGTGGACGCGGTCGAGGAGCTGGAAGACGTCGCCGAAGATGGCGGCGGTGTTGCCGCGGTTGATCTCCTCGATGATGAGGACGACGCGTTCGTCGGGGTGGGTGAGGGCGTCGGCGAGGGCGAGGCTGAAGGGTCCCGGGTCGAAGTCGTAGTAGACGCGGGGCTCGCGGGGGCTGGTTTGTCCGTCGGCGGCGGTGAACTCGTTGAGGGACTTGAGCCAGCCCACGACGGGCTTGTAGGTGCCGACGAAGTCGAAGTAGCTGGTCTCGGGGTGGAAGGTGATTCGGTAGACGTGGTTGGGCTTGGCCTTGAGGTGGTCGCGGACGAGGGCGTCGAGCTCGTGGGACTTGCCGGTGCCGGGGGGGCCGAAGAAGATGACGTTGCGGTGGTCTTCCCAGATCACGTCGTCGCCGGGCTCTTCGTCGGGTTCGGGCGCTTCTTCCTCCTCGTCCGATTCATCGTCGGCCTCTGGAGGCGGGTCCTCCAGATCATCCAGCATTCCTAGGGCGATGGCGAGCTCGTGTTGGCTGAAGGAGGAAGGAAGTCGTTTCTCGCGGACGAGCTTCTCGAGTTGCTCGCGCTGTACATCGGCAAGAAACGGTCCGACTTCGTCCGCCCGAAGGAACAGCGAACGGTAGACGTTGAGGCTGATGGTGGTCCGGTTGGGCGCGTGGTGGGGGATGATGGCCGTGTGAGCCGCCGTGGCGGGGGCCACGGTGGTGCCCTTTGCGCGCCGGATGCGGGCGGCCCCCGATTCCCAGGTCTTCCGGTACCTGGGGTCCAGCCGCTCCACGAATGTGTCGGGTACGCCGTTGACCAGACCCATCAGGTGGTCGTCCGCGTCGACCCGGAGGGTTCCGTTCGCGATGCGGGCGTTGAGGAAGACGTCGTCGTGGTCGCGACCGCCGTAGAGGCGGAAGGAGGGGTCGGTGCCGGCGCTCTCAGCGCTCTGCTCCAGCCAGTGCCACAGGTCTGCGGACCACGCTGACGCAGGCGCCCCGTGGCTCGCGCGATGGGTGGGCCCTCGTATGGCTTGTTTGGCCTCGACCTCCACACGCCAGCTCGGCTCAGGAAGGTTCGGGGTGTGCTGCTGCAGGACACCCCAGACGCCCGGAGACCAGCCACTCCGGTAGGGGCTCCCACTGGATGTGGCGGCGGCCGCCGCGACGACGTCGGGCGCGTCGGCGAGCAAGTGTGCCTGCGCGTCCGACAGGTCGCGGGATGGGACCGCCAGCTCGTCGTGGGCCACGCTCAGGGACTCGAACGTGGACTCGCCAAGGAGGTATTGGGCGAGGGCCTGGAAGCTCTGCGACCCATGGAGGGTGACGGCCCAGAACGTGCCTGGCACGACCTCGAGGACCAAGAGACGACCGACGTTGAGGCGGATGGCGCTCGGGTGGAGGGTCAGGCTCCAGCAGCCCGCGCTGTGGGGGTGGGCATACCGTATGTAGGCACTGAGCATGGCGAGCGCAGCGGCCTGGGCCTCCGGCTCTGGCAGCAGTCGCTGAAGGACGCTGCGGGCGTCCTCAGAGGACGTACGGTCGACGGTCGGACCCCGTTGTCCTTGGGCGCGGATGGCGGCGAATTCGGAAGGGGTCACGGATACTCCGTTCGTGGTTCTCGGTGCGGTATGGAGGTGGGCTTCCATGGGCTACCACGCCTGCGTGGTGCCGCATGCCTGGTGCACCCCCGGCGGGAGGGAAGGCTGGTCGAAGCGGCCTCGCTAGGGGGGCGTCTGCCCGGCAGGGCGGACCCAGGCTCGCAGGCTGGCGGCGAACCGTTGGCTCAACCCATCCTCGTGTTGCTCGACGAAGGATGCGAAGGCATCGAAGTTGATGGTGTCTCGGCCCCCGCCGCGTGGCTGGACGTAGAGGACCTCGACGGCGAGCTCGTCGTCGGCCACGGTCACCTCGACCTGCTCCAGGAGGCGACGCAGCCCCCGGCGGGGCTTGGGCCAGAGGTGGGCATCGAGCTCTGGGGGGAGGCGCAGGCAGCCGTGGCGCGCCAAGGCGTGCAGCAGGTGGCCGTACTTCTGCCGTTCTTGGGTGGCCTGGCTGATGTCGACGATGCCCTGGACGATGGGTTGGAAGCCGATGTCGACGGAGCGGGCGAGGTAGGCGTCCTGGCGGTCCCGGCGGCTCGCGTTGTCGGTCTTGAGCTCGACGAAGAAGACCTTGGAGCGGTCGGCGGCGAACAGGGCGTAGTCGACCTTGACGGAGGTGCGGCTGGGGCGGTCGGGCCAGATGAGGTCGCGGCGGATGGGGAGCTCGGGGATGAGGTCGGGCGCGATGGGGGTGCCGGTGTGCTCGGCGACGACGGCGGGGAGGTAGGCGCTGAAGAAGAGGTCGGCGCGGCGCTCGAGCTGGTAGGCGGGGAGGTGGCGCCAGTGGTCCATGTGGTGGAAGAGGGTGTCGATGGGGGTCATGGGGTGCCTGGCCGGAGGGGGGGCGTGAAGCGGTCGAGAAGGACGAGGCGCCAATCGTTGGATGCGACGAGCTGTGGGACAAAGGGCCATTTGTGGCCGTTGTCTATCCGAATGCCGTTGCCGTCCGCGACGCGCTGCCCGTTGTAGAACACCCGCAGGGCCGTCCCCCACGCGCGCTTGTTGGTGTTGTTGGTCGTGTACGCGAGAAGCCGATGATGTTGGCTGATCCAGGCGAACCGCTTGTTGATCTTGTCCCAGTTTCCCATGATCGTGTGCGCCCCGTTGAGCACGATGTCGGTGCCGGGCAGCAGGGGGACGCCGGGGTGATGGCGAATGCCCTTGCAGGCGTTTCCTTCGCTCTGGCAGCTCCGCAGTAGGTTGTTCTCCCCACACACGATCACGCCGACCTGGAGGCCCTCGAGGGGGAACCTCCGCGGTCCGCCCGGTTCGCACTCTGCGAGGATCTGTGCGACGCGCTCGGGGTGTCGGGTGGCCTCGCTGCCCCCGGCGAGGCGTTGACGGACCCGTTGGGGAAGAAAGTCAGTCAGACTTGCGTCGAGCCCGACGTACCGGGCGCCTTCGGGGAAGCTCAGCTCGGCGAGGGCGCTGGCGCGGTGCCGTTGGAGCAGCGTGCGAAAGGCGTCGGGATTCGAGGACCAATGAGAGGATACGCCGGAGAATAGGCACAGAAGGCGACCATCGTAGTCGTTCCTCGCGGCTGCTACGGCTTGCCGCAGGGCGCGCTTCTCCACTCTCGCTCCTGCCGCCCGGAGGCTGATGACCGCGACGCGAAGCGGCTGCGGGGAGTCGCCCTTTCGCACGATGGTGAAGCCAAGGCGTCGGAGGAAGTCGTTGGTCTCCTTGCCGCCACCGAAGGTGTCCGACGGAAGCTGCGAGCCGGTGGCGAGCTCTGCAGCTAGGGCGACGGCGTACTTGGGCGGGTAGCGGATGTGGTCGTGGAGGAGTTCGTAATGCCGGGACGCTCGTCCTCGCGGGACGCCGTGGGTATCGATGTGGGCGAGGGCCTGGAGGAGGTGGGCGCGGGTGATGCGGTCGGGAATCATGCGGCCTCGGAGGGGCCGTGAAGCCAGCGCAGCGCTTCCTCGGGCTCCTCGCCTGTCCCCAGCGACGCGACGAGGTCGTCGAGAGGAACGGCGCGCAGGAGGATGGTGCGGTCGAGCCCGTGCTCGACGTGCAGGTTGATCCGCACGTCGTCCCTGGCGCCGCTGGGCACGGCGTACAGAACGACGGCGGGGATGGGACGGTCACCGCCGAAAGCCAAGCTGTAGACCGACATCTGGTACAGCATGCTGGGCGGCAAGCTGGTGGTGGAGAGGTCTCGGTACTTGGTGTCCAACACCGCCGCAGGGCGTGAGCCGGAGCGCACGACGAGGTCTGGCCGGGGGACCGACGCGTTGTGGGCATGCTTGCCCTTCGTCACGGTGTACAGGCGCCGCAGTCGGTGCTGGGTGTCGACGACCCAGGGGGGTGGGAGGTGCTCGGAGAGGTAGCGGGCCACTGCACGCTCGAAGAGGGCGGCCATGTTCCACAGCGCCCCTGGCAGGCGCTCCGAGCCGGACCCGAGGTCGTCGGCCGGACCGCTCCGCTCGACGAGCGCCCGCACCAGCGTGTGGGCCGGGGTGTAGCGCTGAAGCAGCCGACTGCGGCCGCGGTCGGCGGCCGCTAGCACCGAGGGGGAGAGCGTCACGGGCTTGCAGTGCAGCTGCCAGTGGCTTGCCGCAGCGTGGAGAGCCGAACGCAGTTGGGGTGACGCAACCCACTTCAACGCGAGGCGCAGCCCTGCCGCGACCACCTGGTTGCAGAGGATGTCAGAGCTGAAGACATGATGGGCACAGGGCAGCGCCGCCCTCGAGAGGGGCAGGCTACGCGCCAGCACGCCCATGTCGATTCGACCCCTCGGGGTCTCCAGCCACTCTTCCTGTGGGGTGTAGCCGTGGGCCAGACCACCGCGCTGCAGCCCCTGGGCCTCTGCCAGAAGCATGGCGGCGAGCAGCTCGGGCATGTCTCCGGTCCATGCGAAGTCGACGGGCGGTCGCTCAGGCACGGCGTCCAATCCGAGCCCATAGGCCAGCAGGGGCCACAGGGTGGCGACAGGCAGCTTGGGACGGATGCAGATGCGCAGGTCGCCGAGCTGCACCACGCCGACGTGTTGCTTCGCGCGGATGCGGAGCCCCGAGCGGGTCTCTTCGATGCGCATCGCGAATCGCCATCGCTCGGCAGCGGTCCGCTGCTGAATCGTGGTCAGGGACCGGTCGCTCAGCACCGGGTGGGTGGCGGGGTCGGCGGTCTCCCACTCTGCGAGGTTGAGCTCAGCCATCCGCGGTGTCGGAGGCTTCGTCGTCCTCGCCGTCTTCGTCTTCGTCCTCGCCTTCATCGGTCGAGGCTCGGGTCCAGCCTCCGAGGGCGGCGAGCGCATCCAAGAGTCGTTCTTCGTGGCCAAGATCGAACAGCTCGTTGCGCACCCGCTGAGTCGAACGGTCGTAGAGCTCCTCGCCCAGGAGCGCCAGGAGCTGGTCTGGGTCATCGGCGCAGTACTCCTGCAGCAAGGGCAGCAGGTCGTACTGAAGGGCGCTCCGCAGCGCTGCGAGGCTGCCGAAGGGGCGCCCCCCGTCCATGAAGTAGGCGTGGCCCACCTGCAGGTTGCGGGCAAGCGGCCCGAGGGTTCGCACGAGGCGCTGGTTCACGGCGGTCAGCAGGGCTGCGAGGGAGACGCCGCCGACGGTCGCGTGGGCCAGGATGCTGGGGTCGGGCAGGAACTCCAGGAAGCCGAAGCGTCGGCGCAGGGCGGCGTCGAGGAGGGCGATGGAGCGGTCGGCGGTGTTCATGGTGGCGAGGAGACGCACGTTCTTGGGCACCGTGAATGACTTGCCCGAGGTCGGAAGCGTGACGAAGACCTCGCCGCGCTTGTCCCGTTCGAGGAGGGTAAGGAGCTCCCCGAAGATGCGCGGGGCATCGCCGCGGTTGAACTCATCGACGATGAGGACGAACCGTTGGTGGGGCGCCTGGCCGGCCTGTTCGCAGATGCGCCGGAAGAGACCGGCCCTCGGCTCGAAGGTGAGCTGCTTGTCGACGAGCTTCGGGCGCAAGCCTTCCACAAAGTCTTCGTAGCTGAACGCAGGATGGAAGGTGCAGGTCCAGATGCGTCGTGCACCCTCTTGGCGTCCGTCGAGGGACTGTTTCTCCGCGTCGGTGAGGTCGCTCCATGGCTTCTGGTGGGTGTCGTGGGCGACCATGTCGCGGGCCGCCCGCAAGGCGTGGAACGTCTTGCCGGTGCCTGGCGGTCCGTACAGGATGACCTGGCCCTTTCGGTCGAGCTGGGCCTCGATGGGGCCAAGGTTTCGCCTCACCCCGTGGCCTGAAACGGGTCCCCGCACCGGGTGCTCGTCGATGTGATGTGCTGCTGCTGCGTGGAGTTCGACGGCCTTCTGCAGGTTGGCGACGGTGGTGAGGAGGCCAGCCTTGGTCGGCGCCTTGAAGGCTGTGGTGGTTTCCCAGCGAACCTTCCGGCGGTGGGGGAAGGGGTGGCCCGCTTCGTACTCGTAGGCGCCACGCACCCTGCCGATGCCTCGCACGGTCATGCCCTTGGCAGCGTAGATGACGTCGCTCTCCTGCATGCGGCCGAAGAACATCCAGACCTGTGATGCGGCCCGGCCCCTCGCGGAGGGGTGCTGCTGTGGAAACAGCTCCTCGAGACGCTGCTTGAGCAGCAGCCTCCCTTGGGTCGCGTCCAATCCGGACAACAGGTCCTCGAGGTTGCCTAGCTGCGGCCACCCGACGGCCACTTGTGAGGTGCCTTGCATCATGGGCCAGAAGTCGGTTTGGTCGTCGGTGGTGCCCACCCTCCAGTGGCCGCTCGGCGTTCCGTAGCACCTGTTGAGTGCTGTGGTCATCTGGTTCATGGAGGTCGCGCCTGGGGCTTCTTCGATGGCCAACAGGAGCGCCCGGAACAGAGGCGCGGCGTCGAACAGCGTGGTCGAGCTGGGGACGAGCCCGAGGCTGGCCAGCATGTGCGTCTGGTAGGCGACGCTGTGGTAGTCGTCGATGCGGGTGGGGTTCCATAGGGCCAGTGTCTTGTGGAAGAACGACAGATGGCCGATGGTCGGGGCTGCGGAGCGGACGGCGTCGGCGAGCTGCCCCCATTCGGGAGCTGTCGGGTCTTCAGGCAACGACGACACGATGTGGTGGGCCGCCATGAGCTCGTCCCGTTGGGTGCACGCGGCCTCCTGGGCTTCCAGGAGGGACAGGACGACGCGTTGCCGTGGGTTGCCTGTCACCCAGGCGCCGTCCTCGGCACGTTGGTAGAAGCCGAATTTAAAGGCCGAGCCGCCAGCGATGCTGCCGAAGTCCCGGGCATGGAATGTGTCGTCGTTCTTGAACTCGAGCCAGTAGGCCATGCTGTCGGTGGTGGAGCGCCCGTGCATGCGCTCTAGGAGCTCCGGGCCGGCCATGGTGGAGAGCACGTTCGGGCCGAAGCGGGTGTGGAACGCTTCCAGCTGGGCCGCTCGGAGGGTGGGGCTGTAGGGCACGTTGGTGAGCGCGGCGACAAGGCGCTCGCGTTGGGAAGGGATGAGGTCGGCGAGGAGGTCGGGCATGGGAGTCCCTGGGGTGGTGCGGAGGGCGGCCGGTTGCTACTGCCTCACGGACGTGCGGCTGCGTCCGATCGGACAGCGGTGGGCAACCCTACCGCTGCGGCATGGCCCCGAGCTGTCCGATCGTCGATGCCAACTCGTCCTTCCTCTCCCAGGAGGGATCCATGGACTTCGCAGACAAGCTCTCATCGCTCGCCCGCCGCACCGACAACGTCGAGCATCTCCAGACCGAGGAAGCCACCAAGATGGCTCTCGTCGTGCCGTTCATCGCCGCCCTCGGCTACGACGTGTACGACCCCCTGGAGGTCGTCCCCGAGTTCACGGCCGACGTCGGCACGAAGAAGGGGGAGAAGGTCGACTACGCCATCTTCAAGGGCGGCGAGCCCATCATGCTGTTCGAGTGCAAGAAGGTCGGCGTGAACCTGGAGAAGGTCTCGGCGTCGCAGCTGTACCGGTACTTCTCGGTATCGACCGCTCGGGTCGGCGTGGTGACGGATGGGGTGATCTACCGCTTCTTCTCGGACCTCGAAGCCGACAACAAGATGGACGAGCGACCCTTCCTGGAGGTGGACATCCGGTCGATCGACGAGTTCGCGGTGGCTCAGCTGAAGCGGTTCGCGAAGTCGGCGTTCGATCTGAACGATCTTCTGGGCGCGGCCGAGCAGCTCAAGTACTCCCGGGCGCTGCGGGGCTACCTCGACCAGGAGCTGCAGTCGCCCAGCGACGAGATGGTTCGGCTCGTGGCCAGCCAGGTGTACGAGGGGCGGTTCAGCAAGAGCGTGGTGGACAAGTTTCGTCCCATTGTGCGCAATGCCTTCACGGGCCTGATCCACGACCGCATCGAGCGTCGGCTGCAGGCCGCACTGGCGTCGGAGGACACTGGGCCGGCAGCGGATGCAGTGGCACCGGTGCCGGAGGAGGGCGAGCTCCCCGAAGGAGTGGTGGCGGTCGACGGGGAGGTGGTGACCACACAGCAGGAGGTGGACGCGTTCCACATCGTGCGGGCCATCGTCTCCGAGGTGGTGCCTGCGGAGTCCGTGGTCATGCGGGACGCGAAGTCCTACTGCTCGGTGCTCTTCGACGACAACAACCGCAAGCCGATTTGTCGGCTGCGGTTCAACCACCGGACCCGGTTGGTCATTGGGACGTTCGACGCGGAGAAGAACGAGACAAAGCACGATATCGGCGCCATCGAGGACCTCTTCAAGTTGAGGGAGCATCTGCTGGCGGTGGTGAGGCACTACGCGGGCGCCGAGCCGCAGCCGGCCGCTACGGCCGCACCTCGCGCTGCGGTGGCCCCAGCGGATGCAGCGCCGCAGGCGTAGTCAGGTCCGGGAGGCGTCGAGGTCGCTGTGCGGGCGCGCGCAGGCCCGAACGGGCGTGGTCATTCCAGCTCCGCGCCCAGCAGCGGAGCCAACGCCCCCACCGCCTCGGCCGCCCATCCCACCCCCTCGGGGTCCACAGCGACGACGGTCCACCCCAACCCGCGCAGCTCGTCCACATCTTCGCTCGGCTGGCCGACACACAGCGCCACCTTCGCGTCCTCCCAGGCGAGCTCGGCGGTCGCCACGATGGGCTCGCCCAGGTCGGGGCCGACCTCCGGCATGGGCACGCTGGCCGCCAGCAACCGCCGCAGCCCGTCCGCCAGCTCGGGCAGCACGAGCTCCAGCGCCGACTCGACGGGGTCGGCCTCCCCGAGCTCGGGGTGGGGCCCGACCAGCACGGCCTCGACGTCCTCGCAGGGGGACACGGTCTTCAGCAGGGCCTTGGCGTACCAGGCCAGCTGGCGCTCGTAGTTGCGCCATGCGGGGGTGCCGCGGGCCGGCAGGTCGCTCTTCCAGTCGACCACGACCCAGCGGGTGCGGCTGGCGTCGGTGGGGAAGGCCAGGTCGATGCGGCCGGACACGATGCGGCCCTGGTCGCGCACCGAGAAGGGGACCTCGACCCAGCGCTCGGGGGCGACCCGCGCGCGGCTGAGGACGGGGTCCTCGAGGATGCGACGCACGATGTCGACACAGACGGGCACGAGCTCCTGATCGAGGGCGAGCTCCGACGCGGCAGAGGCCACGAGGGGCTCGGCCTGGAGCAGGAGCTCGGCAAGGGGCCGGGAGAGGTCGAGCAGCTCGAGGGCTTCGTGCACGACCCGGCCGCCGAGGGCACCGACGGGGGAGGCCTTGCGGCGGACCCGCTCCTTGGCGGCGACCTCCTGCACGGAGCGCCAGCGAGTGCTCTGGGCCTTGGCCTTGCGCAGGGCATCGGTGCGGGCCCGATGCCACGCCTCGGCGGGGTCGGCGGCGGCCGGGAGGTTCTCGGTGGCGGCCAGCCAGCGGTCGACGTCGTCGTCGAGGCCCGGGAAGGTCTCCTCCCGCCAGGGCACCTCAGGGAGCGCGGCCAGGTCGACGGCGGGGGCGGACTCGAGGCCCGCGGAGAGGTGCTCCAGGAGGTTGGCCTTCTCTCGGTCGACGATGACGAGCTGGTCTCGGGCGCGTGTGGCGGCGACGTACATCCAGCGGGCGCGCTCGGCCTCGCTCGCCTCGGCCTCCACGGTCTTGCGCTCTTTCCAGTCCCGCGGCGCGAGGGGGGAGATGCGCAGGGCGACCTGGCGGGTGGCTCGGTCGACGGCGGCCATGGTGTGGCCGGCGTTGCGCTGGGGATGGGCGAGCACGACGACGGGGGCCTCGAGGCCTTTGGCCTTGAAGTAGGAGGTGATGCGGACGGCGTCGCTGTCGAGGTCGTTGCGGGACAGGTCCTTGTCTTTGTCCATCTCCTGCAGGGCGCGCAGGGCCTCGCCGGGGGAGTGGGCGCTGAGCTCGACCTGTCGCAGCAAGGCGCGTAGCTTGTCGAGGTTGGCGAGGCGGGCCTCTCCGCCACGCATGGCGGCCCACGTGGCGGTGGCGCGGGTGAGCCCAAGGAGCTCGTCGAGGAGATCGACCCAGGGGCGCCGGCCGCGGAGCCGGTGGAGCTCGTGGAGCTGCCCGAAGGCATCGGCGACTGGGCCAGCGGGCGGGTCGGGCACGGTGTAGCGCCAGCTGCCCTCGTCGTGTTTGTGCTGGGCGAGGGTGGGCCAGTCGAGGCCGAACAGGCCTCGGAGCACGAGCACGGTGCTGGGCTCGTCGGCGGGGTCTTCGAGGGCGTTGCAGGCGGCAAGGGCGAGACGGACCTCGTCGCGGTCGAAGAAGGCGCCGCCGCCCTCGACGAGGCAGGGGATGCCGGCGCGGGTGAGCACGTCCTGGAGCGCCTCGGCCTTGGACCATGCGGGGAGCAGCAGCATGACGTCGGACCACGACACGGGTCGCAGGAGCTGGGTGTCGCGGTCGACGACCTGACCCTCGACGCCCAGGTGGAGCAGGTAGCGGGCGATGGACTCGAACTCGTCGTCGAGGTCGCACGGCAAGCGCACGACGGGGTCGAGGGCGGCGGCCGGGCGGAAGGCCTGCTGGGGGACGTAGCCGGGCAGGTCCGCGAAGGCGGTGTTGACCCAGTCGACGACCCCAGGGACGGAGCGGAAGTTCTGCACGAGGGTGAGGCTCTCGCCACCGGCCTCGATGAGGCCTCGCAGGGTGTTCCAGGTGGCGACGTCGGCGCGGCGGAAGCGGTAGATCGACTGTCTCGGGTCCCCGACGGCGAAGAGGCGGCCGGGCTCGGGGGGGTAAGCATCCCAGGGGCCGATGGCGTCGGGCGCGCGGGCCAGCAGGGCGGCGACCTCGGCCTGGATGGGGTCGGTGTCCTGGACCTCGTCGACGAGCAAGGCGTCGTAGCGTCGGGCGAGGCGGGCGCGCACGGCGTCGTGGTTGAGCAGCTCGGCGGCACGGAACAGCAAGTCGTCGAAGTCGGCGACGCCGTGCTCGGCTTTCGCTCGGGCGGCGGCGGGGAGGAAGTGCTCGTGGAGGTCGCCGACAAGGGCGCCGTGGAGCCGTGCCAGCTGGCCTTCGCGCCAGTCGAGGAAGGCCTGGCGGGCCTCCTTGAAGGTCTCCTTGCCGTCGCCGACCCAGTCGCCCTTGCGGCCACCGCCCTTGCCGCCGGACTGCGTGCTGGCGAGGACCTGCAGGACGGCCTCCGCGGGCTCTAGGGTGCGAGCGACGTCGAGGAGGGCCAGCAGGCGTGCGTTGTTGGCGAGGAGCTTGTCGCCGCCTGGGTTGGTGCACAGGCCGCGGGCGTCGAGGAGTCGCTGGTGGGCCTCGAGGAAGCCAGGGTGGGCCGCGGCGGGGTCGAAGGGGAGCAGGTCGACCACCGGGGTGAGGTCTCGGTAGGCGACGAGGGTGAAGGCGCCCTCGCGGAGGGTGCGGGGCTTGACGAGGCAGCGGACGAGGAAGGCGGCGGAGGGGTGGCGGCCGGCGAAGCCCTCGCGCCAGCGGCGGTAGGCAGCGGCGACGCCCTCGGACTGCACGACGGCGGGCAACACCTCGGTGTCGGGGGCCCAGCCGGCCTCGAGGGCCTCGAGGGTGAGCAGGCGCTGGCAGAAGCTGTGGATGGTGGACAGCTGCAGCTCGGGCAATCGGGCCAGGGCTTTCTCGAGCACGGGGCTGGACCCCTCGGCCAGGCGCTGCTCCAGCCGGTCCCGGACGCGCTCCTGGAGCTCGCCGGCGGCCTTCTCGGTGAAGGTGATGGCCGCGATGCGGGCCGGGGGCACGCCGGTGGCGAGGAGCTGCAGCACGCGGGCGGTGAGCACGCTGGTCTTGCCGGAGCCGGCCCCGGCGGCGAGGGCGAAGGAGCGTCCGGTCTCGGCGACGGCGCGGTCGCGGATGTCTTGGTCGACGGCGCTCACAGCGGGTGCTCCTCGGGCTCGAAGGTGGGGTCTGCGGCGAGGTGCACGTCGGTGGACTTGGTGGTGGGGAACCACCCCTCGCGGACGGCTTCGGTGAAGGCGCGGAGCCGGGGGAGGAGGGTGGCGCTGGCGGCGTCGAGGTCCTGCGTCGCGATGCCGGAGGGAGCGGCAACGTGGACCATGTCGATGCCGCCGTGGGCGAGGGCGGTGAGGACCACGGCGGTGGCGTCTCGGGCCAGTTGGTTCCGGGCCGGCTTCTTTCGCTGCACGTAGGCGAAGGTGTCGGCATCGGCCCAGCCCAGATCGGTCTCGAGGACCCATGGCAGGTCTGGCGCGACGGGGCCGTGGGTGGCGGCGCGCGGGCCGGTCGGAAGGGACGGGGCCATGCCGTCGAGGGCCTGCTCGGTGAGGCGGCGGGCCAGGGACAGGTCGCGGTCCGCCACGTCGACGCGCCACCGGCGCCAGGCGTCGATGTCCTCGTTCCAGCGGGCGAGGATGGCGTCCCGTTCGTCGCGGGGGGCGTCGAGCAGGGTGCCGATGGCGCGGACGAGGCTCAGCTCGCGCCACCACGCCGCCAACTCCGGGGAGCTGCCGTAGAGGCGCTGGGGGCGTCGAACCTGCAGGACCTGGGCGACGAGGAAGGCGCCGGGGTTGGTCGCCAGCTCGGCGAGGGCCCAGGGGGTGAGGGGCTCGCCGCGCAGGGCGGGCAGGTCGAGGAGCTCGGGGGGGACCAGACCGGTGTGGGGGGAGCGCTCGGCCCGGTCGAGGGCACGGTGCAGGGTCATCAAGCGGCGGCCGGTGGGGTGGTGGGCGAGGCGCTGCAGGCCGGCCCGGGGGTCAGCGGCGGTGGCGGCGATGCGCTGCTCGGTGCGGCCGATGGCGTCGTCGGGGCGCTCGGGCCAGGGGCGGGCGCGGCTGCCGCGGCGCTGCTGGAGGTCGGCCAGGTCGCCGTAGCGGGCGCGGCGGCCGAGCTGCACCGTGGCGGCGTCGAGGAGGAAGCTGCTGGGGAGCAGCGGGCGCTCGTCGAGCAGCTCCGTGGCGGGGGAGGACAGCCATAGGCGGCGGGTGCAGGCGCCGACCACCGCGGCGAAGCGTCGGGCCTCGAAGGAGGCGGCCTCGCGGCTGGTGGGGATGTGGGCGCCAGTGGCGGTGCGCATTGCCGTCAGGACCTCGTCGGGAAGCACGGCGTCTTCGGAGGGGCGGCGGGGGAGGCGCCCCTCGGTGAGGCCCGTGACCACCACCACGTCGAAGGCACCCCCCAGCAGGGTCATGGGCGTGACGACGCGGACGGCGGGTTCGGTCAGCGAGCCCTTGGGGGCCACGGCCTGCTCGTTCAGCGCTTCGCGGAGCTGGCCGAGGGCCTGGGGCAGCGACAGCTCGGGGCCGGTGCCGGGCGGTCCCCAGGTGCGCAGCAGGTCGAGGACCTGGCCGTGGTCCGGGGAGGAAGCCCACCAGCGCTGCAGCAGCTCGGTCCAGCGGCGGCCGTGCTCCCCGAGGGTGGCCGGGTGGGCCAGGGGCGCAACCGCGGCGTGCACGGCCTCGATGGCGCGGATGAGGTTCCCCGCGGCGAGGCGGTTGCCTTCGGGGTCGAAGCCGTCGTCGTCGAGGTCGTCGGCCCAGGCTTGCACGGCGCGGCAGAGGGTCGGCGTGTCCCGGACGGCGCCGCTGCGGGCGAGGATGCGGCGCCAGCGGCCACGGCCCTTGGTCAGCTGGGCCCCCGCGGCGAAGTTCAGCCGTAGGCCTGGCTGGCGGAGCAGGTCGTACCAGGTCGGCACCGTGTCGTCGCCCGTAGCGAGTTCGAGGAGCTGGAGCAGGAAGCCCGCGGCGGGGGTGCTGCGCAGGGGAGGGCCCACGAGCCAGTTGGCGGGGATGCCGGCCCGCTCGACGTGGGAGCGGAGGACCAGCACCTGGTCGGGGTCGGGGAGCACGACGGCGATGCGGTCGAGGGGGGTGCCGGCGTCGATGGCGCGGAGGACCTCGCGTGTGGCTTCGGCGAGCTCGCGGACATCGTCGGGGGTGCGCACGAAGGCTACGCTGTCGTCGGCATGTACCGGGTGGCTGGGGGGGCCGTTGAACAGGTGGGTGGCCAGCTGGCGGAGGGCAGCGGGATGGTTGCCAGACACCGGATGACGGGGGCCGTGGGCTGCGGAGAGCAGTCCAAGCGGGGCGGGCTCCAGGTGGTGCCAGGGCGGCACGACGACCTCGGCGTGGGGGTGGGCGGCGAGCCAGGCTTGCAGGGCGTCGTGGGCGCGGCGGCCGAGGAAGCGGTCGCCCATCACCACCGCGCCCGCCCAGCGGCCGTCGGTGGCGTGGCGGCCGGCGGTGTCGAAGAGGTCGGAGGGGGCGTAGAGCTGCTCGGCCGCGCGGCGGGCGGCGACCTCGCGGAGGAGGAGGGCGAGCAGGTCGAGGCGCTCGCGGTGGTCGGGGAGGTGGAGCCTGGCGAGGTCGGTGGCGGCGAGGCCGGCGGCCTCCAGGGTGTCGACGGCCCGGGCGAGGGCGGCCGTCCAGCCCGGCTGGGTCAGGGTGGTGGCGAAGCGGCCGAGGGTGCCGGCGTCGGCGTGGGTGCGCACGACGTGGCCGACGGTGGCTTGGACCCAGGCGGCGGGCTGCGGGCGGCGGCCGGCCTGGGCGAGGGGGCCGCGGGCGAGGTCGCGGAGGAGGCGCTCGGGGGTGAGGAAGTCGACGCGGATGTGGTCGGCGGCGAGGGCGAGCTGTTGGCGGGCGAGGACGCCGTTGGCCGCGGAGGGGGTGAGGACCACGATGGGGGCGACGGGGTCGCCGAGGCGGCGTCGGACGTCGGTCAGGGCGGTGTGGAGGGTGGTGCCGAGGGGGGAGGGGTGGGTGGGCATGGTCCTTGGACGGGTGGGGTGTGGGTATCGGACAGCGTGCCGAGTGTCCGAACCCAGTTCGCCGCGTGAAGCGGTGGATCGGACCATGCAGCCGCCTGGGTGTCCGATAAGCCTCCCTGGTGCGTCCATGGAGAACTAGGGAGAGGTAGGCATGAAATTGGCCGTGGGATGGGATGTGGGGGCCTGGCATTGCACGAGAAGCAGCGGGTCGCAGGATGCTCTGGTAGCGATCCGCGTTGCCGATACCCCCGAAAGGGTGGGGCAAGCGTTCCGCGGCAACCTTCGGGGCCGCCTGACGGCGAATCCCGAGAAGGTACTGGCCAACCTGTTCGATGCCATGGGTCTGGGCGGCCTCGAGGTCGACGAGGTGATCTTCGCGATCGATGCAACCCTCGGCTGGCCTCGCGCATTTCTCGAGCTGGTTGGTGAGGGAAAGATGCCGGGCGAGGTCCCGATGGGGAAGCGCGTGGACAACGAGCTGCTGACCCGCCGAACAGAGCGAGTCGTTGCGAAGAAGATGGCGGGTACTCCGCTGTCCTCCGTCCAGGACCGCATCGGAAGCCAGTCCACGAAAGCGCTGGCTCTCCTGACACTGCTGCAGCTGCAGCGCAGCGAGCCAGGTGTCTGGACGGGAGAGGTCGACGGCACCAAAGTGGTCGCCATCGAGACCTACCCCGCACTCTGCAAGAGGTCGGCACAGGTCTCGTCGCTGTCGGCCCTCCTGGGGCCCTGGCCGAAGGAGGGCAGCGACGAGGCTGACGCGCTGCTCTGCGCCATCGTGGCCTGGTTGTTTGCGACGGAGCGGCAGTCTCTGGTGGCGCCTCAGGTGACGGACACCGTGGAGGGGTGGATCTGGCATCCAATAGATTTGGCGCGGGTCGACGGCAAGCGGGACGAAGCGTGAACAGCGGAGAGCGCTGCAGCTGGGCGATTGACCTAGACGCTCCTGGCCGCCCGATCGCCAGCGGCCTACAAGGAAAGCCTGTAGGGGACACCATGGCCCGCTCCGACTTGCTCATTCAGCTGGTGCGCGCCGGCACCCGCGGCGATGACGACACGTTTCGACGCATCGTGGCGGACATGGCCGACGAGGAGCGTCGCAAGCAGCACCACACGCTCGCCGAGCGGCTCCTCCGAAGCGTCGAGGTCCGGCCGGTTCGCGGGCCGACCCGGGTGGTGGATCCGGAAGTCCAAGCGCTGTTCGCAGAGCGCGTTCCCAACCGCGAACTCTCCGAGCTGGTGCTTCCAGCCGCCGTGGAGGACGACATCGCAGAGGTGGTGGAGGAACAGGCGCGGGTGGCGCTGCTGCGCGCCCACGGGCTCGAGCCGAGGCACCGGATCTTGCTAGTGGGCCCGCCGGGTACTGGCAAGACCAGCCTTGCTGAGGCGCTGGCGAACGAGCTCGCCATGACCTTCATCACGCCCAGCTACGAGGCCCTCATCGGATCCCTGCTGGGAGAGACTGCCGAGCGGGTGGGGCGGTTGTTTCAGACCGTGGCGCAACGACCGTGTGTGTTGTTTCTCGACGAGCTCGACGTGCTCGCCAAAGAGCGCTCCGATGTCCAGGAGACCGGTGAGATCAAGCGGGTGGTCTCGAGTCTTCTGCTGCAGATCGACGCGCTGCCTAGCCATGTTGTGATCGTGGGGGCCACCAACCACCCGGACCTCCTCGACCGGGCTGCGTGGCGGCGGTTCCAGGTGCGACTAGAGCTGCCGATGCCCACTCCGGCATTGCTGACCCGCTTCCTGGAGCGGTTCCAGCGGCACAGCGACACGCCGTGGGGACATAGCCCGGAGCGACTGGCGAAGGAGCTCAACGGGCTCTCCTTCGCAGAGGTGGAGTCCTTCTGTCAGGACGTGCAGCGGCGCATTGTCCTGGAGCGGCCGTCGCGATCTGCACGCTCCATCGTCGCAAAGCGACTGCGGCGTTGGAAGGCGTTGAGCCGGCCCAGCGTTCGGTCGTCGACCGATGGCTGACCACCCGTTCCTTCTGTTTCCGGGAGCAGCGTCTCAGCCACGCCAGAAGCGCGGGGGTGGTGGTGGGCCTGGCCGGCCCGTTGGCCCGAGCGGCGACGTACAGTCCGAACGCTTGGCACCGCGTTTCGAACAGCTGGTGCGCGAGTTCGAGGAGCGCCGTCAGCGCTTGCAGAGCTCGTTGGGAAGTGCGTACCCCGAGGACGTTCTCGTGTTCGAGGTGGCCGACTCCATCCCCAGGTTCGCGCAGGCGGTGAGCAAGGCGGGCCTGGCGTGGTTGGCCGAGCAACTCGACGAGGATGTGGAACTCGATGACTGGCGCTCGGACGACAAACCCGTTCGGCGCCAGACGCTGTATTTCGTCGGCGCGACCGAGAGTGGGCAGCGGCAGCTGCTTGCGCTTTGGGCGCGTTTCCAGCGAGACCCAGCGACAGCCTTTCCTCACGGAGACGGCGCTTGGCGGCAGTTGTTTCTTCAGCTGGTGGACGTGCGTCCGTACGGCCGAGCGGACCGACTCTCCGAGGAGACGGTCGACGAGATGGTGTCGTCCCTCCGCCGAGGAGAGTCGCTCCGGCTGGAAGTGGAGCTCTGGCACAAGCGTGGAGCGCCCGACGAGGTCTCTATCCAGCGCGCGGTTCAAGGCCTCGGAGGGCGGGTGGTCAGCGGCCCAAGCATCTTCCCTGGTGCGGGCGTGACTATGTTCTTGGTGGAGGTCGACGCACAAGGAGGACGTCGCCTCTGTGAGGAGGAGCAGGTGCTCTTGGCGGACCTACCTGCCGTTCGGGCCCTTCGTGTCGCGTCGCAGGCGGAGTCGTCTCGGTTCACGCCGTCGGAAGACGGCGATGTACCTAGCGCTGGCGCCGTTGCCGGGGAGCCGGTGATCGCAGTGTTGGACGGGCTTCCCATCGAGAACCACCATGCGCTCAAGGGCGCCATCGTGGTGGACGACCCCGAGGGGTGGGGCCCTTCCATCCCCGTCAGCCACCGAAAGCACGGAACTGCGGTCGTGTCGGTCGCGCTTTGGCGGGATCTGGACCATCCAGCCGCCCATGGCCGCCGGCCCGTCTACGTGCGGCCGGTCCTTCGGTGGCCGGGGCATGGCGACGAGGAGCTCGCGCCTGCCGACCAGGTATTCGCCGATCTGGTCCACGGGGCCGTCGTACGCATGTGCGATCCGGAGCGCGGTGTGGCCAAGGAGGTGGCTGTCATCAACCTCTCAGTGGGTATCTCGAATCGCATCTACGATGGCCGTGAACCCAGTCCGCTTGCTCGGGTCCTGGACGATCTGGCGTGGCGCTACAAGGTGCTGTTCCTGGTGGCTGCGGGAAACGAGGCCCATCATCAGGAGCCGCTGGACATCACCACGACGCTCGCCGAGGACAACGAGGCCGAACGCCGGCGCTCGATGGTGAGGTCGCTCCGATCCAGCGTGGATGAGCGACGGATCTTCTCCCCTGCTGAGAGTGTGAATGCGTTGACCATCGGCGCGCTCGACGAGGACGAAACGGGACGAGTCCCCGAATCGTGGTCGCGCTGCTGGGCGGGCAGCGGACCTGGGTTGTACAGCCGTTGCGGCTTGGGACACCGCCGCTCGCTGAAGCCTGAGCTGGTCGCCATGGGCGGCCAGCAACCCATCCAGGTGTTCGGGCCGTCGCTGCGGCGGTTCCAGGTCGAGCGGGCTGGCGTGGGCGTCGCAGTGGCCGCGTTGGGCTCCTCGGACAGGCCGCTGAAAGGCAAGTGCTACAGCCGTGGGACGAGCTTCGCGGCACCTCGGCTGGCCCATGCAGCCTCCAGACTCAGTGACGCATTGGATGACCTTGCCCTCGCCAGCGGTCGCGCTCTGTTCGAAGACGCACCACGAAGCGTCTGGCTGAAGTGCCTCCTGGCTCACGCGGCGTCCCGTGCGCACTTGCGGGCGTGGGCAGCACCGGAGGGTGAGGTGGACGAGGGGCTGCTGGACCGCTTCGTCGGTTTCGGCGAGCCCGATCTGGATCGATTGGCGGGGTGCACCGACCATCGCGTCACGGTGCTTGCCGGCGGGTGGCTACGCCAGGATGATGCGCAGCATTTCGAGCTACCGCTTCCTGCCGCACTTCTCGGGGCTGGCACTGCCCGTCGGCAACTCAGAGCCACGGTTGCCTGGTTGACGCCGCCTCACCCACCCTCGGTGCGGTATCGGGCGGCGAAACTCCAGCTGAGCGTCGAGCCTGTGATGGGATTGAGGCTGGGTAGCCAGCAGGTCGACCACCGGAGGGTCGAACGGGGCACAGTCATCCACCGAGTCTGGGAGAAGCGGGGCCGCTTCGGGTTCGCCGGTGATGCAGTGATCCCGGTCACGGTCTCTTGCATGGCGGACGCGTTGACGCATGTCGACGAACCCATCCCCTACGCACTTGCGGTTTCCTTCGATGTAGAGCCCGAACTCGATGTCGCGATCTACGAGGAGATCCGGACGCGGCTAGGCGTGGCGGTGCGGCCTACGGTCCACGTCCGTGTGTGAGTGAGCAGATGCGGACGGCCACGGACGACCGCACCAGCCGGTAGCGGAAGGAGTCCAGGTCGTCCAGCTACGGCTCCTTCACCGTCCATACGAGGCACGTTCGTCCATGTTCTGGTGCGTCGACGGCACCCAGTCCACCAGTACCTGGTGCTGCGACGTTGGGAGGGTCGGGTGTCTCAGATGACCTCTCGCCATGCGCGCCAGCTCGCCAGGATTCGCTGCTTGACCACTTCCCTCGCTTCGGCTGGGTCGTTGTCGTCGATGACTGCCTGAAGCTCCGATGTGTCCATCACTTGCACCCCGAGGTAGCCAAGGCGGTCATCCGGAACGCCTCCCAGCGCTGCGACCACCCTGCTGCGCGTGGCTTCGTCCTGATCTCGCTTGGTGCCCCAGTGAATCGTCAGGCCTCCCGAGGCGAGCCCAGTCAGCCACACAGCGGGAGACCCGGTCTGGCCCATGTACAGGTCCTTGCCTGTCGACCACTTGTTGAGCTTCACCGGCGTGCCCGCCAATTGCTCCAGCTCCCCATCCTGGTGCACCTTGCGAAGCGCGTCGAGGAGCAAGGCATACGGCGTGAGCTTGCGAAGCTCGAGCAACGTCACGCCGACGCGCTCTCCTATCGCGACGAGCTCGATCACAGCATCCGCCAATGCAGCGCTGAGCCCATCGGTGGCCATGTCCAGCGAGCGGACGGCAAGGGGAAGGTCCTCTGCCTCCGCGACATCTGCATCATCGAGGCCATCAGGCCTGGGACCCGCCTCGAGCCGAGCGGCGCTCAGCATCTCGTCGAGTGCCGGCATTCCTTCCGCAGGGTCTCGGTTCAGGTACAGACATGCCCGCATTTGTCCCGCAGGTCCTCCGAATGGCGCGGCCGCCCAGGTGCGAACGTCGAGCCCAGCGGCGGTCAAGTTCCCCGCTAGCCTCACGGTCAGCCCCGATTGGCCGGCGGCCGCGGAGTCATCGGTGTCAACGACGATTTCGTGGACTTGGCGGATGGCGGCCCTTGTCCGCTTGCCCGCCCGCTCAGCGACGGTCCTGACGAAGTCGTCGTACGCTCGTTGGATGGCGATCACCGTGGCGTATTCCTGCTCGAGGGCAGCGTAGGCGTCATTCCAGGTCGCTTCTGTCATCGTTGCTCCACGGCGTTTCGAAGGTTCGGAGGTTGGAGGCGAGCTTGAGCATCGCGGCGACATTCGCCGAGTTTGGCTCCGGCAGTCGTAGGAGTCGTTCGGCCTGGTCGAGCTGCTCTGCCATGTCCGGCGCCTGCTCCAGGGTGCGAGCCACCAGCGTCAGGGCGATGCGGTCCCAGACCCCGATGTCGGTCTCGAGGGTGTGGCGCAGTAGCTGAGCGAACCGAGCGTGGCTCAGCGCGCCGTGCCACCCTTCCGGCGTGGGTCGTTCGCGGCGGGCCATCAGGTACGCAGCCGTGGGAATGCCTCCCTTCGCACGTCCGAGGCGCTCAAGGGCTTCGAGATACCCGCTGTACTGGCCCTCTCCGCTCTCGCGCGCCCACACCTTGTTCTCGATCAGGAGAGCGGCCTGCGCACCGACCACCAGCAGGTCCGGTTGGGTGTTCGCACCACAGACGGTGGGCCACTGCTTCTCTACACGGACGACGGGGGTGCCCTTGGCCTCCAACTCCTCCGCGAGCGGTGGATGAAGGGTGCGGCAGACGGCCAGAAGAGCAGCGCGACCCATTCGTGTATCGGGTGAGAGGGTCCAACCCAGCAGCCGATTGAACGGCGCTTCGTGGTCTGCTTGCCCCATCAGCCGGAAGAGGGGAGGGGGGACGCCCGCGGTCTTGTGCTCCTGCATCCGCTGGGAGAGCTCCTCTCGGGCCGACTCTCTCTGACTGGCCAGCCAAGGGCGCGCCACAGAAAGGACGCGCTGCAGCGCCGCGTGCCTGGTCGCCTGCTCCCGGCGACGGTGCTCCATAGTGGCCGCAGCGACTCGGCGGATGGTGCCTTCGGCGCTCATGCGGAAAACCTGGCGGGCAGGTCGTTAGCAGTCCGGCCTGGATTGCCCGTCTCGATGCTGGCGATGTGGCCGCGCATGGGTCCTCCTCTCAGTCCGTCGGGTCCAGTTGCAGCAACAATCCAGGGTCGAGCAGTCCGCGTTCGCCGTAATAGTCGATTGCCCAGCGGTTCTCGTGGGTCGGCGAACCCATGAAGAGGACACGCTGGGCGCGGGTCATCACGGGCCCTCCGGGGATGCGACCCGCGACGAACAGGTTCACGGTGCCGTCGCAGAACCCCTGTGGCCCCGGCAGCCGGTCTCGTGTCGCGAACGCACGCCCTGGCAGCATGCGCTCCACCCGCCGCGCGTCGGCTGCGATGATCAGGGTCGGGCGTTCGTCCGCAAGGAGCTCATCGAGGCTACCGGTCCAGCGAGGAATCTCGACACGGTAGGTCGGCTGAGTCGGGCCGAGGTGGCCCATCGTTCCGTCGGCGAATGCTGGATTCCCGAAGGCCACCATGGCTTCTCGCGGAAGTTGCTCGCCGGGCACGGATGCGAGGCCGAGGCGCCATGTGTCGCGGTGGTGCCGCTCCAGCGCCCACAGGAACGCCGGCCCGATGCCCCAGGCGAGGTGCTCCCCGATCAGGAGTGTGGGCGCCATTTCATCCTGCATGGTCCGAGGCGCTTGCCGCGCGATGGAGTGCATGGTGGAGATCCGCAGCCGGCCGCCACGACCGGGTTGAACGTTCTCCATTCCATGGGCCCACAGGGTCTCGATCGTGGCCTCGACCTGGTAGCGGTCGGCCAACACAATGTGCACCCACCACCCGACGTCCCGTGCGTGGCGTGCCACGGTGGCCAGCATCAGCGCCCGAGCGCGTTGGTCGGCGACCGTGAGGATGCCGCGAGCGGGGGAGGGGGCGTCCATGACCCTCAGGCAGGCATCGAAGGCCTCCTGAACATCCGCCAGCGGAAGGCCAGAGTGGGCGGCGATGGCTTGCGCGTCGCCGCGCAGTCGAGGTGCGGTCATTCAGTGGCTCCGAGGACATGGTAGCTGCGGGTCAGCGCGAGCTCGGTGGAGGGAACGCCCAGGCGTCGCTCCTTCGGCTTGGGGTGTTGTCAGCTCTGCCGCTCGCTACCGGGTGGCGCCGCCTTCGGGGCATCGACGTTGAACAAGGACCAGACCAACGGGTGACGGATGGAGTCGAGGTTGTCCTGCTTCGGCTCCTTCACGGTTCCCCGTGGCACGTTCGTCCAATGGACGGGGTGCGTCAACGGCACCCAGTCCACCGGCACGTGGTGCTGCGTGGTCGGGACGGTGGGGCCGATGTGCTCCATGTGCCCAGGCGGTGCGGTCCGCGGCGGGCCGGTCACCCGCCCGACGGCGACCACCTTCGCGATGCCGGAGGCATGCAGGAGCACGATGTCTCCGCGGCTGAGGCTCTGGAAGGTCGAGACCGTGTCGTACTCCTCCCACGCCGCCGCCACCCCCGTGCTGAGCATCCACTCTTCACACACCATCGGGTCCTCGTGCCCTCGGTTCGAGTTGCACATCACGACTCGCGACACGTTTCGCTCGAGGTCCAGGGCCACGTCCTGGGCGAAGCTGCGCTCGGGCATCCACACCTCCTCGGCGTGCTGTGCGGGTGCAGCTTTCGCCGCCGCAGCCTTCTGCTCGAGCTCTTCGAGGTGCAGCTCGGTCAGTGCCAAGCTGGTGGCCCACTGTCCCTCGAACCACTCCAACCAGTAGGGCACGTGGTCGGGAGGAAGCGCGACGCCGGCCTCCACGTTTCGGTCCAGACCGGCGAACGTGAGGTTCGCCGAGCCCACCATCACGCCCACGCCTGGCACGGTGAATACCTTGGCGTGGAGCCGTCGGGTGGCGGGCACGTTGCGCACGAGGCCACCCGCTTGCAGCACGCGCCGGAGCGCCTGCACCTTCGTGACACCGGTCGCGAGGTCCCCCACCGTCACCTGCGTGAGGAGCCGGAAGGTGCTTGCCTTCAGCAAGGCGCCCAGGCCGGGCGACCACGTGACGTACGGCGACGCGGCATGCACCTCCTCGGCCTCTGGGCCCCACCGTTCGAGCAGTCGTGCGGATTCTCCAGGCTGGGACAGGAACTGCATCGGGACTCCCTTCGGATTTGCGTGGCGCATCATCGCACCCACCCTGAGACGTCCAGAAACGAGCGATCGGACATCCACATGTCCGATTCACGGGCCCGATGCGTCTCCACACGCAGGGCTGCTCGATTTCGACGGCAGCACCGCCTGGAGGTGCAGGATGCGTGGCTTCCCCGAGCGAGATGAAGACTGGGTCGTCGCGGCAGCCGCGCGTGCGATCACTGGTCCAGGGCCCCTCGAATTGCTCGCCAGGCCCGATGAGGTCGTTCGAGGCGAGAAGGCCATCGACTACCTCCTGCGGGGGGCAGGCGGCCCCGTGCACGTGGAGCACACCCTGCTCAACGCCTTGGACGAAGAGCCGGGGTTGAACAAGCAGATTGAACACCACCTTCGTCAACCGCTGCTGGTAGCCATTGGGGGCCGCCTGCGCGCCGGCGGATCAGTCCTGGTCGACGTCCCGGTGTGGAAGGGGATGCGGTACGGCCCCTCTCACATCGATGCGATGGCCGACCTCGTGGTCGACGCTGTCGCCCAGGAAGGCTTCGATGGAGACACACAGAGTCTGGTCATGGACGGACCCTGTCGGCCTCTCGACGTCTTCCTGTACCCGTTCCTGGTCCAGCCCTCGAGCGGACAGCGAGTGTTCGTCCGGGGCTACCTCCGCACCGAGAAGCAAGGCCGCGAGCTACTCGCCAAGGAGGTTGCGCGGGCCCTGCGGGAAAAGGCACCCAAGCTGGAGGCGACCCGCCGAGCACACGACGGGGGATCGGTGCCGACCCTTCTCGTCCTGGAGCACCGCCGCCCGCTGACCGACCCGAACTCTCTCCGCGCGTTGTTGCTCGAGCAGGCCTTGCAGCTGCGAGTTCCGTTGCCGGACTTCGTGGCCGCCGTGGAGGTGGTGCAGCGCCCGGCCCCCGGTGTCCGTCCATCCGTCGGCTACTTGCACGCACATCATCCCGACGTGCCGTTGTTCTGGCCCGACGACTTCACCTCGCCGCACCACTGGGTTGCCCTCTTCGACCTCCGCGACCACGCCTCGGCCGGGTAGTGCCCCCACCCCTCGGTACGCTACTCTCCCTCTCCACCGCTCCCCAGGACCCCCATGACCGGACCCGAGATCCGCGCCGCCCGCAAGGCCCGCGGCTGGACCCAAGCCCAGCTCGCCAGCTCCCTCGGCACCACCCAGGCCACTGTCTCCCAGTGGGAGCGCGGCAAGCTCACCCCCAACCCCGAGCAGGTGCAGGCTCTCACCGCACTGCTGGCTGAGCATCCCGTCGCCGACGCCCAGCTCTCCCTCGCCGCCGAGGCCCCGGCCCCCGGCTACGACGCCAAGCCGAAGAAGAAGGCCCGCGCCAAGAAGCAGAAAGCTGACGACCCCAAGGGCAGCCTCGGCTTCGAGGCGAAGCTGTGGGAGGCCGCCGACTTGCTCCGAAGCAACATGGACCCCGGCGAGTACAAGCACGTCGTCCTTGGCCTCATCTTCCTCAAGTACATCTCCGACGCCTTCGACGAGCGACAGGCCGAGCTCCGCCGAATGGTCTGCGAGGTGGTGGACTCCGAGTACTACCAGGCCGACGCAAGCAAGCGGCAGGGCTACCTCGACACCGTGCTCGAAGACAAGGATGAGTACACGGGTGAGAACGTCTTCTGGGTGCCAGCATCGGCTCGGTGGAGCGTGCTCCGCGACAATGCCAAGAAGACCCAGGTGCGTCTGCCCGACGGTCGTGTGGGCACCGTGGGCCAGCTCGTCGACGCCGCGATGGACGCCATCGAGGAGGAAAACCCCAGCCTTCGCCACACCCTGCCACGGGAATACGCGAAGCCGGGCCTCGACCAGCAGAGCCTTGGCAAGCTCGTCGACCTGATCTCTGGTATCGAGCTGGTGGCAACGAACGAGGAGCCCGACACCGAAGAGGGAGCCGATGATGAAGAGGAGGAGAAGAAGCACCGAGCGAAAGACCACCTGGGCCGCGTTTACGAGTACTTCCTCTCCCGATTTGCGAGTGCCGAGGGCAAAGGGGGAGGGGAGTTCTATACGCCAAGCAGTGTCGTCCGGGTGCTCGTCGAGATGCTGGAGCCCTACTCCGGCCGCGTCTACGACCCCTGCTGTGGCTCGGGGGGCATGTTCGTCCAGTCCATGGCCTTTCTCGCCCAACACGAGGGCCGCAAGGAACAGGTGAGCCTGTACGGCCAGGAGTACAACCGAACGACGTGGCGGCTAGCCAGGATGAACCTGGCGATCCGTGGCATCGAGGCCAACTTGGGCTCGAAGCATGCCGACACCTTCCGGGACAACCTGCACCCCGACTTGCGGGCCGACTACATCCTGGCCAACCCGCCTTTCAATATCAAGAAGTGGCACGGCGAAACGCTGAGGGACGACGTTCGGTGGAAGTACGGCGCCCCCCCGGTGGGCAACGCCAACTTCGCCTGGGTGCAGCACATCGTGCACCACCTCGCTCCCCACGGCTTCGCGGGCTTTGTGCTCGCCAACGGCTCGATGTCGTCGATGCAGTCGGGGGAGGGAACCATCCGGCAGAGCCTGGTGGAAGCCGACTTGGTGGACTGCATGGTGGCGCTGCCGGGGCAGCTGTTCTACTCGACGCAGATCCCTGTTTGTCTGTGGTTCTTGGCGCGTTCGAAGACGGCCAAGGGCTACCGGGACCGCCGCGACGAGACGTTGTTCATCGACGCCCGCAAGCTGGGGCGGCTGGAGACACGGGTGCACAAGGTACTCGACGCAGAGGAGGTGGCGAAGATCGCCGATACCTACCATGCGTGGCGCACGGAAGGCGGGAGCTACGAGGACGTGGCGGGATTCTGCAGGTCGGCCACGAAAGCGGAGATCGAGGCCCATGGTTTCGTGCTCACGCCGGGTCGGTATGTCGGGGCGGAGGCGCTGGAAGAGGACGCGGAGCCTTTTGAGGAGAAGATGGGGCGGCTCACGGTGCAGTTCCGAGCCCAGGCGGAGGAGTCCGCAGCCATTGTCGAGAGAATCGACGCTGCTCTGCGGGGGATTGGCTGGTGAGCTGGTCTTCTGTGACCTTCGGCGACCTCATCGCCAGCGGTGTGCTGGAGGTCGGGGACGGGTACCGGGCCAAGAACGGTGAACTTGGCGGTGAATACCTGCCATTTCTTCGCCAAGGGCTCATTGGAGACGATGGCGTGATGGACTTCTCTTCCGCCGCGCTATTCAAGGAGGGGCCTTCTTCGAAAGCCGAGGCCAAGAGCTCGAACCCTCACGATGTACTGGTCGTGACCAAGGGCTGGAGCACTGGCCGTGTAGCTTTCATGCTGCCTGAACACCCACGGGTCGTGTACTCCCCGCACGTGAGCTACTGGCGATGTCACGACCTTGACGTGCTTGACCCGCACTATCTGCGGCAGTGGAGTCGTTGCCCAGAGTTCACCAAACAGCTGGAGGCACTCGCAGGCACGTGCACGCTGCACCCCTACCTGAGCCTTCGAAATCAGGGACTCCTACGAATCACGGTGCCGCCCCTCCCCGAACAACGCCGCATCGCCGCCATCCTCGGCGCCCTCGACGACAAGATCGAGCTGAACCGCCGCATGAACCGCACCCTGGAGGAGATGGCCCAGGCCCTGTTCAAGTCCTGGTTCATCGACTTCGACGGCCACGACCCGGCCACGCTGGTGGACAGTGAGCTGGGGCCGATTCCGGAGGGGTGGGAGCTTCGGCCCGTCGAGCAGATGGCCGAAGAACTAGAGACCGGCAGCAGACCGAAGGGGGGAATCGGCGGCATCACCGAGGGTGTGCCCAGCATCGGTGCCGAGAGCATCAAGGGCGTAGGGGAGTTCAACTTCTCAAAGACCAAATTCGTCTCTCCCGAGTTCTTCGACAAGCTCCGGAGAGGGGTTCTCAAGAGCCGCGACTTGTTGCTGTACAAAGACGGCGGCAAACCAGGCGATTTTCGGCCACACGTCGGGATGTTTGGTGACGGTTTCCCCTTCGAGCGGTGTGCAATCAACAGCCATGTCTACCGGCTTCGCCTCGGCCAGCCCTTGTCGCAAGAGTACGGCTACTTCTGGTTCTCTTCGGACTTGGTGATGGCGGAAATGCGACGGCTCGGCACCGGGGTGGCGATTCCTTCACTTCCCAAGCGAAACCTGCTTGCCATGAAGCTCCTGGTGCCTGACGCCGACTCGGTTGTAAGGTTCGATCAGATCGCTTCTCCTACGGTGGGGAGGATTCTCGCGAACGCCAACGAGTCCCGCACTCTCGCAGAACTCCGCGACACCCTGCTGCCCAAGCTCATCTCCGGTGAGCTGCGCGTCCCCGAGTCCCTCGACGAGCTCCTCGACCTCCACACCGATGCCGCGAGCCCCGGGTGAAGCCCCCGCACCCGACCCAGAACGAGCTGCTCACCATCGAGGCCGTACTCGATGTGGGCCAGGGGGCTGGGTACGTTCTCGACTTCAGCAACCCCACGTTCGAGCAGTTCATGGCCGAGCACGGCGTCGCCATCTACGATGACCGCTTCGCACGGGATGGCAACTCCAAGGGCAAGCGGCTGCGGTGCTTCCTCGCCACGGAAATCCCGCCGCGTACGGGCCAGGTGCTCGCATCGCTCCTCGAGCGTCGCCAGCTCATCGACCCCCTTGCCGACGACGAGCTCACCCGCTACCGTGCCGCGATGCGCCGCTTGGGCGCTCCCACGGAACCGGCCGACGCCAGCCCCGAGTCCTCGGAAGACGCTCTCCTCCGCCTTGTCTACCGCCCCGAACTCCTGGCCAGGGTCCAGGGCCATGCCGAGCTACGCGATGAGCTGCTGCGTCGCATGGACGAAGCACAGCGCTGTATCCAGGCCGATGCTCTCCTCTCCGCGGTCATCCTGTGCGGCAGCGTGCTCGAAGGCATGTGCCTCGCCTATGGAAGCGAGCACCCCGCGGCGGTGAACAAAGCCTACAACGAACAGTTCAACAAGCCGGCCCCACACTTCGCACAATGGAAGCTCACGGAGTGGATTGACGTGCTGAGTCGCCTGGGCGTGTTCTCCCCCAACGTTGCCGCGTTTGGCCACGCGCTTCGGGGGTTCCGAAACTACGTCCATCCGCACCGGTACCTGACGACGGGCTTCAGCCCCGACAAGCACACGGCGCACATCGCCTTCCAGGTCGTGGTCGCCGCGGCGGAGGGGCTGGCCGCCCCCGAGGGGGCCTCTCCATGACCTTCGAGCTGCCGGCCACCGAGTCGCTCACCGTGGAGTTCAAGCGCGACGACCACCGCCGCCAGTCTGACGACGAGCTCGCCAAGGCCGTGGTCTGCCTCGCCAACCGCGACGGCGGCACCCTCTACCTCGGCGTCGACGACGCCACCGGCGCGCCACGAGGCATCCACCCCGACCGCGACCTCGCGGGCCTCACCACGGCCATCTACGAGCGCACGCGCCCGGCTCTGCTCGTTCGTGTGGAGACGCTCGTGGTCGACAGCCACACCCTGGCGCTGCTCCACGTCCCTGCCTCGTCGCGCCCCGTCGCCACCACGAAGGGCCTGGTGGTGCGCCGCGACCTCGACGCCCGCGGTCGACCGCTGTGCCGCCCATGGTTTCCTGACCAATTCGACAGCCACCTCACCCGCCACGGAGAGCTCGATGTCAGCCGCGGCCCATGGCCGGGAGCTGCACACGCCGACCTCGACCCGGCCGCTCGCCACGAGCTGCGCCGACTGGTGGAGTCGAACCGCGCCGACCAGACCCTGCTTGAACTGTCGGACGACGAGCTCGACCACGCCCTTCACCTCGTCGACGACGCAGGTACCCCCACGCTCACTGGGCTCCTTCTCGTGGGCCGGAGCGCGGCCCTGCGTCGACTCGTGCCCACACACGAGGTCGCCTTCCAGGTCCTCACGCCAGGCGAAGACCTCGCCGTCAATGACTTCTCCCGGGAACCCCTCGTCCGGCTCCTCCCTTGGATGGAGGAGCGGGTCGCGGCCCGCAACGACGAAGTCGAACTGGAGGTGGGGCTGGTGCGGGTGGGCATTCCGCGGGTCGACGACCGAGGCTTTCGTGAGGCCTTGGTCAACGCCGTCAGCCATCGCGACTACCAGCGCAACGGTGCCGTCCATGTGCAGTGGCGCCCCGACCGACTTGAGGTGGTCAGCCCTGGGGGACTGCTTGCGGGCGTGCGGGTGGACCGGCTTCTCACCATGCAGCCCAAGCCACGCAATCCCGCCCTCACCGACGCCCTGAAGCGAGTGGGGCTCGCAGAGCGGACCGGGCGTGGCGTCGACCGCATCTACCGAGGACTCGCCCGCTACGGCCGCCCACTGCCCGACTGGAGCGACACCGACGACCAACAGGTGGTGGTGTCGATGCGAACCGATGAACACGACGAGGCCCTGCTTCGCTGGGTCGTCACCACCGAACAGGCCGAGGGGCCGCTTCCGGTGGACACGTTGCTCGTGGTCCACACCTTGCGCGAGCAGGGGCCCTCGAAGGTGGGCGAACTCGCTCGGTCGCTGCAACGATCGGTCGAGAAGATGCCAGCCATCCTCAAGCGCCTTGAGGAGCGGGGCGTCGTGACCCCCCGTGGGAACACCAAGGGTCGGTTGTGGGAGCTCACGGTGGCGATGTTCCAGGAACTTGGTGATCGCACCGGTCATGTCCGCCACACGGGCCTGCAACCCCAACGTCAGCAGTTGCTGGTCATGCAGCTGGCGGAGCAAACGCCAGGCGGTATCCAGCGAAGAGACGTTGTGGAGCTGCTGGGGCTGCCGGGCCGACAGGCCACGCAACTCCTCGGCCGCCTTGTCGAAGAGGGTCGGCTTCGCAAGGAAGGTGAGCGGCGATGGACCCGCTATTTCGCGGCCGAGGGGGCTTGATGCGAGTGCCCTCGACTCAGGGAATGCGTCATAGCCTATGGCGCAATGGTCCCGTGCTGTGCCACAGAACATGCCTGTCACGCCTGCATTTCTATGACCAGGCCTATGACTCGTCTATGACCCGCTATGACCGGAAGGCCCCATGAAGCTCTACGAATCGGACGTCGAAGAGGCCGCCATCCAGTGGCTTCAGGAGCTCGGCTACACCTACGTCCCGGGCCCCAAGCTCTCCGAGGGCGCCTTCCCGGAGCGCCCCTCCACCCGCGAGGTCCTCCTCGAAGGCCGGCTCCGCGCCGCCATCCGCCGCCTGAACCCGCGCCTCGCCGACGACTCCCTCGAGGAGGTGGTGCGCCAAGTCCGGGCCCTCAAACACAGCCCATCGCTGCCTGAGGCCAACCTTGGCTTTCACCGGCTCTTGGTGCGTGGCGTGCCGCTGCAGGTCCGGCGCGGGCCCCTGACTCGGGGCGACACCGCCTGGCTCGTCGACTGGCAAGAGCCGGCGAACAACGAGTGGCTCGTGGTCAACCAGCTCACGGTGGTCGGGACCCACGAGCGGCGGCCGGACGTCGTGGTCTACCTCAACGGCTTTCCGGTCGCCGTCGTCGAGCTGAAGGACCCCCAGAAGAAGACGGCCGACAACCGGGCGGCTTGGAACCAGCTGCAGACCTACAAGCAGCAGGTCCCGGACCTGTTCGTCAGCAACGGCGTTTTGGTGGTGGGCGATGGGGTGAAGGCGCTGACCGGCAGCCTCACCGCCGGCTTCGAACGATTCATGCCCTGGCGTACCATCGACGGCGTGGTCCTCGCCCACGACAGCGAGCCTCAGCTCAAGGTGCTGCTCCATGGCTTGTTCGAGAAGCGGCGGCTCCTCGACTACCTGCGCCATTTCGTGCTCTTCGAGACCGACGACGGCATCATCAAAAAGAACGCCGCCTACCACCAGTACCACGCCGTCAACAAGGCGGTGGAGGCCACCATGGTTGCCGCCCGCCCTGCCGGGAACCGCCGCATCGGCGTGGTCTGGCACACCCAGGGGAGCGGCAAGTCCATCTCCATGGCCTTCTTCGCAGGCAAGGTGATCCAGGCGATGGGCAACCCCACCCTGGTGGTGGTCACCGACCGGCAGGACCTCGATGGACAGCTCTACGCCCAGTTCGCCGCTGCCCGCGACCTCGTCCCCGAGCCCCACCAAGCGACCTCCCGCGACGACCTCCGAGCGCAGCTGCAGGTCGCGTCGGGCGGGGTGGTGTTCGCCACCATGCAGAAGTTCTCGTTGACCGAGGACGAGCGGGAGAAGGGGTCTGCCTTCCCGACCCTTACCGAGCGCACCAACGTGGTCGTGATCGCAGACGAAGCCCACCGCACGCAGTATGGCTTCGACAAGAAGGTCAGCGCCAGTGGCAAGGTCAGCAGCGGCTTTGCGGCCAACCTGCGCACCGCTCTTCCGAACGCGAGCTTCATTGGGTTCACCGGCACCCCGGTCGAGCTCGATGACCGCTCCACCCCGGAGGTGTTCGGGCACTACATCGATGTGTACTCCATCTCCCGCGCGGTCGAAGACCACAGCACGGTGCCCATCTACTACGAAGCCCGCCTGGCCCGCCTCGACCTGCCGGAGGACGAGAAGCCCAAGGTCGACGAGGCCTTCGAAGAGGAGACCGAGGCCGAAGACGACGCCACCCGGGCCAAGTTGCAGCGGAAGTGGGCCAGCCTCGAAGCGGTGGTCGGCACGAAGAAGCGCCTCAAGCTGGTGGCCCGCGACATCGTCGACCACTTCCGACGCCGCACGGAGATCTTGTCGGGAAAGGGCATGATCGTGGCCATGTCCCGACGGGTGGCGGCCGAGCTCTACGAGCAGATCGTGCGCCTCCACAGCGACTGGCACGACCCCGACGACGCCAAGGGCGCCATCAAGGTCGTGATGACGTCCACGCCCGACGACCCGCCGCGGCTCAAGAAGCACATGCGCGACAAACGCGGGATGCGGGAGATCGAAAAGCGCTTCAAGAACCCCGACGACCCCCTGCGCTTGGTCATCGTGGTCGACATGTGGCTCACCGGCTTCGACGTGCCCTGCGCCCACACGATGTACATCGACAAGCCCCTGAAGGGCCATGGGCTGATGCAGGCCATCGCCCGGGTCAACCGCGTGTGGAAAGACAAGCCCTCGGGCCTCGTCGTCGATTACCTCGGCGTCGCGGCCGAGCTGAAGAAGGCGGTCCGCTGGTATGACCGCGGGCAGGTGAACCAGGAGCGGCCTGGGCTTCCGGTGGAAGAAGCGTTGGCCGAGCTGCAGAAGCGGGTGGAGGTGGTGCAGGCCATGTTCCACGGCTTCGACTGGTCTGGCTTCTTCACCGCGCAGGCCACCGCCCGGGTGGAGACCCTCTCGGCGGGTGCAGATTTCGCGCTTGGGCTCCACGAGGGCAAGAAGCGCTTCCGGGAGGCCATGCTGGCGCTCAACAAGGCGGCGTCCATCGCGCTGCACCTCGAACCGGCGCGCCAGTTCCTCGACGACATCACCTATTTCCAGGCCGTGCAGCAGACCCTCGCGAAGAACACCGTCGCGAAGGGAGAGTCGAACGACGCACTCCACGCGGCCATTCGCCAGATCGTGTCCCGCGCGGTGGTGCCTGGCGAGGTGCATGACCTGCTCGCCTTGGCTGGCCTCGCCAAGCCCGAGATCAGTGTCCTCTCCGAGGACTTCCTCGAGGCGGTGCGCGCGTCGCCCCACGTCAATCTGCAGCTGGAGACCCTGCGCAAGCTCCTCAAAGACGAGCTGCGGGCCCTGAGCAAGCGCAACGTCGTGGCGGCCAAGAAGTTCAGCGACAAGCTCGAGGAGGCCGTCAAGAAGTACGAGAACCGCTCGATCGAGGCCGTCGCGGTGGTGGAGGAGCTGGTGAAGCTGGCCCGGGCCATGCGGGAGCGCCGCAACAAGGCGAAGGAGCTGAACCTCTCCGACGACGAGCTCGCGTTCTACGATGCGCTGATCGACAAGGGGGGCATCCGCGAGGTGATGGGGGACGCCAAGCTCGCCGCCATCGCGCAGGACCTCGTGGAGAGCATTCGCCGCACCGTGAGCATCGACTGGACCCAGAGCGAGGCCGTTCGGGCCAAGATGCGCACCCGGGTCAAGCGACTGCTGCGCAAGCACGGGTACCCCCCCGACGACCAGGTGGGCGCCGCGTTGACGGTGCTGGAACAGGCCAAGGCGGTGTGCCGCGACTGGGGCACAGACGGGGTGCCGCGGACAGTGCCTCTGGCTGCAGAGGGTGCGGTTGCCTATGAGGTGCGCCCCAGGCCCGAGTACGCGGCTCCGGCCTATCAACCGATGTCGGGGCTGTGGTTGGAGGTCATGGACCTCGTGGAGGAGCCTGGGCTGCACGACGTGTTGCGCACCCTCCACCAGGCGGGCCTCGAGGCTCCGGAGCCCGGCTGGGAAGCGATGGTCGGCCACCGCGTGGCGGGGGAGCTCGAGCTCGCCTGGCCGAGTGCTCGGGTGGGCGTGGTGCTGCCCGACCAGCTCGCCGACCTGCAGGCTGCCGAGCTCTCAGATGCCGGCTGGAATGTGTTCACCTACCCGTTCTCCGTGGACGGGCTGCTGAGAGCGTTGCGATGAGCTTCACCTCGAACTTCGCCTTCATGGAACGGCACGAGCCGGTCCTCGCCGAGCTCGGAGCCAGCGCAGAGGCGTACTTCACCCCAGACCCGAACGTGTCGCTGTTCAAGCTGCGGCAGCTCGCCGAGCAGCTCGCTCAGGTCGTGGCCCAGCGCCACCGCTTCTGGTTTGGGGATGATGAGAGTCAGCACCAGCGCATCCAGAGCCTGCTCCGGAGAGGCTACGTCGAGGAGTACCAAGCAGGCCTCTTCCACAAGATCCGTCGTGCCGGCAACGAGGCGGTCCATCAACTCTCCGAGCAACACGGCGTCGCCGCCAAGCAGCTCCGCAACGCCCGCGGCCTGTGCGTGTGGTTCGAAAGCCAGTTCGGAAACCCCGACTTTCGACCTGGCAAGTTCAACCTTCCGCCACCACCGCCGGATGCGTCCATCGAGCTGCAGCGAGCCCATGCCGTCCAGGCCGAGCTGGAGCGGCAGCTGGCTGAGAGCCTGGCCGCGCGGCAGGCCTACGAGGCTCAGGTTGCTGAGCAGGCCCATCGGCTCGGGCAGGCGCGCGTGCTCTTCTCCACGAACTTCATGGCCTATTGGAGACAACTGGACGAGGGCGAGCGCGACCGGCTGGGGCCCAGCCTGGCGGCCTTCCGCGATGCGCCGGCCGCCGTGACCCTCACGGCCTTGGAAGGCGCAGAGGCTGCGTTTCAGTGGCTGCCTCTGGACGGGTCCGATGGGGCGGTGGTGGTTTCGTCTCCAAGTGGGGACGTGCGGCTCGTTGTGTGGGTTGGCAGCCTCCTCCCAGGGGCCGCCTGGGCGTCGCGCAAGCGTGTCGAGGTGCATCCGATGCTCGGCTCGTTGCAGGTGTACGAGCCGGTCGTCCTGGAGGAGGTGGCGGGGCCAACGTCGCTGTTCGACGTGTTCGACGACGAGGAGCTGGGATTGTGCGGGGTGCCGGCCGTGCTGCTCCCGGCGGTCCGCGCCCTCGCGGACCGGGAGGCCCTGTCGGCCTTCGCCCGCTTCCTGCCCGCCGAAGCAGCGGACACCCTGTTCGCCATCGCCGACGGCCAGGCCCCCGCCGACGCTCGCCGCGAGGCAGGGCTACGAGCGCCCGCAGGCCCCGTCGATGTCGACGACTTCGAGGTGGCCATCGCCCATCAGGCCTCCAGGCGAAGCTTCGCCGAGCTCGACGACCCGACGTTCGAGGAGATGCTCCAGGCCCCACTCGACGCGTGGCGGCTCTTCCTCCACCCTTCCCAGTCGAAGGTCGTGGCCATGCGGGCCAACGGCCCCGTGCGGGTGCTCGGCGGCGCTGGCACCGGCAAGACGGTGGCGCTGCTGCACCGTACCGCCCACCTGCTGCGGGAGGTCCTGGAGACGGATGCCCAGCTGCTGGTCACCACCTACACCCGCACCATGGCCCGGGAGCTGGAGCAGAACCTGTCGCGGCTGCTCTCCGACGAGGAGATGGAGCGCGTCTCGGTGAGCACCCTGCACCAGTGGTGCGCGACGTTCCTGCGAGGGCGCGGGGAGCGCTTCAGCGTGCTCGGCGAGAAGGGCCGCAAGGCGCTCTGGAAGACGGTGGTGGCCGACCACGGGGACTCGGATCGGCCACGTTCCTTCTACCTGGAGGAGTGGGAGCAGGTGGTGCAGGCGCAGGCCGTGCAGACCCGCTCGGACTACTTCGGGGCTCGGCGCCAGGGCCGCGGCACGCGGTTGAACCGTCGTGGCCGGGCCAAGGTGTGGAAGGTGTTCGAGGCCTACAGGGCCGGGCTCGACGAAGCGGGCAAGATCGAGTGGGCCGACCTCATCCGCCGCACGCGGGAGGCGTTGGAGGCGGACCCCGCCGCCCACTCGCTCCGGTCGGTGCTCGTCGATGAGGTCCAGGACTTCGGGCAGGCGGAGCTGGAGCTGTTGCGGGCCCTGGTGCCCGAGGCGCCGTACGACCTGTTCCTGGTGGGGGACGCGCACCAGCGCATCTACCAGCTCGGGTGCTCGCTCTCGCGGTGTGGCATCCACGTGCGAGGGCGTGCGCATCGGTTGAAGGTCAACTACCGCACCACCGAGGCCATCCAGCAGTTCGCGATGTCGGTGCTGACCGGCGTGGAGGTGGACGACCTCGACGAGGGCACAGACCACCTCCGCGGCTACCACTCCCTGCGGCTGGGGGAGCCGCCTACGGTTCAGCTGTGGCCTTCGCGGGAGGCGGAGAGGGAGGCGGTGGTCGTTCGGGTTCGCCGGTGGCTGGAGGAAGGCGTGGCGCCCGCGGCCATCGTGGTGGCGGCGCGGTCGGGCTGGCTCGTCGGCGGCTACCGGAAGGCTCTGGCCGCTGCTGGGGTCGACGTGGTGGACCTGGACACCCGTGGCGGCGAGATGCCCGACGATGCGGTTCGCGTGTCGACGATGCATCGCCTGAAGGGGACCGAGTTCTCGCGGGTGCTGCTGGCCGGGGTGCATGCCGGTTCGGTGCCGCTGGAGGTTCGCGGTCTGGCGGATGCCGCCGCGGAGGAGGACCACCTGAAGAAGGAGCGGTGCCTGGTGTACGTGGCGGCGACGCGGGCTCGGGATGAGCTGGTGGTGATGGGGGCGGGGGACGCGTCGAGCCTGCTTCGGCCCTGACCCCTCAGGTGTCCTCTGGTGCGAGCCGTTTGGGCAAGAGGCTGGCGATCGACGTTTCGTCGGCGCCTGCGGGGGCAGACCAGTCGGCCGGCAGGGTCCACGTCCGGGTTCCACGGGTAGCTGCTGCGTTCGCCTCGATCCCCGCAGGTTTCGAAGGGGGCGATGGCGTCCGCATCGCCCTGCTCGGGAAGGGCGTCTGGGAAGGTGGTGGGCCTGCTGGCTTCTTCTCCGCCTTGGGCGTGGGCTTCGCCGGGGGAGGTGCAGGCTCTGCTGGTGGGAGGTGGGCGGGGTCCAGTCGGAGCGTGTCCGTGCGGTCGTCTTTGTGGATGACGAAGCCGAGCTGTTCGGCCTCTTCGATGAGGATGCGGATGGTGGTCAGGGGGAGCTTGGTCTTCCTGGAGACCTCCCAGATGGAGCGCCCCTCTGGGCGAGCCAGCAGCGCCAGGAAGGCTCTGAGGTCCTGTTTGGTGGGACCGGTCTTCGAAGTAGGTGATGCCGGCGTCGACGCCCCGCTTGGCGTCTTGCGCTGGGGGGTGCTGGTCGCCTTCGGCCGGAGCTCATCTGTTTCCGATGCGAAGTGGAAGGGCAGTCCAAAGGCATGGCGGGCGAGGAGAGTGCCGCGAAGCTCGGTAGCGGACACTCCGAGACCTCGGGCAGCGTCCTTTAGGGACATTGGGCCCTCGGCTACGAGGAGTTCCTCGACCAGCTCCAGATCGATCATCGGTAGCCCTGCCGGCGAACGCCCGACCACCGCGCGATCTTGCCGGCGTTGTTCTCGGCCCACGAGTAGCCGCGGTGTTCGAGGCGACGCCAGCCGGCGCGGTCCCGAATGATGTCGGGCCGGATGGCGGCCTCGAAGGTTCGGCGATGGCGCCGCATTTCCTGGTCGGAGAACACGTAGGTCGCGAATCCGGTGCGGCCGATCTCGACGTACCAGTCGTCGTTGAGGCGGATGACGAGGGCGTTGGCGTCCTGCCAGACGGCGATGTCGGCGATCGACCGGATGTAGCCGCGCCAGAACGCCATGCGCTCGGGCTCCGAGCGCCACTGCTCGAAGGCGGTGCTGAGGTCCTGCTGGACCTGCCACCAGCGGAGCAGCTCGGCGGCGTCGTCGGAGAGCGAGCGCCACAGGCTTCCGTCGGTGGCGTCGGGAAGGGCGTGACGGATGGCGGCCACGACCTGGGCTAGGGGCCGGCCCTTGGCGACGTCGGCCGGGGTGGCTCCGCGGCGCCGGATGGGGGCAAGCAACGCGTCCACGAGCTGCGCGCCTTCGGGGGTCTCAGCGAACGCCCGGGCGGCCGCTGTGAGCTGTGGGACCGAGTGGGCCAGGAGCCAGGGGAGCGCGGACGGTGAGTGGAGGTGGCCCAGGACCTGGGTGCGGAGGGAGCCCACGGGGGGAAGCGAGAGCCCGTCGAAGGCCTCGTGAAGGGGCAGTCCGGATTGCACGGCCACGTTGGCGAGGTGCTGGTCCAGCTCGGAGAGGTCCTCGGCGGTGGCGGCGTGGGGATAGCGGCGCGCCAGGCGGTCGCGGGGTGGTCTCGCGCGTTCGAGGGTGATGAGAGCGCGTGGGTCGCGGAGGTAGCAGGCGGCCGTCCACCAAAGCCTCGGGGAGCGCACCACGCGGAGCCGGACGAGGTCCGACAGGAGTTCCTGGGCGCGGTCGGACTCGCCTTGTTCGCCGAGCCATGCCACGACGCTGGGTGCACGGCTGAGGCGCCGGGGGGTGAGCTTCCCCGAGGCGACCTCTGCTTCCAGGGCGTCGGTCTCTTCGTCGAGATCGATGCCTTCCAGGCGGACGCCATCCTGGAGCAGGCCTCGCCGACGGAAGTCCTGTCGCATGGCGCGGACCGCCGAGGTGAGGGCACGGGGCCCGAGGCGCTGGACGTTGGGCGGCTTCATTGAGTTTCTAGGCAGGACGGACTCACGGATGCACAGGGACCTTCGCAGTCATAGCCTTCGGTGAGGCTGCGCAGCTCGGAGCAGCCTCCAGGCGCGATTCCGGAGGAATCGGTCTCGTCTCTTGCGGTCCCCATGCACTGTCTCGCGAGCTGCCGAAGTGCCTGGTCGTGCGCAAACTCCATCTCCCCATCCTTCTGTCTGCACCGTGCATTGCCCAGCTCCGGTCTCGAGATTTCTACGACCTGCTTCGAAAGGTCAAGCTCGCGGAAACGAAGGGAAAAGTTCACGAGTCGGGCGCTCTTGTCTTCGCTGTCCCCTTTTGGGTCTTCGCAGCCGAGGGGCAGATCCGCCTTGCGGCGCAGCGCGTCGAGGCACTGGTGGATGTGGCCGGCCCCGGCTACGTGAAGGCGCTCTTGCGTGTAGTTCCAGACACGTTGTGAGGAAGAAGCACACATCCGTGCGTATTCGTCGGGCGTACCTTTCCCGGCGAACAAGCTTTCGCAGGTTCCTTTTTCGTCGCAGTCCCTTAGAAGCGATGAGATGAAACCTGATACGGATGCTGCCCGGCTGCTCGCGTAGAGCTGATTCGAGTTGAGGCCAAGAGCAGTTGGAAAGGGCTCTCGCGGGGACTTCCTCTTGCCGACGACCACGTTGCTGTTTCCTTGCATGTCGGCGTGACCCGTCACCTCGACTCGGCGGATCAATGCGGGTCGGGGTCTGTCGGCATCAGCTTCGCTGTCGGCCGGCTCGCGTTGTTCATCCGCGGTCTTCCTGCCCTGTGGATCCAGGAAAGTTAGCTCCCTCGCCTCGTGGTACCAAAGCAGGCACATGTAGCGGGGTGCAAAGGACTGCAACGCCGTCCTGTCGTTGTCGTCCAGACCGGTTTCTCTGGTACCGAACGAGACGGCCTCGGGCCGAACGGTGAGTTGTCCAGTGGATGAGTTGATTTCTACGCCTGTCACCAGCCGGTCTTTCATTCCGGTGGTCAGGTGCTCAGCGAGCTCTTCGATGTCCTCGAGGTAGTGTTCGGTCTCCTCGACTAGTGCCCTGACGTTGGCCTCCGCCGCCTTCTTCTCGTCTTGTGCCTGCTTCCACAGCATCACCATCAGCAACAGAAACACCATCATCAAGCCGGTGGCCAGGTCGCTGTAGCTGATCCAGAAGCTGTGCTGCTGGTCGGGCTTCACTTCGCGTCACCCACTGGGTCTGCGAGCGCCATCATGTCCTGCACAATCTCGTGTAGTGCTCCGGTGGCGCTCTGCATGTCCTTAACCGCCTTGGCCAGTCCGTTGTCGAAGTCCCGGAACGTGCGGTCAACCGCCGTGTTGACTCCCTCGTGGTACCGGTCCGCCCCTGTGGTGAGCTGCTCGGTGGTGCTCACCATGGCCGCCTGCACGGATTGCCACTGCTGGGCGGCCGTCCGGTCGCGCTCGGACAGCTGCTGGGCAACCGTCTCCAGGGCGGCACCCATGTCCTTCAGCTGCCCCTGAGTGGCAGCCAGCGTGTCGGCCGCGCTCGTGAGGCCTGTCGCGGAGGAGGCCAGCGCGTCAGCCGTCGGCGACATGGCTTCCTTGGTGCTGCGGGTCACCTCGACCATCTGGCCCAGCTCTTCGTGCAGCTTCGCTTGATCGGTCGACAGCTCGCGGAAGCCCGCTGCCAGGGCGTCGGTCTGCTTCACCAGCTGGCTCTGGCTCGCGACGGTTGCCGTGAGCCCGTCGAGCAGGGCGGTGACGTCTGGCAACGCCGCGGAGAGCTGGCCGACGACCTGCGCGTAGTCCTCGAAGCTGCTTCCCATGGCCCCTTGGAGGCTGTGCAGCTCGGAGGCGACGCGCGCCACATCCGCCGCGCCCTGCTGGTGGGTGGTCTGAACATCCCCGATGCGTTGGGCCATGGCCTGCCCTGCGGCGTCCAGGCCCTTCATGATTCCCTGTAGACCCTGGCCAACGCTCTGCAAACCCTCTGTGGCCTGACGCAGCTCATCGACGAGGCCCTGCCAGTGCCGTCGCTCTGACGCCACCGATGAGGTGATTGCTTGCTGGGCATCGACGGCCGCGGACCAAGCGACGACCTGGTCGGCCAATTCCTGGCGGACGGCGTCGTGCCAGCGGACCAGCTGTTCGACGGCGTTGCCTAGTCCATCGAACCGCTCCTGGAGACCATCGTGTGCCTGCAGGATGGCGCGTTGATGTGCCTCCCAGTTGGCCGTCTGTGCCGAGACGGCCTGCACGACGTCGGTTGTGACGGAGCGCTGCTGCTCGAGGGCCTCCCGGTGCTCTGCCATCATGGCGCCGGTGGCGGCTGCGGCTGCCTGGATGCTCGCCGCCGCCTGGTCCAACTGACCCACGGTGCCCTGAACCGTCGTGGCAGCGCTCTGCATCTGGGCGGCCGCCTCGGATTGAGCTTGTGAGCCCGCTTGCAGCTGGGCAGTGGTTTGGCCCATGGCGACCTCGTACTGGCTGTTGGCTTGCACCATCTGTTCGATGGAGGTCCCTAGCTGGCCGAAGCTCTCGCCGAAGTTGCTCGCGAGGTTGTCGTTGAAGGTCTGGAGGAGCTCTGCGGCGCCTTCCTGTTGGTGGCGGGCGAGGGTGGCAGCCATGTCCTGCAGCGCAGTCACCAGCCCCGAGTCCTGGATGGCCTGCTCCATGGCTTCGTGCATGCTGTGCTGCAAGGAATCGAGGGGGCCCTTGAGCTGCTCGGTCGATTGATCGATGGCTTCCAGCAGTCGCTGTGCGCGGGCGTCCTGCTGTTCGGGAGCCAGGTAGCCCGGCTTCGCGACATAGTCGGCGAGCTTGGTGAAGTGGTCCGCCTCCTGCTGCGCTCGGTCTACCTCCTGCTCGGCGGTGTCTCGTAGGTGCTCCAGGTGCAGGCGCTGTTGCTCCAGCATCGACGCCAGGATTCGGGGGGACACTGCGCGCTCCACGAGGCCATCCATGGCGTCTTGCAGGCCGTTCACGGTCTCGTCGAGCTGTGTCGATGCATTCGAATTCTGTGCCGTGGCTACCAGGGACAGGGTCAGTCCGAGGATAGATGTGATGAAGGAGACGAGCAGGCCGCTGATGAGCTGCTGAATGGCGTCCTCGCTGATGCCCCCGGGCGCGGCAAGGCTGACCAGGCCGACCACGATTCCGATGAACGTGCCCAGAATGCCAAGACCGGTAAGAGTCGCCGGCGTGGTTTGGTAGGCCGCAGCCCCAACGGGCATGAGAGCTGCAGTGTGTACGTACCGTGACGATTGTTCGTGGTTGTACCAGGTGTCACCGATCTGCCAGCACTGCTCCACGAACTCATCGAAGGGGGAGCGCATCCAGTCTGGAATGAGGTTGACCACGGAAGTGATGCCGCCGGTTCCGCTGAGCAGCTCGGTGAGCTCTCGCACGCCTCTTGCTCGCTTCCTCATGGGGAGGATTCGGCGCACCAGGAAGCGCAGATAGATGCCGCCGAGCAACATGACGAAAGCGGTGAGCAGCAATCCTGAGATCATGAATGCGAGCATTCCGGTTTTCCTTCTCCGAGCGAATGTGCTGCGAGGTTGTTGGTGATGCCGTCGGCTCGCCAACCGAGGATGTCGCCGGCCAGCTCGCTCCGCCCCGCGAGGAGCCCGTCCAGGTGCTTCTCGATGCTGGTTCGTGCGCTGTGGGTCGCGATGGGTAAGTGCACATGGACGGGGCGCGTTTGCCCGATGCGGTATGCGCGGTCGGTGGCCTGGGCTTCGAGGGCAGGGTTCCAATGCCGCGTGAAGTGCACAACGTGGTTGGCCCCCACCACGTTCAAACCCACGCCAGCCGCCTTCGGCCCTAGCACCAGGACGCCGAAGCCACGGCGTGCGTTGAACGCGTTTACGATGGCGAGTCGCCGGCCGCCGGCGACCTTGCCGTTGATTCGCTCCGTGCGAATGCTGAATCGCCGCTCGATGGCGCGCTGCAGACGGTCCTGGGTGCTGTAGTGCTCTGCGAATACGATGGCCCGTTCGTCCTTCTGGCGGATGTTCTCCAGCGTGGCGAGCAACCAGTTCAACTTGGGGTTGGGCTCGTCCTCGGGCAAACCCAGCGCATGGGGGTCGCTCCCTACCTGGAACAACCGATGCAGCGTGCCGAATGACCCGCGTTGGTCCGATGCGGATGCCAGCACGGCTTCGTACAGCGCCTCCTGGTCGGCCGTCATCGGGATGGTGTGCCGATGCTGGTGCTTCGGCGGAAGCCGGTCCTCCAAGACCTGCTTGGTTCGGCGGAGCATACGTGGGCCGAGGCGGGAGCGCAGCTCACTCCTGGCCTTCTCATCGTCGTCTGGAAAGTGGTCGACGAAGGACTTGTGGTCCCCCAGCCATCCCGGCGCGAGCCAGTCGAACTGTGCCCAGAGGTCGGCGAGGGTGGTGTGAATAGGCGTCCCCGTCAGCGCCAGCCGCACGTCTGCGTTCATCGACCAGATGGCCCGGGTGACCTTCGCGGTAGGGTTTCGGATGACGTGGGACTCGTCGCAGACCATCGCCTTCCAGTGCACCGCCCCGAGCAGGAGCTGTTGGCTACGGAGGGTCTCGTACGACGTGAGGACCACGTCGTGGTCGGCAATCTGCTTGGGTCGCAGGGGCGTGGCACCCCGTAGGATCAGGCGTCGGGTGAAGCGGCCGGGGAAGAAGCGGTCGGCCTCAGCGCACCAGTTCTGGAGGAGGGCAACCGGCGCCACGACGAGGCAGGGGGAGAGCCGGTTGTTCTCTTTCATGTGGGCGAGCGTCGAGAGCACCTGCAGGGTCTTACCGAGCCCCATGTCGTCGGCCAGCATGCCGTGGTCGCTGGCTCCGGGCGTTGCCCCTGCGTGGCCCAGCAACCAACGCAGCCCTTCCTGTTGGTGGGCGTGTAGCGTGATGTTGTCGGCCAATCCGGGTGGGGGGCCGAAGTCGACGAACTCGCCATCGCCGGTGTCCTCGGGCGAGTAGGCCACATTCTCGAGGTTCACGGCAGGGACAAGTTCCGCGTCGGCTGCCGCTGCATCGGCTTCCGCCTGTTCGGCGAGCTCATCGGCCACATTTTCGGGGGGGACCCGCACCCAGCAGTCCTCGAAGCGGACAAAGGGCAGGTTGCGCTGGGCGGCCGCACGGAGGCGTTCGGCGAGCTCCGCTTGCTGGGCGGGGGACCACTGGGGACTGGGGGCATCCGGGGACGTCAGCTCCAGCTTGGTGCCGCCCTCGGGTCGGTACTTCACCGTCACCCGGTACACCACGGTGTCGACGCCCTGGACTCTCGGGCTGTACAGTGACAGGTCGAAGCCAAGCTCGGACGGAAAGACCGTGTCGGGCGCATCGACGAGCTGCGGCAACCGTGCCCAGGGGACGCCGCGTGCGGCTGCTTGGCGTTGCTCCTTCCGGAGGTGGGCGACCCGAGCAAGGGCTTGGCGGCTGGCGTCTGTGAGCACCAACCGCACGCGCACGGGCCCCTCGGCTTCATCGACCATGAGCGTGGCATCGTGGGGCCGTCGAGGATTCAATCGGTCGGTCGCGTCGGTGAGCTCGTCTCGCGACAAGCCTGGCGCCCGCACGGTCACGGTGGGGTGCCCGTCGTCTCCAGGTACGAGGGCCGGGTGGATGTCCTCGACCAGGACGGTCCGCTGGTTTTTCAGGTAGGGGCTGAGCTCGGCGTGGTGTCGCAGCAACACATCTTGCAGCCTCGCCCACCAGAGCATGCGCTCACCTGTCGACCCAGCGGGGGGGCCCATCTCCATGGCATCGAGGGCCGTGCGTAGGTCCTGTGGGAGCAGACAGGTGTCGGGACCATCGTGCCAGATGGCGCCGTCTCTCGACGTGGCGCCTGCGGAGCCTTCCAGCCGAACTCTCAGCGCGAAGTGGTCGGCGCCGGTGGCCGTGAGGACGCCGCGGTTGCTCACCGATACGCGTGGTGCGCGAACCTGGGGCAGCTCGACCAGCGCTTGCAGGGCGTGTAGGTCCTCGAGCACCTCTTCGTCGAGGGGCATGGGTGGTGGCTCGCCTGCTGCAGTGGCGGCGAGCCAATCGGGGAGCTCCGCCGGGTCGAGATCCAAGGCCCTTGCCGCGCGGTGTAGGGCCTCAGGTGCCGACTGAGAGAGGGTGAGGTGGCCATGCGCGATGGTCGCCTTCAGCCTCTTGGGGCCCGCGGGCGTTTCGGTTGCCCATCCGGAGAGGAATGCGTGCACCTCGTCGGCAGACGCTGCAAGGTCGAGCAGCCGCCAGCCCTGGTGCTGCCGTAGCTCCAGCTCCCGACGGGAGACCTGCTCCGCGTGGTAGACGGCGGCGCCGAGGTCGGGCCAAGCGAAGACGTAGCAGCTCCCTTCGCCGCGACCTGGCACGTGTTCCGGCTCCCAGCCATCTTGTGGTGGAGGTGCACCAAGGTCGCGGATCGCGGTGCCGACGGCATGTTCGACCTCGTTGCACAGCTTCAGGATGTCGTCCCAGGGGGATGTCATGGGGTCCTCGCGCTCGCTATCTACCCCGCGCCAGTGTTTGCCGGCGTCGTCGCCGTGAGGGCGCGAGTTGCCGTCCACGTGCATGGTTGTCGCACCTCCTTGCGTTCACAGGACGCACGGGAAGCCCCTGTCGGACACCTCGATGTTCAGAGAAAGGTTCGCCGGCTTGCATGGGACCCTGTGGCGGGCTCGAGGCGCGTGCTCCTTGAATGCCGCGTTGTCGTCGTCGTGTGTCCGTCCGCCGCCTACGGCACCTCGATGTCGACCCGGTCCCCTCGACCAACGCTTCACCGTCGCGCCCCACGCCCGAGCAGCAGGCGTCGACCAAGACCAGGGCTTCGTGCTCAGTGCCCTCGACGAGGTCCAGCACCTTGGACAGCTCGACGCCTCGCGCCTCCAGGGTGTCGGCGTTGCCGCGCACGTCGTCGCCCAAGAGCAGGCGCTCTCCCGTCGTCGGGGACGCTGCGCCGTGGCCGGCGAAATACACCCAAAGGGTTCCCCCCGGCTCCACTTCGGCGCGGGCATTCTCCAAGGCCTTCCACAGGGCTTCGCGGTTCACGCCTTCGTCGAGAAGGTGCACGCGGTCGGAGGGCACCCCTCGGGTGTAGACGAGGAAGCGGTACATGGCTTGGGCGTCGCGGGCCGCGAAGGGCACGTCGGCGACGAAGGCGTAGTCCTCGATGCCGACGACGACCGCGGCGTCGGCAGGCGCGGAGGCCCCGGTCTTCAGGGCCTCGTCGACCGATGGTAGGTCTCCTGCGAAGGATGGCAACGACAGCGCGGCGAGCAAGACGAACACGGTGGACCTCCTGGTTCGGTTGAGGACGGGGTGGGCAGGGCCCCTCAAGGCCACTGGTGGTCGACGTGGATGCTATGGACGGTGAAGCCCGAGGACCGTGGCCCGAAGCGCTCGAGGCCCACCGGAATGCCTTGCAGCTCCTGCCGGAGCTTGTTGGCCGCCGAACGAATGGCGCCCGCCCGGGTCTCTGGGTCGGCGCCTCGGTCGTCCTTGGGCCGCCAGCCGACGTCGTGGTCGTCCAGCCAACCGATGAGGTCGACCGCCGTGGCGCCGTCGGGTGCCTCGGCCATGGCGGCCAGCAACGCTCCTGCTCGCTGGCCGAGTTTCTCGTCGAAGAGGTTCGTGTCCGACCCGGTCTCCACGATGTGGAAGGTCCAGCTTCGCTCGCCGCGTCGCGTCAGCACCGCCTGGGCGTCGCGCCCCATGTTGGCCTCGAGCGTGGGCCACACGTCCGACCACTTCTCGGTCTCGAGTGCGTCGGACAGTCGCCGAGGAACCAGGTAGCGAACCCGGGGGTACGGAACGTCGTACACCACGATCTGGTCCGGCGGTGCCACCCCCGACAGCGCCTCCCACTCTGGCTCCGGGAACACGTACTCCCCCATGCGCCGCTCCCGCCGCAGGGCCGCCTCGAGGCCCGCGTCGAACACCACGTGCACCAGACGGTCTGCGGGGCGAGCCTGCAGGCAGAACGCCGTTTGCAGAGCGGCCGACACGGTCTTGCGGCCCCCCGCCAGGCAGCCGACGAGTTGGATGTCGTCGGGCAGCTTGCGGCGCAGGGTGCGGACTCGGTCGTGCAGTCTGGCGTTCACGGCCCCGGCTTCCTCGGCGCTGCGAACGTCGTCCAGGGGGCGACCGTCGCAGTGGTGGACGTGCAGCCGGAAGCCGTAGGTGCAGGCGGGCTCGACATCCTGGGTGAGCGCTGGCAGGCGCCCGGTGATGGCCTGAAGCCGCTGCCAGCCGCCCATCGTCACGAGGTCGGCCACGTGCCGAGCCCCCCTTCCGGTGGCCCACACCTCGATGCCGGCAATGGGGCGACCTTCTTGGCTGGCGAGCCACCACAGCAGATTGGAGAGGATGGTGGGGGATTCCCCCAGGATGCACAGCACGTACACGGGGGCCATCACGCCCTCCTTTGGAGGAGCTGGGAGACGGTGCGGGAGCGGGTCGGTGCATTGTGGACGGCCCACGTCGTGAACGGTGTGAGTGCCGTTGCCTGATCGGTTCGTATTGTCTTTTGAGACTCCGTTTTCGGTTCTTCCTCCTTCGTCCCAACACGAAGGAGGACCCCTTGAAGACCCTCATTGCTGCCCTTTTCCTGCTCCCCCTCACCGCCGCCGCATCGACGGTGGTCGGCAACCCCAACTCCGGCATCCTCGTCATCGATGGCGCCGACGTCTACGTGCACAGCGTGAAGGCCTACCGCTGCTCGGGCGGCTCTCAGGTGATCGATGTGAACACCACCCTCGATCAGTGGGAGAGCGCCAACCTGACCCTCCAAGAGGCCAACTACTGCGACGTGGTGGTGCGGCTGCGCTGGAGCCCGGGTGGGTCGCTGGAGCCGGTGGCCGTCGGCGGCTTCGACCTGCTCACCATCTCGACGTCGGGCAGTGCCTTCGACATCGAGCTCGACGAAAGCACGGGCAAGGCCACAATTCCGTAGGGCATGGGTACGGGGGTGGGGGATCAGAACCATGGGCAGTACAGGTCGTCCGACCGAAGCGTCCACGTGTACTTCTGCCCACCCCGCACGTTCCCCGTGTCAGTCTCGGCGTAGCAGCCCTCCTCGTCTTCCACGAAGATCTCGTAGCAGCCGGGGTCGAGGTTCCGTTCCGACACCTTGTCGCCGTTCGCCACGTACTCGTCGCTGGCGATGACGTAGTACCAGTCGTCCTCGCCGCAGCCGGTGTAGTCGAACACCCACAGTTGGTTGCCCGTCTGGTTGTCGACGGTGAGCGTGATGGTGCGATCGATGCGTTTGTCCGCGGCGGATGTGCAGGCGAGGGCGAGCAGGAACAAGGGCAGCATGGGACCTCCTGCATTGGAGACGGATGTCCTCACAGAATCGGACACGCCTCCGGGGCGTCCATGAGCATCGGATGGAGGCCCGCTACGGCCTCGCCCGCCAGAGCGTCCCGAGCCGCGCTCCGACGTTCAGCAGCAGCGAGTGGGTGGCTCCCCAGGTGTACGGCTCTTGTGTCTGCGCCACGAGGTCGCCAGGTGCCCCCGCGTAGCCCAGCGCAACCCACAGGTTTCGCTTCCCGTGGGTCCAACGTCCCTGCAGGGTGTACCCGCCGCTCACATGGGCGCCGAGGATGTCCCGGTGCACGGCGACCCCCATGCCAAGGCTGCCGCCGACGTCCACCTGGGACCATGGCCCCTCCTTGGCAGGGGACAACGCCAAGTGCAGCGCCAGCGGATGGGCGTAGGGCAACACGGCCACCTCGAGCGCCACGTCTCGGTCGTTGGCGATGGCGCCCTGGCACGTGGCGCCTGAGCAGCTCAGGTAGTCCATGTACCCGACCCCCACCCCGGCCTCGAGCCCCACCCGCCGCAGCAGGCCGGGGTGCACATGAACCACGCCCAGCCCGGTCCACGTGCCGAAGGCCGCCTCCGCGATCACGCTGCGTCCCCTTGGCGCCTCGGACCGCTCCCGGCGGACAGTGGCCGGCCGGCTCCGTATCGAAGCGGGGGGCGCGAGCTGCACGGGCTCGGACTCGGGCAGCTGGCGCGCCAACACCAGGTCGTCGGGTCCGTCCCACTGAGGCTGCTGAGACTCGATGCCCAGCTCCCGCAGGGCACGCTGAGTGAACAGCAGCGCCTCCTCGCCCGTGACCACCCCGTCGGGCTGACCGTCCCGCTCCCCATCCGCGGCCCCGCGCAGCCCGAGGAGCGCGGCGTAGGTGAAGGCGCCGTGGCCCACCGAGTCGAGGGGCAGCGCCAGCTCGTTGGCGGCGGTGGCCCGCCAGGTGACGCTGCCGCCGACGGGCTCGGTGGCCCAGCTCGGCACGGCGAAGCGGGCACCCGCGATGAGCTGTTCGCCGTCCCGCCCGGCGCCGCTGTAGCAGGCGTCGGTCACCACCACGACCTGGGCGCCGCCGGCACCGGCGAGCTCCTGGAGCTCGGCGAGGGGCATGCCGCTGGCGACGAAGCCTTCCGCGTCGTTGGGGGTCTCCACAGGCATGAGCATGGCCTCGCCGGTGCCGCTGTGGGCCGCACCGTGGCCGGCGAACACGACGAACACGGTGCCTTCCGGACCGGTCTCGGACGCCTTCTCCAGGGCCCCGCGGATCTGCGCTCCGCTGGGCTGGCCGAGTAGCCGCACGACCCGGGCGCTCGGCACGCCGCGGGTGTACAGCAGGAAGTCCGCCCACGCCCTGGCGTCGGCCAGGGCGTGCGGCACGTCGGGGAGGAAGGCGTAGTCTTCGATGCCGATGACGACAGCGAAGTCGCCCGGAGCACTGGCGCCGGTGCGCACGGGCTCGTCGATGGAAGGTGGGGACGCCAAGGCCAGGGTCAGGAGGATGCTCATGTCCTAGGGACGTTCGACGACGCGGCATCGGACGCCGCCGACCTTGGGCCCACTGCATTTCGGTCCCCGACGCCGTTCTGGGACGGATCGAGGTGCGGCGGAGCGTTGGATGCTGGGACGTACCTCCCGAGCTCGGGGGCGCCACCGTATGCAGGGGGCCTCCGTCGGCTCGTCCTACCCCAGGGCGACGCTCCGGAGGCTCCACTCGCCGCTCGAAGAGAAGCTGGCGGCGGCCCGACGCGGTGCTACGCCTTTCGCTTGGCTTGCTGCAGGTGGGCCCAGAAGGCGTCGGTGTCGCCGTGGGGTCCCGTGTAGGTGTCGGTGGCGGCGCGGATGAGGGGGATGGTCTGGAAGCCGACCATGGTGCTGGGGTGCCCGTAACCGGGCCGGCAGACGGAGTAGGTCCCGCTGGTGTCTTCCATCACGCACAGTTTGACGCCGGCTTCGGCCATGGCGCGCATGGCGAGGAACTCGGCCTCGTTCATCATGCGGTAGTTGCCGACGTGCTTGCAGCGTCCGCGGGAGAGGACCTCGGGGAGGACCTCGCGCCAGGAGTGCTCGTCGAGGGGGCAGGAGTAGAGCGTGATGCGATCGAGCCCCTTGAGGTCGAGAAGGGGAGAGAGGTCGGTGACGTCGCAGCGGTTGAGGACGATGGAGTCGATGCGGGGGCAGTGGTCGATGAGGGGCTGGAGGGAGCCGAGCTCGCTGTCCCAGGACTCGAAGGAACGTAGCTTCACTTCGGCGAGCGCCCCGAAATCTATGTCGGACCACGTCAATACGGACAGGGACAGAAGTTTAGGCAGGGACTGGACCTCCCCAAACGTCCCTGCTCCCTCGTGGTAGATGAGTCCTAGAACGGCCCTGGTTTCATCTGACTGAAAGGGGGGGGCGTGCTTGAGTTTTCGCTCCAACGCCTTGCTCAGGTTGGGATGCATCTGGGCTCCGTGAAGGAAGGACGTGCGTGCTAGCTCGGGAGGGCTGCTGCGGCCCCTTGCAGGTTCTCATCTACGTTCTTTCGCCGGTCGAGAGCTTCGGCCCCCACCTTGCCGAGGTCATCTCCCCAGGAGGTGTTGGTTCGGTCGTGGTAGCGCGAGGGCACCGCGTCAGCCACGGGCTTGAGCTGCTCCTTGTCGGAGGAGAGGAAGCGCTTGACATCGCCGTCCCAGAGCAGGCCTGGGAGCTCGTCTCGGACGTCCTTGATGAAGTCCGTAGGCTTCTTCTCGAACTTCCAGAGTCCATCGATGGTGGTGTGGAAGTTGTGGCTTCCACCCGGCTTGGAGAGGCGCTCGCTTCCCTTTCCGATGTAGATGGCGCCGACGTGGCCGCGGACCTGGTCGTCGTCGTCTGCGTACAGACCGTCGGCCTTCATCTTCTTGGTGAGGGCCTCGCCCTGCAGGTCGCCGTGTGCTTCCTCGTAGCCTCGAACCTTCTCCGTGAAGGGGTCGCTGGAGTCGACTTGGTAGACGAGGTCGCTGGTCGGGGCGCGGAGCTCGTGGGCGAGCTCGATCCAGACCGCTGCCTGCAGGGCACTGTCTTCGTCGGTCATGCCGGAGCCGATGATGTTGCCCAGCTGCTTCATCGGGACCGACTCGTGGTGGTTGGGGGTCATGGCGCGGAAGCGGTTCTTGATCCAGTTCATGTTTTCCCACTTTCCGTCGAGCTTTTGTAGTCCCATGAGGCCCTGTGCTCTGGGTTGCGGACGTCGCGGACGTCGACCCCGGCGTAGGTCTCCCCGAGGGCGAGGCCGATGAGGAACTCGACGACGTCTCCGGCCTCTCCGACTGCGGCCTGTAGGAGGCGTGAGGCCTTGCTGTGCCAGCGGATGCGTCGGCGCGTGGTTCCCGTGTTGGGGACCAGGAGACATCCATGGTGACTTCCTGGGCCTCGAGGTCGAGGTCGGAGAACTCGGAGCGGATGTCGGGAGCGGGCTTGGGGTAGGGGGCCTGGCTGGCCTTGGGTTCGATGTCGTCTGCCAGGTCGGCGAAGAGCTCCAGCAGTCGGGGCTCGTTGGCGAAGTCGACTTCTGCGGCGAGGTCGTCGAGCTCTTCCTCCATGTCGTTGGTCATGCGCTCCATGAGCTCGACGTGCCGCTCCCGCTCATCGGTCTTCCCGAAGTAGGGCGTGTCGTCGCGGTCGTGGGCGAGCCAGTGGGGATCGGTGGTCTTCTTGATGGCTTCGTCGTCACCCAGGGTCGCGGTGGCCTGGACGACCCAGCTGTCGTCACCTTGAGTGACCGCCTCGATGTCGATGTGGGTGCCCTCTGCGGTGCCCTCGTCCGTGACGGTGCCGTCGAGGGCGTTGGTGAGGTCCTTCATGGCGTCGGCGGTGGTGAGGTGCCCGTCGACCTCCTCAGCGAGCTTGCGGTCGGCCTCTGCTGCCTTCTCTGCGGCGAGCCTCTCCAGGTCGGTGACCTCGGCATGCAGGACCCGTGACGCCTTGGTGGCGTTCGGCGCGATGACGACCTCCGCCTTGATGGTGGAGTCCTCGCCGTAGTCGGGCTTGCTGAAGTCGTAGGCGATGTCGAGCTCGCGGTAGGGAAGCTTGGCATCCACTGCGTCGGCCAGGCGCGCGGCCTGGGCTTCGACTTCCTTGTGCTCTTTTCCGTCGACGTCGGTGCACAGCTCCTGCCATGCCGCCTCGAAGGCATCGAGGAGTTCGTCGGCCTTGGCCTTGTTGGTGCTGACGGCGCTGGTGGCGCCGTACATGCGCTCCTTGGAGCCGTCGACGTCGTCGTGGGGCTCGGCAACCCAGCCGTCGCCTTCCTTGTGGGACTTGTCCTTCTCGGCGATGCCTCCAGCGTAGGCCCGGACGCCCCAGGTGTCTTTGTCTTCGCCAGCACCCTGGTCGACGTCGATGGCGTAGTCGATTTTTCTCCCCGAGGATGCGCTCGTCCTGCCGCTTCAGCAGCTTCTTCAGGCCGTCGAGGTCTTCGAGGTCGCCAGTGGTGGCGGCCTTGAGGGCGGTCCAAGCCTGCTGGGATGCGAGCTTGGCGGCCTTCGTTCGGTTGTCCATGCCGCCGCCCGGCTTGCCCCCCGGCACGCCTTCCGGGTCGTCGCCGCGCTCCTTGCGGCGCTTCTGTCCCTCCTTGCGGCGCTTGATGAGGATGGCGGCCCACTCGTCGAGCTTCTCGAGCACGTCGTCGAAGAAGCGGGCGATGCCGTCCTGGAGCCGACCAAGGATGCCGACGAGCTCGTCGACGAAGGGCATGTTCAGGGCGCGGCACAGGGCGAGGGCCTGCTCGAGGGCGTCGTCGACGATGCCGGCCATGCTCAGTCGTCGGCCGCCTCTGGGGGCTCTGGCTCTCGGTCGCTGGCGTCCTGGAGGTGGGCCCAGAGGGCGTCGAGGGTCTTGCCTGGGAAGGCGTCCACGGCGGCGGCGAGGTTCTCGATGCGGTGGAAGACGATGGTGGGGTGGGCGTCGTCGCCAACGGCCTTGATGCCAGCGTTGCCCCATGCCCCTCGGTAGACGGAGAGGGTGAGGCCACGCTGCTGGAGGGCGTGCATGACCTGCCACTCGTCGTCGGCCATCATGGGGTAGTTGCCAACGTGCTGGATGCCTCGCTCCAGGAGGGCAGGTACGACCCGTTGCCAGGAGTCCTCGGACATCGGGAGCCCGTCGAGATTGACGCTGTGGAGCTTGGGGAGGTCGAGGAGGGGGGAGAGGTCGTCGAGGTAGCACCGCTTCAGCTCGACGTGCTGGAGGTTGGGGGCCACGTCGGGGAGGGGGGTGAGGTCGACGTCGGTGCAGTCCCAGAGGCGGAGGCGGCGGAGTTGGGGGACTCCCGTCAGACTCTGCAGGCGAGGGGCATGCCACGCGGTCACGTTGAGGCCGCGAACGTTGGGCAGCAGTTCGAGCCATGGGAGTTCGCCGCGGCCGACGCGTTTGAAAATTGCGGTGCGAAGGGATGCGAGTTCCTCGGGTGTCCATGGAGGCTCATGGCCCAACTTGCGTGCGAAGAGGCTCTTTGTGGGCTCGGGCCAGTCAACCATCGGTCAGGTCCTCCACCACGTCCAGGCGCTTCGCCTCTGCCGCCTCACCAACAGCCTCGAGCGTGTCCCCCCAGACCTTGCCGCCGGAGGAGTCCCGGTAGTCCGAGGGGACGGGGTTGGCATACTCGACGAGGCCCCGCTTGGTGAGGAGCTTCTCTACATCGCCGTCCCAGAGCCGCTGCTCGACGAGCGTGACGAGCTCACCGACGTAGGCATCGGGGTCTTTGTTGAAGGACCAGGTCTTGTTGATGGCACGGTGGAAGTCGAAGCTTCCCTTGGTGCGTCCGGTGAGCTTCTCGTCGTCCTTCTCGATGTAGAGGGCTCCGACGTGCCCGGAGAGGACGTCGGCGCCGTGGGCGGTGATGCCGGAGGCTTGCACGGCAGCAGGGATGTCGTCTGGGTTGGTGGCCTTCACCTCGTCGAGGGCCTTGGTGAGCTTCTTGCTGGGAGCGGGCTCGTAGACGAGGTCGCTGGTCTTGGAGCGGATGCTGTGGGCGAGGTGGACCCACTCGCCGGCACGGGTGGCGTCGGTGGCGGCGTCGCCGATGATGGTGCCGAGGTTCTTCATGGGCACCCACTCGTGCTTGCCGCTGTCGGCCGAGCGGAAGCGGGCCTTCACCCAAGCCTTGTTCTCCTTCTTCTTGGTGCTGGGGCTCCTGCGGTCCCAGCCGGCGTCGTGCCCTGCATCGCTGAACTGCTTGCGCCCCACGCCGTTGTGGGACCTGCCCTCGGCGATGCTCGCCAGGAACTTCACGATGGCGGGCGCGGTGCCCTCGACCTCGGTCTTCGCCTTCTCCACGGCGATCTGGAGCACCTCGGAGGCCTTCTTGCTGCGGCGTACCAAGCGGTCGGTGACGACGCCGACGTTGGGGGACCAGGAGGCCTTTGCATCCACAATGCCCTCCTCGAGGTCGAGGTTGTCGTAGGCCACCCGGATGTCGGGGGTCGGGTTGGGGTAGGGCGCGTCTTTCGCGGCGGCCGCCGAGGCCTCGCGGGCGAAGTCTTCAAGTTGGCGCATTGCCTCTGAAGCATCCGTGAACACCGCTTCTTCCCAGAGTTCCTCGATGTCCTCGAGCATCTCCTCCATCAGCTGGATGTGAGTGTCTCGGGCGTCTTTGTCGCCGTAGTAGGGCTTGTCATCGTGGTCGGTGGCGCGCCAATGGTCCTTCGACGAGGTCTTGGTGGCCTTGTCGTCGCCGAGCTCCACCGTCGCTTCGGCACGCCATGTGTTCGGGCGGTCGACGGTCTCGATGTCGACGGTCGTTCCCTCTGTGGTGCCGTTCGCGGAGACGGTCTCGTCGAGTGCGTTGGTGAGGTCCTTCATGTCGTTGGCCGGGGCGAGGCGGTCGTCTACCTGCTGCGCAAGCTTGCGGTCGGCCTCTGCTGCCTTCTCTGCGGCGAGCCTCTCCAGGTCGGTGACCTCGGCATGCAGGACCCGTGACGCCTTGGTGGCGTTCGGCGCGATGACGACCTTGGCCTTGATGGTGGAGTCCTCGCCGTACTCGTGCTTGCTGAAGTCGTAGGCGATGTCGAGCTCGCGGTAGGGGAGCTTGGCGTCCACCGCGTCGGCCAGGCGCGCGGCCTGGGCCTCCACTTCCTTGTGCTCCTTTCCGTCGACGTCGGTGCACAGCTCCTGCCATGCCGCCTCGAAGGCGTCGAGGAGCTCGTCGGCCTTGGCCTCGTTGGTGCTGTGGGCACTGGTTGCGCCGTACATGCGCTCCTTGGAGCCGTCGACGTCGTCGTGGGGCTCGGCAACCCAGCCGTCGCCTTCCTTGTGGGACTTGTCCTTCTCGGCGATGCCTCCAGCGTAGGCCCGGACGCCCCAGGTGT
>Ga0316204_10001020_pt1 | contig 84228 bp, 77 predicted proteins | sample 6monrhotite_MG_2_FD_205661 | JGI IMG/M metagenome (GOLD analysis project Ga0316204, IMG submission 205661) | Microbial mat bacterial communities from mineral coupon in-situ incubated in ocean water Damariscotta River, Maine, United States -... | ecosystem: Environmental > Aquatic > Marine >... | reverse complement strand
CTTGATGGTGTAGCCATTGCGGATCGCGCCATCGGACAGGCGGACATAATTGGGGTTGCGATCACGCGCGGCATTGAGTTCCAGCTCGCTGCGATTGAGCAGACCGGCCAGCATCACAGCGGCGACCAGCACCAGCGCCACGGCATAGACCAGGGTACGGATGCGCACGAAGCGATAACGCGGCTTCTCGCCGGCCTGGAAGCGATCGATATTATCGTCGGTCTCATAGGCAATCAGACCGGTTGGGCGATCGACCTTGAGCATGACATCGTCACAGGCATCAATGCACAGGGCGCATTGAATGCATTCCAGCTGGGCCCCGTCGCGAATATCAATTCCCATTGGGCAGACGGCGACGCATTGCATGCAGTCGATACAATCACCGCGCTCGTCCCAGCTATCACCCTTCTTGTGGGCGCCGCGGGTTTCGCCACGATCGATCCGATAGGTGACATTGAGCGCTTCGCGATCCGTCATCGCTGCCTGGATGCGCGGCCAGGGACACATATAGATGCAGACCTGCTCGCGCATTGTGCCGGCGAAGATATAGGTCGTGAAGGTCAGGCCGGCAAAAAACAGATAGGCGGACAGCGCGGCCTGGCCGCTGAAGAAATTGCCCACCGTGTCATAGGCATCGTGGAAATACAGAATCCAGGCACCGCCGGTCAGTCCGGCGATCACCAGCCAGACGGCATGCTTGCCGATCTTGCGCCAGGCCTTGTTGAGACTCCAGCGCGCGCGGTCGAGCTTGATGCGGGCATTGCGATCACCCTCGAACGCGCGTTCGACCATGATGAACAAATCAGTCCACACCGTTTGCGGGCAGGCATAACCGCACCAGACCCGGCCAAACAGCGCCGTTACCAGGAAGAGCGCCAGGGCTGCCAGGATCAGCAGGCCGGTGATGTAGTAGATTTCCTGCGGCCAGATCTCGATGAAGAAGAAATAGAAGCGCCGACCGGCGAAATCGATCAGCACCGCCTGGTCGGGCGCCTCGGCACCGCGATCCCAACGCATGAAGGGAACAAGGTAATACACCGCCAGGGTCGCGGCCATCACCACCCATTTGACGAAGCGGAATTTGCCATGCGCCAGCTTGGGATAGATCGGTTCACGCTTCTTGTAGAGTTCGCGTTCCTCAGCGGCATTGACCGCCTTGGCCTTCGATCGGGTGACCCCGGGCGCCGCCATGCTCCGTTTTTGAGTCTCAGACATGGCGGCGTTAGATCCGGATTGCGGGGGGTAGGCGATGCGACTTACTGACCCGTGGGACTGCTTGCCGCAGCCTCACCGCCGCCGAGCAGATAAACATAGGCTGCGAGCGCATCGATCGTGGTCTCATTGAGACGGCCCTCCCAGGCCGGCATGACGCCATAGGGACCCCGATAGATCGTGGCGATGACCTGCTCGCGCGTGCCGCCATAGAGCCAGTCCTGGTCGATCAGATTAGGCGCACCCTGGGTGCGGTCGCCGCCGGCATCTGCCATGTGGCAGCTGGCGCATTGGCTGGCATAGGTGACGCCGCCGCGTTCAATCGCATCGGCCGCGGCATCATGCCCCGACAGGGACAGCACATAATCGGCGACTTCGCCGATCTCGGACCGGGTCAGAAGGCTATCGCGGCCATAAGCTGGCATTTGCGAGAAATGCGTGTCGGCGTGCTCGCTGCGAACGCCGAAGCGGATCGTGGTGCGGATTTCCTCATAGCTGCCACCCCACAGCCAGACATCATCATTGAGATTGGGGTAGCCGACAAAGCCCTGTGCGCCTGAGCCGTGACAGGTCGAGCAATAATTGCCGAATGCGGCATCGCCGGCGGCACGGACGAAACCGAGCAGATCGGGATCGTCTTCGATCGCGTTGATCGAAGTGCCCCGCAAGCGTTCGAAACCGGCGGCGCGTGACGCTTCCAGATCGAGCATTGCCGCGGCGACATTGGCGCGTTCGGAATTATTACTGAGACCGCGCGTATGGTCGCTGCCATTGCCGGACAAGCCGGGCAGAGCTGGAATCGCCGGCAGGAAGATCATGTAGACAACGCCGATCACGATGCAGGCATAGAAAGTGTACAACCACCAGCGCGGCAGCGGCGTGTCGAGTTCCTTGATCCCGTCCCACTCATGGCCGGTTGTTTCGGTTCCCGTATGCGCGTCGGTTTCGCGGTTTTCGTCGTGATCAGACATGGGCCTGGTCCTCGCTGGCGCTTTCGGTAATCGGTTCATCGCTGTCATTGAGCGGCATACGCGCCGCCTCGTCGAAGCGTGTCTGGTTTCGCGGCCACAGCGCATAGGTCAGGGCACCGGTGAAGAGCGCCACGAAGAGCAGCATGCCCCAGGTCTGTGCGAAACTTGCGAGAATAGAATACATCGTGTGCCCCTATCTCAGATTTTGATCGGCTTCGGCCTCATAGGTGGAGAAATCCACCATGGTGCCGAGCACTTGCAGATAGGCCACCATCGCATCGAGTTCGGTGACCCGATCCGGATTGCCGTCGAAATCGCGCAGCGTCGCCCCCGGATAGCGCGCCAGGAAGCCGTCATAATCCGAGGCGTAGGGATCGAGCTGGGTGGCGATGTCGGCCACGGCCGTTTCGATCATCTCATCGCTATAGGGCACACCGACGGCCCGCAGGGCGCGCAGATGGGCGGCAACATTGTCATATGCCAGCGTCGATTCCGCGAGGAAGGCATAGGCCGGCATGATCGATTCCGGCACCACCGAGCGCGGATCGCGCATATGGTCGCGATGCCATTCATCGGAATATTTGCCGCCAACACGGGCGAGATCCGGTCCGGTCCGCTTCGAGCCCCACTGGAAGGGGTGATCATACATGCTCTCGGCGGCCAGCGAATAATGGCCATAACGCTCGACCTCATCGCGCAGCGGCCGGATCATCTGCGAGTGGCAATTATAACAGCCCTCGCGCACATAGATGTCGCGTCCCAGCTGCTCCAGCGGCGTGTAGGGCCGCATGCCGTCGACCTCTTCAATCGTCGAGTCGAGATAGAAAAGCGGTGCGATCTCGACAATGCCGCCGATCGAAACAGTGACCAGAATACCGACGGTGAGGATGAGCGAACTCCGTTCGAACAGCTTCTTGTGGAGCTCGCTCCACAGGCCTTTGCCCTTTGACATAACCGTCTCCCCCTAAGCTGGAATCTGAGCGGGTTGAGGCGATACCGACTCATCCACTTCGGTCACATCGCTCCGGATGGTGCGATAGACATTGTAAATCATGATCAGTGCACCCGCGAGATAGAGCAGGCCGCCAACCGCGCGGATGATGTAGGAAATGTGCATCGCCTCAACGGTTTCCACGAAGGAATATTCCAGGAAACCGAGCGAATTATAGGCGCGCCACATCAGGCCCTGCATGATGCCGGCAACCCACATCGAGGTGATGTAGAGCAGGATGCCAAAGGTTGCGATCCAGAAATGCCAGTCGATCAGCGCCTTGGAATACATGCCCGCCTTCTTCCACAGCCAAGGCACCAAGCAGTAGATCGCCCCGAAGGAGACGAATCCGACCCAGCCGAGTGCACCGGAATGCACATGGCCAACGGTCCAGTCGGTATAGTGGGACAGCGCATTGACCGCCCGGATCGACATCACCGGACCTTCAAAGGTCGACATGCCATAGAAGGCGACGGAGATCACCAGCATGCGCACGACCGGGTCGGTACGCAGCTTGTCCCAGGCGCCCGACAGCGTCATCAGACCATTGATCATCCCGCCCCAGGACGGCATCCACAGCATGATCGAGAAGGCCATGCCCAGCGTCTGCGCCCATTCCGGCAGCGCCGTATAGTGCAGATGGTGCGGGCCGGCCCAGATGTAGATGAAGATCAGCGACCAGAAATGGATGATTGAAAGCCGGTAGGAATAGATCGGCCGGTTCACCCGTTTCGGGATGAAGTAATACATGATCCCGAGGAAGCCGGCGGTCAGGAAGAAGCCGACCGCATTATGGCCATACCACCACTGGGTCAGGGCATCCTGGACGCCGGCGAATAACGAATAGCTGCGCGACCCAAAGAAGCTGACCGGCACGGCCAGATTATTGATGATGTGTAGCATCGCCACGGTGACGATAAAGGCGAGATAGAACCAGTTGGCGACGTAGATATGCGGTTCCTTGCGCTTCCACAGTGTGCCCAGGAAGACCAGCAGATAGGCGACCCAGATCAGGGTCAGCCAGATATCCGCATACCATTCCGGCTCGGCATATTCTTTCGATTGGGTAATGCCGACGAGATAGCCGGATGCGGCCATGACGATGAAAAATTGATAACCCCAGAACACAAACCAGGGCCAGATTCCGCCAGCAATACGAGTGCGGCAGGTGCGTTGAACCACGTAGAATGAGGTCGCGATCAAGACATTGCCGCCGAAGGCGAAGATCACTGCCGAGGTGTGCAGCGGCCGCAGGCGGCCAAAACTGGTGAAGCCCCAATCCTCGATATTGAGAATCGGAAAGGCGAGCTGGAACGCAATAATGACCCCGACCAGGAGGCCGGCAGCGGCCCAGAACAGCGAGGCGATCACCCCGGCCTTGATCAAATTCTCATTATACTCGCGCTCGTCGGTCTCAACCCCGCCGCTCGTCATGCTCCCGACCAACAGGAATATACCGGTGAGGAATCCGCCCAGGATCAACCAGGACTGGCCTTTCATGGCCGCATCCGGCGCAAAGGCCGCCGCGAACAGCGCCCACAGGGCCCCTAACACAGTGATCAAGAGTACGATGACGGTGCTGAAATCCAGCCCGCTGCGAGTAAGTGTCTGCGGCGATTGCATCAATGCCCCCGATATTATGGCCAGCTCACGGCTTGTTTATCGCGTGATTCCACAAAATCGGTATGGCAATTTGTCGCGTCCGGGTCTGAGCCGTTGAAAACACATGGTTTCACAAGCTGCACATGCGGTCGAGCGAACTCGATAAATCATGCAGGGTCAGGCGATTACCTGCAGCGCCCGTCAATAATCAGCGAACCCCATCTTGAAGTCATCCCGGCGCAGTGCTGCACGAACGCCGCCCATAAGGGTCGCGTCCTGTGTCGCCAGCGAGATAGCGATACGGGTCACTCTGGCGGGTAGATCAGCTGAGCGTCCAGCATCCCGGTCGCGGCTGCCCCCTGCCCGGCCATCAAGATCGCATCGTCAAACGAAAGCAGGAGCACAGCGCCTGCGCGCGACCATTGTGTGGCAGCTCTTGCTTACTCGGCCGCCTTGAGCGCAGCGTCCTGCTGCGTGGCATCGCTGAGGCGACCAAAGCTCATCGCCCCGTCCTCAAGCTTGCCGAAGCGGATAGTCAGCATGTCGAGGACATAATTCTGATAGGTGCGCCAGGGTGACTTCACGCCCTGTTGCGGCAGTTGAGCCATTGCCCGCTGGACATAGCCCGACGAGAAATCGAGCATTGGCACGGTTTCCAGATCGGCCGGCGGTGTCGGCACGCAATAATCATAGCCCTTCGCCGCCATGTGATTGAGCAGGCGGCAAACGCGTTCGCAGGTCAAATCGATCTTCAGCGTCCAGGAGGCATTGGTATAGCCAAAGGCGATGGCGAGATTGGGCACGTCGCTGAGCATCATGCCGCGATAGGTCACCGTATCGGCAGCCCGGACCATGGCGCCATCGACACTCAGCGTCATACCGCCGAACAATTGCATTTCCAGCCCGGTCGCCGGGATGATCAGGTCTGCCTCGATTTCATCACCGGATTTCAGCTTGATACCGGTCCGGGTGAAGCATTCGATCTGATCGGTGATGATCGAGGCGGAGCCATCGGCCAGCACATCAAAGAAATCGCCGTCCGGTGCCAGGCAGAAGCGCTGATCCCAGGGGTTATAGCTCGGCGAGAAATGTTTTTTGACATCGAATTCGCGACCGAGACGAATGCGGATCGCCTTCAGGACCTCGCGTTTGACCAGGTCGGGATAGGATTGGGAGAATTGATAGAGATAGATATTGAGCAGTATATTCTTCGCCCGCGTCACCGAATAGGCGATTTTCTCGGGCAGGATTTTGCGCATGAAATCGGCGAAACCATCGCGCGAGGGCCGCGCGGCGATATAGGTCGGCGAGCGCTGCAACATGGTCACATGCGCCGCTGTCTGCGCCATGGCCGGCACCAGTGTTACCGCCGTCGCGCCGGAGCCGATGATCACCACTTTCTTGCCGGCATAATCGACATCCTCCGGCCAGAGCTGGGGATGGATGATGGCCCCTGCGAACTCCTCCATGCCGGCGAAATCGGGCAGATAGCCCTGGTCATAGCGATAATAGCCCGAGCACATCATCAGGAAGTTGCAGCTGAAGCTTGTGCGCTGGCCGTCCGGGCCGCGCTCGGTCCGCACCGTCCAGCGTGCCGTTTCACTGTCCCAATTGGCGTGCGCCACCCGTGTACCGAAGCGGATCTTTTGCTCAATCCCGTTGCGCTGCGCCGTGTCGGAGACATATTCGCGGATCGCCGGACCATCAGCGAACACCTTGCCGTCTGTCCAGGGCCGGAACGCGAAACCGAAAGTGTACATATCACTATCGGATCGAATGCCCGGATAGCGGAACAGATCCCAGGTCCCGCCGATCGCATCCCGCGCCTCGAGGATCGCATAGCTGCGGCCCGGCGATTGGGTTTGCAGATGATAGGCCGCGGCAATCCCGGAAATGCCGGCACCCACAATCAGGACATCGAAGTGTTCGTCGGACATGTATGCGCTCCTGCGGCATTGACGGGCGGGCCGGAGCAAAAGTGAACACTGTTCGCTGAATTGGCGCAAGAGGTGCTTTGTGCTGTCGGCCCGGTCGGCCTAGCTTTGCATCATCCACCAAGAGAGCCCCCTGCCCATGCCCCTGCAAAACCGTGTCACGCCATTTGGCGAAATCCTCAATCATCCGGCGCGCGGTTCGCTGATGGGCAATCGTGGCTGCCTGCACGATGCCGACCGCCAGCTCGGCCAGAAACGCTGGGCGCATCAGGCCTGGGTCGCCTGCCGCCTCAAGTTCAAGCACTGGCATCGCCCGATCATGGCGCCCGGCGTCTGGACCGAACTCTTCTTCACCGACGAGGCCGTCGCTCTCGCCGCCGGACACCGCCCCTGCGGCATGTGCCGCCACGCCGACTATATGGCGTTCCAGCAGGCCTTTGGCCGGGCGCGGCCCGAGCTGGGTGAACGCCCCACGCCCGGCGCGATGAACCGGCTCCTGCATGCTGACCGGGTCAATTCCCGCAGCCGGACCCAGATCAGACATCAGGATGATTTCGAGGCCTTGCCGGACGAGGTCTTCTTCACCCTGCCCGGGCAGGGTGAGGCATTGGTCCGGCGCGGCGGCGAGGTCCTCGCCTGGCATTTCGAAGGCTATAGGCCAATCGATCAACAGCTTTCCGGCAAAGTCACCGTCCTGACACCGCGCATAACCGTCGACGTGCTGAGAGCCGGCTATCAAGTCGCTGAAATGGCGCGCTAGGGCAGACCGCCTCCACGGTCCACTCCCATCGCGGCCCGAAAGCCCGCCTCAATATAGCTGTCCACTTCGGTCGGCACGGCCTGTTCCGGCAAATACAGCCGAACGGCGCCGAGCGGGAATGCGATCATGCCCATGCGGCAAGCCAAGAGAGAGTGACCGCTCTGCCTGGCGAATGCCTCGAGTGCCGCCCCGGCTGCCGCATTGACCGTGCGCAAGCGCTCCAACAGATCGGGCGATGTCGCGCTGGTGACGAAATCGGCCTGGCGGCAACAGCACAGAATAACGGCGCGGGCGCTCTCCTCGCGGCAGAACTGCGGCGTAGCCAGGGCGGCCTTCAAGCCGGCCCGCTCATCACCGCAATTCAGTGCGGCGAGGAAGCGGGTTTGAAATGCCGAGACCGAGTCGAGCCAGGCATGGGCCAGCAAACCCTCGCGTGATCCGTAGCGGTGATAAAGCGACCCGATCGAGACGCCAGTCTGCGCCACCAGGCTTTGCAGTGTGACGGCCCCCTTGCCCGCGAGTTGAGCACCAACAGCGGCAAACACGGTCTCGTCGCGAATAATTGACAGGCGTCCCATGCCGAGAATATATAATAGAATATATATTCTAGTAAAGCGGCGATATTGGTTTGCCGAAGGAGCCCCCATGCTCGTGATCGCTGCCGCTGCAATGTCGGCCCTGACATTTATCGTCCACACCTTCGTCGGCGGCGTCGTCGTCGCCAGGCCTTTGCTCGCCGATACCGGCCTGCCGCCAACCTCAAAATGGCTGAATTATTATTGCTGGCACATCACCACAGTGGTGATCGCCTTCATCGCTGCCGGCTTCATCTGGTTGGCGCTGCACCCGGGCGACCCCATTCTTCTGATCGGCTTGTCTTCGCTGACGGCAGCCTTGTCGGCTCTAAGCCTTGCCGTCGCGCTGAAGGCCTCGATTGCTCCGCTGCGATTTCCCTCAACCTCGCTCTTCGCCCTCACCTCGGCTCTGGGCTGGGCCGCCCTGTGGCAGAGCTGATCAAGGATTACGCCGATGCTGTTCTTCGCCGCCGCACTCCTGATCGCCGTCACCGCGATGCACTCAATCCTTGGCGAACTGCGCCTGATACAGCCGATTTTGCGGCTCGAGAACCTGCCCGTCATTCTCGGCAGTCGCCAGAATACCCGGGCCACAATCAGATTTGCCTGGCACATAACCTCCCTGTTCTGGTTGGGTCTTGCCGCGCTGCTCGTCCGACTGCAAATGAGTACGATTGATCTGGCCGCCTGGCTGCTATGGGGCGTGACCATCGCCTTCGCGCTGTCCGGGGCAGCGGCACTGATTGCGTCGCGCGGACGGCATATGTCCTGGGTGTTCTTTTTCCCGATCGCGGTGCTTTGCGGCACCGTCGCCGCCAGACTTTGAGTGATGCGCCAGCGCGGCTCAGCCTGGCAGCTGAAATGCCCCAAGCAATGTGGTAGCTAAACCCCACGCATCCAAATTCATGCGGTGAATGATTCGCATTCAGACAAGGGCCGTCCATGACAGACGCATCGCTCGCCGCACTCGGCTGGTCAGACCATTTTGCGGCCCAGCTTGAACCGGGCGAGATCGAGGCGACACCGCCGGCGCGTCTGTGCGATGTCCATCGCGACCGGGTGCAGGCGCTGACGCCCGCCGGCGAGATCTCCCTGACCCTGCCCGGCGATATCCAGGCCGGCGATCTGGCGGTCGGTGACTGGGCGCTGATCGATCCGGTCGAGAACCGTGTCGTGCGGGCGCTCGAGCGCCGCTCGATCCTGCGCCGCCGCGCCGCCGGCACCGTCCTGATGCATCAGCTGATCGCCGCCAATGTCGACACCCTGATGATCGTCACTTCCTGCAATGCCGATTTCAACCCGGCCCGGCTCGAACGCTATCTCACCCTCGCCGCCAGCAGCGATACCAAGCCATTGATCGTGCTGACCAAGGCGGATCTGGTCGGCAATGCCGCCGACTATGTCCGTCAGGCCGAAGCCCTGTCACCGCATGTCACTGCCATCACGCTCGATGCCCGCAATACCGCCGCCCTCGGCCGGCTCCTGCCCTGGCTCCAACCGGGTGCCACCGCCGCCCTGGTCGGCTCGTCCGGGGTTGGCAAATCGACCATTCTCAACGGGCTGAGCGATGAGAGCAGCGAAACTCAAGGCAATCGCAAGGGCGACAACAAGGGCCGCCACACCACCACGGCCCGCAGCCTGCGACCGACCCATTCCGGCGCCTGGCTGATCGATACGCCGGGCATGCGCTCGCTGGGCATGAGCGATAGTGGCGACGGCATTGACCGGGTCTTCTCCGACCTGACCGAACTGGCCACGACCTGCAAATTCTCCGACTGCGCGCATCAATCCGAACCGGGCTGCGCCATCCAGGCCGGGATCAAGTCGGGCGACATCGATGCCGTCCGCTTCCAGCGCTGGGAGAAACTGCTCGCCGAGGACCGGTTCAATTCGGAAACCCCGTCCGAAGCCCGGGCCCGCAAGCGCGGCTTCACCAAGAAGGTCAAGGCGAGCGTCCAGGGCAAGCGCGGCCGCCAGGGCTGAAAACTTCGCGCATGCCGGCGCCGTTTTTTTGCGCTAGTCTGTCGGCCGGGCTTGATTTTCGGGGGACATGTCATGCGCAATATTCTTATCGGTCTGGGACTGATCATCCTGCTCGCTCTGGCGCGCATGGCGATGGTGGTCGTGCCGGCCTCGGGCATGATGGCCGATATGACACCGGTCATGCCGGGCCAGTGCGAGGCACTGACCATTGCGCCCGGCACGGAAGACGTCACCATTGATCCGGCCTCCGGCCTGGTCTTTGTCTCGACCGATGACCGCCGCACCGGCGAGCGCGGCGGCATTTATGCCTTCGACATCAATCAGACCGACAGCCTGCGCGAAATATCCGGCAACGCGCCGGTCGATTTTCACCCCCATGGCATCAGCCTGTGGACCGGTGCCGATGGCAGCCAGCGACTATTCGTCATCAATCATCGCGCCGGGCTCGACGGCGAGGATGGCGGCCATTCGGTCGAGATTTTCGATGTTGGTGAAGCCGGCTTGCTGAACCATGTCGAGAGCATCAGCCATGACGCCCTGCTCTCGCCCAATGATGTGCTCGCGGTCGGTCCGCGCAGTTTTTACGCCAGTAATGACCGCGCCTATCATAGCGGCATCATGGCCAGTCTCGAGGCCTATTTCGGCCTGCCGCTGGCCAGTATCTCCTATTTCGACGGCACGACAGGCGGCTCGGGCGGCGATATGGTCGCCCACGGCATTGCCTATGCCAATGGCATCAATATCTCCGCCGATGGCTCCGAGCTCTATGTCTCCGAATTGCTCGCCCGCCGGGTGCGCGTCTATGACCGCGATGCGTCGAGCGGCCAGCTGACGGCCAATCGCGCCTTCGCAGTGCCAACCGCGCCGGACAATATCGAGATCGATGAACGCGGCGATTTGTGGATTGGCGGCCATCCGCGCATCTTCGATTTCGTCGCCCATGCCGCCGATGCCAGCGCCAACGCGCCCTCCCACGCCGTGCGGCTCAATCCACAAACCGGCGAAACCGAGACGGCGCTGCTGGTGCTGGATGGCAGCCTCAATGCCTCCAGCGTCGCGGCGATGCGCGATGGCGTGCTGATCGTCGGGGCCGTGTTTGATGACCATGTCCTGGTGTGCCGGGGGGATTGAGGCCGCACCAAAATCTCCACGCCGGGTTCCGGCTGGAGGTTTGAGTGGGTCACCTCGCAATGGGAGGTGTGTGGGACGCCGGCGAATGCCGGAGTTGAGGTAGATGAGTGGGGTGACATTCGTGACGTCCCACACGTGGAGATTTGATCAGGCCCCTTGCGGGCCCTGCCTCGAAATGACCGGGGATGTACGGTCGAGCCCTAATGCCGCTCTTCCCCGATCATGGCCTCACCGGAACTAAAGGCTGTCAAACCTTCGTGCGGATGAGCTCCACGCTCCCGATCGCCGCCAGTGACTGAGCTCACGCCTCCCGTGCGACCGGAACGCTGGAAGCATAAGCGCAGGTTGCGGGGGTGGGGATAGACTCCACCATTTTTCGTCATCCCGACGCAAGTCGGGACCTCGATATCACGGGCTCCGCACTTGTCACGTCGAGGTCCTGACTTGCGTCAGGATGACGTGGGCCAATCGTCGGCGGTGGGGGATAAGTTGCGAATCCAAGACCCTCGCGCCCGTCATCCTCACCAGCTCCGACCGCTTCGCGGCCACCTCTTCCATCAAGGAAGAGGAGAGTCTTTGCGCGGACCGGCTGCGATAATCTCCCTCCTTTCCCTTGATGGAAGAGGTGCCGCCAAAGGCGACGGAGCTGGTGACGGCCTCGCACTGCCCGCCGGCAGCGCCGCTAAACGCATGGCCCAAATACATACCCAAGGGTCGATTTTTGCGAAAACCACCTTACCTGTGGGTCCAGCTTTCATTTCCAAGGAAATCCGCATGACCTCGACCGACGCCCTGTTCAAGCCGTTCTCGCTTGGCTCACTGCAGCTGCCCAACCGTATCGTGATGGCCCCGATGACCCGCTCCAAAAGCCCGGACGGCATTCCTGGCCAGCCAGTGGTGGATTATTATCGCCGCCGCGCCGAAAACGCGGTTGGCCTGATCATCACCGAGGGCACGACCGTCGATCGACCCGGTGCCAGCTTTGATGCGGCCATACCCAATTTTCACAATCGCGAATCCCTGGCCGGCTGGAAAACCGTCGTCGACGCTGTCCATGCCGCCGGCGGCAAGATCGCGCCGCAGCTCTGGCATGTCGGCCTCGCGCGCAAGCCGGGCACCGGCCCGCATCCCGACGCCAAATCCGACAGTCCATCCGGCATCATGCCGGGTGGCAAGGCAGTCGGCGAGGCGATGAGCGCCGAAGACATTGCCGACACGATTGCCGCCTTTGCCAAGGCCGCCAGGGCGGCGGCCGAGCTCGGCTTTGACGCCATCGAGCTGCATGGCGCCCATGGCTATCTGCTCGATCAATTCTTCTGGGACGGCATGAATCAGCGCGATGACCGCTTTGGTGGCGGCCTCGTCGAGCGCACCACCATCGTTCGCGAAATCGTCAAGGCCGTGCGCGCGGAAATCCCCGCCGATCTGCCGCTCATCCTGCGCTATTCGCAATGGAAACAGCAGGATTACAATGCCCGCCTGGCCGAAACGCCCGACGCGCTCGCCGCCTTCCTCGGCCCGCTCTCGGACGCCGGCGTCGACATCTTCCACGCCTCGACCCGCCGCTTCTGGATCCCGGAATTCGAGGGCTCGGATCTCAACCTGGCCGGCTGGACGCAAAAACTCACCGGCAAGCCGGCCATCACCGTCGGCTCGGTCGGCCTCAACTCCGACTTCATCGGCGCCTTCATGGGTGAAAACTCGCCCGCCTCATCACTGGACGGCTTGCTCGAGCGGATGGAACGCGGCGAATTCGACCTCGTCGCCGTCGGCCGCGCCCTGATCTCAGACCCGGAATGGGCCGTGAAGGTCCGCGATGGACGCTTCGATGAGCTGGCGGACTTCAATGCGGAGACGCTCAAGGAGCTGGTGTGATTTTAGGCGCTAGCAAATGACACGAAAGCGCCCGGCCAGTTGGTCGGGCGTTTTTGTTTTGTGGCTGGAGGGAGCGAACGCGCAGGAAAATGACCCGGCAGTGTCTGCCCTGTTGCGGACTCACATCGGGTACCGAGCTGGCCGTACGAAGTTCGCCCGTGAACCTGAGGGAAAGGCCCTACTTGAGCGTAGTCCTCGTGCAAGGACACGAAAGGATCCCGCAATGAGTGAACAACCATCACGTCAGGGCCCGCGGCTTGTGCCGCTGGGCCTGACCCTGTCCAGCTTTCTGCTGGTTTCCTATTTGCTCTGCATCATCTTCGGCTTGATAGCGCCGGGCCAGTTTCATATGCACGAGGCTTGGGCGCCACTTCTGCCCGGCTTCGAGTGGCTGACGCCGCAGGGCGCTTTGTTCGGCGCCATCGGCTCGTATTTCTACGGCTGGTACATCGCCGTCCTGTTCGTTCCGCTTTATCGGCTGTTTCATCGCTGACCAATTGATCCGGGCGGCTTTCTTCAACCATGATGATCCGCATTGTGCGGCTCGTCGGGTTCGCGCCGCCGGCCGAGATAGAGTTTTTCGAACACAAAAATACCGAGAATTCCCGCTGCCGAAATAGCGATGATCGCCGGGTCACTCATGGCCTTCATGACCAGGAAGGCCCCCAAGGCGACGAGATCAAACAGAATGGCGCTGATCAGCACGGCAGGATTCGCGCCCACATCCTCGCGCAAGCGGCGCAGAACACCCCAGTGGATGATCACGTCCATAACCAGATAGAAAATCGCCCCCATCGAGGCGATACGGCCAAGATCGAAGAAGGCTGCAAGCGCGCCCGCCGCGACAACGGTGTAAACCAGCGTATGGGTCTGAATATTGCCCGGCATGCCGAAATGCCTGTGCGGGATCAGCTTCATATCGGTCAGCATGGCGATCATGCGCGAGACCGCGAAAACACTGGCAATCACCCCGGAGGCCGTTGCGATTATGGCAATGGCGACGGTAAACCAGACGCCGGCATCACCGAAGGCCGGACGGGCGGCTTCGGCCAGGGAGTAATCACGTGCGGCGGCAATCTCGTTGATCGATAATGTCGATCCAACGGCGAAGGCGACCAGCAGGTAGACGACGACACAGATCGCCAGGGAGATCATGATCGCCCAGCCGACATTTCGCTTCGGGTTTTTCAACTCACCGCCGCTATTGGTGATGGTTGTGAATCCCTTGAAGGCCAGGATGGCCAGGGCAACGCCGGCAAGAAATCCGGTGATTGAGGTCGGGGCCCCATCGCCAATGGTCGCCGGTTGATAATTGAATCCAGCCGCCCAGAGGATCAGCGTGGCGAAGACAAGAATGCCGCCGATCTTGGCAATCGCCGCAAGCTTGGAGAGTCCTCCAATGACCCGATTGCCGGCAATATTGACCAGGAAGGCAAAGACGATCAGTCCCAATGCGAGGACCGGGATCAGCACTTCGGTTCTTCCCACGTCAAACAGGCGCAGCACGTAGGTGGCAAAGGTCCGGGCCACCAGGCTCTCATTGATGATCATCGAGAAGGCCATCAGCATCGCCGCGCCGCCGGTGATCGTTGCCGGTCCGTAGGCCTTGTGCAGGATCATGGCGATCCCTCCGGCCGACGGGTATTTGTTGGACACCTTGATATAGGTATAGGCGCTGAACCCGCTGATCACCGCGGCCAACAGGAAGGCCAGTGGGAAAAGCGGCCCGGAAAGCTCTGCGACCTGACCGGTGAGGGCGAATATGCCCGCACCGATCATGACGCCAGTACCCATGGCGACAGCACCCGCGAGGGTCAGGCTGTTCACTTTGTATTGGCTGGACACTTCGGAGCCTTTTTCATCTGGCGGCGCGACGGCGGCAAATGCCGGGCTGATCCGGACGCCGGACAATACAGGAACCCGGCCCCGGAAACCGGAGGTATGGCGGCAATGGGCGCTGCGCCCCGGGCCTGCGGTCTATCGGCCCGGATCGTGAGCAGCGGCGATTGCCACCATGCCGCCATTTGGCTTTCCCGCTAGTGCGGCTGGGAGGTTTCGCCATGCTGGTGACCGGCATCATCCGCGTCGGTGGCGGGTTCGTGCTGATGCATCGCGCCGGCGCCGGCGTGGTGCATGGTGTCGCCCTCCTCGCCATGAGCCGCTTGCATCAGGGTATGGCATTGCGACATGCGCTCGCGCATGGCCCCGGACATGCCCTCCATGCCTGACATGGCCGGCGTATCAGCCGCGGCGTCATTGGCTGCATGGCGTTCCATCATCTCGTGATGCATCGACCGACAATCTTCCATCGTCGGCATGGAGGTGGCCGCTTCCTGACTCATCGAGCCGTGATCATGCTCCTGAGCCCAGGCGGCACCGCCCGCCACACTCACACTGGCTGAGGCGATCAACGTAATAACGAGTGACTTCATGGTTCTTCTCCTTGGATCAGTTCTGGCTTGCCCCGTCGGGATCGTTTCGGGGGCCGCGCATTCGATGCAAGGATTACGGTCCGGGCCGCCTCAGCCCTCACGCGAGAGCTGCGTTTTTAGAGACTTGCGGGCGCGATAGACCCGGACCTCAACGGCTTTCGCTGACATTTCCATCACCGCGCCGATTTCCTCATGAGACATGCCCTCCATGGCCGAGAGCAGCAAGGGCGTTCGAAGCCCCTCGGGAAGGGCCCGGATCAGCCGCTCGACTTGTGAAAGCTCCTCGCGGTCCGCGACTTCGCGTTCCGGATCCGGTGCCGGCGAGGCCATGCGGTCATATTGATCATCAACGCCCACCCAGCGCAGGGCAGTGCGGCGGCGATGGTGATCGCGCGCCTTGTTGCGCGCAATGACGAAGGCCCAGGCCAGAAAAGGGCGGCCGGTATCATACCGGTCCAGAGAGCGGAACAGCGCCACGAAGGTCTCCTGGGCGATATCAGAGGCATCTGCCCGGTTGCTGACTTGATGCGAAAGGAAGCGAAAAATTGCGTCCTGATGCCGGCGGATCAACTGGCCAAAGGCCGCATTGTCACCGGATCGGGCGCGGTCCGCCAGATCGGCATCGGACACGGCAGGCCCTTTGCCGCTCTCAGTTTTCGACATCGAGCGCTCGCGCGAGATGTCTGTCGAACTCGACGCGTTGGTCCGGGTCGAGTTCGGCGCGCATGGCCAGGATGTGGCTGAGTGTCTCAAGCTGCAAATCGCCCATCGCCCGATGAATATTCGCCGCAGCACGTGTGACGTCTTCCGAGAGCGCCTGGTCGCGCAGCAATGCCACGGCCAGAGCCTGACGCGCACTGCTCATCCGCGCCTCGTCATTGGCACGTTGCACCGAAAACTCCCGCTCCAGCATGGCGATTGCCACTTCCTGCTGTTGCGAAAGGACGAGGTCTTCATGAACGAGATTGTGGAAACTCGCCTCATCGGCAGCGCCGGACCCAAGAAAAGTGAGCCCCAGCCAAACGCCGAGAAACCCGCCAATCAACCCCAAAGCCGTTGCGACAAGACCGGTGCGAAGCATCAGTGTCGAGCCTCCTGAGAATCCATTTTCGAAGCAAGCAGATAGGATGAGTTCGCGCGGAACACATCCAACTCGTCATGGGATTGCGGAGTCGACATCGCCGCCCCCGAAATGCCGCCAATCACCAAAGCGAGAGCCGCCGGCGCTGCCCGCCAGGCGATGGCGGGTGCCAGTTTGTGCCAGATGGCCATCATACGCTCCGGCCAGTTGGCACTCTGCCGGATTTTGCGCCAGACACTGGATTCGAACGCGTCCGGTTGCGGCAAGGTGGGCCGGTCTTTCAGTTCCCGAAGGCGCCGGTCAAGCTCGTTATCGTCCATGAATACGCCCTCTCCTCAAGATGTGTGCAAATGCCGGATGCGCCAGCCGGCAGCGGTCCGGGACAGTATCGCAGTTCCGTGTCCGTCGCGCGTGCGGTCTTCGCCGCGAACCGTGTATTCCATGCGGATATCGAAGGTCGCGACCGCCATATCGTGATCAACCCGAACCGAATACCCTGACCAGTCGTAAACCTGAAAGTTGACATCCTCCGAGGCAAATTCCGGCGCCAGGTGATGGTCGCGATAACTTGCCCAGCCAATATCCTCTCCTGCCCCTTCAAATATCGTGAAATCATCCCCGTTGGCGAGAACCCAGGGCTCTGCAGCACTGACATCCTCGGCCGCCAGCGCGGTCGAATAAGACTCCAGCACCGCGCTGACATCCGCAGGTTCATCAGCCGAAGCGAAGTCTGCGCCGAACAGGGCGACCGCACCGGCCGCCATCATTTTATGGGTGTTCATGATCACATCTCCATCAAATGGGTAACGCCGCCATGCGCCAGCGAACCGCCAAGAAAGCCGTTGATTGCCACCGCTGCGGCAGCCGTAAACAAGCTCAAATTCAACACGAGGGCGGAACCGCTACTCGAGCTCTTCCGGTGCCATTCGACTGCAGCAGCGACGCCGAACAGTCCCAATGTCAGGGATGAGCCGATCCAGCGATGCGCCAGCATGATACCGGCCTCGTCGCTCGCCATCGGCCCGGCATGTGCCCAGCCCAGCAGGCCCGCCGCAAGGCCACCAACCGCGCCTGCCCAGACCAGAAACCGGACTGTGTCTGCATTGGAAACCCGCATGCCGGCCAGATTGAACGCCTGAGCCAAAGCGGCGGCCAGAATCAAGGCGATCGGGAAATGCACCAGAAGCGGATGATATACGCCCAGCCCTTCTATGGCCTTTTCCAAAGGCGTGTTCGCACCATTATCACCCCAGTGACTGTGTCCGCCCTCCGCACCATGGCCATTCGGCGCCTCGGCTCCAGGTGCATGCGGTGCGGCTTCGTTGTGATGGCCTTCCGCCGTCGCCGCACCATGCTCATGCGGGGTAGCATCATCATGGCTCCGCGGCATGACAGGCTCATCTTGATCGGCGGCAGCGGCGGGGTTGCTGTCCTGGTGCGCGGAAGTTGCGTCGTGGTCGTGAGGCGCAGCCTGCTCGTGGAGCGACGCATTCATGGTCGCGGCAGGAATTTCTTCGGTTGCGACCACCGGAGTGGCGGCGGCGGCCGACCGATCAACCGCGACCGCGGCGTCTGTGTGTTCCTCGGGCGGATGCCCCCATGCCGGTTGAGTGGCGGCCAGCGCCAAGCCGGCCGCCGCCAGGGCCAACATCAAGCTACGCAACACAATCATGCTCCCCTCCTCCGGACAATCGTGGAGGTATTACGCGCCATTTTGCCACACCCCTCAATTCGGGTGCAGCGGGCACGGCATGACAATCCTGACCCGCGGTCAACCCAATCTCGTGGGAATCCTGAGCCGGTTCATCGACGCCACGCCCCATGAGCCGGCTCCAGATGCCAGCTAACCGTCGCCCGGAACGCCTCCAGACTGTGGCAATTGCCGCTGCCGCCGGCGCAGCTCAATTGTCTGCCAGATCAAGAATGCCGCCGGGATCACCAGCAAGGTCAACACGGTCGCGCTGATCATGCCACCAACCATCGGCGCTGCGATTCGGCGCATCACTTCCGAACCGGTGCCGCTGCCAAGCATGATCGGCAACAAGCCGGCGATGATCACCGCAACCGTCATCATGATCGGGCGGACGCGCAGCAGGGCTCCTTCGACCACAGCCGCGGTCAGATCGTTGGCGTTCAACTCACGCCTCTCATCCGCGGCAAGTTTTCGGCGGTCTGCCAGAGCGTGCTCAAGATAGAGGATCATCAGCACGCCAATTTCCACCGACACTCCGGCCAGGGCAATAAAGCCCACTCCGACAGCCACCGACATGTTGTAGCCGAGCAGGTCGAGCAGCCAGATGCCACCGACCAGGGCAAGCGGCAGCGTGCCGATGATCAACAGGACCGGGATCAGGCGGCGGAAATTGAGGAAGAGCAACAGCACAATGATGACCAGGGTCACCGGCACCACCACGGCCAGCTTTGCCTTGGCCCGCTCCATGAACTCATACTGTCCCGACCAGCGGATCGAGTAACCTGGCGGCAAATCGAGCTGATCCGACAGCGTGCGTTGGGCGTCGGCGACATAAGTGCCGATATCGACCCCGGCAATATCGACATAGACCCAGCCATTCAGCCGCGCATTCTCGCTGCGGATGACACCGGGCCCGGCACCAATCGAAATATCGGCGATACGCCCGAGCGGAATCTGGGCCCCGCCCGGCGTGATCACCGGAAGGGATCTGAGTTGATCCGGCGAACCGCGATAATCGCTCGGATAGCGGATATTGACCGGATAACGCTCCTGCCCCTCGACGCTCTCGGTCACCGTCATACCGCCAATCGCGGTGCGAATGACATCATGGACATCGGCGACATTGAGGCCAAAGCGGGCGGCCTCGAGACGGTCGAGATCAATATCAACAAAGCGTCCACCGGTGACCCGCTCGGCATAGACCGAAGCGGTACCGGGAACGCCCGCGATAATGTCCTCGATCTCCTGTCCGATCTCGGCAATGACGGCCAGGTCAGGCCCGGCGATCTTGATGCCGACGGGCGTTTTGATTCCGGTTGCCAGCATGTCGATACGCGCCCGGATCGGCATCACCCAGGCATTCGTCAGGCTGGGGATGTCCACCAGATCATTCAGTTGGGCGCGGATATCATCCATCGTTACGCCCGGGCGCCATTCCTCGCGCGGCCGCAATTGGATCGTACTTTCGATCATCGACATCGGTGCCGGATCGGTGGCGGTGTCGGCGCGGCCGGCCTTGCCGTAAACAGTCAGCACCTCGGGGACCGTCATGATCAGGCTATTGGTTTGCTGCAACAGCTCGGCCATCCGGCCCGCCGAGGCGGCCGGATAGGCACTGGGCATGTATAGAATATCGCCCTCATCGAGGTCCGGCATGAACTCGCTGCCCATGCGTGAGAGCGGCACCGCTGAGCTGGCCAGAACCAGCACAGCCAGCCCGATCATCGCCCAGGGACGGACCATCACCAGATTGATGAAGGGCCGATAGCCGGCGATCAAGACCCGGTTGACCGGATTCTTGTGCTCCGGCGTGATCTTGCCGCGAATAAAAATGCCCATCAGCACCGGCACCAGCGTCACAGACAGACCCGCTGCTGCTGCCATCGCATAGGTCTTGGTAAAGGCGAGCGGGTGGAATAGCCGGCCCTCCTGGGCTTCCAGGGCAAAGATCGGCACGAAGCTGAAAGTGATGATCAGAAGCGAGAAGAATAGCGCCGGCCCGACTTCGGATGCGGCATCGCCGACAATGCGCCAGCGGTTCTCCGGCGTCAGCGGTTCTCGCTCGATATGCTTGTGCAGGTTTTCGATCATCACGATGGCCGCATCGACCATCGCCCCGACCGCAATCGCGATCCCTCCGAGCGACATGATATTGGCGTTGATGCCCTGCGCATTCATCACCACAAAAGCCGCCAATACGCCCAAGGGCAGGCTGAACACGATCACCAGCGAGGAGCGGATGTGAAACAGGAAAATCACGCACACCAGCGCAACGACGATAAATTCCTCGATCAGTTTCTCGCTCAGGGATTCAACGGCGCGGTCAATCAGGCCAGCCCGGTTATAGGTCGTCACGATCTCGACGCCGTCAGGCAGTGAGCCGCGCAATTCATCGAGCCGGTGCTCGACCCGTTCGATGGTCGCCTGGGCGTTCTCGCCATAGCGCATGATGATGACGGCACCGACCGCTTCGCCTTCACCATTCAACTCGCCAAGCCCGCGGCGCAATTCCGGCCCGAGCCGGATATCGGCTACGTCTGAGAGCAGGATCGGCGTGCCGGCCTCGCTGAGGCCAAGTGGGATGTTTTCGAGATCCTCAACGCCTTGGATATAGCCCGAGGCGCGTACCATATATTCGGCTTCGGCCATTTCGATGACGCGGCCGCCGCTCTCCTGATTGCCGCGCTGGATCGCCGTCCGCAGATGCGAGAGCGGAATGCCATAGGCGCGCAGGCGATCGGGGTCGGCCACCACCTGATATTGCCGCACCATGCCGCCAATGGAGGCGACTTCCGAGACACCCTCAATGGTCTGCAATTCGAACTTCAGGAACCAGTCCTGGATCGAGCGCAATTGCGCCAGATCATGCTGCCCCGTTCGATCCACCAGCGCATACTGGTAGATCCAGCCAACCCCGGTCGCATCTGGACCCAACTCCGGTGAAGCGCTCGCGGGCAGGCGCGGCGCGACCTGGCTGAGATATTCCAGGACGCGCGAGCGGGCCCAGTAGAGATCCGTCCCGTCCTCGAAGATGATGTAGACATAGCTGTCATTGAAAAAGGAATATCCCCGGACCGTCACCGCGCCGGGCACGGCCAGCATCGCGGTTGTAAGCGGATAGGTGACCTGGTCTTCCACCACTTGCGGTGATTGTCCGGGATAGGTGGTCTTGATGATCACCTGGACATCGGACAGGTCGGGAATGGCGTCCAGCGGCGTGCGCGACAGCGAATATGTGCCGTAGCCGGCCAGCAAGACGGCGAGGATGAGGACGATCATGCGGTTGGTGATCGACCATCGGATGAGGGCCGCGATCATGGCTGCTCTCCGTCAGCCGCGGCTGGCGTCTCGATAGAGCCAACCCGCCAGTCCGCCTCCCCGGCGTCCACCAGTGTAAATTCGACGCTCGCGCCGGGTTCGATGCCCGACAGGTCGACGCCTGACACAGCATTGAACATCGTCGTGCCGGCGGCGCGGGCGAGTTCGGGAATGGCCGGGTGTTCGATCTCGATCATGCCATGGCCGGCCATGAGCGATAGAACGGTTCCGCTAGTGCGAATATCCATCGGCACGTCATCGCCCGGTGGTGCCGGTTCATGGATTACCGCGCCTGGAGGGCTCATGCGGAGCATAGCGCCCTGAATACTGGCTTCGGAATCGAGCAGAAACTGGCTCGACACGACGATGCGCTCACCGGCGGTGAGGCCGGAAATCACTTCCACCATGCCGCCGGATTCGGCGCCGGTGACGATGCTGGCGGGGCGAAAACGCCCGTCACCCTCTGCCAGTATCACCCGTTCCGAACGACCGGTCCGGATGACCGCCTCGAGCGGGATTTGCAGCACATTGCTGCGCCGCTCGGTCTCGATTGCGACATTGAGATACATGTCGGGTCGCAAGGCGCCGTCGGCATTGTCCAGCCGGATCCGCACCGGCACGGAGCGGGTTTGCGGATTGACGGTCGGGTAGACATATTCCACTACACCGACCCATTGCCGGCCTGGCAGGGAGCGCGTCTCCAACCGGGCCTGGTCACCTGTCTGGACGCGCTGTGCATCGTCCTCAAACACATCGGCAATTACCCAGACCGTCCCCAGATCACTGATCGTCATCAACTGGCCGCCGGGGCGGACGAAGGCGCCATTGCGGATGCCGATCGCGATGACGGTGCCGTCCTGCGGCGCCCGAATGGCCACCGTGCGACCGGCACTGCCGCGCCGTCCCAATTGGGCGATCTGGTCGGCATCCATGCCCAGGGCAACAAGGCGTGATCGCGCTGCCTGCAGCAGGGATTCCCGCCCGATCTGAACCGCCTGGAGATATTCGGACTGGGCCGTGGCGATGGCCGGGGCGTAGAGTTCCAGCACCACTTGCCCCCGGGTCACGCGATCGCCGATCGCCGAGACGGGCAGGTGCTCGATCCAGCCCTCGGCGCGGACATCAAGCATCGACGTCAGACCATCGACGGGCCTGACATAACCGACCGTGGACAGGGTCCGGTGGAAGCGGCCGCGAGTGACGACATCCGTCCGCACCCCGATATTATTCGCGACAGAGGGGTTGATGCGGATGGCGCCGTCGTCGGAGGCGGTATCATCGCTCTCATAAACCGGGACCAGATCCATCCCCATTGGCGATTTGCCCGGGTTATCGCTGCGAAAACTCGGATCCATAGGTGCGGCCCAGTAGAGGACGCGCGGTTCATCCGCAGCATCCGGCTGCCCGGAGCCGGAGCCGAGCACAGCCATCAGGCCGGCGCCGGCGATGAGACCAACAAGCAGCAGGCCCAGTGCGGTGACGAGGTTTCGCGTATTCATGACGGATCTCCGACGAGAAACATGAGCCGGGCCTGGATTTTCAGGAGATCGACCTGGGTTCGGTAAAGGGCAAGTTCGTTATCGAGCAGGGCCAGTTCGGCGCGGACCAGTTCGGCAAAATCAGCCCGCTCATTGCCATAGGCGAGCAGGACGGCTTCCTCCGTCTCGCGCGAACGCGGCAGCACCTCCGTCCGGTAGAGCGCGGCATGCTCGGTCAATTGCCGCAAGCCCGCATCGCTGGCGACCAGTTCGCGGCTCAGATCCAGCAGGGCCGCATCGCGGTTGAGCACCTCCGCCTCGCGCAGGCTGCGGGCTGCGGCGACGCCGGCATCCTGACCGCTATGGCCGAACAGCGGCATTTCCACTCCGACGCCGACCGAAGCCAGATCGGAGCGGCTGTCGCGCAGGCCGTAACCGGCTTCCAGCGAAAACCCGGGCCGGTAGCGCTGCTGTGCCAGTTCGACTCCGCGATCGCGAGCCGAAATCCGTGCGTCCAGGATGGCAATGGCCGGATGGCGGACCAATTGCGCTCGCATCGCATCGAGCACTCCCGGCGGCGGCAGAACCGGCCATTGCGGCGTCAAGGCACGCGTCGCGGCCTGGTCGCCGAGATAGCGTCCGAGATCGGCCCGTGCGACCGCGCGATTGCGCTCGATCTCTACCAGACGCGTTGTCAGCACCCGGGTTTCCAGATCGATCCGGATAACATCATGGCTGTTGCGGTCTCCGGCGGCAAAACTGGCCGAGGCGATCTCGCCCAGCTGTTCGAGCGCAGTCCGACGTTCGGCGATCAAGCTTGCAGCCCGCTCCCAGTAATAAAGTTCCAGCCAGGCTTCACGAACGCTCAAACGGATGCGTCGGGCTTCCAGCGCTCCGGCGGCGCGAGCCGAACGCGCTTCCCACTCACGAATTTCGCGCGACAGGCGTTGGGTGTCACCGCGTGGGAACATCTGACGAATGCTGACCTGCGCCTGGGTCATGCCCTCACGATTGCGATCGAAATCGCTCAGGCGAACGCCCGCCAACCCAACTCTCAGCATCGGATCGGGCAACGCCGCATCAGCGATACCCTGACTGTCGAGCGCTTCGGCGCGGGCCCGCCAGACCTCGACCGAGGGCTCTTCGGCCTCGCTGGCCAGCAGCACAGCTTCGGGCAGTGACAGGGGGTAGTCCTGGGCCTCGGCAAGACCGGCGACACCAAATACAAGCGCCGTCATGGCCAGACGGGCCATCGCGGTATGGAACATCAATGTCTCCAATTCACTGAAACAAGCACGAAAATCCGCGTAGAGCGGGGGCTGTCATCAGACTTTTGGAGGGTGTTTGGGTATGGGAAGGGCAAAATTGCGTGGACGGCTGGACGTTATCTGGCCGCGCGTCTCGAGGCCCGGTCCCGGTGTGGTCAGGTGAAACCCGTCCAGTGTCCCGGCCGCCGTTGAGCTTGCTGTCATCGAACAGTCCGGCGAGGAGCAATCGCGGTCACTGCCGCAGGCCAAATCCATCTGCATACAGTCGATTGGCATCGGCGCGTTCATTTCGGCATCGTGGGGACAGCATGCCTGCATGGTGATTGAAGCATCGATGGACGGTGCTGCCAGCGAGGGGCCAGCCAGCATCGCCCAAGTCACAGCCACCGCGGCAAAAAGAGTCACGAAACCCCTCGTCCAGCCGCCTTGCCTGTGTTGTCGTCCGAGCATGCCTGTCCCGCCTCACATGACCTCTTCAACGAGGCCGTCTATCGAGAATACGCAAACAGTGCCCGTATCCCTCAGTCTATTGCAATCCGGCGAAAGGTCACAGGCCTTGAACCAGTTTCCGGAAACCGGGCAATCATGTCCTCGGGAAACCGACCCACAAGCCCTCGTCCAGCTAGCCGGTGAATATATCCAGGGAATAATCTCAGGCGGCTCCATCCCGTTCTCCAGCGGCCTGCAGGCACGCAATCAAACGGACCGGTGTTCGCTCCGGCGGCGGGTTGGATACTGCAGACCCAATTCGGTGCTGAGGGATTGACCGACCGACAGCGTAATCCGGGGAATATCTCGAGGGGCGAACCGATTCCAGCACTGAAAACCATCGGTCAGGCCTATTCAGGCCGTGACAACCGGCTGACGCCTCTGCGCCTCGTCCTGGCAGCGGCAGTGCTGGTCGAGCACGCCATCATTGTCACTCATGGGCCCGAATTGCCGCCACCATTGATGATCAATGGCTGGTCGCTCAGCTATACTGCGGTGAATGCGTTCTTCATCCTCAGCGGCTTCTTGATCGCAGACAGTCTGGAACACCGGGCCAATGTGTTCACCTACGTGGCGTCGCGGGCACTGCGGATTCTGCCCGCCCTGGTCCTGCTCTCACTGGCAGCGGTCCTGATCATCGGTCCGGTGGTGACCAGCCTGGATGCGGCAGAGTATTGGACGCGCCCACAAACCTGGCTCTATCCGGTGCAGGTACTGGGCTTCCTGGATACGTCGCAAGGCCCGGCAGGAATTTATGCGGACCTGCCGCGCGCCGGCGAGTTTTCCGCCACGTTGTGGACCCTGCGCTATGAGGTGATTGCCTATGTCGCGGCCGCCGCGGTGTTCTTCTCTCCCATCCCGTGGGGGCGATGGTCGCACCTGGTTCTGTTCGGCCTCACCTCGGTGGCATTTCTGGGCCTCGCCCTGCTCTGGGTGGAGGCGCCGCCTCTGATCATGAGCGCAGCGCGCCTGTCCACCGCCTTTACGCTGGGCATGGTAGTTCACGGCTGGCGCGACCGCCTGCCCCTCGCTCCGCTGATCGCGGCAGTCGCGCTTCCCCTCTGGCTTCTGTCCGGAGACGCGCCATGGGCCGAGCACGTCATGAATGTGATGATTGCATCGGCACTATTCTGGATCGCCTTCGCCCGCCTGGGCGGATTGCCGACAGCATCGCGCATCCCCGACTGGTCCTACGGCATCTATATCTGGCATTACCCCATCATGCAGACCGTTCTGTTCTTCCACCCATCGGCGTCACCCTTGCTAGTCGGCGCGATCGCGGTGCCGGTCACGGCGCTCATCGCTGCGATGTCCTGGTTCTGGGTTGAAAAGCCCAGCCTCACGCACAAGGCGGCATTCGGCAGCTGGTTGCAATCGGTCTGGCGTGGACGCAGGACTTCAGCAACAGACAATTGGGGGCGTAAAGATGATCAATCGTAGACAAGCACTTGTTGGCGCACTCGCGATTGCGGGCGGCAGCGTCTTCATGACCGGCGCCGCGCAGGCTGAACGGTCAATCGTGGTCTACAAATCACCCACCTGCGGCTGCTGCAATGACTGGGTCACCCATCTGCGCGAAAGCGGACTGGACGTTGAAACGCGCGAATTGAACGATATGGCGATGATCAAGCAGCGTCTCGGCGTGCCGGACGAATTATGGTCATGCCACACAGCGATCATCGAATTCTACGTCATCGAAGGCCATGTTCCCGCGGCTGAGATCGAGCGTCTGCTCGCAGAACGGCCAGCGATCCGGGGCCTGGCGGTGCCCGGCATGCCGGCCGGATCGCCGGGCATGGAAATGTCTGGCAATTCGCAGCCCTATACTGTTCACGCTTTCAGTGATGCCGGTACATCGGCCTTCGCCCACTACGACTAACGCCAATTCTGGATCCAGTTTCGACGGGGATATCGACATGAGTGCCAAACAAAAACCTACAAGCCAAATCCGCTTGAGCTGGCTGGCCGCGTCGCTTGTAGCAGGCGCACTGATCACAACACCTTCGCTGGCGCACAAGACCTTCCTGGCGCCGGATCGCTATGTCTGGGCGGTCGGCGACACCGTCGAGATCGCTCTCACCAGTGGCTTGGCCTTCCCGGATATCGAATCTGGTCCCGCGCTAGACCGCATCGCCTTCACCTCGATTATGCTCGATAATCAGCCCGTGTCGGACATCGAATATGAAGCGGGTGAGACGTTTCTCAATGTGAGCTTCCAGGCACAGACGCCGGGGCTGGCGGTGATCGCGATGAGCACGCTGCCGCGGTTTGGCGAAATCGCCCCGGATGATGCCAATGCCTATCTCGAGGAAATTGAAGCCGATGCGGCCACACATCAAGCCTTCGAAGCCCTTCCCGGCACGCCGGTCCTCAACCGGAGCTACATCAAGCACACCAAGACATTCATCTGTGTCCAGACGTGTGAGACCGGTCAGGAATCGAGTTTCACACCTATCGGCCAGACTCTTGAATTCGTAGCGGTCGCCGCACGCACTCGGACGTTTCAACTCCTGCGCGATGGCGATCTGGTCGCCGGTCACCGGGTGATGATCTATGCCCATGACGGCTCACACCAGGAAGCGATTTCAGACGAGGATGGCCTGGTCACCATCGACTCTGCGATAGCCGGCATAAGCTTGCTTTCGGCAATCTGGATCACGCTCCCCGATCAGGCCGATGGTGTCTATCATAGCGATCAGGCCACGCTGACGGTCGATCTCGCCATTCACTAGAGTCGCGATCACGGTATAGCGCCACCCGCCGTTGAACGCGCCAATTGCCCCCGTCCATGGGTTTGACGCCCGCATGCGTGAGGCAGGAAATGTCGTGGGCGTTGGCCAGCCCGATCGCCTCCACGTCATCCCGGGCCAAATCGTAAACTTGTGGCTGTCACCCCTGGGTGTTGAGAATGCATCGAGGCGCTCATTCATCCCCGACGGACAGCAGACAGCGTGAACCGGAGTTATTCATGAACACATCAAGCGTTTCGCCGCGGGCGGCCCGCCGGGGCATGAGCCTGTTATGGGTCATCGCATTATTGGTGCTGATGGCCGGCGACGCTCTGGCGCACGGGGTCACGGAAGGGGATAAGGGCTATATTCAGGAAATTACAGGTGTTCACCTGATTTCCTTTCTCTATCTCGGTGCCAAGCACATGGTCACCGGCTACGACCACATCCTGTTTCTGTTCGGGGTCGTTTTCTTCCTCTATCGCCTCAAGCATGTCGGCATTTATGTCAGCCTGTTTGCGCTGGGCCATTCCACGACCATGCTGGCCGGCGTGTTCTTCAATATCGGGCTCAATGCTTATCTGATCGATGCGATCATCGGGCTCTCCGTTGTCTACAAGGCGCTGGACAATATCGGGGCCTTCCAGCGCTGGTTTGGTGTCCAGCCCTCGACCAAGGCTGCGACCCTGATTTTCGGGCTGTTCCACGGCTTCGGTCTTTCGACCAAACTGCTCGACTATGACATCGCGCCCGACGGTCTGTTTCCCAATCTCCTCGCCTTCAATGTCGGCGTGGAAATTGGCCAGTTTCTCGCACTCGCGATCATCCTGATCGCCATGGGTTTCTGGAGACGGACCCCCAGTTTCGGGCAACACGCCTACGCCGCCAACGTCGTGCTGATGTGCGCCGGTTTCATTCTCATTGGCTATCAGCTCACCGGCTATCTGATCGCCTGATCGGGCTTCAAGGAGATTTTTCATGTTCAATTCCCAACTCCCCGCACGCGAGGATCTTCCCTCGACCGCAAGCCTGCTCAAGTCGACGGCTATTGCCCTGGGTGCCGCTGGCGTCCTTCTGGTGACGGTTGTCCTGCCGGCTGAATACGGCATCGACCCGACCCGGGTCGGCGCAATGCTCGGCCTGACGGCGATGGGCGAGATCAAGATGCAGCTGGCCGAAGAGGCGGCCGCCGATCGACAAATAGCCGCCGAAACCGGTCCGGCGGATGTTCCGGCCAACAATAGTGATGCGGCGATTGTGCCATCGGCCGAAAGTCATCAGGCGATACCGGAAGCGGCTGCGGAACCTGTGGCCGCGGTCTGGCGCGACACGATTTCAATCTCGCTGGAGCCAGGCGGTTCAACGGAAGTAAAACTGACGATGCTGGCCGGAGACGTAGCCGGGTATGAATGGACGACGGACCAGGCCGGGCTGAATTCCGACCTGCATGGTGACGGTCCATCGGATCAATTCATCAGCTATCGTCAGGGCCGCAATGAAGGCAGTGACGCCGGCGAGTTTGTCGCAGAATTCGACGGCGTGCATGGCTGGTTTTGGCGTAACCGCTCGGAGGTTGCCGTTACCGTCACGCTGAATACGCGTGGGGAATACACGGCCTTCAACCGGCTGTTCTAGAGCCGGACAGGCTGGCACCCTGTGTGGACGTTTCTACTCGGAGGCATGCTATGGCGTGGATGATCCTCAAGTCTCTGATTTCCGGCATTCTGGTGACCTTGGTCTCGGAGGCCGGAAAGAGAAACGCCGCAATGGGGGCGATGGTGGCGTCGCTGCCGCTGGTGTCGGTATTGGGCATGATCTGGCTCTGGCAAGAGACCCGTGATGTCACCCGCCTTGCCGATCACGCGGAAGCAACCTTCTGGTTCGTCCTGCCATCGCTGCCGATGTTCCTGATCATCCCGGCACTGCTCCGCCGCGGAATACCCTTCTGGCCATCCCTGGTGGCAGGATGTCTGGTGACGGTCGGACTCTACGTGCTGATCGTTGTCATCGCGCCAAGACTTGGGATTCGGTTGCCGATTTGAGACCTGGCGGGTGGTCGCGGGCAAATCTCTGAACGGCCGTGGGCCAAGTTTCGACCCGCTCGCCCTACATCCAGCCGGTTGGCACATCGGCAATCGTGAGGGTGACGACGAGATCGGGATTGTCGGCGCGAGTTTCGAAGGATTCGCGGTTCTGACCGACCAGTCGAACCAGGGCCCGTACCGCCAACGCTCCAGGTCTGCAGCTCGCGGTCAAGCCGCCATTTGCCCTGCGGAGAACCTGAAAATCCGCACAGAACCCGTCCTGAAAAAAATACCCGATCAAGACCACGCGAACGTCGCTTCCCCCTCGACGGGGTTGTCAGAAGCACGTCGCCTTGAGCTTGGCGGCGCGGTTTCTCAGCCTCCCTCGGTGTGTAATCTGTTCAAATATTTCAAGGCTTCGCCAGAAATCATCCGCTTTGCGGTGACGGCACGCGCTTAAATATCGTGGCTCCTCAGTTCCCCCGGGCTGCGGGTAAGAGCCACTTTGGCGCGACCTCCGTTGGGGAAATATGTCACGCATGATGTCCAGTGTGCGAAGATCCGAATCAAGCGTCGACCTACGCTGACGCGTCGGAGTGAATTTCGTTAGTGTCTGCTTCCACCCAGGTTCGTCTAGGTTCCGAATAATTCGGCAGGCAACAAACCGCGCGGTGGTTCCGCGGTGGTTCCACAAGAACACACACCGCCCATGAACTCTCGTAAGCAATTGAATAAATGGTGCCCGGGGGCGGATTCGAACCACCGACACGCGGATTTTCAATCCGCTGCTCTACCAACTGAGCTACCCGGGCACCGGGTCCGCCGGGCGGCTTTGGGCCGCTGGCGAGAGCGCGGTTTATAAGGTGCGCGCCGGGGTCTGTCCACGATGCAGCGCGCTCGATCGCAGATTATTGCAGTGCGCCCTGTCTGTGCCCGGCTCAGCCGTTATCGGGCTCGGCGGGCGGCGTGTCCTCGGCCTGGTCAACAGGCTCGCCGGGAATGGCGTAGGCACCGGTGAACCATTTGCCCAGATCCAGATCAGCACAGCGTTTTGAGCAGAAGGGTTTGAAGGCCTCGACGGGCGGGTTCTTGCACATCGGGCAGGTGACGGGTTTGGGCATCAGGACTTAACTCCGCATTCCTCGCGGCCGAACTCGTCCTTCAGCGCGATGGTGAAACGCGCACCGATCCGTTCGGCCAGGGCGGCATTCCAGCCAATCGTATCGGCCTCCAGCCAGGCATGAACTTCGGCCGGCACTTGCAGCACCAGCTTGCGCGAGCGCTGGGCGCGGGCCTCGCCTTCCAGTCGCCGGATCGCGGCCAGGGCGCAGGTTTCGACGCTCGGAGCGCCGGTGTCATCGAGCTGGATTTCCGACAGGGTGCGACCGCGGCGCTGACGCGCCAGCTCGCCGACGCAAAATTGCGACAAGGGCGCGACATCGACCTTGGCGCGATCATTGCGGAAGGCCTGGCGCAGGGCTTGTTCCACCGCCTTGCGCTCGGGCTGGCCACGCATATGGACGAAATCGATGGCGGCAATGCCGCCCAGGCCGCGCAGGCGGATCTGGCGTGCCGATTCCTTGGCCGCCGAGAGGTTGAGGGCCTGGGCCAGCTGCAAAGGCGAGCCGGTGCCCTTGCGGCCTTCGGCATCGACATCAATCGTGACCATGGCGCGGGTCTGCTCGATGCTGAGCGAGCCGCCGCCGGGAATCGGCGCGACGGTATCCATCGCCAGCTCAAACGCTTCGGCGAGATCGAAATCGGTTTCGTCAGCCCAGACGACGTCAGCGCCGGAGAAGACCTGCGCCAGGCGCTGGGCCAGGATCGGGGCCGGTTCGAGGCATTCCGGCGCGTCACCGGCCGGGACCTCAACCAGGTTGAGGGTCGGGCCCTTGTCGGCGAAAGCTTCGCGCGAGACGCGCACGCCAATCGCGGCACCCTCATGCAAGCCCTTGGGTCGACCGGCTTTTCCAAACGGCATGAAGCCCTCTTCGCCGAGGCCGAGATCGACGAAGGCGGCATTGAGGGCCGGTTCGACGCGGCGGACGCGGCCGCGATAGAGCTCGCCCTCAACGGCGCGCTGGCGCAGCTCCGACCAGCGATCGAGATGCAATTCCACAAGGCGGCCATTTTCGGCGATCGCGGCGCGTGTTTCGCCGATATTTTCTTCGATAAGGATCTGGCGGATCATGGGTTTTTCGCCTCGCTTCGGGCCTCGAATACTGGATAGCCACGCCCGGCCAACAGATTGACGGTCTCATACATCGGCAAGCCGACAACGCCGGTATAGGAGCCGATCAGCGAGATGACAAAGGCACCGGCCGCGCCCTGAATGCCGTAACCGCCCGCTTTTCCGCGCCATTCACCGCTGGCGATATAGTGTTCCAGCTCGCTCGCGCTCAATCGCTTGAACTTGACGCGGGTCTCGACCAGTTTTGCCGTCAGCTCACCATCGGGTGTGCGCAGGGCAATGCCGGTATAGACCTTGTGATTGCGCCCCGACAGCAGAGCGAGACAGGCGCGCGCCTGGGCCTCGGTCTCGGCCTTTGGCAAGACACGGCGGCCAACCCCGACGACGGTGTCGGCGGCGAGCACGAATGCTTCGCCATCGGCGTGGGCCGAAGCCTTCTCGAGCGCAAGACGGCGCGCCAGAGGGCCAGGCAGCTCTCCGGGGATCTCACTCTCATCGATATCGGTGGGCTCGACGGCGTCCGGGATAATGCCGACGCTGGCAAGCAGGTCCAGGCGGCGCGGTGAGGCGCTGGCCAGGATCAGGCGTGGGCGGGGCTCAGCCATGCGGGCATCCGTTTCGCGCATCCACGCCGCTTGCGATCTTATTTGAAGCGATAGGTGATCCGGCCCTTGGTCAGGTCATAGGGCGTCATCTCGACCAGCACCTTGTCGCCGGCCAGAACGCGGATACGGTTCTTTCGCATCTTGCCCGCAGTGTGGGCAATGATTTCATGGTCGTTTTCGAGCTTCACCCGGAAGGTCGCGTTCGGGAGCAATTCCGTCACTTCGCCGGGAAACTCCAATAATTCTTCTTTAGCCATGCGGCTCCTCATACTCGTCAATGCGGGACAAAAATTGAACAGATCAGCCCGACTCTCGGGCCGATAGCGCCCCGGCGCGCGTTATAGTCCTGCCTGCCCTATAAAGTCGAGGCTTCAGGCGCTTTTTGGCGGCAAGTCCCACTCGGCGATGCGGGCCTTGATGGCATCACGCGTTTGCCGGTAGGCCAAAAGGCGCTGCTCACGATTGCCGCCGCTCTCGCTGGGATCGGGAATCGGCCACGCCTGGAACTCGGCCGACTTGTCGGCGGCATATTGCCGGGCCAGCCGATCAGCGGCGCTCGAGAGCGACACGACCAGCGCCGCCGGCGGGTCGATGACGCCGCTCAGCGCCATCGGCGAGATGTCTTCCAGGTCGCAGCCGAGCTCGGCCATCACCGCGACCATGAAGCCATCGGCAAAGGCGGCCGGTATGACGCCGCAGGAGCGCGCCTGCGCCTGGTCGCCGAATTGCCGCCGCCACAGCGCTGCCGCCATCGGCGAACGGATCGCATTGCGACCGCACACGAACAGGACTGAAGGCACGCTCATGAGGCGGCCCGCCGGTGCAGCGCACAGATCAGGGTGAAGAGGCGGCGCGAGGTGTCGAAATCGACCTCGATCTTGCCCGTCAGGCGTTCGCGCAACAGGGTCGAGCCCTCATTATGGACGCCGCGGCGCCCCATATCGATCGCCTCGATCTGAGCCAGCGGCGCATCGCGCACGGCCTCATAATAGCTCTCGCAGATCAGAAAATAGTCTTTGACGATGCGACGCAGCGGCCCCAGCGCAAACACGAAGGCGCGTACCGGCGTATCATCATCAAGCCGGACATCGAACAAGAGCCGGTCATGCTCGATTGCCAGGCGCAGCGCGTAGGGCCCGCTGGTATCGCCGACCGAATCGCTGACCGGACGGAAGCTGTTGCCCTCGAGCAGATCGGCTATCGCGACACGGCGTTCATGATCGGCGTTAACGTCGGTCGGCCCGATACTGGCCAGGTCGAGATCAATGCGGACAATCCGGTCCGGCAGGATGGCGTCGCCGGTCATGACGGGTCCAATTCATGTTCGGGCCGCCGCGTCGCCGGCCAGGGCGCACTGATATCCACCATCGCCGCGTCGAGGCATTCGACATCGAGGCGCATTTCGCCGCCGCCGGAAAACACCAGCACGACCTCGCCCGATGGCGCCTGCGTCGGGGCAAAATTGATCGAGAGCAGATTGACCACCGCCTCCTCGGCCCCCTGGCGCAGATTGTGCGAGCGCGCGGCCCGGACATGACCAAATTGCAGCCCGCAGCGAACGCGTTGCTTGCGCCCCCCCGCCTCCCAGCGAAACCGGTTGAACGCGATGGTAAAACTGCGCTGACGGCTGGAGAAGTCGAAATCGCCCAACTGGGCAACAGCATCCTGCAAGGCGGTCGAAATCGCCTCCAGGTCGGTCACATCCAGCGCCGTCAGGCGAAGCGGGGCTACAGCGCGATTCACGTCAATTCTCCGTCAGTCAGACCGGCGTTCAATGCGGGCACCGCAGCCGGTCAATTTCGCTTCCAGTTTCTCGAAGCCTCGATCGAGATGGTAGACCCGGTTGACCACGGTTTCCCCCTCGGCGGCAAGCCCGGCAATGACCAGCGAGACCGAGGCGCGCAAATCCGTCGCCATCACTTGGGCGCCGCGCAGGCGCGATACGCCGCGCACCACGGCCTCGCTGCCATGGACGCTGATATCGGCGCCGAGCCGGGTCAGTTCCGGCGCATGCATGAAACGGTTCTCGAAAATGGTCTCGCGGATCACCGATGTGCCTTCGGCCAATGTCATCAGCGCCATGAATTGCGCCTGGGCATCGGTGGGAAAGCCCGGATAGGGCTGGGTCTCAATATCGACGGCCTGCAATCGTTCGCCATTGCGGCTCACACGCACACCGCCATCGACGGCCGCAACCGTGACCCCGGCATCGATCATTGCACGCCAGAGCGACTTGTTATGGGCCCATTGCGCGCCCTCAAGAATACAATCACCGCCCGTCGCTGCGACCGCGAGCGCATAGGTCGCCGTCTCGATACGATCGCCGACGACATGATGGCGCACGCCGGTCAGTCGGTCCTGCCCCTGGATCCGGATCGTGCTGCTGCCAGCGCCTTCCACCGGTGCGCCCATCGCCGTCAGCATGGCGGCAAGGTCGGCGATTTCCGGTTCGCAGGCTGCGTTTTCAATTACGGTTTCGCCGCGCGCCAGGGCGGCGGCGAGCATGGCGTGTTCGGTGGCGCCAACCGAGGCGAAGGGCAGATCAATCTCGCCGCCAACCAGGCCGCCCGAGGGTGCCTTGGCATCGACATAGCCTTCAGAGACTTCAATCTGTGCCCCCAGCGCCTCCAGCGCCTTGAGATGCAGATCAACCGGGCGGGCACCGATCGCACAACCACCGGGCAGGGAGACGCGGGCGCGGCCCTCGCGGGCCAGCAGCGGGCCGAGCACATTGAAGGTCGCCCGCATTTTGCGCACCAGATCATAGGGCGCATAGGTCTCGGTGATCCTGGCGGCGTGCAGGCGTAGTTCGGCGCCCTCGCCTTCCTCGACCGAGACACCCAGCTCGGTCAGCAAATGTCCCATGAACCGCGAATCGGCCAGGCGCGGCATATTGGTCAACGTCACCGGCTCATCGGTCAGCAGCGCTGCTGCCATCAGTTTGAGCGCCGAATTCTTGGCGCCGCTGATAGGAATGCGGCCTTCAAGCCGCGCGCCGCCCTGGATGATGATCCGGTCCATACTCACTCCTCAATCCGTTGAACCTGCATGCAGCAGTTCGAACCCGGCGGGATTATGACCCATCCCGTGGAGTTTTCGTGGCAGGGATTGCAGAAGCTTGTGCAGTCAGCCCCTCACCGGCCTCACCCTCCGTCTGATCCGGCGTCGCATCCACCTCGGCCGCCGGTGCTGCGCGGTCGGCCTTGCGCCGGCGCAGATTGGTGCGCAGGGCCGCAGCCAGCCTTGCCTCACGCGTGTCGGGATTGCCGGTGGTCGGCGGCTTGCGCGGCGGGGTCGGGGTTTCTCTCATGTCATTGGTCATGTCGAACGCAGCTCGTCACGTCAAGACGCACTTGGCGGGAGGCCGACCATGTATTATACGCCCGGCTTCGCGTCGCGACTTTTGCGACCCGGCGCCGCCATAGCTCAGGGGTAGAGCGCGTCATTGGTAATGACGAGGTCCACAGTTCAAATCTGTGTGGCGGCACCATTTCTTTCAATAATTTGTGAGATGTTCGAATACGGGAAACATCTCGGTGGCCGCACATAGGCCGCACGAGATGCGGTGAGAACCCGCCGTGGAGGTGCTGTGATCCTGAGCTGCCCCGGGGCAAAATTCACCGGTCGGCGAGGACCTATTCATGTCCTCCGAACATTTTTTTCGCTACCCTGCCTCCATCAAAAATGCTTCCGCAGCAGATACATTCAACCACCTCATCGATCACCGCTAGCTGTGAACTCTCCTGGGGTTGGTCCGCGCCGGCTGGGGTGGCTGTGTCAAGGGATGTCGAGAATAGCGACACCAGAGACAGGATGTCGTCAGCGGCACATTCGCAGTAAAAGCGCGCCTCCGAGCTTGCTTCCTGCCAGTGGGGCGCATCGCCATTCATGGACGTCGCATAGACCCGTTCGGCAATCTGATCGCGCAAGGCCGGAAACGATCTGGGTGTCTGGCGCGATCAGGACAGGAATGATCGTGTGGGCTGGCCCGGCAACGCGCTGTGCGCCCCGTTTGGTTTTGTAGACCCAAGTCGGGTCGATCCTGCCCGATCCGGTGAGGACCGGGGTGTAGCCATGGGCTATCTTGATTTCGGTCGTGCTCATCCCTAACACCCCGCAATCCGGCCTAGTTCGTCACGTCCAGCGTCACAACGCCCACCACGGCAAAGTAGCCCCGGTAAAAGTCCATGGGCGGCGCGTAGACAGTGAAGGTATCGAGCGTGTCGGTCCCGCCGAGGGAGTAGCGCCCTGTTCGTGTCAGGTTTGAAGTAGGGCGCACGCGGACCAGCTCGCTAGGCGCTGTGCGAAGCGTCTCGCGCACCTCTGCTGCTGATAGCCATTCACCATTGCGCTGAAAGGCAAAATTCAGCCACGGGTCAAAGTAAATCCAGCCGTGACCCGCGGCATATATCTCGGCGGCTGCATGGGAGTATGGCGTGGCGTCTGGCATGGCAGGTGTCTGGACGAAGGTTAAGAGATTGATCCAGCGAACCTGTACGCCTAGGTCAATCGTGATGTGCGTCCAGACCGTGCGGTAGTCGCCGCACTGGTTGCCGGTCGCACCCGTGCGCAGCGCATCGATTTCCTCAGCAAGCGTAGAGTAGGTCGGACGCGGGTCGTTTGGCGAATATGTCAGGCCCTCATTGTTTAGCCAGACCATCGCTTGCGCCGCCCGCCACAATTCCAGCGGCATCAGCCCTGGCGCATCAGCATTCATCACGCCAGCGGGCAATGTGCTGTACACGCCATTGAACGGGTAGGTCTCTGCGTAATTCTCACCCGGCAGCGAAACGGTCGTTTCTGCAATCACTGAGTAGCCGTCCGGCTTGGAAAAGTTGAATGCGTCGTCCAGCTCCGCTGAGCTTTGCCGGTCAATCCAGAGGTCGTGACGCTCCCCCATTGAAGTCACCATGGACAGGTAGACGGTGTATTGATCGAATTCCCCGTCATAGTCGCTCAGTTCGGGCCCAAGCGGGATCACCCAAAGTCCGTCCTCATTCTGGCTCGCCGCCACGCGGTGCGGCCAAACAGGCGACACAATCGCCCTGACTTCCAGGTCATCGCGGTTGAAGCCGATCAGGATTTCTGTCTCGCCACCCGCCAGGCGATGCTGAAAGGATACGAATTCGAGCGGAGGTGGGGGCGGGGGCGGGCCGTCCGACCATTCCGGTTCATCTCCCGGTGCGGCGGCAACGCTGCAGGCCATGACGGCCAGAGCGGGAAGGAGGCGAAGCGCGATCATCCGCACTCGATACGCCATGGCGGCACTCTTGAACAGGGGTTTCGCGGTGCGCGAGCGGCCTGACGATGCGCGAACAGGTACAGGAAGTTGGTCAATGCGTGTACCGCGTTGATTTCTATCTCCTTGTTTTTCCTGACACCTCCCGGATTTTACGCATCCTCACTGATGAGCCGTGCGTGTCGCAGAATCCAGATAGCGATTTCGCGAGTTCTCCCGCTAGGGGTTGGCTGCGGACCGATGGGCTTCGCGCGCGGGCGCTGGCGAGATGTCGCCTGCGCTGGCTTGGAGCTCCGTCGCGATGGCAATCCGCCGTTCGGATGAGCAGATTGCCCCGCGCCGGATGGCCTAACCGAGCCCCTGTCGAGTCTCAGTTGTTGGCGGAGCGATCATCTTGGTATTGCTCGTCCGCCAGGATTGCGAACTTCAACGCGGCACCCAACAACTCGAACAACGCTCGTGCCCGCACTGTGTCGAAATCCACACTTGTTTTCTGACACGACCGCGCACGTCCATACTTGCCAGCAGTGAGACGGAGTCGGCGTCGAGCTCCAAGCAGAATCTGAACTTCTATGAATTCGTTGCGAGAGGTTTGTACCCGCCCTATGCGGTCCCGATCAGTGTTCGACATTCCCATTGCCTCTTCGCAGCTCTTTGGTGAAGTTGTTGATTTTGGGCCATGCGGAGCTTCCCGACTTGCCTTTGGCGGTCGCTCGTCGCGACTGTTGCCATAGGCATCATCGGGTGCTCCGCATGCCCTAACGATCTTGCCTTCAGCTCTTTGGAGCCAGCCGCCGTCCCGGGCGCTCGATCTGCCGGCACATCGGCGATCGAGCTTGCGAGCTACTTGCGGAGGCTATGTGCGCCTCCGGTCGACCTTCGGCTTCTCGCTAATGCGTGCCGTACCGGTATATGTCGACATCCCGTGGTACCGGTTGAGGTTCTGCGCGCCACTGTTAATCAAATCCGCCCGCGCAAAACTTGTTCGAACTGAGTTTCCCTACCTGGACTGGTCGGAACGAGTGGGTCTGGCCGTGTTTTGATAGCGGCGAGCGCTCAGCCAGGCTTCGATATCGCGCATTGCGTAGGCGATCCGATTTCCTATTTTCAAATGAGTCGGCCCGTCGCCGTGCACCCGCCATTTGGCGAGCCTTGCCTTCGAGAGGTTGAGGTACTCGGCCGCCTGATCCGGGCGAAGCAGGGTTTCGGAAAGCATCGTGACATCCTCGCTGGCCCCCGTCGACGCGGGGCCATCGAAGGCAATCTGCACCACTCCGTTTCCCGCCCAATGATTGCGTTGGAAATTTTTTGCAGGCTGTCAGTCGATGCCGTTGGTGTAGTCGTAGAAAAATGACTGGCCGATGCTTTCCAGACCCCGGCGTTCGCGATCAACGCAATACGCCCGGTAGACAGCCTTTTTGGATCGGGCCTCGCCATTTCGCCGGCTGTGTCTGAGAAATTGGGCAGCATCGAGCTTGCGGTCGTTGGCGGCCCTCGCTTTTTCAGCGCGCTCGTTCCACCTAGCCGTGCTAGCGCCACGTCTCGTCTTGTCACTTGCCGCCGCATGGTTTGCGAGCGGCGCCCGCCCATTCAGACCGAATTGAACGTGGTAGGCATGAATTTGGCTCGATAGATCGAACGCATCTTCTGGAGACATTTTCGCGGGCATTTCACGGTGCAACCATCGAATATTTCTTGGCCAACACACCAAATCGTATCTATCCATCTGCCGGAATATTTCTGTCAGCATCCATGCCCGCAATTTCGAACATTTGGCATTTGGCAAATAGGAAATTGCGGGCTCCTGCACCGTATCGATCTGGCGGAACTCGCCCTGCTTGTCGAATTCCCGGTCCATTGCCGACAGAAGCGCAAAAACGCTTGGGAACAAGCATCCTGCCGAAAGCATCACCGTCTGTCCGACATGCCATCTGCGCCCGTCAACGGCGGCAAGAGTGACATTCGCTCGCTCGGCTCCGACCGCTACCTCCGCCCAGAAAGTCCCGGGTTGATTCAACACCTCTGCGAGATTGAGAATTACTGCTTCGATCCCTGGCGGCTTGTTTCCCGACATTTACGCCCCGCCCATCCGGCTGGCGATCTGCCCCGCAATCTGATCCGAGGCGACACGCCCGGCTTCCTCGGCGATGTGCGCATAACGCTGCGTAGTGGCCGATTGCCTGTGACCCAGCACCGCGCCGATAACCGGTAGGCCGAGACCCGCCATGGCCGCGACGCTGGCGAAGGTGTGCCGGAGATCATGCACGCGGACGCCAGTGATGCCGGCTCGCTTGCAAGCCTCCTTGAAGGCGCGCCCCGTCGCCGTGTGAGGCTTTCTCCCCGTGAGGCGGGAACCACCCATGGCACCCCTTGAAGACGCTCTACGGACGCCAGAGCGGCCATGGCGGGCGCATTGAGCGGATGATGCCGGTCGCCTGTCTTCGTGTCGCGCAAATTCATGAAGCCGCGCTCGAAGTCGATGTCATCCCAGCAAAGCGATTCGATTTCCGTCTTGCGCACACCCGTGAGCATGAGAAGACGGATAACCCGCACCCCGTTCACATGCACATTCTCGACCTCCATCACATTGAGCGCCTGGCCGATCGCTGCAATTTCATCGCTACTCAGAAACCGTTGAACCCGGCGCGTTGGCTCCAGGCGACCCCCCCGCGCGGGATTGGTTGTCAGCAAACCGCTTTCCTGCCCCCACGCGAATATGGAGGCTAACAAGCGAACGGTCCTCGCCGCAGCATGGCGACCGCCAGTCAAGCGACACACGCCCCGCGGCTTCGTCTTCGCCGTGCGTGCTGATCGACCCGCGGTGACCTGATCACGAAAGCGTTCGATATCGCTCGTGGTCAGATCCTCCAGGCGTCGCTGTCCGATCAACGGGAGAATGTGACCACGCATGCGCGCCAGTTCAGCCTCAATAGCGCTTGGCTTTCTTTGTCGCCCGTCACGCCGATCAATATGCGCCGCCTCCTTCTCCCAGCGGGCACAGAGTTCGGAAACTGTCGATATATCCGACTTCTTCGTGCGCAGGGTTTCCGCAGGGTCAGTGCCGAGGCGGGGCTGAGCCAGCATCGCCTTTGCCCCGCGCCGCGCGGCCTCCACCAACGCGATAGCGAACCACAAAGGTTTTCCGTCCGCTGGGGTGAATGCGGAGCGCAAGCCCGGCCAAGTCGGCATCGTGGAGGTAATAGGCGTTCGGTTCTGGTGTGGCTCTGTCGGCGGCTCGTTTGGTAAGCGATGTCATGACGGTTCCGATCAGTTGTGCGCCGCGACCGCCATTGACGGGATAACTGATCCCAACTTCAGCCGGCGAAGGGAGGGTATCAAAACACTATTTGGCCGCACATAGGCCGCACGCAACACGCTAGCGGGAGAAACGGGCATACATCAAGAGAAATGAAATCCGCTGTAATAGCAACGAAATCGTAGTCCTTGGCAACGCGTATCCATACCGGGAAACATAAAATTCCGTCATTGGTAATGACGAGGTCCACAGTTCAAATCTGTGTGGCGGCACCATTTTTCTCCGGACCCGATTTTTCAGACATTCCGCTGCCGAGCTGCGGCCATGCTGTGCCAGCTCACGGGAATCCCCAGCTGCGGAGTCGACCAATTCGATATCTGTCACTAGATTGCGGGCAGCATTTCGAGCAGGGGTGGGGAGATGATAACTGATCGCTTGCGGGCCCTGGGCGCCCTTGTGTGCGCTGCCGCTCTCGGCACCGGCCTGGCCGGCTTCGCGCCCGAGCTGCGCGATGCTGCGCGCGCACCTGCGCCGCAAGCCGCGCCTGAGACCGAGCTGCTCTATTCCATCGTCAATCTGACCGAAGATATCAGCGCCCGCTCGGCCTGCCCGCTCGATCTGGCCGCGGCGCGTGCGCGCGTCGAGGCCGGGCTGCGCGCGCATGCGCTCAAGCCGGTCTTCAGCCCGATTGCCGAAGGTCCCGGCGTCCTGACGCAAGAGATCGCGGCGCAGCGCATCGCCGCCGCCAGCGGCACAGTGTGCGACTGGAGTGCCAACGCCTATTTCAATGGCCGCCGCGGGCCGCTGCGGCGCGACCAGGCCGGACATTCCTATTCCAGCCTCGAAGCCGCCAGCCGCGATGTGGCGCCGCTTCTGACGACGCAGGTGCGTTGAAACCGATCCGCCGACCGCTGATTATCGGCGCCAGCTATTCGCGCGCCTCTTGTTCCGAAGGTTTCCGATGAGCCCGCAATTCCCTCCGCTCTCACCCTATCGCAGCGGACAACTCCCCGTCTCTGCCGGGCATTCGCTGTATTGGGAGCAATGCGGTCAGGCGAGCGGCATCCCCCTGCTCGTGCTGCATGGTGGCCCCGGCTCGGGCTGTTCGGAGCGTTTCCAGCGCATGTTTGATCCGGCCCGTTTCGCGATGACACTGATGGATCAGCGCGGCTGCGGCCGCTCGACGCCGCATCTCTCGCTCGACGCCAATACGACCGCTGATCTGATCGGCGATATCGAGACCCTGCGGACCCATTTGGGGATTGAACGCTGGATCGTGTTCGGCCCCTCCTGGGGTTCGACCCTGGCGCTGGCCTATGCGCAGGCTTTCCCCGAGCGGGTCGCCACGCTGGTGGTCGGGGCGATTTTCCTCAGCACACGCGGGGAGCTCGACTGGTGGCATGGCGAGGCCGGTGCGCCGCGTTTCTTCCCGGAAGCCTTCGCCGATTTCATCGCGCCGGTGCCCGAGCCATACCGCGCTACGCCGCGCGCGATCATGGACTGGTGTTTCGAAGACATGCAGCGCGAGCAGGCGGATGGCTTTGCGGCGCTGAACCGTCTGAACGATCCGGCGGCGAGCCTCGCCGAGCTGCGGCAATCAACGCTGTATCGCTGGACCGAATATGAGGACCGTCTGTCCTGGCTCGATCAATCGGCGCAGGCGACGCGCGATGGCCTGGCCGAGCGCGGCCCCGATTTCGTGGCGGCACACTCCCTGATCGAGGCGCATTATTTTCGCAATGGCTGTTTTCTTGAGCCGGATCAACTGATCAGCGGTGCTCCAAAGCTGGCCAATACACCGATGCATATCCTGCACAGCCGCTATGACATGGTCTGCCCGCCGCGCGGTGCCCTGCGCCTGGCGGCGGCCTGTCCACATGCCCAATTGCACATGGTGGCAGTGAATGGGCATGCGATGACGGATGCGGTGCAGGAAGTCTTGAATGGGGTGATGGCCGGAGTCCTACAACCACTACTACCACGGCGCTAGTCCGGTGCCTCCGGCATCCAGGCGTGGATGGCGAGGCTGACAGCACCGCCGGTGAAGCTGCCACCATTGGCAGTGAGCACGATGTCGGTATCGCTATAGAAGGCCGTCGGGCCGATCACACCGAGATTGCTCGCCCCTACCGACACCCCCAGCGAACCACCGAATTTGGACGTCTCGCCGGCGATGCCGCAATCGAAACTGGTTGCGCCGGTGATCACTTCAGTGGTGCGAAGTGAGACGCAGAAGACGATTGAACGTGCCGGGATGGTGATCACGGTGACAACACTGGCGCCGGTCAGGCCGGTGACGCTGCCGGCGACCAGAATGGCGCGGGTTTTCGCGCCGCCGGGCGATTGGGCGAGAACGGTGTCGGCACCAGCCAGCCCCCAGAGCGCCCCGTCAAACACGACATCACGCGCCTCATCGAGCACATGCACGCGCCAGCCGGCTTTGGCCGGTAATTCGCTCCAGAAGCCATCGCGATAGATGGCAAGGCTCCCGGCCGTCATCGCGGCCCAGTCGGCACCGCTGGCGCTATCGGGGATCAGCCAGCACTGGCCATCCTGCGGATCGCCGGGTTGGGCGGCCAGCGAGCGGCTTTGCGCCTGCGCCTGGACCAGCGCATCCAGGCGCAGCAGGGCTTCATTCACGGTGACATGTTTTTGCGCCTGGGCCGGCATGACCAGCGGCAGGGCGAGATTGGGGGTGGTCTCGGACATGGACATCTCCATCGCAGCGGGATTTCATTTTGCGGCCCGCGCCGGTGCTGTGGGACAGGCAATTTCGCTGTCCATGCGCACGCTCCGGACTTGACGTCGCGCGCGTGCGCGCCTTTTCTCCGCCCCGACAGACAGATTGCTTGGCCTTGCCTCACCGCGACAGGATTTCCATGACCGACACTATCCGCGATTTCGCCGGGGATTTCCCCGCCCAGAGCGCCGCCAGCTGGCGCGTGCTGGCTGAAAAAGCCCTGCGCGGTGCCGATTTCGAAACCGCGGTCGACCGCCACACGATTGACGGGCTCAAACGCGGCCCGGTCTTCTTCGACCGTCCCGAAGGCACGGGCGCCGTCGACACAAGCCCGCGCGACGCACACCTGCCCTGGGGCATGCGCCAATCCATCGTCGAGACGAGCCCGGACGAGGCCAGTGCCGCCGCGCTCGATGATTTGCTGGGCGGCGTGTCGGAGCTGGATTTGCGGCTCGATACCAGCGGTCGTTTCGGCCTCAAGGCCAATGAACTCGATTTGCTGGACGCGGCGCTGAAGGGTATCGACCTCACCCTCGCGCCGGTCCATCTCGACAGTCTCGACGGCCAGGGGCATCACGCCCATCTCCTGCTGACCCTGTTCGCGCGTCGCCGTATTGATGGCGAGCATTTGCAGGGCGGGCTCGGCCTGTCACCGATTGAGCGCGCCGCCCGCCAGGGCATCGCGCTGGACGCGCAGTGCTTTCCCAAGGCCCGCGGCATTGCGGAGCTGGCCCAGGCCGCCTTCCCGCAGATCAAGATCTTCCGCGCCGACGCGGCGCTGGCCTTCGAGGCCGGCGGTAGCGAGGTGCAGGAACTGGCCATGCTGGCCGCGTCATGCGCCACCTATATGCGGGTGATGCTGGAAGCGGGCCTGTCGGCCGACGAGGCGGCGCAGGCGATCGAGGCGCGCCTTGCCGCTGACACTGATATCCATCTCACCATCGCCAAACTGCGCGCCGCACGGCGCATTTTCGCCCGCATTGCGCAGAGTTTCGGCGCCAGTGAACCGGCACAGCGGCTGGCATTGCAGGTCACCACGTCGGGCCGGATGATGAGCGCACTCGATCCCTGGACCAATATGATCCGCACCGCCTGTGCCGGCTTTGCCGCAGCCGCCGGCGGTGCTGATGCGATCACCATCCGCCCCTTCACCGATGCGATTGGCCGTCCGACCGGGCTGGGACGCCGCGTGGCGCGCAATCTCCATATATTGCTTGGCGAAGAAAGCCATATCGGCAAGGTTACCGATCCGGCGGCCGGCAGCTATCTGCACGAGACGCTGAGCGATGAGCTGGCGCATTCGGCCTGGGCATTGTTCCAGGAGATCGAGCGCCGCGGCGGGCTGACCGAAGCCTTCGCCACCGGCTGGCTGCAGGGCGAAATCGCTGCCGTGCGCGACAAACGCCTGCAACAGATCGCCAGCGGCGAGGACGTCATCCTCGGCGTCACCCAGCATCCCGACCCACACCCCAAACCGGTCGAAACCAATGGTAAATGGCCCGCGCTGGACGTGCCCGCGAGTGCCCTGTCGCCCATCCGCCTGGCCGCCCGCTTCGAGGGAGCGACATCATGAGCCTGAACCCGGATTTCACCAGCCTCGATCTCGGCCCCGCCCGGCCCGCTGCTACTGCCGCAAAAGGCGAGAGCTGGACGCCCGCTGAAGGCATTGCGATCCAGACCGCCTATGGCCGGGCCGATAGCGACAGCATCGACTTCATCCATACCGTCCCCGGCGCCGCGCCTTTCGTGCGCGGTCCCTATCCGACCATGTTCCTGCAACGCCCCTGGACGATCCGCCAATATGCCGGTTTCTCGACGGCCGAGGATTCCAACGCGTTTTATCGCCGCAATCTCGCTGCCGGCCAGAAAGGCCTCTCGGTCGCCTTCGATCTGGCGACGCATCGCGGTTATGACAGCGATCATCCACGCGTCGCCGGCGATGTCGGCATGGCGGGCGTGGCGATTGATTCCATCTATGACATGCGCACCCTGATCGACGGTATTCCGCTCGACCAGATGAGCGTCTCGATGACAATGAATGGCGCCGTCCTGCCGATCCTGGCGCTGTATATTGTCGCCGCCGAGGAACAGGGCGTGAAGCCGCAGCAGCTCTCCGGCACGATCCAGAACGACATCCTCAAGGAGTTCATGGTTCGCAATACCTATATCTATCCACCGACGCCCTCGATGCGGATCATCTCGGATATTTTCGACTACACCTCGAAACACATGCCGAAATACAATTCGATCTCGATCTCCGGCTATCACATGCAGGAGGCCGGTGCCCCGGCCGATCTCGAGCTCGCCTACACCATTGCCGACGGGCTGGAATACATCGCCACCGGCATTGAGGCCGGCATGGATGTCGACGTGTTTGCGCCACGCCTCTCCTTCTTTTTCGGCATCGGCATGAATGTCTTCATGGAGATCGCCAAGCTGCGCGCCGCGCGCCTTCTATGGGCCAAGCTGGTGAAAGAACGCTTCAATCCCAAAAGCGAGAAATCCATCTGCCTGCGCACCCATTGCCAGACCTCCGGCTGGTCGCTGACGGCACAGGATGTGTTCAACAATGTCGGCCGCACCGCGCTGGAAGCGATTGCCGCCGTCGATGGCCATACCCAGTCGTTGCACACAAATTCGCTTGATGAGGCGCTCGCCCTGCCAACGGATTTCTCCGCCCGCATTGCGCGCAATACCCAGATACTGCTCGCCAGCGAGGCGCATGCCTGCGACGCGATCGACCCCTGGGGCGGTAGCCATTATGTCGAACGCCTGACCCATGATCTCGCCGCGCGCGCGATGGACCATATCGCCGAAATCGACGCATTGGGTGGCATGGCCAAAGCGATCGAGGCCGGCGTGCCCAAGCTGCGCATTGAAGAGGCTGCCGCGCGCACCCAGGCACTGATCGATAGCGGTCAGCAGACGATTACCGGCATCAATAAATTCCTGCTCGATGAGGACGAGGATGTGCCGGTCCTCAAGGTCGATAATTATCTGGTGCGCAAACAGCAGATCGAGAAGCTCGAACGCCTGCGCGCCGAGCGCGACCCGGCCAGGGTCGAAGCGGCGCTCGAAGCGCTCGCAGCCTCGGCGGCCTCGGGCACGGGCAATCTGCTCGAACTGACTGTTGATGCCGGCCGCGCCATGGCGACGGTTGGCGAAATTTCCGCCGCCATGGAGCGCAGCTTCAAGCGCCATGTCGCCAAGATCAAGGCCGTGACCGGGATTTACGGACCCGCGGCCGGCAATGATGACAAGGTGCGCCGGGCGCGCGACACCGCCGCGCGCTTCCTCGACCTCAATGGCCGCAAGCCAAAAATCCTGATCGCCAAACTCGGCCAGGACGGCCATGACCGCGGCCAGAAAGTCGTCGCCTCGGCCTATGCCGATCTCGGCTGGGATGTGGTGATCGGGCCGCTTTTCCAGACTCCGGCCGAGGCCGCCACACTGGCCATCGCCGAAGACGTCCACGCCGCAGCCGCCTCATCACTCGCCGCCGGCCACCTCACCCTGGTGCCGCAATTGCGCAATGCGCTGTCCGAGCAGGGCCGTGACGATATCCTGGTCGTGGTCGGCGGCGTCATTCCGCCCGATGATGAGCCGGTGCTGCGCCAGATGGGCGCTGCAGCGGTGTTTCCGCCCGGAACGGTGATCGCAGACAGTGCGCTGGTTATGCTCGCCCGGATGGGCGTCGAAGAGGTGGTGGCTCAGGGCGGCGAATGATCCTATCCTGATGCGGCAACACATCCGGAGCTGCCGCCATGAGACGCTTTCTTCCTCTGCTCGCCTTGCTTCCCGCATTGACACTCGCCGCCTGCGCGACTTCCGGGCCGACGCTTTATGCTCCGGCACAGGACGGTCGCCATGGCTATTCCGAGCGGCGGATAGAGGCCGACCGCTTCATGGTCCGCTTCGATGCCGGCCCGGACGCCAGTATTCAGGAGACGGAAGATCTGGCCTTGCGCCGGGCGGCGGAATTCACGCTGGAACAGGGCGGCGACTGGTTTGTCGTCGTTCGCCGTGATCGCGACGGCAATGACCGCAATCCGGTCCGGGTCGGAACATCGGCGAGCTATTCCACCGGTTCACGCGGCTATTCAGCCCGCGGCGTTGGCCTGGGCATACGCTTTGACGGCTCGGCCGGACAGAAATCCGTCACGCTTGAGATTTTGATCCGCACCGGCACGGTGTCCGATGATGCCAATGCCTATGATGCCCGCAGCGTCTTGGCGCACATGCCCTGACAGGCAGGTGCGTCAGGCTGAGAGCTTCTTGGCCTGGCCGACCCAGTCATCGCGGACAATGCGTCCGCGGCCATTGATGCGCTCATCCCAGCTGGCGATATCGGCCTCACTCCAGGCGGCGATTTGCGCCAGGCTGACGACGCCGGCGGCCTTGAGGCTCGCGGCAGCTTTCGGCCCCAATCCCTTGATGATGGAGAGATCGTCTTGCTGCACCGCATCGATCGGCGCCGCCTTGGCCGCTGCGGCAGCGGGTTTCGATGCCGTTGATTTCGCAGCCACTGGTTTCGGTGCGGCTGGTTTTGTCACGGCGGGTTTCGGTGCGGCGGATTTCATTGCTGCGGGCTTGGGCTTTGCCGGTGTGGCAGGCTTGGCCGCGACAGGCTGAACCTTGTCCTCGGGGATGTCGGCATGGCCGGTCTTGACCGCGCCAGCGGGCTGCTGCCGCGCGGCAACCGCGCGTGATTCCGCTTCGCCCAGCCGGCGGGCGAGATTCTCGTTTTCCCGGCGCAGAGCGACGACATCGGCGAGCGCCTTGTCGGCCTCGGCGCTACGCGCCTCACCGCTCCAGACTTTCCATCCGGTCAGAACCCCGAACCCGAACGCCGCCAAAATCAGGAATCCAATCTGCCAGACCAGCCAGAACATGCCTCAACCCTCAATCGATGAAATGGAAAATGTAAGCGCCTGCAATTGGTCGTCGGCCAGCGCGACGATAATTCTCGGTTCGCCAGGCGCACCGCCGGCGAGCAAGGATCGCACCTGCGCCGCGCGCTGCCTGGCCAGAACTTCGCCGCCATCGGCAATCCGGATCCGGGCCGAGAGCCGGGCGTCGGCCGGGCAGGTCGCAAATGTGCGTCCCAACCGGCGCAGGGCAATCTCCGTCAACGGGCTGGCGCCGGCACCGCCGGGCTCGAAGCGCAGCTCATCCGTGCCCTGGGCGGCGCGGATAATGGCGGCGCAGGCATCAATATCGGGCACGTTGACGATCGGCGGCGCACCGGCCGGGATGACGATTGAGGCCGCCCGGAAGGGCGCCGGCATGGTCTGCAGCATGTTGGAAACGGAACGGGCGATTTGTGGATTTTCGGCCTCTCCATAGAGACCGCCCTGCTGGCCACTCAGCACGATCGCGCCGCGCTCGAGGCGCGCCAGCTGACCGAGAAGCCGCTTGGCCGCCTCTTCCCATTCAGCCGCCGGAGCACCACCGGGGATCAGGGTCAGATCGGAATCAGCTCCGTTCGGGAAATTCGCGGTCGCGAAACGGGCAATCGCATCTCGCGCCGCCGCATCACTGGCATCGCCGCGGATCAGAACCCGGCCGGCGAACGCCACGTCGGCACGGAAGGCAAAGCCCCGGTCGATACGGGCGTCGGTGGTTTCATCGATGACGCGGGAAACGCCGCCGGCGATGGCTCCGCCCGACCAGGTCGATCCCGCCACGACTTCAAGCGCGATTTCCCGCGCCGTGTCATTGGGCGCAGCACCGCTGAGGATGGCTTCCTGGCCCCGCATGCGCACATGGGCCCAATCCATTTCACGCCGCTCCAGCGCCTCACGGGCATTGGTCTCAAGGCGCGACTGCAGACTGGCAACGGAAAACGGACCAACCGCCATAGACAGGCCGGCCACGACCAGCAGGCCAGCCAGGGCAATCAACAATATATTTCGGGCACGCAGCGTCATGGCAAAAATCATCAATGTCTTGCTCGGCGGGACGCCGAATCATATGGGCTTCTTGGACCATGATATCGCGGCCAATTCAGGGCAGGCACCCCAAAGCGGGCCCGACGGTGAATATTGTGCAGTCGGCAGCTTTCCCGACACCTGTGATTGAGTGCGATGCCCCGCCCTCACAGGCAAACTGGTCAGACCAGCCGGTCAGCCAAAAAAAAGGAAGGGCCGGTGCGTTGCCGCCCGGCCCTCCCCTTTCAGTTATGCCTCAAGTCTACCGGCGAGCGCGGAGCGTCAGGCCCCAGGCGCGCGGTGTACCAAGGAAGGCATTGAACGAACCAGGCTGGAACGGTCCGTCAAAGCCGACCTGGATGTATTCCTCGTCCGTCAGGTTGCGACCCCACAATTCAAGCGACCAGGACTCATCGGCAGAACCGATGCCGACGCGACCGTTGAACAGGGTGTAAGCTTCCTGCACTTTTTCAGGGTCGAGATCGGAACCGGTGTTCTGCTCCGACAGATAGCGTCCATCAAGGTGAGCAAGCCAGGTCATGTTTTCGCCGAAGGTGCCGTTATAGGTCACGGAACCCGAAGCATACCATTCCGGAGCCAGCGAGAAATTCTGACCCGACAAGCGGTCAACATCCGGCGTACCGGTCGGCGCGAACTCATTATAGGTCGCGTCGGCATAGGTCGCGCCGCCCTGCACGGTCAGGCCCGGCATGGAATCCGGCAACCACAGCAGTTCCAGCTCGGCGCCCTGGGTCGATGCACCATCGATGGACGTCACAAAGAAGGCGATACCGTTGAATGTATTGAGCTGGTAGGTGTCGAACTCCGACTGGAACAGGTAGAAGTTGGCCAACAGCGTGTCATTGAACCATTCGGTCTTGATGCCGATTTCGAAGCTGTCGACGGTCTCCGGATCGAACCGCGCCGGGTAGGATGACGGATCGGCGAGAACGGAGGTGAAATTCACCGCGCTTGAACCCGCCTGGGTAAAGCGATCGAGGTTGAAACCGCCCGCCTTGTAGCCATGCGAGTAGGTGCCGTACATCAGCAGGTCGTCATTGAAGCGATGCGACAGTGACAACAGGCCAGAGAACTCGTTTTCCTCAAGCGACTGCGTGTTGTCGATGCTGGAGAAGACATCGCGGGAGAAGGGCAGGCAGGTGAATGTGCCGAACTGCACCAGGCTGGCCACAGGAACGCCCGACCCGAGCGAGAACCCGCCCAAAATCGCCTGGCTCAGTGGAGTCGAGAAGTCCAGGGCTTCGCCGAACACGGCTTCCCAGACATCACACGCCGGCACATTGCTGTTGCCGAAGTCAAAATTGGCCGTCTTCTCGGTCGTCGTGTGACGCAGGCCGAAAGTCAGATCCGTGGAATCGGTCAGATGCCAGGTATTGTGAGTGAAAAGGCTGAAGCTCTCACCGTCCTGGGTGAATGTATCGCCGAGTGGATTGCCACCCCCCAGAGGGGCGCCGGCACCGGGTGCGAGCGGTACATAACCGGGGATGAAGGCACCGCCGAGACCGTTGGCCAGATCATTCACCAAGCTCGGGCTTCCGCCAAGCCAGCCGAGATAGGCCGAGAAATCGGAGCCCATCTGGATGGCATCCTGGCGAACCAGATCCTCGCTCGAATAATAGGAACCGACCATCCAATCGAAGCGCTCAGTGGAGCCGGAGAAGCGCAATTCGAAGGTCGTATTGCTGAAATCAAACGAGTTATTGCCCACGTCGCGGAAGACGATATCGGCCCCGGTGAAATCGGTGTCCTGGCCAGAGTCCAGATTATACGTCCGGTCGGACAGGATCGCGACCATGTCGAAATTGTCGAACTGCCAGTTCAACTCACCGCTATAGCCATGGTCGATAATGTTTTGCTCGGTGCCGCGATTGGCCTGGATAACGCGGCTGAACGGGTCTTCATTGCCCGCAGTTGGACGGCCACCGGGAACGAGGAGACCACTGATAATCCCCGCCGTTGGGCCGGAGACAAGGCTTGGCGCACCACAGCAATTCTCTTCGCGCTTGGTCAGGTCGCCGCTGAGCAGCAGATTCACATCATCGCTGAAATCAATCAGCAGCTGGCCACGGAATGTGTAGAAATCCTGATCGCCATCCTCGGTTTCGGTACGCGGTCCGCCGAAGGTTTCGACCGTTTGATAGCCGTCACGTTCGCGGATCCCGCCATAGAGGCGCAGCGCCATACTGTCATCGAGACCGCCGGTCATGCCGCCGGACACACCCCAACCGGACGCGTCGCCGCCGATATAGTCGAGCTGGACGTGGGAGCTGAAATCATATTCAGGACGCTTGGTCACGACATTGATGATGCCGGCCGTGGTGTTGGCACCAAACAGCGTCCCCTGAGGACCACGCAGAACTTCGATGCGCTCAAGCTCGCCAAGATCGTTGAAACCAACGCCGGTGCGGGCCCGCGGCACGCCGTCAATGACGACACCAACCGAGGATTCCAGCCCAGGATTGTCGCCGACCGTACCGATTCCCCGAATCCGGGCCGTGGTGACAAATTCATTGGAAGTCGAAGTAACGTTGAGGCCTGGCGAGATGATGGCCAGGTCCTTCAGGTCGCGCACGCCCGCATTCAGCAGGAATTCCTCATTATAGGCGGTAACCGCAACCGGGACATCCTGGATGCCCTGCTCGCGCTTTTGCGCGGTGACGGTGATGATGTCCACGCTGCGGCTTTCCTGTGCCACTGCCTGGGCACCGGTCAATGCGATAGCCGAGGCGGCTGCGAACAGAATTGCTCTCTTGGTCGATGACATAGTCTTTAACTCCCTCCCGAACGCTGGCGATTTTTTCGCTCAGCTATTTTCATTGAACGTGTTGCACGTCCTGCACTGACAGTGCGGGAGATTTCAGGCGAGGTGAAGTAAAATTTCGACGGCAAAACGCCGCATCCACCAATATCGTACCGGAAAATCGAATTTCCCACGAACTGTTGCAGGGCAGTCACTATCGCCCTCCCGACATTGCGGCTTGGCCTGACCGGGAAAACCGGCTCTGATGCGGTGATCGTCTTAGGAGGTTGATTGTGTTCAAGACCCTGCTGGCCGCGCTGGTGTGTGCGGCAACCGGAACGGCGCTGGCGCAACCCTTACTAGGGCTGCAGCCGCGTGATGTGTTCGCCCTTGAGGCCGCTGCGGATCCGCAAATCTCTCCCGATGGTCAGCGGATCGCCTATGTGCGCCGGTCCAATGACATCGCGACCGATCAAAGCATTTCAGCCATTTGGCTCATCGATTCTGACGGAAATCATCATCGCGATATCCATGCCGCGCCCGGGTCGAGCCATACGCCGCGCTGGTCCCCGGACAGTCAGAGGCTGGCCTATCTGCAACCCGACACCGATCATGTCAGTCTGCGCATCCTGACGCCGGCCAGCGGCGAGGATCGTGAGGTCGCCCAGATTCGCGGCGGCGCAACCGGCCTCAGCTGGTCGCCGGATGGCGAGCATCTGGCCTATGCCGGCTTTGTCGGTGAAGTCGGGGTGCAGGCTGCGAGCCTGCCGGCCCATGATCCCGATATGGACTGGGCCGCAGGGGCCCAGGTCGAAGACAGGCTGGCCTTCCGCTTTGACGGGATCGGCGCCCTGCCGATCGGCCGGCAGCAAATATTTGTCGTGGATGCCGCCGGCAGTGAGCCTCGCGCCATCACGTCCGACGTGCTGGGCGCCAGTGGCGACCTGGCCTGGGCCGCCGACGGCCAGTCCATCCTGTTTTCCGCCGACCGCCGTCCCGATCGCGAGACCCTGGCACCCGATAGCGAGATCTTCCGGGTCGGGCTGGCGGATACGCTGCCGCAGGCTCTGACCAGCCGTGAAGGGCCTGATGTCGCGCCCCGGCCCTCGCCGGACGGGAGCCTGCTTGCCTATCTGGGCTATGACGACCAGCGGATGGGCTATGATAATATGCGGCTCTATGTCGCCAATGCCGATGGCAGCGAGGCGCGCACCCTGTCGGACTCGCTCGACCGGTCCGTCGGCAATCCGCAATGGAGCGGCGATGGCGAGGCGATCTATGTCCAGTATGAGGATCACGGCGAGACCGTAATCGCCCTGATCGGTCTTGACGGCAGTGTCGAACCGCTCACGCGCGGACTCGGAGGCTCCGACTTCGGTCGCCCCTATGCCGGGGGCGCATTCACCGTGTCGCAACAGGGCCGTTTCGCGGCCACGCTCACCACACCGCAACGGCCAGCCGAGCTGGCAACGGGCACGCGCGAGGACGCCCTCAACGCGCTGACCGATCTGAATGCCGACATCCTCGGCGAGCGTGCGCTGTCGGACGCCGAAACCGTGCACTGGCCCTCCCCCTTTGACGGGCGCGAGATTGAGGGATGGGTCTTGTATCCACCGGATTTCGATCCGGCGCAGCAATACCCGCTCATCCTGGAAATCCATGGCGGCCCTTTCACCGCCTATGGGCCGACCTTCTCCGCCGAACTGCAGCTAATGGCCGCCGCCGGCTATGTCGTCATCTACACAAACCCACGCGGATCAACGAGTTATGGCTATGAATTCGCCAATCTGATCCATCATGATTATCCCGGCCATGATTATGAGGACCTGATCGGGGCGGTGGATATGATGCTGGCGCGCGGCTTCATCGATCCTGACCGGCTGTTCGTGACCGGCGGCTCCGGCGGCGGTGTGCTGACCGCCTGGATCATCGGCAATACGGATCGCTTCGCGGCGGCGGCTGTGGTCAAGCCGGTCATCAACTGGGCCAGCTTCGTGCTGTATTCCGACCTGCCGCATTTCTTTTACCGCTACTGGTTCGCCAACCCGCCCTGGGAAGACCCGGAAGAATACTGGCGCCGTTCACCGCTGTCGCTGGTCGGCAATGTCACGACCCCGACCCTGGTCATGGTCGGCGGCGCTGATGTGCGCACGCCACGCGCCGAGAGTGAGCAATATTACTCCGCCCTGCGCCTGCGCGGCGTGCCAAGCCGCCTGGTCGTTATTCCGGACGCCTATCACGGCATTTCCAACTCCCGGCCCAGCCGCCTTCTGACCAAGGTCGCGGAAATCCTGCGCTGGTTCGAGACCTATGACCCCGCCAGCGAGACCGTGGAGCCGTGAGCGCGATCCGGCTCGCCGCGATCCAGGCCGCGCCGGTCTATTTCGACAAGGCGGCGTCGGTGGACAAGGCGTGCGACCTCATCGCCGAGGCCGGGCGGCTCGGTGCCACCATCGCTGCCTTTGGTGAAACCTGGCTGCCCGGCTACCCGTTTTTCATCGAAGCGCCGCTGAGCGATCTTTGGTGGGAGGCAGCCGCGCTCTATCTCGACAATGCCATCACCCTGCCCGGTCCGGAAACCGATGCCCTGTGCGCCGCGGCGCGGGCCGCCGGGATTGATGTCGTGATCGGAATTGCCGAACGCGATGCGGCCACGGGCGGCAGCATATATGCCAGCCTGGTCTTCATCAGCCGCGACGGGGTCATTCTGGGTCGCCATCGCAAACTCAAGCCGACCCATCATGAACGTTCGATCTGGGCCGATGGCGATGCCAAGGGCCTGGTCGTGCATCAGCGCGATTATGGCCGCCTGTCCGGGCTCAATTGCTGGGAGCACAATATCGTCCTGCCCGGTTTTGCCCTGATGTGCCAGGGCACACAGATCCATGTCGCCGCCTGGCCTGGTCGCGAACCGCAAATCGCGCCCGGCGATCCGGTCTGGTCGCGTCAATTATTGCTGTCGCGGGCCTTTGCCAGCCAGGCCGGTGCCTATGTCATCGCCGCCGCGGGCCTGCGTCTCGATGCGCATGTGCCCGAGCGATTCAAGTCCCTGAGCACATTTGAGCATACCGGCCAGAGCTTCATCATCGACCCGCGCGGCGAGGTCATCGCCGGCCCGGCCGAGGGCGAGATGATCCTGATCGCCGAGGGTGACCTGGCCGAGGTGCGCAAGGCCAAGCTGGCCTGCGATCCGGCGGGGCATTATGCCCGGCCGGATCTGTTTGAGCTCAAGCTGCAAGGCCGCACCGTCTATCCGCCGCAGGCGGACTAGGCAGACGCCGACGGCCGTTTTGAAATTGCCTCACGCCAATTGGCCAGATGCGTCAGTTCGGGGCCCGGTTTGAGCTTCACCCAGGCCGCGAAATCAACAAAGGCATAGCCGGCAATATCGGCGGCGCTGAAGGCATCGCCGGCGAGATAATTGGCTGCGGCCAACCGCTGATCCAGCACCGTGAAAAACGCCTCCGCCCGCTGCCGGCCGCGCTGCGCCAGGGCCGGGATCTGCTCATAGCGTTGCGGTCCGGTAATGGCGGAATCCTTGAAGAAGTCGGACGTATTGCGCAGGGCTTCGGCTGCACCCATGAAGCCTTCCCATTCGACCCGGCCCAACCACTCCGCGACCAGCGCTTTTTCCACCGGATCGCGTCCCAGCAAGGGCGGCTCGGGGCAGATTTCCTCCAAATAGCGGGCGATTGAGGCGTTATCACACAGCACCACGCCATCATCGAGCGCCAACGCGGGCACCGTGCAGCGCGGATTGACCGAGCGGTAACCCGGGTCGAACTGGGCCTTTGCGCCCAGATCAATTTGGACCGTCTCGATTTCAAGGCCTTTTTCGGCGATGAACATGCGGGCGCGGCGCGGGCTGGGCGCCGCCTTATAGTCATAAAATTTCATGGTCTATCTCGTTCCATCTTGGAGGCTTGGCCTTATCGGAAGGCTGGAGGTTGATCGGCGGCGACGGCCAGCCGCGCTTCAAGTTCACGCCCCAGCGCGATGATGCGGCCCTCCTCGAACAGCGGCGCCCAGAGGCTGGTGGTCTGTGGCACCCGGTAGAGGGCTTGATCGTCGCGATCGCCGAAATCGCCGCGTGTCGACCGGTCCGCAAAGCCGGAGCGGAAAGCCAGTTGCGGATGGCCGGTAAAATTCGTGATCACCAGCAATCCGGCTGCGAAATTGGGCGCGATCAACGCGTCGACACCCGCGAATACCGTGTGCATGGCCTGCATGACCTGGCGGCGGAACCGGTCGGCATTGATGAAATCGACCGCCGAGATGAAACGGGCCCGGCGCCAGGTATTCGGCCAGGCATTGGGTTCCTGCCAGACCAGGCTGTCATCCTCGCCGCTCAGCGTCAGTTGCTCAAAGGCCGCCGCCGATTCCGCCTCGATCACCGCAAACAGCACGTCATAGGGCAGATCGGGCAAGTCGACCTCGACCAGCTCCACACCCGCATCGCGCGCGGCCTCGAGTGCGGCGCGGTCGGCATCGCTGCCGGTTTCAAACCAGGCCGGGTTCCAGCCGACCCGCATGCCGCGCACATCAGCGCCGGCATCGCAGTCAAACCCCATGCCGATCGAGCCGGGATCGGCCACATCCTCGCCATTGATGGCGGCGAGCACGAAAGCGGTATCCTCGACGCCGCGGGCGATCGGGCCGATCTTGTCGAGTGACCAGCACAGCGCCATTGCCCCGGCTCGCGAGACGCGTCCGAAAGTCGGGCGTAGCCCCGTAGTGCCGCAGCGATTTGACGGCGAGACGATTGATCCGAGCGTTTCGGTGCCGATGCCGAATCCAACCAGACCCGCCGCCGTTGCCGAGGCCGATCCGGCGCTTGAACCCGAAGACCCTTCCTGGATATTCCAGGGATTGCGGGTGATGCCGCCAAACCAGCGCTCGCCATAGGCCAGCGCACCATTTGTGGTCTTGCCGAGCAGGACCGCCCCGGCCTCACGCAGCAGAGTGGTCACCCGGGCATCCGCATCCGCAATCCGGTCACGATAGGGCATGGCGCCCCAGCTGGCTCGGACACCGGCGACGTCGATGATATCCTTCATACCATAGGGAATGCCGTGCAGCGCGCCACGCGAATGACCGGCGGCAGTCTCGCGGTCACAGGCATCGGCCTCGGCGCGGGCGATTTGCGGCGTGACGGTGACGAAACACTCCAGCGCCGGCGCATGCCGGTCGATTCGGGCCAGGTAGATTTCGGTCAGACGCCGCGAGCTCAGCGCGCCGCTGGCAATCCAGCGCGACAGCTTCCACACCGGAGCATAGGCGATCGCAGCATCGTCCGCCGGGAGGGGGCCGGCACGGGCCGCGGAACGCGCAAGGCCGGCGATTTGCTCGCGCAAAGCCTGTCCGGGCAGCCGCGGATCAAAAACGCAGGCCGGCGCGAGTGTGTTCGGCAATGGAGTCGTTCGCAGGCGCGTCGTGCGTTCAATCCAGTCATCAAGCTCGATCAACACTTGCTGCCGTTCCGCCTCGGTGTATTCGACCGCAAACAGGCGCTCGGCGGCGCGCAGGGTCTCGGTCGAGATGGGACCGGCAGGCGCGTCGGGCGCGGCTGGCGGCGCGGCTTGTGAGTCTGGCTGACGGGCGCCCGCAACCGCCGGAAACCCGGCAGCGATGGCGGCCAATGTGCTTCCCATCAAGAGGTCGCGTCGCGAGGCAAACCTGTCGGTCATAACACTTCTCCACCTGAAACCATTCAGAGCCTGCCGTGTGCGCCCGCCGTCGGCAAGTGGGCTGTGAGCCATCCTCGCCTCAATTGATCCACAAATCGCCGGTTTATGCCCCATTGGCTGCCACAATTCACGATTAACCATAGTGTCAGTGTCGAACCGGCGCGAAAAATGGAGGGGAGGCCATGCCCTTAGATAACCGAACGGATCCCGGCTTTGGGAGAATGACCGACCTGCCGCCCGATCTCGCGGAATTCCGCGATGTGCGTTCACCGTCAGAAATGATCGCGCTGGGCCGCACAATCTCACTGGCGTCAGCGCGTCATCAGGATTTGTTGAAGTTCCGCCGCACCTGGGGCGGTGCTGTCGCAGACACTGATTTTGCCGCCGAGACCGCGATCAAACCGATCGACCGGGCCGCGATCTATCCCAAATCCCATATCCTGCACTTTTCCGTGCTCGCCTCGCTGGTGCTGTTTGAAGGCCTGGCGAATGCCTATTTCTTCTCGACAGGCTCCGATCTGGGCCTGTTGGGCGGCTGGCTGCAAGCCATCACCGTCTCCTTCACCAATGTGATCGCCGCCTTCTTCCTGATCGGCTTTCTCGGCCTTCGGCACATGTCGAACCCGCACAAGCGCGTCCATAGTGGCCTCGCCGCTGTCGGCGTCGGCATCGGCGTTGCCACCCTGCTGGCCCTCAATCTGAGCGCCGCCCATTTCCGCGACCTGCTCGAATTCAACGCAGCGACGCTGGCCATGGGCGCGGGCGATGTGACCGGCCTGGTTCTGGCGCCTGTCAGCGCTGCCCTCTCGGACCCGTTTGGCATCGAAACGCTCGAAGCCCTGCTCCTGCTGGTGCTTGGCACGACTTTCGCCGTCATCGCGGCCTTCAAGGGCCGCACTTTCGACGACGCGATTCCCGGCTATGGCGGTGTCACCCGCCGCCTCGAATCCGCGGCTGGCGATCTGGAAAAGGCCCTCGAGGCCGGTTGGAAAGATGCCAAGAAGCTGAGCCAGCACGAACTCGAGCAACTCGTCGAAGCCAAGGAATTGCACGATGAGATCTGCCGCGATCTGGCCGGACCAACCAACCACCGCTAAGCTGATTGCCGAGGCGGGCCCTGACGGGTCCGCCGCACACAATAGTGGCGGGGGGCCCTATGACCGGACGTGATGCACTGGGAATATTCAATCTACTTATTGTGGCAGCCATATTGGGCGCGATCAGCTATGCGGCCTTTATGCTCAAACCGCCCGTCTATGACAGCCAGACACTGTGTCTCGCGGGCGCCGTGCCGCCGCACCGGGTCGTCGTGATCGACAAGACTGATCTCTATTCGCCCGAGCAGGCGCGTGAGATTGGTGCGCTCATCCTGGCCCAGCGCGACCAGCTCGCGGTCGGCGAACGCCTCTCGCTTTACGAGCTCAATGAGAGCGGCCAGCTGCGCAATACCAACAGCTTCTCCCTGTGCAATCCGGGCGCCGGCGAGCAGGTCAATCCACTCTATCGCAATCCCGACCGGGTTCAGGCGCGCTATGACGCCCTGTTTGCCGAACCGCTTGATCGCGCCCTCGCCGATCTGGTTCTGCCCAAGGACGCGCCCAACAGCCCGATCATCGAAGCGCTCGCCCGGCTCGGCCAGGATCCCGGTTTCGATCGCACCGTGCCGCAGCGGCATATCGTGCTGGTTTCCGACATGCTGCAGAATTCCGATGTCTTCACCGTCTATCGCCGCCGGCTGGGTGATCTTTCCAATCGCGTGCCAGAGCCAGCGGTTGTCGCCGACGCGATTCGCGAAACCTATGGCGACAGCCTGCGCGGCGTGCGCCTTGATATCCGCCTGATTCCGCGCGGAAATTGGGAAGCCGAACAGCATGGTGCGCTGATGGAGTATTGGGATGAGGTGTTCGCAATGCTCGGCGTGCAGGCCAGTTGGCACGCGCTTTAGGCCCACTCACCTCCCCCACCCTGGCTCCACCGCGGTTTTCCACAGGCGTGCGCCGCGGCTCATAGCTTATGAATATCCGTCAGCCTCAAACCTGCCCACTGTATGTTGTGGCACCCCGTCACCGACACGCAACTGGTTGAGGTTTCCATGGCCGCACCTGCCCTTCTCCACGATGCCGACTGGATCTGGTCGCGCGAGCCGAACAATCCAGTCCTCAACGAGGATGTTTTGAGCTTTTGTGCCCGCTCGCCGCATCTGGTCGAGCTTGCCTTCACCCTCGCCGATCACGGTCACACCCATGTCGGTCATGTCGCCCGCCTGACCGAATTCACCCTCACCGATCTGGCCGATGGCGATCCGTCGCTGGCGCGCGATCTGCGCCTGCGCCTGCAGAAATGCGGCCTCGACACGGCGATGCGGCTGGAGGGCTGGCACGCGCCACTGAATGAAGGCCATGCGGAGCAATTCGACTAGCGCCCTGTTGCGTTTGCGACCAGCTCGCGTATTTCCACAGGCTGGTTTCGCTAAACGCCAGGGGCTGCCCGATGATCATCGTCCACCATCTCAATAATTCGCGCTCGCAGCGTATTCTATGGCTGCTCGAGGAACTCGGTCTCGAATACGAGATCAAGAAATACATGCGCGACGCGACCACCATGCGCGCGCCGGCCGAGCTGATGGCCGTCCACCCGCTGGGCAAGTCGCCGGTCATCAGCGATGGCGATATCAATGTCGCTGAATCCGGCGCTATCATCGAGTATCTGGTCGACACTTACGGCCCTGCTCTCAAGCCCGAGGCCGGAACCGAAGCCTATCGCCGCTATATCTACTGGCTGCATTTCTCCGAGGGTTCGCTGATGCCACCCCTGCTGATGAAATTGCTGATGAACCAGATCAAATCCGCTCCGGCGCCCTTCTTCGTCAAACCGGTCGCCAAACAGATAGCCAAGCGGGTCGAGGACAGGTTCATCGGCCCGGAACTGGTCAAGCTATTCGGCTATATCGAAGCCGAGCTGACCGCGCATGAATGGTTCGCCGGCGACACATTCACCGGTGCCGATATCCAGATGAGCTTCCCGCTCGAAGCCGCAGCCGCGCGCGGCGGCCTCGACAAGTCCCAGGTCAAGACCCAGGCCTGGGTCGACCGCATCCACGCCCGCCCGGCCTATCAACGTGCCCTCGAGCGCGGCGGTGAATACGGGATAATCGGGAATTAGGCGGGCCGTTCAAAGGTGCCGCAGCGGGTCTTGCCGCTGGCCGAGGATGCGCAGGATCTGCACATCGCCGTCATCCTTCCGCGTGTAGTAAATTGAATGACTGGCTTGCTCGAACCGCCGCAGGCCGGGCGCGATATGCCCGTAATCCTGGCCAAGGCCGGAATAGTCGGCCAGGAGGGCAAAGCGCGCGAAGAGCGAGTCAAAATACGTGCCCGCCCGCTCCAGTCCGAAATTCAGGCCAGTCCGAAATTCCGGATCGAGTATTCGTAGATCGCCTCGACATCGGCCTCGGCCCTGATCGTGAGCCTATAGCCGGCCATCGCCTCTTAACCGGTTTTCGACCCGCGCCTTGATATCGGCGGGACCGCTATCGCTTAACCCGCTCTGAAGGCTTTCCTGCACGATATCACGCAGCTGGTTCTCGGCGGCATGGCGTTCCTGATCGCGGCGGATCAGATCGCGCATGTACTCGCTGTCATTGGCATAATGGCCCGATTGAATCCGGATCTTGATCCAGCTTTCCATCGCATCCGGAATAGTGATTGTTTTGCGCATCATGGTCATGGGTGCGGCTCCTCTCGACAGAGATTACCACACGCCCATCGTATGACCAAAATCATACCATGAGCGCATACTGCCCGCACCTAAAAGCTGAACACCACCCGCGCCATCAGCGCATCGCCGCCGGTATCGAGATCGTAGAGATATTCGACGTCGAAATCGACGCGGCGGCGATAGGCGTGATGGTCATCGCTGTCGAACCAGTGTGAGACCGAAACGCCCGGCCCGGCTTCAAACCGGTCCTGGCTGCCATAAATGTCGTCGGAATACTGCGCGACGGCGGTGACATAGGGCGTCACGGTCCAGCCTTCAGCAGTGCGGAAACGGCGACCCTGGCGCACTTGCGCATAGGCACCGAAATACTCGTTATCGCCGGGGATATAGGCGAGGTCCGCATAGACGCTGGCATAATTCCAGCTGGCGGCGTCCGGCTTCCAGTCATAGCCATTGCTCCAGCCATAGCTGGCGCGCAACAGCCAGTCATCGCGGGCCGTATCGCCCAGCGCGATGAGGCGTTCGCCGGAGAGGTTGAAATCGACCGACTGGAAGGGTTTCCAGCGGGCACCGACGCCCAGTTGGCCGGTATCAGTGTCGAGACTGAATGTGCCCGGTTCCATACTGGCATAGCCCCGCGCGAAGGCAGTGATGCCGGTGCCGTTTTCGTAGAGCGCATCGGGGCGCCAGGTGAATTCGGCGCCGATCGACGATGATGTCGTGCTGTCCTGCAGCCCGTTCGACAGGCTGACGCCCTCATTGCGATAACTGATATAGGCGAAGCCGGAAGTGCGGCTTTCCAGTGCCGTGACCTCGCGGCGCAGCCGGTAAAGCCGCTCGGCATGGGCTGCCTCGCCTCCCTGGGCCTGCAGCCGGTCGATCACGCCGATGAAAGCGGTTCCGGCCTCGGCTTCCTGGCCAGCATCCTTGAAGGCATAAGCCTGGTCCTCGCGAATGCCGAGATTGTCCGGTTGCACAGCGATGACCACACCGAAATGCTGCGCCGCCTCGGCATTCTCGCCAATCGAACGCAGCGCATAGGCGAGCGACAGGCGCACATCGGTATTGGCCGGGTCCTGGGCGAGAACGGTGCGGAATTCACCGATAGCCGCCCGCGGCTCGTTCGCCGCCTGCAGCATCAGGCCGTGGTCAAACCGGCGCCACGTCTGATCATCAATGGCGATGGCGCGCGCCATGTATTGCGCTGCCATTTCCGGCTGGCTCTCGCGCAGCACCTGGGCCTGCTCATCATAATATTGCGCCAGCTGCAGGCCTTCAAACTCGCCGGGACGGACCTGCCATAGGCGCGCCTGGGCGTCGCCGGTGCGGCCGCTCAGCCGGGCGGCTCGGGCCGCCTGCAGCTTGTCCGACGGCGCGTCACTGAGTTGAGCAGCGTAGTCCCAGCCGATCAGGGAACGATCCCAGTCGCCTTCTGCTTCGGCCTGATAGCCCAGCGAACGCAGGGCGAAGAGCTGCTGCTCCGTATCGAGCTGATCGCGGCGGCGGATGACTTCCCACAGATCAGCGACGGCGCGTGCGCTGTCACCGGCTTCGATGGCGCAATTGGCGGCATCGAGATAATCGCTGGCGCGGCCGAGTACGGAACCGAGCTCTTCCCAGATCGGAATCGCTTCGCTGCAACGCCCCGACGCGTTGAGTTCGAACGCATGGGCGCGGGCCGAGGCGATTTCTTCCGGTGTCAGATCGGCCCCTGCCGTGGTGACCCAGCCGAGCGCCGCCGCCGAAGCGCCGAGCAACATGGCCGTGCGGGTAAAACGGCCGCGGCTCTTGGGTTTCGCTGTTGCAGACATGACATGCATCCTTTCCGCTCAGGGCGCGATGGCGCCGGAAGCGAGTTCCGGTTGGTTGTCGGTGAGGATTTTCCAATCCGCATCGGAGAGTATGCCCGATTCCCGGGCGATTCTGATAAAGTCGAACGGAGCCTCGCCTGTCGCACTGACACGGCGGATCCCCATCCAGATGGCGGCGATCTGTTCGTCATCGGCCAGGGCGAGACGCTTCAGGATCCGCGCGGCGCGCAAATCAGGCTCCAGCGCGGTCCGGTCCCAGGCGAAACGCAGACCGAAGGAAACATCGCTGGTCGGCGCGATGACAAAGTTGAGCTCAGGCTTGAACGCGGCCCGGAGCTCGGCTTCGGCCTCCGCCGCGAGCGGTTCCGCCAGTGCCAGTTTGAGGCCGGCCCGCGAGGCGCCGAGCGGGAAGACCGCGAATTTGCGCGCCAGCGCGAGATCAATCATGTCGCGAGCATCGTCAGCGACCTGCAATGGATCGAAGGCCTCCACCGGATAGCGCGAGACTTCGCTCCAGGCGGTGGCGATTTCCTCTTCGGTGGCGTGGCCGGCCTTGACCAGAACCGTCGCCAGCCCGACGCCCGCGGTCGATGCTTCGGCCTCGGCGGCGACCAGGGTGGCGTCATTGATGATGCCGTAGAATTTGAGCGCGTCGCCGAGCGTATTGCCCTGGCCACTAATCTCCGCCATCGACGGATAGGCGTGCATCGTCTTGTCCCAGGTGATGCGCTCGCCCGTCACCATGTGGACTGCAAAGCGGCGCGCTGCCCGCATCGAGGCGAGGAAGCCGACATAATTGCCAACCACCATCCGCACCGGCGAGAGGATGGCGTGTTTCAGGCCGTGCGCCGAGGCGGTGAAGATCACACGGTGGACGACGCGATTGATCAGAAACAGGAAATTGATCATCACCAGCGTCCAGACCCAGCTATTGTGGTCGATCAGCGGTGGCAGGGTCCCGACCGAAGGCACCAGCTTGGTCACCATCCAGTACAGCGCCCACTGGAAGACGATGGCATAAGCGAGCATGCCGGTCGGCGCGGTCCAGATCGCCTTGCGGTCGCGATACAGGAAATAGCGGTGTGAAAACGGTCCGATCCAGCCCAGTTGTTTCCAGCCAAGATAGGAAATACCCAGCATCCAGCGCGATTTCTGCTTCACCGAGACCGACATTTTGTCCGGAAAATACTCCCGTGTTCCAACCAGTTCGCGGCGGTAGAGCGTGCGCATGCCGCTGCCATGCCGGCGTTTTATTTCGCCGACGGGCACCTTGGCCCAGAAGCGAACGAATTCCGATTTCAGACCCGCCTGGAACAGGCGGTGACCGACATCATAATCTTCCGTCAGGCTATCTGTATTAAAGGGCTGATTGTCGCGTTCCTGGCACAGGAGCTCGATACACCAGCGTGAAAACGAGGTCGCCACGCCGGCCGAAGGCACCAGCCGTGTCATTGCCGAGCGAGCAATCAGATCCTTGCCATGCCATTCGGCGAATTCGTCCATGTAATGGCACGGGATCAGCTCATTCCATTTGCGCGGCATCGACAGGACCGGCAGCTGCACCATGTCGGAGCGGTCAAGATAGGCGTTGACCACTTTGAAAGAGAGCGGGTGGATGACGTCTTCGGAATCCTGCATCGCGAAGGCGTCGTAATGCACGCCCACCTTCTTCTCATGCGCGAAGATGTTCTGGATCATCCAGTTGAGACAATCGGCCTTCGAGGTCGGTCCGGGATGGCCGACCATGGCGCGCACGACCTGTTTGTTCTGGCGCGCAATGCGGTCGACTTCGGCAATCGTGTCGGGATCATTGGGGTAACAGCCGACAAAAATATCGTAATTGCTGTATTCCAGCGACGTCAGCGTATTCATTAGCATACGCGCGATGACATCGCTCTCCTGCCAGGCCGGGACCATGATGGCGAGACGCTTTTCAGGCGCTTCCATGATCGTTTTCGTGCTCGGCACAAAGCGGAAAGGCCGCGTCAACACGCGCTGGCCCTGCAACACCCAGAAATACAAATCGAGAAAGGCGTCATCGGTCGAGGAGATGAAGATCGCGATCGCGGCGTAGATCGTCGCCCAGCTCAGACCGGTCCAATAGACACGGGCCATCGTGGCTCCGTCCAGCGCCATCGTCCAGTCAACAATCGACAGCCAGCTTGCGGCTCCGAATGCCTGGATCGCCGTCAGTATTTCGCCCGCGCTCTCCATGCCATCAGGCTCCGACCTTGACGCGTGACGCGTCCTGCGCCGGCTGCGAGGCCGGCTGCAAGGGTTCGCGCCCTGTAACGGCTGGCGGGGATTGAGGTTTGCCCCCGGCGCCCAGAAAGCTCGAGACCAGCTGGGCTATGCGGCGGCCGGCATGACCGTCGCCGAACGGATTGGTGGCCCGTGACATGCGGCGCCAGGCGCGTGGATTGTCGAGCAATTGACGTGCATTGCCGAGAATGGTTTCGGTGCGCGATCCGACCAGACGGGCGACGCCGGCCTTGATCGCCTCGCCGCGCTCGGTCTTGTCGCGCAGGACCAGCACGGGAACGCCAAAGCTCGGGGCCTCTTCCTGCACGCCGCCGCTATCGGACAGGATCAGATGCGCGCGCTTCATCGTCGCGACGAAAGCGGGATAGGCCAGTGGCTCAACAAGGTCGATCCGATCTTCATTGCCGAGCAGAGCTTCGATCGGAGCGCGAACGCGCGGATTGAGATGCACGGGAATGACAAAGCGCAGGTCGGGATATTGATTGCGCAGAAGTTTGATCGCGGTGCAGACGCCGCTGACACCACCATCCCAATTCTCGCGCCGATGCAGGGTCACCAGCACCAGACGTTCATGGGGCTGCAGCCGGTCAAGCGCCTGCGGACGGATATCCATCGAGCCAACCAGCTGGACGGCGTCGATCACCGTATTGCCGGTCATGCGGACCTTGTCGCGGGCGATGCCTTCATCCGTGAGATGTTTGGCGGCGGCCCGCGTTGGCGCAAAATGCAGATCGGCGATGGGCGAGATCAGCTTGCGAAAGCCCTCTTCGGGAAACGGGTGGCGCAAATCGCCCGAGCGCAGCCCGGCCTCGACATGGCCAACGGGAATATCATTGAGAAAAGCCGCCATCGCGCCGGAGAAGGCCGAGGCCGTATCGCCCTGGACAAGGACGAAGTCGGGACGGTTGGCAGCAAATTCTTCGCCTAGATCGCGGATCAACGCGCTCATCAGGCTGGTCAGTGCCTTGCCATTCCAATCCAGATCGAGGCGCACATCGGGCGTGATGCCGAACACATGCATCGCCTGGTCAGCGAGTGAGCCATGTTGGCCCGTGGCAACCCATTCCGGCTGCAGATTGGCCGTCTTCAGGAGGGCGGCGTGAACGGGCGCCAATTTGATAACTTCCGGCCGCGTTCCCGCGATGATTGAAACTTTCATGATCCCAGCCCCAGCTGCGCTGATGCTCCAGATGGAAGAAGCACCGTCCTCATCCCCGGCTCTCCGGGAACAGGTCCTTTGTCGGTCAGGACTGGGGTCGAAAGCGCGCCGCCTTACGGCGATTTAAGGATCAATTAAGGTTATTTCGTCCGGCATGGGACGATAGCGGGGCGGGCCTGGTCATCGGGCATTCATTTTCCCGGCTTCGCCTGCTCCTGCTTGAGGGCCATCAGCAAGCTGCGCCGCATCTTGATGAAGAGCAGCAGCAGGCCAGCGAACACGGTGACGAGGCTGAACAGGGCGAAGGCCTGAAGCCAGATCGTGTTGAAATCATCGCGATCCTGATAGCCCATGATGTGGAGCATCCAGAAGAAATCGAACACGCGCCATTCATCATTGCGGCGGCTGGTGAGCATGCCGGTATCGGCAGCGTAATAGAGGCTGGTGCCATCGCCATCCTCGAAATTGACGCGCCAGGCCGGCAGCACCGCACCGCGATATTCTGTCGTGAATGCTTCAAGATATTCGGTCGACTGCGCGGACAGATCGCCGCGATGGAATTGCTCGGCGAGTGCAATCGCGGTCGCCTCGGAAATCGGGGTCAGCCGCTCACCGCTTCGGGCATCGACCAGATGACTGTCGCCGAAATAATCCTCGACCTGATACACGGCACGCCCAAGCCAGGGCATCAACTCCACCCTTTTGACGACGCCCGGCAAGGCGGCGATCTCGGCCGCTTCGCCCGGGGTTATCAGATTGACGAGGTCGAGATTGACGATCGAGACCGGCGCCACATTCTGGTCGCCATGGACATTGTCGATGTCGAGCAGGCTCATCACCGCGCCGCCAGCGACCCAGAGCACGATCTGAATACCGACGAACAGCGCCAGCCATTTATGGATACGTGCGGTCCAACGCAAAATTGCGGTCACAAGCGCCCCCTGTTCGGCCGAGCCTTCAGTTAAAACCAGAAGCGGACGCCAACGGCAAGGACGCGATCACTCACTGGATCACCCCGCAGCCGCGCGAGATCCGCCGTATCGCCCTGAAGATCATGCCATTCAATCCCGATATAGGGCGCAAATTCGCGGCGGATTTCATAGCGAAGACGCAAGCCGAATTCGGTCTCTGTCAGTCCGGAACCCAGCTGGTGCTCGGCAATATCGCCGGCGGCGAATTGCAGTTCGGCACGCGGCTGCAATACGAGGCGCTGGGTCAGAAGCAATTCATATTCGGCCTCAATGCTCGCCGTGATATCGCCGGCATCGCTCAGAAAGGCCGCGACATCGACTTCAAACCAGTAGGGCGCCAGGCCCTGGACACCGATCACGCCATAGCTGGTCGACGGACCGGGTTCGAAATCATGGCGCAGACCGAACTGGAGATCGAAGCTTGGCGTGATCGCGCGGCTATAGAGCGCCTGCAACTGGATCGCTTCAAATTCTGACGCGTCGAAGGAGTATTCACCCTCGGTCTTGACCCAGAATTTGCGTTCATCGCCACCGATCCAACCCTGGGCATCCCAAAGCAGCATGTCATCGGCGCTGCCGCTGAGATGCTCGAGCCGATCGACCAGCACCATTGAATGCACGCCGCCCATGCCGTGAAACATATGCGCCCGCGCCGCCGCCATCCGGGCCGGATCGGCATCGACCGGATTGCCCTGACGGGCCTGCGCCACAGGCACAACAAGAAGCGCGAGCAAGGCCGCGGCGAGAAAATTACATCTGGTCATGATGAGCTCCATGATCCGCACGAACAGACACGACCTGCATCATCCCGGCATGCATGTGGAAGAGAAGGTGGCAATGGAAGGCCCATTCCCCCAGCGCGTCGGCATTGATATCGACCGAAAGCCGCTCGGCGGGTTTGACAATAATGGTGTGCTTGCGTGGCTTGTGGCTGTCCTCGCCATTGACGACATCGAAGAACATGCCGTGCAGGTGAATCGGGTGCGGCATCATCGTGTCATTGACCAGGGTCAGGCGCACGCGCTCATTGTGATGGAAGATGATGGGCTCAACCACTGCCGAGAATGCAACGCCGTCAAAGGACCACATATAGCGCTCCATGTTCGAGGTCAGATGCACCTCGACCTCGCGTTCAGGCGGACGCTGGTCCGGATTGGGCTCCAGGCTCTTGAGCTGGGTGTAGACCAGCACGCGATGCGGCTCGTCCGCCAGCCCGATACCACGCTCGCCAATCCGGTCGAACACCATTGCCGGCATTCCCATCACCCCGGGGCCCGCCGGATGATCATGGACCAATGGGGCGTCAGCGGCCGGCACGGGCGCAGCGCCATGCCCCATGGCCGCATGATCCATCACAGGTGCGGGCGCGGGTGTGCCATGCCCCATCGCCGCGTGATCCATCACAGGTGCGGGCGCAGGTGCGCCATGGCCCATCGCCGCATGATCCATGACGGGTGCGGGCGCAGGTGTGCCATGACCCATCGCCGCGTGATCCATCGCGGGTGCAGGCGCGGGTGTGCCATGGCCCATCGCCGCGTGATCCATCACAGGTGCGGGCGCAGGTGCGCCATGGCCCATCGCCGCATGATCCATGGCGGGTGCGGGCGCTGCTGCGGGCATGTCATGTCCCATCGCCGCGTGATCGCCGCCCATAGCGGAATGGTCCATGCCCATATCGCGCATGCTCAGAAGCGGCCGCTCGCGCAGGGGCGGCACCGCCGCCTGCATACCGGCACGCGGTGCCAGTGTGGCGCGGACATAGCCGCTGCGATCAATACTCTCGGCCATCACTGTGTAGGCCTGGTCGCGCGGCTCGACGATCACATCATAGGTCTCCGCCACCCCGATCTGGAACTCATCGGTCTCAACCGGCTGCACCGAAAGCCCATCGGCCTGAACGACGCTCATCGGCAGACCGGGAATGCGCAGATTGAAGATCGTCATCGCCGAGGCATTGATGATGCGAAGCCGCACTCGCTCGCCGGGATGGAACAGGCCGGTCCAGTTGTCCTCAGGGCCATGACCATTGATCAGATAGGTATAGGCGGCGGCTGTGACGTCGGCGATATCGGTCATGCTCATCCGCATCCGCGCCCACATCGCCCGTTCGCCGACGGCCTGGTCAATGCCCTCGCGGCGGGCATCGCGGACGAAATCGACCAGAGTCCGGCGCTGGTTATTGTAGACGTCGGCGACCTGTTTGAGCCGGTTGAAGACCGTGTCCGCCCCTTCAAAGGTCCAGTCACCGAGCATCAACACGTATTCGCGGTCATACTGGATCGGGTCCTCACCGGCCGGATCGATAATGATCGGCCCGTAATGGCCCATCTGCTCCTGAAGGCCGGAATGGGAGTGATACCAATAGGTGCCCGACTGCTTGACCGGGAAGCGATACTGGAACGTCTCGCCCGGCGCGATGCCGGGATAAGTCACGCCCGGAACGCCATCCATCTGGAACGGCAAAAGCAGGCCGTGCCAGTGGATGGAGGTGTCCTCATCAAGGCCATTGGTGACGTTGAGCGTGAGCTCGTCACCCTCGCGCCAGCGCAGCACCGGTGCCGGCATATGACCATTGACGGTCACAGCCCGGCTGCCGCGGCCATCAATCCGCACCGGCGTCCGTCCGACATTGAGGTCAAAGCGTGTGCCCGAAAGCGCGGGCAATCCGGCGCTGGTCAGTGGAACCGCGCTCTGGGCCCAGGCCGGCAGCAGCGAGCTTGCGGCCGCGAAGCCGCCAACCGCGAGCGTGGTATTGAGAAAGTCCCGACGATTCATGGGAGTCACCTTTTGTATCGAGTCCATTGCCGGGCCGGTTTCAGAGCTTGACGCTGCGCAGGCGCAGCGCGTTGGAAATCACCGAGACCGAGGACAGGCTCATCGCTGCCGCCGCGAACATGGGTGAAATCAGTATACCGAAAATCGGGAAGAACAGGCCCGCTGCGACCGGCACGCCGGCGGCATTGTAGATCATTGCGAAAAACAGGTTCTGGCGGATATTGCGCATTGTCGCCTTCGCCAGATGTCGGGCGCGCACAATGCCGTTGAGATCGCCCTTCACCAGGGTGATGCCGGCGCTCTCGATTGCGACATCCGCGCCAGTGCCCATGGCAATACCGACATCGGCCCGGGCCAGCGCCGGGGCATCATTGACGCCATCCCCCGCCATCGCGACGCGGTGGCCAGCCGCCTGGAGGTCCTCGATCAACTTCGCCTTGCCGGCCGGCAATACACCGGCATGGACTTCGTCGATGCCCAGTTGAGCCGCAACAGCCCTCGCCGTGCGCTCACTATCGCCGGTCGCCATGATGACATGCAGGCCAGCAGCGGCCAGAGCCTTCAGGGCTTCCCGCGTTGTTTCCTTGATCGGGTCGGCGACGGCGATGATGCCGGCACAGGCCGTGTCGACGGCCAGGAACATCACGGTCTCGCCATTGTCGCGGCGCGCATCGGCGACGGCCAGGAAGGCGGCCGGATCGACCCCGAAATCATCCATCAAGGCAGCATTGCCCAGCGCCAGTTGCTGCCCGCCGGCCCGGCCGGTAATGCCCTTGCCGGTGACCGACTGGAAGTCCTCGACCGGCAGCAGGTTCAGCCCCTTGGCCTCGGCGCCCTTGAGAATCGCCTCGGCGAGCGGGTGTTCCGAACCGCGCTCGAGCGCGGCGGCCAGGCTCAGCACGTTGTCGTCCGTATCGTCGGTCGCACTCTCGACGCCTACCAGCTCAGGCCGGCCGAGCGTCAGCGTGCCGGTCTTGTCGACCAGCAGGGTGTCGACCTTTTCAAAGCGCTCCAGTGCTTCGGCATCACGGATCAGGACCCCGGCCTGGGCGCCGCGCCCGGCCGCGGTCATGATCGACATCGGCGTTGCCAGCCCCAGCGCACAGGGGCAGGCAATGATCAGCACTGAAACGGCGGCGATCAAGGCATGCGCCATGGCTGGCGATGGACCCCAGATCGACCAGCCGATGAAGGCGAGAATGGCGGCCAGGATCACGGCGGGGACGAACCAGCCGGCGACGATGTCGGCAAATTTCTGGATCGGGGCCCGGCTGCGCTGCGCCTTGGCGACCATGTCGACGATCTGGCTCAGCACACTGTCGGCGCCGACACGGCGCGCCTCGACGACCAGCCCGCCCGAGCCATTGATCGTCGCGCCAGTGACACCGTCGCCCGCGAGTTTTTCAACCGGCAGGGCTTCGCCCGTGAGCATGGATTCATCGACCGAGGAATTGCCCGAGATCACCAGCCCGTCGACCGGCAATTTCTCGCCGGGTCGGACACGCAAATGGTCACCGACCATGACGCTGTCGAGCGCAACTTCCTCTTCGGTGCCGTCATCGCGGATGATCCGCGCCGTTGTCGGGGCCAGGTCGAGCAGGGCACGGATCGCCGAACCGGTCCGTTCACGCGCACCCAGTTCAAGGATCTGGCCCAGCAGAACCAGCACAGTGATCACGGCCGCGGCTTCGAAATAAACCGCGACATGGCCGCCCATCTGACGGAATTCCGCCGGGAAGATCGACGGAAACAAAACCGCGACAAGGCTGTAAATATAGGCCGCGGTGACGCCCATCCCGATCAGGGTGAACATGTTGAGATGGCCGGTGCGCACGGATTGCACGGCACGTTCCAGGAAGGGCCAGCCGGCCCAGAGCACCACCGGCGTCGCGAGTCCGAGCTCGAGCCACGCGGCGGCACTCTCGCCGAAGAAGTCGCGAAAGAAGCCGAGCCCGATCATCGGCCCCATTGCCAGCAGAACCAACGGAACCGTCAGCAGGCTGCTCCAGAAGAAGCGGCGGCGAAAATCAACCAGTTCCGGATTGGGCCCGGCATCGGCCTGCGGCACGCCCATGGGTTCCAGCGCCATGCCACATTTCGGGCAGGTGCCCGGTCCGATCTGGATGATTTCCGGATGCATGGGACAGGTATATTGCGTGCCGGCGGGCGCATCGGCCTCGGCCTGCCGATGCGCACCATCGAGATAGTGCTGCGGATCGGCGGCGAAACGGGTGTGACAATGGGTCGAGCAGAAATGATAGCGAGTGCCGTCATGCTCGAATTGCGGTTTTCCAGCCGTCTTGTCCACGGTCATGCCGCACACCGGATCAATGGCCGTCTCGCCATGAGGATGATGTGAACCACCGCAGCAGGTGCCAGATTTTCCGTGTTGATCAGCCGTCATGACCCGTGCCTTCTTCAAGTGATGGCAATCGGTGTAATGCTTCCAGTCACTGGAAGGTCAAGCCTTCATTTCAATCGGTCTGCAGCACTTTGCCGGATGCGCCACAAGCGGTCGGCCCAAGGCCCGATAATTCATCCATGATCGGGCAATCGGGCATTTCGTCGCCATGGCAGGCCGTGGCCAGTTTTTGCAGGGTTGTACGCATCGCTCTCAACTCCGAGATCTTGGCACCGATCTGGCGGATATGCTGTTGCGCCAAGGCTTTGACCTCGCTGCTGGAGCGCGTCGCATCGCTGTCGAGTGAGAGCAGACGGCGACAATCCTCGATCGAAAAACCCAATGCCCGGGCGCGGGCGAGAAAGCCGAGCTTGTGCAGATCGGCCTCGCGATAATCGCGATAGCCGTTCCCGGCCCGCAAGGGCGATAGCAGGCCGATGCTCTCATAATACCGGATCGTTTTGGCGGGGAGGCCACTGAGTGAGGCTGCATCCTTGATATTCACCGGTTTACCTCCTTCAGACTGTCTGCAAACTGGCCGGCAGGCTTCCGCTATATTGCCGAAAGCCTGCCGATCAATCAGTGCCGGCCCGAAGACGCGGCGCGACTTATTCCTCCGCGGCCGCCGCTTCAGCTGGCGTGCGGAATTCGACATCCATATTGGCGGCCAGATAGACCAGCGCAACATAGGCCGCGACATTCTGGGCCAGCGCGTCGGGATCGATCTTGTCGAGCGTATCGTCCGGCGTGTGGTGCAGGTCGAAATAATCCGTACCGTCCTGGTTCAGCCTGACGGTCGGTACGCCCTGCATGGCGAGCGGGATGATGTCGGGTCCGCCACCGGGGACATTGCTGGCGCCACGCAGAATGCCGAGCGGTGCGATGATGCGGCTGATCGCGTCGATCGCCGGATTGGCGGCTTCATCGACATTGGAGGCGAACTGCCAGACCCGGCCGGCGCCGAAATCGGATTCCGTGGCCAGCACGTGATTGTCCACCTCGGCCGCATGCTGCTCGGCATAGGCGCGTGCGCCCAGCAGGCCAACTTCCTCGGCCCCGAACATGACGACGCGAATGGTGCGGCGCGGGCGTTCTGGCAGGCGCGCGATCAGTTCCGCCGCCGCGACTGTAATCGCGATGCCGGCGCCATCATCGATGGCCCCCGTGCCCAGATCCCAGCTGTCGAGATGACCGCCGATCAGGACGATCTCGTCCGGCAATTCGCTACCGACAATATCCATCACGACATTGCCGCTGGTCACTTCGCCCTGCCAGCTGGCGGTGGCGCGAATATGCATCGCCATGGCTTCGCCGGCATTGTGCAGACGGCGTAGATGATCAGCGTCCGGGTTGGAGATGGCGATGACGGGAATGCTGGCCCACTCGCCATCCATCGATGAAATCATGCCGGTATGGGGATTGCGATGGCTGTCGGAACCAACCGAGCGCACCACGATGGCGTCGGCACCGGCGCGTTCGGCATGTTGCCAGCCAATGCGGCGGCGCTGATTGGCGGGGCCATAGCCGGCCCCGGTCTGGGTCGCGACCATTGGATCGCCGTCGACGAAGGCAATCTGGCCCTCAAGCGATCCGTCGGCGACGGCGGTCAGCGCATCGATATTGCGGAAATACACGACATCGCTATTGACTGCTCGCAGGCGCGGCGAGCGGCCCGAGCCACCCAGGGCCGTGCCGTGCAGCGCCATGGTATAGGGCGAGGTCATCGAGATTTCGAGCTCGCCGCGATCCCAGAAGGGCATGGTGAAATCTTCCACCACGACACGATCGAAACTGAGCGATTGCCCCAGCGCCTCGCCCCAGGCGCGGGCGCGGAGCTCGGCTTCGCTGCCGGGCATACGCGGACCGACCTCGGTCGTCAGCGATTCGACGATCGACCAGGCCAGATCGCTCTCGAGCGCCTCGGCGACCAGCGCCTCGGCGGTCGCGGCGTGTGCCGGATCGATCTCAAAATTGTCCTGGGCAAAGGCCGGTCCCGCCAGGATCAGGGCGGCAGCGGCTGCGATAATTGATTTCATGACGATCTCCCCACACATTGATGCCAGCACTATGGATATTGAGACGCGCCGCGCAAGCGCCTGCCCTCAGTCAAACAAGCCGGAGGCCTCACAATGTCGGCAGTGATCGAACGAAGAATTGCCGGTCGCGCCCGCGATCTCGGTGGATTTGAAGTCCGGCGCGTTCTGCCGGCCCCGCGCCAGCGCATGGTCGGCCCCTTCATCTTCTTCGACCAGATGGGACCGGCGGTTTTTGAGCCCGGGCGTGGAATCGATGTCCGCCCGCATCCGCATATCGGACTGGCGACCGTGACCTATCTGTTCGATGGCGCCTTGCGGCATCAGGACAATCTGGGCGTTGATGCGATCATCCGGCCCGGCGATGTCAACTGGATGACAGCCGGCCGCGGCGTGGTCCATTCCGAACGCACGCCGCCACCGGAACGCGCCAATGGCCACCGCATTCACGGCATCCAGACCTGGGTCGCCCTGCCGGCCGGGCAGGAGGATATCGCCCCGGCCTTTCACCACCATCCCGCCGCCAGCCTGCCGGAATTCTATCGCGGCAGTGCCCGTTTCCGCCTGATCCTCGGTTCTGCCTGGGGTCATGAAGCACCGGTCGAAGTCTTCTCACCCATCTTCTATCTGCACGGCCGCTTGCCGGCCGGCGCCGATGTCAAACTCGATATCGACCATGATCAGCGCGCCATCTATCTGGTCAGTGGCCAGGCGATGCTGGACGGCGAAGCCCTGCAGCCCGGCGAGATGGCCGTGCTCACACCTGGCAGCGCACCGCGATTGAGCGCCGACGAAGAAAGTGTCGTGATGCTGTGCGGCGGAGCCGCACTCGGCGCGCGGGAGATTCTCTGGAATTTCGTTGCCAGCGATCCGGCGCTATTGGCCGACGCCAGGCGCGACTGGACAGAGGCTGCCGCCGCCGGTTTCCCGGCGGACGGGCGCTTCACCCTGCCCGCCGGCGAAACCGAACATATTCCCCTGCCTGACTGATTATTCGGGCAAGGGACGCCAGGCCGGGGCTTCCAGCCCGCGCCGGGTCACCAGATAAGTGGCGAAACTGGCGAGCCAGTGGCCGCCGGCATAATCCTCGCCATTGACCGAGCGCGTGCCAACTTCCGCATGCTCCGCCGCTGCGGCCAGCAGGGAGGCGCGGCGTGGATCATCAGACGGCAGCGCGGCGGCGATCCCCTCCAGCGCCCAGGCGCGCGATAGATTGACGCCGTCGAGATGGACCAGCTTGCCATCGCTGGCATCGAGCACGATTCCGGGCACCAGCCAGCCGGCCGATCCGTCGTGCGGAATATCCGGCAGGAAGCCGTCGAGCCAGGTGACATAGTCCGCGGGCGGCATCACGCGGCGCATCAGATCGGCCTCCATCAGGCAGGGCGAGAGGAAGTCCTCGCCCGAGGGCTCATAGCTGATCGGGCAATTGCGGTCCTGGGCATGGAAATCCATCGACTTGGCGACAATCAGGGCCTCCAGCTCGGCATCCCCGGCCTGCCGGGCCCAGTCGAGCCCCAACCCCAGGGCGAAGGCGGACTGGTTGTGGGTACCGATGCGAATTGGATAGGCGAGATTGGGCAGCCAGCTCTTGTACCGGTCTGACACAATCTGCTCGAGCGGTGCGATCGCCGCCCCCCAGCGCTGCGCCCGCGGATCATCCCATTCACGCAATTCGGCGCCGAGCTGCAGCAGCCACGCCAGACCATAGGGCCGCTCAAAGCTGGCACGGCCCTCGGCCGCGAAATACGCCACCTCGCCGGCAATGTTTTCAGGCGTCAGATTGGCGTCCAGCGCGGCGGTGGCAGCCTGGCTCTGGGCATTATCGGGCATCGTGCGCAACAAGCGCACCAGCAGCCAGTGGCCGTGCACCGAAGAATGCCAGTCAAAACAGCCATAAAAGGCCGGATGCAGCTGGTGCGGCGCTTGCGCGTCCGCATCGGAGGCCAGCACATGGCTTATCTTGTTGGGGTATTCACGCTGGACGCAATCGAGCGCCATTGTCGTGAAGCGCGCTTCGAGATCAGGCATGGATTGCGCGTCCTCGGCTTGTGCCAAAGCAGCGCTTGCCATGATGGCGGCCACTGCACAGGCGAATATTGATTTCGATAACATGGCGGTTTCCGGTTTGGTTTTCGATTTCTTGCGTGCCTTTTGGGCTTTTCTGCATCAAGATGATCTGGTACCGCGACACTTCATGACGGTTCGCCGGAACTGGCAAGACACTTGCGTTATCCGGTGAAGTTAGCGCGGCGCGCCGACCATGCGGACCCGATCCGTGGCACGCCGCAAGCGATAAGGGTTACCTCTCCAGCAGATGAGAGGGCCATTGGGGGTTAGTAGAACATGTCGACATCCGAGCGTCACGATGGCGGTCTCGCAGCCATGGGCATCCAGGCCGGGACCATCCACCTCAACTGGAATGAAGCCCAGCTTTACGAAGCCGCGGTGCAGCGCAAGGAAGCTGAAATCGCCGAAGGTGGCGCCCTGGTCGTCAAGACCGGCATCCATACCGGCCGCTCCGCCAAGGACAAGTTCACGGTTCGCGACACCGATACGGAAGACCAGGTCTGGTGGGATAATAACGCCCAGATTGACCCGGCGCATTTTGACGTGCTGTGGCAGGATTTCCGCAGCCATATGGCTGGCAAGGACCTGTATGTGCAGCAGCTGTTTGGCGGCGCCGACAAGGATCACCGCCTGCCGGTTCGCGTCGTCAATGATCTGGCCTGGCACTCGCTTTTCATCCGCCATTTGCTGCGCCTGCCGACCGAAGACGAGTATCGGGATTTCCACGCCGAATTCACCATTATCAACCTGCCCGATTTCAAGGCCGACCCGGCGCGCCATGGCTGTCGTTCCGAAACCGTGATCGGTGTCGATTTCACCCGCAAACTGGTGCTGATCGGCGGCACCTCCTATGCTGGCGAGACCAAGAAATCCGTATTCACCATCCTCAACTATCTCCTGCCTGCCAAGGGCGTGATGCCAATGCATTGCTCGGTCAATGTCGGCAAGGATGACGACGCCGCGATCTTTTTCGGCCTGTCCGGCACCGGCAAGACGACCCTGTCGGCCGATGCCAGCCGCACCCTGGTCGGCGATGACGAGCATGGCTGGTCGCCCAATGGATTGTTCAATTTCGAAGGCGGTTGCTACGCCAAGATGATCAAGCTCTCGGCCGAGGCCGAGCCGGAGATTTTCGCCACCACCAAAATGTGGGGCACGGTGCTTGAAAACGTGGTGATGGATCCGGTCACCCGCGTACTCGATCTCGACGATGCCTCGCTGGCTGAAAACAGCCGCGGCGCCTATCCGCTCAGCGCGATTCACAATGCCAGCGAGACCGGCACCTGCGGCCATCCGAAGAATCTGGTCATGCTGACCTGCGACGCGTTCGGCATCATGCCGCCCATCGCGCGGCTGACCCCGGCCCAGGCGATGTATCACTTCCTGTCGGGCTATACGGCCAAGGTCGCCGGCACCGAAAAGGGAGTCACCGAGCCAAGCGCCACCTTCTCCGCCTGTTTCGGCGCGCCCTTCATGCCGCGTCACCCGGCCGAATATGGTGCCCTGCTGCGCGAGTTGATCGCGACGCATAATGTCGATTGCTGGCTGGTCAATACCGGCTGGACCGGCGGCGCCTATGGCACCGGTCAGCGCATGCCGATCAAGGCGACACGCGGGCTGCTCAATGCCGCGCTCGACGGATCGCTGAAAACCGCTGCCTTCCGCGAAGATCCGAATTTCGGCTTCATGGTCCCGATCGCCGTTGACGGCGTCGACAACTCAGTCCTCGACCCGCGTTCGACCTGGCAGGACCAGGCCGCCTATGACACCCAGGCGAGCAAGCTGGTTGGCATGTTCATCGAGAATTTCAGAATATTCGAAAGCCATGTTGCGCCCTATGTTCGCGCCGCGGCTCCAAGACTTGAAAACGCCGGCAAGACGCTTGAAACAGCCGCCGAATAAGCCATACAACCGCATCGCATAAACAAGCCCCGGTCCTTTTCGGCCGGGGCTTTTTGCTGCGCGGAAGGCTGGCGCAGCGAACCCGTCTGACGGGGAAATCTGGCTCGCTTGATGCGCCAAATACAGCTTTGCGGCAAAAAATGTTTGACCTGTCGCGCCGGTTGGGCCTTTCTTGCAAAAGAATTTCGCTGCGCCTGATTTTGGGCAAGGCTTTGCCTGACCGGACCATAATGCCCCTTTCTGCCCTGACCCGCTTCGACATGCCGCGCCGCACCGCTTGCGACGACGGCATCATTGCGTCCGTCCGGGCGAGCATTTCCACCACCATGACCATGACCACCTCCGCAATGCGGGGGCAGGTTGGCGTGGACTAGCGGTTTTCAAAATCCGTTCGACACCCCGACCCGCTCCCACCAGGAAGCGGGTTTTTTCATGCTTGAATTCCAGAACACCCGAAGGATCAGTTCAGTGACAAACCCAGCCAAGCCCGCGCACGGCCACAAGCTTTGCATCCTCAAATTCGGCAGTTCCGTGCTGCACACACCACAGGACTATGCCCGCGCCGCGCATGAAATCTATCGCCACACCCGTGCCGGCGAGAAAGTCGTCGCCGTGGTCTCGGCCCTCGATGGCGAAACCGACGCCCTGTTCGATGTCGGCGCTTCGGTCGGACAAAATACCCATGACGCCATGCTGGCTCGGCTGGTGCGTTGCGGCGAGTTGAAATCTGCCGCCCTGATGGGCCTGGCCCTGCAGCGCTCGGGCGTGACAGCGGCGGTGCTCGACCCGCATGAAATGTGTCTCAAGGCTGAAGGTTCGGCGCTGGATGCGAACCTGACCGGGCTGGATGCGGGACGCGTGCTGGCGCATTTCACGCAGGCCGATGTCATCGTCGCGCCAGGCTTCTTTGGTGAAGGACCGAACGGGCCGGTGACGCTGGGCCGCGGCGGCACGGATTTGACGGCCGTGATGTTTGCCCATTGGCTTGGCGCCAGCCGGGCGCGCCTGATCAAGGATGTCGATGGCGTCTATACCGATGATCCGGCCCGGGTGCCCGATGCCCATCGTTTCGACCAGCTCGATTATGCCGAAGCGGCCCGGGTCAGCCGCGGCCTGGTGCAGGAAAAAGCCATCCATGCCGCCGAGGCGCTCGGTGTGGTCATCGAGGTCGCCGCACTGGGCAAGTCGTTTGCGACCCGGATCGGACCCGTGGCGCCGAAAATCGGTGCCAGGAATCCGCGTCGTCCCCTGCGTGTCGCCCTGCTCGGCCATGGCTCGGTCGGTGCCGGTGTCTGCGAGCACTTGCTGGCCAATACTGACCGATTCCAGCTCAATCCAATCCTGGTACGCGACCCCGCGCATCATGCTGCCATCAGCGCGCCCGGCCTGCGCTTCACTGGCGATCTGGCCGAAGCCCTGGCGCACGGGCCCGATATTGTAGTCGAGACGATTGGCGGCACCGGCATGGCGCGCAGCCTCAGCCAGTCGGTCCTGCGCGATGGTATGCATCTGGTGACCGCCAACAAGGCCGTCATCGCCCTCGATTTCGACCGCCTGCACGCACTGGCCACTGAATACGGCCGGCATTTGCGCTATTCGGCCGCCGTCGGGGGCGGCGCGCCGATCCTGGAAACGCTCGACCGGGTCAACCGGGGCGGGTCTGTTCTCTCGGTCGAGGGCGTGATGAATGGCACCTGCAATTTCATCCTCGGCAAGCTGGGCGAAGGCGCCCTGCTCGCCGACGCCATTGCCGAGGCACAGGCGCTCGGCTTTGCCGAAGCCGATCCGCGCGGCGATATCGATGGCGATGACGCCGCCGACAAGCTGTCCATCATCATCCGCCATGCTTTCGGTCTTCGCCTCGATCCCGCCGACATCGCCAGGGAGAGCCTGTCAGACCTGTCTACAGGTCGCCTGCGGGCCGCTGCGGAACAGAATTTAGTGATCAAACAGGTCGGGCATTGCAGCGCCGGCACCGATGGCCAGCTCGTCGCTCGCATAGAATTGCGCGCACTGGAACCCGGTCACCGTCTGGCCAAGCTGCGCAATGAGGAAAACGGGTTTCTCGTTCAACTTCCCCATGAATCCCTCTATGTGCAGGGCAAGGGTGCCGGCCGCTGGCCGACCGCCGAGGCGGTGTTTGCCGATATTGTCGACATTCAGCGCCTGCTCGACAACAATCTGGCGGTGCCGGCCGCTTCCAGGCCGGAGCGGGCAGCGCAGGCGGCACGAATGCCCGGGGAAGACAGCGCATGACATATGCAGTCAGTTCGGCCCGCGCCTCGGCACCGGCCAGTATCGGCAATGTCGGGGTCGGGTTTGACGTACTCGGCCTCGCCTTCGATGCCGTGCGCGACAGCGTCACCGCGCATCGTGAAACCGGACCTGGCGTCAGGCTCGGCACGGTCTGCGGCCTGGTCGACAGCCTGCCGGCCGAGGTCGAGCGCAATTGCGCCCTCGCTGCGGCCAGGGCCGTGCTCGACGCGGCGGGCGCCTCATTCGGTGTCCGTATCGATATTGACAAGGGTGTGCCATTGAGCGCCGGCATGGGTGGTTCTGCAGCCTCGGCCGTCGCGGCCGCCGGTGCCGTCAACGCCCTGCTGGAGACGCCCTTCGATACGCTCGACCTCTTGCTGCCGGCGATGCAGGGCGAGCGCGTCTCCGCTGATCCGCCGCCCTGGGATAATGTGATGGCCGCCCTGCTCGGCGGGCTGGTGATCGCCGCCCGGCTCGATCCACCCCTGATCCGGCGCCTGCCCCTGCCGACCGGCATTGCCTGCATCCTGTTCCACCCGGATCGCAAAATCGAAACCCAGCGCGCCCGCCAGCTGCTCGCGGATACGGTCTCCAAGGATGTCGCCGTCGCGCATGCCCGCAATATCGCCAGCTTCGTCGCCGGTTGTGCCGGCAATGATCTGGAATTGATCGCGGCCGGTCTCAAGGATGTTTTCGTCGAGCCGCAGCGCTTGCCTCTCCTGCCCGAACTCGCCCCCGTGCAGGCCGCCGCCCTCAATGCCGGCGCGCTGGGCTGTTCCTTCTCCGGCTCCGGCCCGTCAGTGTTTGCCTGGGTGCCTGAGGAACAGGCAGACGCCTGCCGCGATGCGATGGCGGCGGCCTTTGCTGCAGCCGGTTGCCGTGCGACGCCCTATCATGCGTCCCTGATCTCGGACGGCTTGCGACTGGAGGCGTATCGTTGAGATATCGCAGCACACGCGGCCAGGCGCCGCTGGTCGCCGCCGACAAGGCCCTGCGGGCCGGCGTCGCGCCCGATGGCGGGCTGTATCTGCCCGAGACATTGCCGAGTTTTGAACCCGGTGATTTCGCCAGCGACGCCAATCTCGCCGCCCTGGCCGATCGCCTGTTGAGCCCTTTCTTCGCGGCGTCACCGCTGGCGGACAGACTGAGCGACATCTGTGCCTCGGCCTTCGATTTCCCACTGCCGCTGGTGAGGCCCGACCCCGCCGAGTCCGGCCTGGAAGTGCTGGAGCTGTTTCACGGGCCAACCGGGGCCTTCAAGGATTTCGGCGCCCGCTTCCTGTTTCGCGCGTTCGATGCGATCGCCCAGGCTGACGACCCGGTCACCGTGCTCGCCGCCACATCGGGCGATACCGGCGGCGCGGTCGGTTGTGCGGCGGAAGGCGCGCGTCATGCCCGCGCCGTGATCCTGTTTCCCAAGGGGCGGATCTCGGCCTTCCAGGAAAGGCAGCTTTGTTGCTGGCGCGATCCGGTGACGGCCTTGCGGGTGAGCGGCGATTTCGATGCCTCCCAGCGCCTCGTGAAGGCCGCCTTCGCCGATCAGGCGCTCAGCGCCCGGCACGGGCTGACCTCGGCCAATTCAATCAGTATCGGCCGGCTATTGCCGCAAATGGCTTATTGGGCCCAGGCCAGTCTTGAAGTCTTCAACCGCACCGGAACCCGGCCGGGCCTGATCGTGCCGAGCGGTAATCTGGGCAATGGTTTCGCCGCCATGCTCGCACGGGCCTGCGGCCTGCCGATCGGCCCGGTCATCCTGGCGACCAATGCCAATGCCACGCTGGCCGACTGGCATGCCAGCGGCCAATACACGCCGCGCCAGTCGATCGCGACCCTGGCCAATGCGATGGATGTCGGCGCACCGAGCAATTTCGAACGGCTGGCGGGTTTTGGTGAAGCGCTGGTGCGGGATGTCGTGCGCGTCGATGATGCGGCTATCCGGCTGCGCATTGAAGCGACGCATGCCAGCAGCGGCTATATCGCCTGTCCGCACACGGCGACGGCTCTGGAGGCCCATGCCCGCATGGATCCGGCCCGGCGCGCCGAACGGGTCTGGATCGCCGCGGCGACGGCGCACCCCTATAAATTTGCCGATGTGGTCGAACCCCTGATCGGCCAGACCCTGGCGCCGCCACCCAATCTGGCCGAGGTGCTGCAGCGGCCGGTGCAGCTCACCGATATCGCCGCCAATCTCGACGCGCTGGCAGCGCAATTGACCGCCGGCCGGCCGGCTTGACGAGCACTCCCGGATGCAGGCATCACGGGCGGATGATGACACAGGAAATTTCTGCGAAAGCCGCCTATCAGGCTTGGTCGGCCAGCTATGATAGCGACGTCAACCCGACTCGCGATCTCGATGCCGTCTGCCTGCAGCGCGCGCCATTAGAGCTCGACGGGGCGCGTGTGCTCGAGCTCGGTGCCGGGACTGGCAAGAATACCGCATGGCTGGCGCCGCGGGCCGCGCATGTGACGGCGCTCGACCTGTCGCCGGCCATGCTGGACCAGGCACGAAAACATGTCCCGTCCGGGCCGGTCGAGTTCATCGAGCACGACATCACGGCGCCCTGGCCCGTAAAGACAGGCGAATTCGACATTGTATTGGCCAATCTGGTGTTGGAGCATATCGCCGATCTGGCGCCGATCCTGGCCGAGGCCTGGCGGGTCCTCAAACCCGGCGGTGCGCTCTATATCAGCGAGCTACACCCCTGGCGGCAATGGCGCGGCAGCCGGGCCCGGTTCGAAACCGCTGACGGCACCCGGCACATCAAGGCCTATCTGCACAGCACCGCCGATTATCTCGGCACGGCACTGGCCGCCGGCTTCACATTGGTGGCAATCGAAGAACCGGTCGAACCCGGCCGCGAGACCGACACCCTGCCGCGCCTGCTGACCCTGCTCTTGCGCCGGCACGCCGCGGTG